>Ga0302279_10001494_pt1 | contig 33067 bp, 34 predicted proteins | sample III_Bog_N3_3_FD_194541 | JGI IMG/M metagenome (GOLD analysis project Ga0302279, IMG submission 194541) | Peat permafrost microbial communities from Stordalen Mire near Abisko, Sweden - III_Bog_N3_3 | ecosystem: Environmental > Terrestrial > Soil > Wetlands > Peat | place: Sweden: Abisko...
GACATCCACCGTCTGGCCCTCCTCGACCAGCAGGGCCGACACCGTACCGGCAAACGGCGACGGCAGCTCGACGAGGGATTTCGCCGTCTCGATCTCGACCAGCACCTGGTTGAGCTCGACCACGTCTCCCGGCTTCACCTTCCAGGCGACGATCTCGGCCTCGGTGAGGCCCTCCCCGACATCCGGGAGCAGGAACTCTGAGTCAGCCATGGTCAGTCCTCTTTTTGTTACGCCTGAGCGCGGTCGTGGTTAGTACGCCAGGGCACGATCGACAGCCTCGAGTACCCGGTCGGCGTCGGGCAGGTACACCGACTCGAGCTTGGCGGGTGGGAAAGGCGTGTCGAACCCGGACACGCGCAGTACGGGCGCCTCGAGCGAATAAAACGCGCGCTCCGCGACCGTCGCAGCGATCTCGGAGCCGACCGAGACGAATCCTGGCGCCTCCTGGGCGATCACAAGCCGACCCGTCTTGCGAACGGAGTCAAGAATCGGCCCGTAATCGATGGGGGACAGCGAGCGCAGGTCGAGCACCTCGACACTCGTGCCCTCCTCCGCCGCGATATCCGCAGCCTGCAGGAGAACGCTCACCATCGCGCCGTGCCCAAGCACCGTCACCTCGCTGCCCACCCGAGCGACAGCGGTCGTGTGCAGCGGCTGCCCCCGGTTCTCGGGATCGACCTCGCCCTTGGGCCAGTAGCGACTCTTGGGCTCCATGAAGATGACGGGGTCGTCGCTGAGGATCGCGTCCTGGATCATCCAGTAGGCGTCGTGAGGAGTCGACGGGCTCACCACCCGAAGCCCCGCAGTGTGAGCGAAATAGGCCTCAGGGCTTTCCTGGTGATGCTCGACAGCGCCGATATGACCGCCATACGGGATGCGGATGACGACAGGCATCGAGATGCCGCCCTCGTGCCGGTTGGTCAGTTTCGCAAGCTGGGACGTGATCTGGTCGAACGCCGGGTACACGAAGCCATCGAACTGGATCTCGCACACCGGACGATAGCCGCGCATGGCGAGACCGATCGCGGTGCCGACGATACCTGACTCGGCAAGCGGGGTGTCGAGCACCCGGTTCACTCCGAACTCCCCCTGCAGGCCCTCGGTCACCCGGAATACTCCACCCAGGGTGCCGATGTCTTCGCCCATAAGAATCACCTGGGGGTCGTCAAGCATCGCCTTGCGCAGGCCGGCGTTCAGCGCCTTCGCCATCGGAAGGGACTCGAGCCCCGGCATCAGGCCCCCTCCGCCTCGGAGAACGACGCCTCATAGTTAGCGAGCCACGCCTTCTGCTGGTCGATGAGCGGGTGCGGCTCCGAATACACGGTGTCGAAGATGGCGTCCACCGCGGGAACACCGAGCTCGAGCGTACGGCGACGAACATCCGCCGCGAAGTCCGCAGCTTCAGCCTTCACCTCGGTGAAGAACGCGTCGCTCTCACCGCGCGAGCGGAGGTACGTCTCAAACCGGGCGATCGGGTCGAGCGCCGCCCAGTGCGCGGTCTCAGCGTCGGCACGGTATTTCGTCGGATCGTCGCTCGACGTGTGGGCTCCCATCCGGTAGGTCAGTGCCTCGATGAACCGCGGACCCCCGCCAGCACGGGTCTCCTCCAGGTTCTTGCGCGAGGCGGCGTAGCTGATCAGGACATCATTGCCGTCGATCTGGATGCCCGGAATGCCGAACCCGCCCGCCCGCAGGTACAGCGGTGTGCGCGACTGCCTCGACACCGGAACCGAGATAGCCCACTGGTTGTTCTGCAGGAAGAACAGCTCCGGCGTCTGGTAGCTGGCCGCGAACACCAGCGCCTCGTTGACGTCACCCTGGCTGGTCGACCCGTCACCGAAATAGGTGATAACCGCCTCATCGACCTCAGGATCGCCCGTGCCGGCCTTGCCATCCAGGGTTATCCCCATCGCGTAGCCCGTGGCGTGCAGGGTCTGCGAACCCAGCACCATCGTGTAGATGTGGAAATTGCCGTGCTCCGCTGCCGCCCAGCCTCCGTGAGTGAGGCCGCGGAGCAGGCGAACGATATCGACCGGGTCGACGCCACGGATGATCCCGACAGCGTGCTCGCGATACGACGGGAAGATGTGGTCCTGCGGGCGCATCGCGAAGCCCGAACCGACCTGGGCTGCCTCCTGGCCGAGGCTGGGAACCCACAGGCCCATTTGCCCCTGGCGCTGAAGGTAGGTGCCTTCCATGTCAAAGGCGCGGGTCAAGGCCATCACCCGATGGAACTCGCGCAGCCGGCCGTCGCCGAGTTGTTCAATGAATGGCAGGTACTCTGCCGTCGAATCGCTCTCCACGAGGGAACCTGCGGGCGAAAGCAGCTGCAGCGTCGCCTCTGTGTAAGACATGAAACCCAATCTAACCGCGCGATCAGGGTGCGGTTCGGAGGTTTCGGATAACCTCCGCTGCGGCTCGTAGGAGTTTATCTACAGAGCCTGCTTCGCCGATCGTAATGCGCAGGCCCTCGCCCAGTGCGCGGGTGATGATTCCGTGGCTGGCGAAAATTTCGTGGGCTTCAGCCGTCGCCGTGCCCGTCGTCAGCCACACGAAGTTGCCGCTCGGCCGCGGGACATCCCAGCCCTGGTCAACCAGTGATCGCCAGACCTCGTCGCGCAGCGTCGCAATGCGGTGCACCCGTTCGAGTAACTGGTCTTCGTGATCGAGGGAGGCGAGCGCGGCGAGCTGTGCGGGCTCGATGACCGACAGAGGAATGGCTGCGGCGCGGGCGGCATCCATCACATACTCGGGACCGACCGCGTAGCCGATCCGCAGGCCAGCGAGCCCGTAGGCCTTGGAGAAGGTTCGCAGCACCACCAGGTTCGGGTAGCGGTCGAGCAGCGGGATGCCGCGCACCGCATCGGGGTCGGTCACGAATTCGATGTAGGCCTCGTCCAGCACAACGAGCACGGTTGCGGGCACGTCAGCCATGAAGGCTTCGAATTCGGCGAGCGTAACGATCGTGCTGGTCGGATTATTCGGTGTGCATACGATCACGACCCGGGTGCGTTCCGTGATCGCACGCGCCATGGCTGGGAGGTCATGGCGATGGTCGACGGTGTTCGGCACCCGCACGCTTGTCGCACCGGACACCGTGACGAGCCCCGGGTAGGCTTCGAAGCTTCGCCAGCTGTAGAGCACTTCGTCGCCGGGTCCGGCCGCTGCGCTGATGAGCTGCGCGAGAACTGCGACGGACCCTGCGCCGACCTGCACCTGGTGTTCCGTCACGCCGAACCGCTCGGCCAATCGGGTGCGCAGCACGGTGGCGGCACCATCCGGGTAGCGGTTGATGGACGCGCTGGAGATCGCTTCAAGAACGGCGGGCAGGGGCTCGAAGGGGTTCTCGTTCGACGAAAGCTTGAAGGCGTCCGCTGCGGCGGCCTTTCCCTGGCGGTAGGGCTCGAGCACCTCGATGTCGGGGCGCAGTCTGACGCGGGGCTGTGTCACGCCCCTCAGCCTAATTCGCGTTCGGTGGGTCAGCCGCGCGTTGCCGGTCGTTACTACCATTGGCCTATGCGCAGATTCTTCGTCCGGCTCGTCATCAACGCCGTCGCTCTCTGGTTGACGACGCTCATTGTGTCGGGGGTGCACGTGGTGTCCTACGCGTCCGGCCCGGGCCCGATCATCGTGACCTACCTGGTCGTGGCCCTGATATTCGGGATCGTCAACGGCGTCATCGGCACCCTGATCCGCATTGTTGCGTTTCCGCTCTACATCCTCACCCTCGGGCTGATCGCGCTTATCGTCAACACGCTGCTCCTGCTGCTGGTCGCGTGGCTGTCGTCGCTGCTCGGGTTCGGGCTCGTGATCGATACCTTCTGGTCGGGATTCTGGGGCGCATTGGTGCTCGCCCTGATCAGCTGGCTAATCGGGCTGGTGCTGCGGCCGCTGCTGGGTTCAGCGTCCTCCGGTCGCCGCTGAAGCCAGGTCGGGGACTCGCCTGGCCACCCAGAGGGTCGAATCGACCCGGGTGGCACCGGCGCCAAAGCTGTTCAGCGGGTTAAGGACGTCGCGAACTTCACTGCTGCGGCTGCGGTCAACGACCGCCGCGGTCTCCTGGTAGACGCTCAACTCGTGCGCGGGCACAGCGACGTCGGACGGTACTGCCCGGTGGGCGAAAGCATCACGGGTTACTACCACGGCATGGGAGTTGACGTCGTAACCGCTCGTGGCTGGAACAAGGTCTTCGCTGTTGCGCACGGTAAGCACTGGGATTGATGGTGGCACGTGCACCTGTGCCGACGGGGCGCCGAAGGTGACCACACCTTTCACGTCGTATTGGCCGGACGCGGCAATCATCGAGGCGATCAGCCCGCCTTGCGAGTACCCGTTGAGTACCACCGGTGAGTGCTGCGTCACACCGGCTTCATGCATCGCGTCGAGCACCGCCTGGCACGACGCGGTCGGCTTCTGCCCGACGCCCGACAGGTCGCTCTGCAGGTCGAACGGTTCGTCGCCCGTCTTCGGATCGAATGTTGCCGTGCCGGCAATGTACACATCGAACCGGTCGGGTTTGCCGGGCTCCACGTAGCGGTCGATCCGGATTTGTTCACCGTTAGGGTCTGTGAGCGGTCTCGGAAACGAGTTCGAGCGATCGACGAGCGAGGCGGGTGGGGAGCCGTACTCGAAGCTGCTTGTCTTGTGCACGGTCACTCCGGTGGGTTCGAAGAGCCCAATGCGCCGCCCCAGGTCGACGACCGTGTTTGCTGACGAACTAACACCGGTAATGCCCCTCGCACTCTTCATGGTGGCGAGAAGCGGCGGCTCGAGCATGAAGCCGGCACCGAAGCCATCGGCGTCCGATACCAACTCCCGAATCACCATGACCGTTAGTGGATTGGTGAGGATCCGGCCGTGCACCTTGAGGAACGTCTGCACGTCGCCGGCCAGGTCTGCCGGGGATCGCCCGGTGATTGCAGCGCTCAGCAGTACTCCACCAATCGCGACTGCCGCGATGGTTGCGAGCGGTAGCGCGAATTGGCGCACCTCGAATCCGAGCACTTCGGCAATGCCCTCCGCGGCCAGATGACCGATCGCGACAATCTGGCGCTCCGAGTTCTCGTACCGCGCGAGCGTTCCCCTAACGCCGCATCCGAGCCCGGTGGCGCGATCGGCTGCGTCGCCCAGCAACTGCAGTGTGGCTCTCACCAACCTTCTGACCTCGGCCAGCTCGGGTGGTTCGGTACCCGGACCGGCGAGGGACCCCGAATGGCTCTCGGAGATGACGCTGGACAGCACGTCTGCGCAGGACTGGAGCGTCTCACCCAGACTTCGCAGTGAATCAAGTTGGGAGAGCAGTGCATCACTAGCCACAACGACAAGTCCACTGCCGGGGATGGGGGCAGCAACGCGGAGTCCCTGCCCGCCGGGCGGGTCGGGCAGGTCAGTCATGCGTCACCGCCCACAGCGCTGTTTCAGCCAGGCCGGCCGCGGATTGCAGCATGTTGTGCACGCACGCAAGCTCTGCGTACAGGTCGTCCCGGGCGCGCAGGAATGCGCGGGCAGCCGGACCGCTCCATCCGCTCGGAAGATCGTGCGGTGCCGCGCCGGCGGCATGTCTCACGCGATCTCGCACCTCCAGAAGATGCTGGTGCAAGTGGGTCAATTCAGCCACCGCGCCCGCGTTTGCGGACATCCCACCCGGTATTACATCCATCCGTCGACCTCCATGCCGATAGTCAAGGCGAGATCGGCTCTGCAGGGGCTCGCTACTCCAGATCTGGGGAGAGCGGCGCTCCGACTAGGCATGTGGAGCAGTGGAAACTGCGGGAGACTAGTCCCATGAGCTTCGACCGCACTCTCGATGAGTCGGCGCTCTTCCGTATCTGCTTCGTGTGCACGGGCAACATCTGTCGATCCCCGATGGCCGAAGCAGTTTTCAAGGAATTGGTTCGAAACGCCGGCCTTGACACCCTCGTCGCTGTCATCTCTGCAGGCACAGGAGACTGGCATGTCGGCGAGCCCTCTGATGAGCGCACGGTGACCGCCCTCGCGTCCCGCGGCCTCGACGGCACCAGGCATCGCGCCAGGCAGTTCGACCCGGATTGGTTTGAGAACCTCGACCTCATCGTCGGGTTCGACCGCAGCCATGAACGCATCCTGAGAGCCTGGGCGAACAACGACATCGACCGGTCGAAGGTGCAGCTCCTGATGACCTTCGATTCGGATGCGACGGGTGCCCTCGAAGTTCCCGACCCCTACTATTCCGACGCCGCCCTCTTCGACCTCGTCCTGTCGATGATCGAGAAAGCCTGCGGCTCCCTGTTCCGCCAGGTCAGTTCCGGGATCCGAAAGCCTCACGCAATCCACAAGGAGACGCCATGAGCCCGCTGCCCGTGCAGCCCATCAGTCCGCTCGACGGGCGCTATCGAAGCGCAGTAGGCGAACTCGGCGAACACCTGTCCGAAGCCGGACTCAACCGCGCTCGCGTACGCGTCGAAGTCGAGTGGCTGCTCTACCTCACCGACCACGAGCTTTTCGGGTCGCGCCGCCTCGACCTGGAGCAGGCCCGCAGGCTTCGCGAGCTGGTCTCTGAATTCGGCCAGCCCGAAATCGATCAGCTTGCGCGCCTCGAGGCAACGACGCGGCACGATGTGAAGGCCGTCGAGTACCTGGTCAGGGGCAAACTCGCCGAGCTCGGGCTCTCCTCCGTGGCCGAGCTCACCCACTTCGCCTGCACGAGCGAAGACATCAATAACCTCTCCTATGCCCTCACAATCGGCGCGGCCGTGCGCGAGATCTGGCTGCCGAAGCTGCATGCCGTGATCGATGCGCTGCGCACGTGGTCGTTCGAGCACCGCGGGGACGCGATGCTGGCGCACACGCATGGACAGCCGGCGACACCCACCACGGTCGGAAAAGAGTTCGCGGTCTTTGTTCGTCGCCTTGAGCGGGTGGCCGCGCAGGTCGAGTCGACCGAATACCTGGGCAAATTCAGCGGCGCCACGGGCACTTTCGCCGCACATGTCGCCGCAGACGCCAGCCAGGACTGGCCCGCGATCTCGAGGGAATTCGTGCTCTCGCTCGGCCTCGACTGGAACCCACTCACCACCCAGATCGAACCGCATGACTGGCAGGCGGAGCTCTACTCGCGTATCAGCCATGCGGGTCGCATCCTGCACAACCTGTGCACCGACATCTGGACCTACGTCTCAATGGGGTACTTCACGCAGATCCCGCAGGAGGGTGCGACCGGGTCATCCACAATGCCGCACAAGATCAACCCCATCCGTTTCGAGAACGCGGAGGCGAACTTCGAGCTGTCGAGCGCTCTCCTCGACTCGCTGTCGGCCACCCTTGTCACCTCACGCCTCCAACGAGACCTCACCGACTCGACGACCCAGCGCAATATCGGCGTCGCCATCGGTCACTCGCTGCTCGCCCTCGACAACGTGCTGCGCGGCCTCACCGAGATCGCTGTCGACCCAGCAAAACTGGATGCCGACCTGGACGCCAACTGGGAGATCCTGGGCGAGGCGATCCAGACGGTTATCCGCGCAGAGGTGACGGCCGGGCGCAGTTCGATCGCCGACCCGTACGCCCTGCTCAAGCAGCTCACGCGTGGCAAGCGCATCGGGCAGAGGGAACTCGTCGAGTTCATCGACGCCCTGGACATCGGGGCCGACGCGAAGGCCCGCCTGCGAGCGCTGACACCCCGTACCTATGTCGGGCTCGCGAGCGAACTGGTGGACCACCTCGAGCGCTGACTGGTGGCGGGAGAAACTGCACCCCGGACGGAGTTGTAACTCCCGCCGCGGGGTCATATCTCCGTCCGAAGGGCGGATTATCTCCCGCCGCTCGGGCCGCCAGAGCGGGAGTGGAGGGGCGCAGTGGGGGCAGAGGAGGGCGACCAGCCGGAGCGGGTCAGTGACCGGCGCGGTCCTGGTCGTCGATGTCGCGACGCTCTTCCTCATCGGGTTTGGTCGTGATGGCGAGGGTCGCGAGCACAACGAGTGCGACGATGAAGGCAACCCCGCCAAAGATCGCGCCCAGCCGGATATCACGCACCGAGGCAGCGACCACGAGGCCAACGAAGACCGCCACGATCGCCGACAACACGAGCAACTCGACTGGTCGAAAACGGTCCCGGCGACTCGGCGGCGTTGGTACGGGGTCCGTCACGAAGTTGCTCCGTCTTTACTGAGGGCTGAGGCGCCGAAGCGCAGCGAGAACCCGGCGATGGCCAGGTAGACGGCGACGATCGCACCATAGACGCCGAGAATCCCGACGATCATGACCGAGGCGTTGAGGATGCGGGGTCCGCCGTCGCCGGGCGCGTTGTAGTGCTGCACGTAGTCGGGCGGGATGACCAGGCAAACAACCGCGAGTACCACGGTGAGCGCCCCGATGAACGTCCAGTCTCGCGCCACAGCGCGCCTGCCGCGAGTCCGGATGCCGGCGTACAGCTCAAGGAACCCGGTAACCACTCCCCACAGCGCGACAACGACGAGCAGGACGGGCAGGCCACCGCGCATCCCGATCAACGCAGCTATCCCGGCCGCGACCGAGACGACGCCCTGGATGAGGAACACCGTGCGAAGCACCGACGAACCAAGAAGCCGCGCGCCAAGAATCGCTCCGAGCACCCCGCTCAGGATGGCATAGCCACCGAACGTCGCCAACCCGTATTCGGGGGTGTAGAAACCGCCCGCGAAAGTGATCACGCACGCCAGCGCAGCCGCGGGGACCGCGCGAGCGAGCGGCGCGTACCAGTAGGCCGCGTCCTCTGCTGTGTATACGGAGCTGGCCACAAGCGAATAGCTTACCCGCGCCAAGCTGGGGCCTTGTCGGGTGCATCCGTGCCACCGGCACGTGCTCCCGGCAGGATGCCGTGGTCGGTCGACAGGATGTGATCCGAGCCAGCCGGAGATCCGAGCCAGCCGGGGATCCATCCCGTTGCATTCGCGTTGCTGCTGGTCGGTCCTGTCTGGGGTACAGGCTGCCAGCGAGCAGTGGACCAACCGCCGAAGCGCTAGGTACCGGGTGGCAGGTCCACGAACCGGGAGAAGTGTCCGTGGAAGCCGACCGTGATCGTGTCAGTTGGCCCATTACGGTGCTTGGCGATGATGAGGTCGGCTTCGCCTGCGCGGGGACTGTCTTTCTCATACGCACTCTCGCGATGCAACAGGATGACCATGTCGGCGTCCTGCTCGAGTGAGCCGGACTCCCGAAGGTCGGACAGCGCAGGCTTCTTGTCGGCGCGCTGCTCGGGGCCACGGTTGAGCTGGCTGATCGCAATGACCGGAACTCCGATCTCCTTGGCCAGCAGCTTGAGGGCGCGAGAGAACTCGCTGACCTCCTGCTGGCGGGACTCGACCTTTTTGCCGCTGGTCATGAGCTGCAGGTAGTCGATGACCACCATCTTGAGCCCGACCTTCTGTTTGAGCCGCCGGCATTTGGCGCGAATCTCAACCAGGGTCATGTTGGGGCTGTCGTCGATGTACAGCGGCGCATCCGCGATCTGCCCCCGCACGCTGGCGAGCTTGGTCCAGTCCTGCACGTGGACCGTGCCCTTACGCATCGACTGGAGGGGAACGGACGCTTCTGCCGAAAGCAGGCGCATCGCGATCTCGCTGCGACCCATTTCGAGGGAGAACACGATGGTGGGCATGTCGTGGTGCACGGCCGCCGCCCGCGCAAAGTCGAGGGCAAGTGTCGACTTGCCGATTGCGGGTCGGGCGGCGAGGATGATGAGCTGCCCCGGGTGCAGGCCATTGGTCAGGGCGTCGAGCTCAGCGAATCCGGTGGGAACGCCCACCATCGCGCCATCCCTGCCCGCCGCTGCCTCGATCTCGTCCGTTGCGGCATTGATCGCCTCGATGAGCGGTACGTAGTCTTCGCTCTCGACGCCCCCGGTCACCCCGTAGATTTCCGCCTGGGCGTTGTTGACGAGGTCGACGACCTCTCCCTCGCTCGCGTACCCCATCTGCACGATGCGTGTGCCCGCCTCGACGAGGCGTCGCAGCACGGCCTTCTCGGCGACGATCGTCGAGTAGAACCCCGCGTTGGCTGCCGTCGGGACGAGGCCGGTCAGCGTATGCAGGTACTCCGCGCCGCCGGCGCGAGTGATGGTGCCCGACTTGGTGAGCTCGTCGGTGACCGCGATCACGTCAGTGGGTTCGCCGTGCGAGTAGAGCCCGAGGATGGCATCGAAGATGATCTCGTGCTTGGGAATGTAGAAGTCGACTCCACGGACGTTCTCGATGACGTCCGCTACGGCATCCTTGCTCAGCAGCATGCCGCCGATCGCGCTCTGCTCGGCGAGCAGGTCGTGAGGCGGAATGCGGTCACCCCGCGAGTCACTGCCGCGTGAGTCGCCCGAGCCCCTGGCGTCTCCCCCGCGCGAATCACTCGCCAGGCCAAGATGAGCAATTGACAATCGGAACCGTCCCTTCTGGTTGTCTGGTCTTCTGTCTGTCTAGTCGCGAAAAAGCTATCCGCGACCAACGACACGCACGATTGCGCGGCGGGCGGAATCACGCCCGCCGCGTGCCGCGTCGCCAAGAGTATGAACAAGCACGCGGCGCCACAAACGCGCCTGTGCACAGGGATGTGGACAACTGGCGAGAAACGCCGGAGCCAGTGTGGGCAACCTGTGGATACAGCTGTGCAATACCGACGAATATTCTCGGTGATAGCTGCTCTGACCAGCACTTTTACTCTTCACACCATGTGTGTAGAAACAGGCTTACAGTGCCACTTGAGACTTAGCTCTTGACAAAGCGACCTGTGTACAAAAGTGCCGACCGCGACGCAAAAAACGGCGGCTCCGGATACCCGGAACCGCCGAATTATGCGCGCGCGTGTGCTATTTTGCAGCGACTACTTTGAGCGTGATCGTCGCGACAAGGTCATCACGAAGGCGAACGGTCGCCTCGTGCTCTCCGGTCGACTTGATCGGGGAGCCGATCTCGATCTTGCGCTTGTCGACCGTGCCGAGACCCGCAGCGGACACCGCGTCAGCGACATCCGAGGTCTTGACCGAACCGAACAGGCGTCCGCCTTCGCCGGCCTTGACGGTCAGCGTGACCGTAGTCGCCTGGAGCTTGGCCCTGAGGTCCTGGGCCTCCTCGAGCGTGGCGTGCTCGCGTGCCGCCCGCGCTGCCTTGATGGAATCGATCTGCTTTTCGCCACCACGGGTCCACGCAACGGCGAAGCCCTGCGGGATGAGGTAGTTGCGGGCAAACCCGTTCTTGACGTCGACGACGTCGCCGGGCGCACCGAGACCGGTGACCTCAGAGGTGAGAATCAATTTGGACATAGTCGGGCTCCTTAGCGGCCTGAGCCGGCGTAGGGGAGCAGTGCCATTTCGCGCGCGTTCTTGACGGCGCGAGCAATGAGGCGCTGCTCCTGGACGGAGACACCGGTGATACGGCGAGCGCGAATCTTTCCACGCTCGGAGATGAACTTGCGAAGGGTCGCAACGTCCTTGTAGTCGATGACGCCAACTCGAATCGCCTTCGCGGGGGCAGCGTTTTTGCCACCCTTCGCGTTGCGGAGCGGCTTGCGGCGGTCGCCGCTGCTTTTTCCTGCCATGGTCTGTTCCTTAAATCCTTAGAAAGGTGTTTCGTCTGAGTAGTTGCCCGGCGTGTTCCACACGTCGCCGCCCGCGGAATCCGGGGCACTGGAAGCCCACGGCTCATCCGCGATCGGCGCACCGCCGCGACCGCCCGCGCCGCCTTCGCGGGACGAGGAGGTACGCGTGACCTGTGCGGTGGCGTAGCGCAGGCTTGGGCCGATCTCGTCGACCTCAAGCTCGATACTGGTGCGCTTCTCGCCTTCCTTCGTCTCATAGGACCGCTGCTTGAGCCTGCCGGTAGCGATGACGCGCGAGCCCTTGGTCAGGGATCCCGCGACGTGCTCGGCAAACTCGCGCCACACGCTCGCGCGAAGGAAGAGGGCGTCGCCGTCTTTCCAGTCGTTGCTTGCGCGGTCGAACGAGCGAGGAGTGGAGGCGATGGTGAAGTTGGCAACCGCAAGCCCGTTCTGCGTGTAGCGCAGCTCGGGGTCGCTCGTGAGGTTTCCCACGACCGTGATGACGGTTTCTCCGGCCATGTCTAAGCGTCTGCCTCTGCGTCGGCCTCTGCCCCGGTCGCGACCTCAGCGCTGGCGGATGCGGTCGGCGCGGCCTTGGGGGCCGCCTCCGCTGCAGGAGCCTCGACCGGGGTCGCTGCTGCAGGAGCAGCACCGGGCTTGGACGGGGACGCCGCCTTGCGGGCAGCCTTCTCTTCGGCGACCTTCGCGGCTTCGGCCACCTGCGCGATTGCCTCTTCCGCGCGAAGCACCTTGGTGCGCATGACTGCCTCGCTGAGCTTCAGCTGGCGGTCGAGCTCGACCGTCGCAGACGCATTCGCGGTCAGCTGCACGACGGCGTAGATGCCTTCGGTCTTTTTGTTGATCTCGTAAGCCAGGCGACGGCGTCCCCAGATGTCGACGCTGTCGATGGTTCCACCATCGTTGCGAATGACATTCAGGAATTTGTCTAGGCTGGGAGCCACGGTGCGCTCATCGATCTCTGGATCGAGGATCACCATTAGTTCGTACTGATGCGTCACAAACCCACCTCCTTTGGACTAGAACGGCCGCAGACGATCTGCGACAGGAGGGTATTGACGTTGTTGCCTATGACCACATGGGCCAAGACAACCTGCCTATTCTAGTCAGATTTTCGAGTAGTCCACCAAGGAGCACTGCACCAATGACCCTCAGGGTTGCGATCGCCGGAGTCGGCAACTGCGCTAATGCACTCGTGCAGGGCGTCACCTTCTATTCGCCTGTCGACGATGAGACGGCGGTGCCGGGGCTCATGCACTCCCGTTTCGGCCACTTTCGCATTCGGGATATCGAGTTCGTCGCCGCGTTCGACGTCGATGCCGAAAAGGTCGGTACTGATCTCGCGGACGCCATCTGGGCGAGTGAGAACGACACCTACCGGTTCGCTGAGGTGGCTCCCACGGGTGTCACCGTACAGCGCGGGCCTACCCTCGACGGGCTTGGCGAGTACTACCGGGAGGTTGTCACCGAGTCGCCGGAATCTCCTGTGGATGTCGCCGCCGCTCTGCGGGCATCCGGTGCGCAGGTGCTGGTCTGTTACCTGCCGGTCGGTTCGGAGGATGCGGTGCGGTACTACGCCCAGGCGGCCCTGGATGCGGGGGTCGCCCTCGTCAACGCGCTTCCGGTGTTCATCGCCAGCGATCCGGATTGGGCGGAGAAGTTCCGCCTCGCGGGGTTGCCGATCGTGGGCGACGACATCAAGAGCCAGCTGGGGGCGACGATCACCCACCGTGTCCTGGCGCGGCTGTTTGAGGAGCGCGGGCTTGTGCTCGATCGCACCTACCAGCTGAACGTCGGCGGCAACATGGACTTCAAGAACATGCTCGAGCGGTCACGACTGCAGTCGAAGAAGGTCTCGAAGACCCAGGCGGTCACCAGCAACATCTCGGCGACGCTCGATCCCGGCAATGTGCATATCGGGCCCAGCGACCATGTGCCGTGGCTGCAGGATCGCAAGCTCGCGTTCGTTCGGCTCGAGGGGCACGGCTTCGGCAATGCGCCGACGAGCCTGGAGTACAAGCTGGAGGTGTGGGATTCGCCGAACAGCGCCGGCGTGGTGATCGACGCTATCCGCGCGGCGGGGATGGCCCTCGAAGCCGGGATCGGCGGCCCGCTCGAGGCGGCCTCGGCTTACTTCATGAAGTCGCCCCCGGTGCAGTACCCCGACCCGGTCGCTCGTGAGCTTCTCGAGCGCTTCATCGCCGACAACTCCTGACTACCTTTTTCAGGAGGTTCTGTGGCCAGAGTTACTGTGTGTGGGGTAACCGACCACACTGGTAACACCACCCACACAACTTCCTGAAAAGAGTATTCAGGGACGGGATGCCCACCAGGCCCGGAGGCGCTGCTCGGCGACCTCGGACCCGAGGGGGCCCTCATCCAGCCGAAGGTCGAGCAGGAACCGGTACGCCTCCCCGACCTCGCGGCCGGGCTTCAGTTCAAGGATCCGCATGATCTGCTCACCGTCCAGGTCGGGGCGCACCGCCGCCAGCCCCTCCGCTTCCGCGATTTCCGCGATGCGAGCCTCGAGGTCGTCGTAGGCGAACCCCAGTTGGTCGGCCTTGCGTCGGTTGCGCGTGGTGACGTCGGCGCGGGTGAGGATGTGAAGTCGCTCGAGCAACGGGCCGGCGTCTCGGACGTAGCGTCGCACCGCCGAATCCGTCCATGCCCCCTCGGTGTACCCGAAGAACCGCAGGTGGAGTTCGATCAGCTTCGACACGGCGGTCACCGTGTCTTTGTCAAACCGCAGCGCGGTCAGCCGCTTTGTCGCAAGCTTTGCCCCGACGACGTCATGGTGGTGGAACGTCACGACCCCCCGTGCCTCGACTCTCTTCGTCGCGGGCTTACCGATGTCGTGCAGCAGCGCGGCAAGGCGCAGCACAAGGTCGGGCGAGTGGCCGCGGGCCTTCTCGTATCCGATCGCCTGCTCGAGAACGGTGAGGCTGTGCTGGTAGACATCCTTGTGGTGGGCGTGTTCATCGATTTCGAGCTTCAGCGCGGGCACCTCGGGCAGGAACTGCTGGGCGAGCCCGGTGTCAACGAGAAGCTGGATGCCCGCTGCCGGCAGGTCGGTGAGTAGCAGCTTCGATAGCTCGGAACTGATCCGCTCCACGCTGACAATGGACAGCCGGGGCGCAAGTTCGATCATGGCGGCAACCGTCTCCCCGGTCGCGGTGAAGCCGAGCTGGCTGGTGAAGCGTGCGGCCCTCAGCATCCTCAGCGGATCGTCGCTGAACGATACCTGGGGCGACGACGGGGTGCGCAGTCGTGCGGCGAGCAGGTCTTCCATTCCGCCCGACGGATCGACAAGCACCCGCTCGGGAACCCGGAGCGCCATCGCGTTGACGGAGAAATCTCGCCGGGCCAGGTCGCCCTCGAGGGTGTCGCCAAATTCGACCAGCGGCTTACGCGTCTCGCCGTCGTAGGCGTCCGCACGGTAGGTGGTGATTTCGACGGGCTCACCCAGGATGAGGGCACCGATGGTGCCGAAGTCGCGGCCGATGTCCCACTGGGTTTCGGAGATCGGTGTGACGACTCGCAGGATCTCATCCGGGCGAGCGCTCGTGGTGAAATCCAGGTCGCTGACCGCGCGGCCGAGGAATGCGTCACGCACCGGGCCGCCGACGAGGGAAAGCTCATGTCCGGCTGCCCGGAAGGCTCGCGCAAGCCTGTCGACCACGGGCGAAGTTGCCAGCACGTCGAGTCGCTGCACGGCGGATGCGACGCTGTCCATAGTGCTTTAGCTTGCCACAGCGGGGTGCACGCACCCGGGCATAAGCCTCAGGGGTGACTCATAGGCCGCCCCATAGACTGGGGGTCATGCCGGCCGCACGTTCCTACCTACGCCGGCCGGGAAAGAAGCTCGTCGGCCTTGTCGCCGTCACGCTGGGCCTCGCCATCATGGGGTTCGCTGCGCCGGTTGAGGCCGCGTCACCGGCCGCGACGATCACGGTTTCGGCGACGCCGGCCGACTCCGGAGACCTGGGCTCGGACACCCCGCTTCGGCTCGTCGTTTCGCTCGACAACACCGGCGTTACGCCGACCGCGGATGCGACCGCCACGGTAACGGTGGGAACCGTACCGATCACGGTGAGGGCGACCCTGGCGGGATGGTTCACGAGCACGTCGGGCGCGCTCGCGTCTTCACCGGTGGGGTCGTCGCCCTTTCCTTCCGTCGCGGGGGGAATCGACAGCGGCATCGAGGTCACAGTGCCCGCGAGCGCGCTGCCGTGGACGCTCGCCGGGGTGTATCCGGTTTCGGTGAGCATCGGCAGCGGCACGACGGTGCTGGGGGTCGCGCACACCGCTGTCGCCTGGAGCGTGACGGCGAGCACACCGGTTCCTGTAGCCGTCGCGGTACCGCTCACGGCACCCGCGAGTGGATCGGAGTTCCTGACCGCCACCCAACTGGCCCAGTACACGGCCCCCGGCGGCATCCTGACTCGCGAACTGCTGGATTTGCAGAGCACGCAGGTCGCGGTGGGAATTGACCCGCGCATTATCGCGTCGATCCGGATCCTGGGTAAGACCGCACCGCAGACGGCGCTGGACTGGCTGGGCCAGCTTGAAGTCCTGCCGAACGAGACATTTCCACTGCCCTGGGCGGACGCCGACCTCACCGCACCGCTGCATGCGGGCGAGACGTCCGTGCTTGAGACCAAGCCCCTCGATTACGCCATCGACCCCGGCCTGTTCCCGGCGACCCAGGCCACACCGACCCCAACTCCGACGCCGGGAGTTGTGACCCCGGTCGTCCCCACCTCGGCGAGCCTCGTTCAGTTCAACTACACGATGCCGCTTCTGTCGTGGCCGGCCGAGAACAGTGTGATTCCCTCGGACCTGCCGAAGCTGGCCCAGGCCGGCATTTCGAACGTGATCCTGTCGAGCGCGAACGTTAAGGGCGCCGGTGGCCTCGGGGGCGCCTCCGCCAAGTCGGGCGACACCGGGATCGCCATCTCGGATGACGTGCTCTCCGGTTACCTGAGGTCGGCCATCCAGTCCAGCACGCGCGCGAACTCAACCGAGGCTCTGACCGAGCTGACGACGTCGCTGGCTGTAGCGAGCATCGCCTCCGGATCAACCCCGCACACGATATTGCTGACACTGGGCAGCAACTGGGCCACCAATGAGTCAGATTTCGTGCGGAGCCTCAGCCAGGTCTACGCGCGCCCCTGGACCTCGACCTCGACGGTTGCGAGCCTGTTCGCTGGGGCTCCCGCCGCGGTCACTATCGCCCCCGAACGGGAGTCCGCGGCCCGGCTGGGCCTGGTCGAGTCGATGCTCAACGCGGAAGCCGGCGTGGCCAATTTTGCTCCCATCGCCAAGACACCGGACGCCATCACCTCGAGTACCAGACTGAGGCTGCTGGCCGCACTGTCCAACGAATGGACCACCTCCACCTGGCCGACCGCGGCTGAGGCGTTCCTCAGCTCTGCGTCGAAGATCACCGGCTCGGTGCAGGTTGCCCCCAGCAGCGAGATCGTCGTGATCGCCAACCAGACCGCTCTGCCGGTGACGATCAGCAACAACCTCGACCAGGAGGTCACCGTCGTGCTGTCGATCCGGTCGCGCACTGCTCTGCTTTCGGTCGACAGGAATTCCAGGTCCCAGGTGATCACTGTCGACGACAGCTCGCAGCGCCGGGTGCAGGTGCCGATCGAGGCGGTATCCAATGGGAACGCGGAAATCGTCGCGACCCTGTATTCGAGCACCGGGGTGCAGGTGGGCCAGAGCGTCACGATTCAGGTCAACGTCAACGCCGGTTGGGAGACCACGGGAACCCTCATCTTCGCTGCGCTCGTCGCCGCACTGTTCGCATTCGGGATCGTCCGGACCATCCGGAGGCGTCGCAGGGCTGTGGACGAGTGAGCAGTGCAGAGTTTTCGGAGCCGCCCGAGGAGGTAATACCGCCCCCCGGACGCCCGGTCGGATTCGGTCGGGCGAGTGCCCTCCTCGCGTCGGGCAACCTGGTGTCGCGCGTGCTCGGCTTTGTGAGTGTCGTGCTACTCGCCAACACCCTTGGCACCGAGTCCGCGGCCTCGAACACGTTCACGATCGCCAACCAGTTGCCCAACAACGTGTACGCGATCGTCGCCGGTGGACTCCTGAGCGCGGTGCTGGTGCCGCAGATCGTGCGGGCCCGTACCGACCCGGATGGCGGCGAAAAGTTCATCAACCGTGTGGTCACGCTCGGGGTGGTGCTGTTCCTCGCAATCGCGCTCGTGGCGACACTCTGCGCTCCGTTGCTGGTGCACCTGTACTCGGCACAGCAGTCCGGTGGCTCGGGTCGCGGGCTCTCGTCGGCGGACATCGCGCTGGCGACGGCGTTTGCCTACTGGTGCCTGCCGCAGGTGTTCTTCTACGCCCTGTACAGCCTTCTGGGCGAGGTTCTCAACGCACGGAACGTCTATGGACCCTTTGCCTGGGCGCCGGTGATCAACAACGTCGTGGTCATCCTCGGTCTCACCGCTTTCAACGTCCTGTTCTCGACCGTGGCCAGCGATGCGGCCCTCCGGAGCTCCGGCCAATGGACAACGGGCATGATCACGCTGCTCGCCGGATCGGCCACCCTGGGCGTCGCCGGGCAGGGCCTGTTCCTTCTGCTGTTCTGGCGCCGGGTAGGTGTGCGCTTCCGCCCGAACTTCCGCTGGCGCGGGGTTGGACTTGGCAAGGTCGGCAGGGCCGCCGGGTGGACGTTCTCGATGATCCTGATCACGCAGGTCGCCGGCGTGGTTCAGTCGGTCGTCGCAACCCTCGCGGGCAGCCACAACCCGTCGAACACGGTGCTCAGGAACGCCTGGCTCATCATGATGCTCCCGCACGGGCTGATCACGCTGCCCATCATGACGCCCTACTTCACCCGGATGAGCGGGCATGCGCAACGAGGCGACTTTGCGGCAATCCGTGCCGACCTCGTTCGTTCCATGCGCAACGTCGGCCTCTTCGTGAGTCTCGCGGGTGTCGGCCTCATCGTGATGGCCTACCCGTTCGCGGCGGTGTTCTCGCCGGGGAGCGTAACCGAGGTGCGCGGGATGGCTACGGTGCTGATCATCTACCTGGTCGGCCTGCTCCCATCGGTGTTCCTCTTCATCTACCAGCGCACCTTCTACGCGATGGAAGACACCCGCACGCCGTTCCTGTTCCAGACCCTTCAGTCCATCCTCTTCTTCGCCGGCGCGGCCGTTGCGGCCCAGCTGCAGCGGCCCGATATCGCCTTCGGCCTCGCGGCCGTCATCACGATCGCCTGCTATATCCAGACCTTCGTTGCGGGTGCGCTGCTGCGCCGGCGGGTCGGCAACCTCGGCACACTGGTCGTGTTGCGCACCTATCTCGTCTACCACCTCGCACTGATACCCGCCGCCGCCGCAGGGGTCGGGCTGGACTTCGCGCTCGGCGCTTTCTCCGGCGGTTTTGCGGTGTCTGGGCGGGTTGGGGCGGTCGTCACCCTGCTTGTCGTCGGGATCGTGATGGCCGGCCTCTACATCGGCGTACTCGCCGTCATCCGCTCGCCCGATCTCGCCGCCGTTACCGGTCCGGTGCTGCGCCGGTTGCGCCGAACGCGCTAGCGAAACAAACACCCCGGTTACGGCGGGGAGCGGCGGAATAGCCCAACCATAGGATTTGTTATATGGCTCGAAGACACTGAGCTCGAGGAGACATGAGCGAATTGCGTGAAGTAATCATTGTGGGGTCCGGCCCTGCCGGGTACACCGCGGCGATCTATGCCGCACGGGCAAACCTTCGACCCCTCGTCATCGCCAGTTCTGTCGAGGCGGGTGGTGAGCTCATGAAGACGACCGAGGTCGAGAACTTTCCCGGCTTCCCTGAGGGCATCCAGGGTCCCGAACTGATGATCAAGATGCAGGAGCAGGCGGAGCGATTCGGTGCCGAGATCGTACTGGACGACGTCGTATCCCTCGATCTCGCGGGCGACGTGAAGTCCGTGACCCTGGGCAATGGGGATGTGCACGAGGCCCTGACGGTCATCTTCGCCACGGGTTCCGCCTACCGCAAGCTGGGCATCGCCGACGAGGATCGCCTGAGCGGCTACGGCGTCTCGTGGTGTGCCACCTGTGACGGATTCTTCTTCCGCCAGAAGACCATCGCTGTGGTCGGAGGTGGCGACTCCGCGATGGAGGAGGCCACCTTCCTGACCAAGTTTGCCGACAAGGTGTACCTGATCCACCGCGGTTCCTCGCTGCGGGCATCCAAGGTCATGCAGGAGCGCGCGCAGGCCGATCCGAAGATCGAATTCATCTTCAACCACACCGTCGAGCACATTTACGGAGACGAGCTGGTCACCGGTATCGGCATCGTCGACACCACCAGCGGTGCGGAGACCACGCTGGATGTCAGCGGCCTGTTCATCGCGATCGGCGCAGATCCGCGCACCCACCTCGTTCACGGGCAGCTCGATCTCACCACTTTCGGAACGATCGCCGTGGACGGCCGCAGCTCCCGCACGAATCTCCCCGGCGTGTTCGCTGCCGGTGACGTGATCGACCCCACCTACCGCCAGGCCGTTACCGCGGCGGGTTCGGGCACGGTCGCAGCCCTCGACGCCGAGCACTACCTGGCGGCGCTTCCGCGGGAACTGAAAGACAGGGTCGAGGTTCCCGCCGAGCGGGCCGATGTTTCGGTCGGCGCCTGACTTTTCGAATGAACCAGTTGTCAACAAATAGCCCAGCTTTCAACAAACAGCTTTGTAGCTAACGAAAGGGAAATACACATGTCCGATGCAAAGGCAGTAACCGACGACACCTTCCAGACCGATGTCCTGGACTCCAGCGACACGATCATGGTCGACTTCTGGGCCGAATGGTGCGGCCCGTGTCGCGCCGTCAGCCCGATCCTCGACCAGATTGCGGCAGAGCACGCCGACAAGATCAAGATCGTGAAGCTCAACGTGGATGACAACCCCGCGATGGCCATGAAATACCAGATCACGTCGATCCCGGCGATGAAGGTGTTCCGCGGCGGTCAGGTCGTCAAGACCGTGATCGGTGCCAAGCCGAAGCCGGCCCTCGAGGCCGACCTGGCGGAGTTCCTCGCGTAAGCAAACCAGACGAGGAAGGGCCGCCCAGACAGTGTTCTGGGCGGCCCTTCCCGTTGTGGGGACAGTTATTACTCACAAAAGACCCATATTCTGTACCGGGACAGCGAACGGGCAGTCGACATAAGGATTGGCATGACAGAGCACGGCAACAACCTCGACCGGTGGTACGACAGCTACTCGGCACGCACGGCCGGGCTGGCCGCCTCCGAGGTTCGTGCGCTGTTCGCCGTCGCCTCGCGGCCCGAGGTCGTCTCACTGGCCGGCGGTATGCCGTTCGTCTCCGCCCTTCCCCGCGAACTCGTCGTCGGAGCAATGGAACGGGTCATGCACGACGCTGGCCCAGCCGCCCTGCAATACGGGTCCGGCCAGGGGCTCCCGCGGCTGCGGGAGCACATTCTCGAAGTGATGGCCCTTGAGGGAATCCGTGCCAGCGTCGACGACGTTGTCGTGACAACCGGCTCGCAGCACGCGCTCGAACTCGTCGCGAAGATCTTCCTCGACCCGGGAGATGTGGTTCTCGCGGAGGCGCCGAGCTATGTGACCGCGCTCGTCGTGTTCAAGTCGTTCCAGGCGCACGTTGACCACGTGGAAACCGACGAGTTCGGGATGGTTCCCGAGTCCCTGCGGGAGCACATCGCCAATTTGCGCGCCGCAGGCAAGCGAATCAAGTTCCTCTACACGGTTCCCACCTTCGGTAACCCGTCCGGCGTGACGATGACCTGGGAGCGCCGGCTCGAAGTACTCGAGATCGCGAGGGCGAACAACATCCTCGTGCTCGAAGACAACCCGTACGGCCTGCTGTACTTCGACGCTCTTCCCCCTCGCGCCATGCGGTCGGTGGACGAGGACGGCGTGATCTATCTCGGCACCTTTTCGAAGACCCTGGCCCCCGGGTTCCGGGTGGGTTGGGCGCTCGCCCCTCACGCCATCCGGGAGAAGCTGATTCTCGCGAACGAGGCCGCGGTCTTGAGCCCCAGTTCCTTCACGCAGATGATCATCTCCGAGTACCTGTCGACCGCTGACTGGCGAGGGCAGATCGACACCTTCCGCGGGGTTTACCGCGAACGACGGGACGCGATGCTCCTCGCACTCGGCGACTACCTGCCCGACCTCAGCTGGACCGTGCCTAACGGCGGCTTCTACGTCTGGCTTACCCTTCCCGACAACATGGACAGCAAGTCGATGCTCCCGCGGGCTGTCAGGGAGCTCGTGGCCTATACGCCCGGGACCGCGTTCTACGCGAACGGCGGTGGCCGCAACTTCATGCGGCTGGCGTTCTGCTACCCGACACCCGATTTCATCCGGGAGGGCATCCGTCGACTGTCGTCCGTGATCAACGGCGAGCGGGAATTGCTCAATACTTTCGCGCAGACTGCCCCGCTCTCTACCATCACGTCGCCGCAAAACCTCATCATCCCTCCCGCCAACCTCGGCTAGGACCCCTGATATGACCAAATCCCCCCGGTCTCACATCGTCGTGCTCGCAGGAGGTATCTCCCACGAGCGCGACGTCTCGCTTCGCTCCGGACGCCGGGTCGCCGACAGTCTCGCGGAACAGGGCATCGAGGTCGACCTGCGCGACCCCGACTCGACGACCCTCGCTTACCTGAAATCGACACGCCCCGACGTGGTCTGGCCTGCCCTGCATGGCGCCAGCGGAGAGGATGGCGCGCTGCGGGGACTGCTGGAGTTCCTCGACATCCCGTTCGTCGGCTCCCGGTCGGATGCCGCCCGCCTGGCCTGGGACAAGCCCACCGCCAAGGTGCTCGTCGGCCGGGCCGGGGTGTCCACGCCGCGCTCGATCACGCTGCCGCGGGAGGCTTTCCGGGAGCTCGGGGCAACGAGTGTGCTCGACAGCATCGCCGATGACCTGCCCATGCCTGTCGTGGTCAAGCCCGCCCAGGGCGGTTCCGCCCAGGGGGTCACGGTTGTCGAGGACATCGCGGACCTGCCGCGCGCCATGGTGGATGCTTACACCTACTGCGATGTCGCCCTCATCGAACAGAAGATCGCCGGAACCGAGATCGCTGTCGGAATCATCGACACGGGCGACGGTCCCGTCGCATTGCCCGCTGTCGAGATCGTGCCGTTGTCGGGGATTTACAGCTTCGAGGCTCGCTACAACGCCGGTGAGACGACGTTTTTCACGCCCGCCCGCATTCCCGACGAGGCCTCCGCGCGGGCTGCCGAGGCTGCGGTCACCGCCCATGTGGCCCTGGGCCTTCGGCATATCTCCCGTGTCGACATCATCGTCGACAAGGTGGGCACCCCGTGGTTCCTCGAGGCCAATGTGCTGCCAGGCCTCACCGAGACGTCGCTGCTTCCCCAGGCGCTCGAGGCCGCAGGGCACGACCTGGGCTGGGTCTATGCCGCCCTGGCTGAGGCGGCCATCGCCGAGGCTCGCGCCTAGCGACCCGCCTGGCTACCCCGCTGCGTAGCCCTCCACGGGCGGAAGCGTCCTTGTCCAGCCGCGGATCACGTTTCGAATCGTCTGGTCGTAGACGCTGCGCTGCGTTTCCGGGTCGAAAGGCATACAGCCCGCGAGCGTCAATGAGACTGCGCCATGGACGGTAGACCAGATCGATTGCGCGATAACGGCGGGATCGCCGGCGAGGATTCCTTTTTCGACCCCGCTCGCGACCAGCTCCGAGAGCGGCGCAAGGGTCCTGTATGACCAGGCGACGAGTTCCGGATCGATTTCGACGCCGGCGAGGGATCCACCGAACATGACCTGGTAACGATGCGAGTTCTCCAGTGCCCAATCCCAGTAGGCCCAGCCAAGGGCGAGCATGTCGGCAAGCCAGTCCCCGCTGCGCGGCGCCGCGTTCTGTGCAGAGCCGAAACTTTCGAAGGATTCGATGAAGAGCGCCGTCAGGAGGCCAACCTTGCCACCGAACAGCGAATAGACGGCGGTTGTCGATGTCGACTCTGCGCTCGCGAGCGCGCGAAGCGAAAGGCCGCTGACCCCGCGCTCGGAAACGATCCGACCCGTCTCCGCGAGCAGGCGGCGGCGAAGTTCCGCGTCGTGGGGCCTGGGGGTTGCCATAGTCCCAGAGTACGCATAACATCGTTATCCACGGTGCATAACACCGTTATAACAGTGTTCCAGTCGCCTGTGTCCAGGCACCGCGACTGAGGTGTGACATCGACCAAAGGAATCGACCGTGAGTGCAGTTGCAGCGAGTCGCCCCCGCTACCGCGCCGTATTCGGGCTGGTAGTGGTGCCCAGCATCGTGATCGGAGTACTGATGGCGATCCTCTACCTCGTCGTCATTCCCGTCTTTCCCGGCATCCACCGTTACTACTTTCCACAGCAGGTGAGAACGTATGCGACCTACTGGGTGCCGCTCTACCTGCACATCATCGGTGGTACAACGGCCCTGATCCTCGGACCAATCAATCTCATCATCGGACTTCGCGGGCGCGCCGGGGGCAGGGTGCATCCGGTCATCGGTCGCGTCTACGCGGTCGCGGTCGCCGTTGCAGCTCCTGCCGCTATCGTCATGGCCTTCCATGCCTACGCCGGCACCCTGCCCGGCGGCCGTGTCGTCGTCACCAGTGGATTCGCGGTGCTGGGCGTGCTGTGGTTCGCGACCACGGCGATCGCGGTTCATGCAATCACGGTGCGCCATAATCCGCGGGTACACCGGTTCTGGATGATCGTGGGCGTCAGCCTGGTGTACGCGGCCGTAACCCTGCGCCTCGAGAACGGGATTCTTCTCGGCCTCGGCCAACCTGCTTTCGAATCCTTTTATCCGCTGCTCGCCTGGTCCTGCTGGGTTCCCAACCTGGTGATCGGCGTTGTGCTGGCGCGACGGTTAGATCGCCAGCGCGGCGATACAACACCCGACCGCCAGGGACTCGAAGCGGCGACAACCTCGGCAACGTCCAGCCCCTGACGCTCGAGGCGGAGGTGGGAAATCGCTAACCACACCAGAGGGTTACCCGTAACCACCCCTGAAGGTTAGCGGCCGAATCCCTCCTGGCCGAGCTCGGCGAGGATCCGGTTGAGGTCCGCGACCGTGGCGAAATCAATCGTGATGGTTCCCTTGCTCGCACCAAGCGAAACCTTGACCCGGGTGTTCAAACGATCGCCCAATTGCTCGGCGATCTCGTTCAGGTGACCCTGCCGGCTACCGGCCGCAGGTGCCACTCGTCGAGGCTTTGGCGAGGATACCGTCGCGGCGGCCTCGGCCTGCCGGACCGAGAGACCCTCGTTAACAATCTTGTCGGACAGCCTCTCCATCGCGGGCACATCACCCGCAGCAAGAATCGCCCTGGCGTGCCCGGCGCTCAACACGCCGGCCGCGACGCGCTGCTGTACCGAAGTGGGGAGCTTGAGCAGGCGGATGGTATTCGTGATCTGCGGGCGAGACCGGCCGATACGGTCGGCGAGCTGTTCCTGGGTGATACCAAAATCATCCAGCAACTGCTGGTACGCGGATGCCTCCTCCAGCGCGTTGAGGTTGGCCCGGTGCAGGTTCTCGAGAAGTGCATCACGCAGCATGTTCTCGTCTGCGGTATTTTTGACGATCGCGGGGATCGACTCGAGGCCCAGCTGCTTGGAGGCGCGCAGGCGACGCTCGCCCATGATGAGTTCGAACTGGGGCTGCCCAATGCCGGCACCGGCCAGGGGTCGCACAACGATGGGTTGGAGCAGGCCGACCTCGCGGATCGACACGACCAGCTCATCGAGTTCTTCCTTATTGAACTCGGAGCGCGGCTGCTGCGGGTTCGGGGTGATATCGAACGGCGAGAGGTAGGCGAGCCGTGCCCCGGGTACCGCCACCAGGTCAGGGGCCTGCACTCGGCCGTCCGGAAAGAATACGTCGACCGGCCGCGGAGCGTTCGCATCATCTCCGGTGGGGATCAGTGCACCGATCCCGCGGCCGAGGCCGGTACGTCGTGCTGGTGCGGCCATCAGGCAGGGGCTCCTCGTCGTGCAATTTCAGCGGCAGCCTCGAGATATGAGAGCGAACCGGGTGAGTTGGGATCGTAGCTGATCACGCTCTGTCCGTAGCTCGGAGCCTCGGAGATGCGCACCGAGCGCGGGATTGCCGCATGAAGCACCTGCTTCGGGAAGTGGTCGCGCACTTCCTGCGCCACCTGGTTTGCCAGATTGGTGCGGCTGTCGTACATCGTCAGCAGGATGGTCGATACAGCGAGGTGAGGATTGAGGTGCTTCTCGATGAGCTCGATGTTGCTGAGCAACTGGCTGAGCCCCTCCAGCGCGTAATACTCACACTGGATCGGGATCAGCACCTCACGCGCGGCAACGAACGCGTTGATCGTCAGCAGGCCGAGCGACGGCGGGCAGTCGATGAAGACGTAGTGGAAGAGATCGGGCACACTCGCCAGGAAATGGTCGAGCGCGGTGCGCAGGCGCTGCTCCCGGGCGACCAGTGAGACCAGTTCGATTTCTGCGCCGGCCAGGTGGATGGTTGCAGGAATGCAGTACAGGGACTGAAATTCCGGGCTCTTCTGCACCACGCCCAGGATGGGCTCATCGTTGATGATGACGTCGTAGACGCTGGCCGTATCAGAGCGGTGTTCGACGCCGAGAGCAGTGGATGCGTTCCCCTGGGGATCGAGGTCGATCACGAGCACGCGCGCGCCAGACTTTGCCAGAGCTGCGGCGAGATTCACAGTCGTTGTCGTCTTACCGACACCACCCTTTTGATTCGCCACGGTGAAGATGCGGGTCTGGGTCGGCAGCGGCGGCGCGGCAGCGGCAAGGGCAACCCGGCGTCGGGTAATTTCCGCCAGTTCGCGGGCGAGGGGAGCGTCGTCGAATGACGATGCGTCGGTGTCAGCCGATCGCTCGGCGATGTCGCCTTCTGGATGTTCCACGTGAAACCTTCTGTACGTCGCTGCCGCGGGGGTCGGCAATCAGTCCACTGTAGCCCGAAAGACCCGGGTGGCTTCCGGAACAATTCCCTCACCGAGCACCAGGACCTCGACGTTGCTCAGTCGCGCCTTTCGAATCTGCTTCGCCGCGGCTGCAACCTCGTCCGCGACCCGTGCCCCCTTGAAGAAGAGCATCTCTCCGCCCGGCTGAACCAGCTCGGCTGTCGCAGGAATGAGCTTCGTCAGCGCGGTCACCGCCCTCGCGGTCACCTGGCTGAGGGCGCCGATCAGCTTCGCCTCCTCGGCGCGAGCCCGAAGCACCGACACGTTGTCCAGTCCCAGGGAGCGAGCCTCCGCAAGCAGCCAATCGACCCGACGCTCCATCGGTTCGACCAGGACGAATTCAACATCCGGCCGCGCAATGGCGAGTACCAGGCCCGGCAGGCCTGCGCCGCTCCCAATGTCGCCGACGACTCCTGGGCGCAATAGCGGAGCGACCAGGACACAGTTCAGGATGTGCCTGCTCCAGAGCCGCGGAAGCTCAAGCGGCCCAATCAGGCCGAGTTCTTCGCCGCGTTCCGCGAGATCCGCTGTGTACCGTCGCGCCAACTCGACCCGAGAGCCAAAAAGAGTGGCCGCAACAACGGGCTCCGACTCAACCGGATTCGCTGTCAATGTTTCACGTGAAACGGACGTCTAGCGCGGCCGAGTGATGACCGTGTGACGATCGCGGCCTTCGCCCTCGGACTCGGAGACGTAACCCCGCTCGGCCACGACATCGTGCACGAGCTTGCGCTCATAGGACGACATCGCAGGAAGCGAGGCAGACTCCGCGCCCTCCTCGATCCGAGCGATCGCTTTGTCGACCAGCACAGCGAGCTCTCCGGCGCGTGCGTCCCGCGAGCCCCCGACGTCGAGAATGAGCCGAGAGAACGACCCCGTCTTGGTCTGCACGGCAATGCGGGTCAGTTCCTGCAGCGCGTTCACCGTCTCAGGCTTGGACAGGATGCGTAGATTCGTCGTCCCCTCGCCGGCGCTCACTGAAAGGTACGCGCGACCACCACGGGTATCGATGTCGATATCACCATCCAGGTCGGCAATATCGAGCAACTCCTCGATGTAGTCCGCCGCGATATCCCCCTCGGCCTCCAGCTCACCTGCTGTTGGGGTATCGGAATCACCGCTTTCGGAATCACCGCTTTCGGAATCAACGACCACGGAATCCGCGCCCTCGACCGACTCGACATCCGCCGTCGGTACCGTCGTTGTCTCGACCTCAGTGTCAGTCACGTCGCTCATTTCTTGTTTCCGCTCTTCTTGGCCCTGTTCTTACCGACCGGCTGCTGACGCTGGGTCGTGACTTTCTTCGGTTCCTCAACAATCGTGAAACCGCCGATCCCCGCACCTGTGGCACCTTCGGTCGCAATCTGGGGCCTGCGCTGCCGACGACGAGCGAGCCGCGCCTCACGAGCGAGCGCGGCGTCGGACCCTGGAGTCGGAAGATTGCGAATGACCAGGAACTGCTGGCCCATCGTCCAGAGGTTACCGAAGACCCAGTAGAACATGACCCCGAGGGGGAACGTAAACCCGGAGAAGATAAAGATGAACGGCAGGATGTAGAGCAGGATGCGCTGCTGCCTGTAGGTCGGGCTCGCCTTCATCTCCGGAGACTGGTTCTTCGACATGATCTGCAGCTGCGTGATGAACTGCGTCGCAGACATCAGCACGATCATCCCGATCGCGATGCCGATCACCCAGCCGTTGCCCTGGGCCGTCGACAATGAGTCGTGCAGGGGAGCGAGGTTGAACAGGCTCGAGTGTCCAAACGAGTACGCGAGCGTGCGGCCATCAGACGTCTTAGTACCGAGCAGGCCGACCACCACGGGAACTTTCGCCTGCGCGCCCGTCAGGGTCGCCGTCAGGGAGAGGAAGACCGGCATCTGCAAAAGAAGCGGCAGGCAGGAACTCAGCGGGTTGGCGTTATTGCTCCGGTAAAGGGCCATGGTCTCGCGTGACATCGCCTCGCGGGAGTACTGGTCTTTCTTGCCCTTGTATTTGTCCTGGATCTTTTTAATCTGGGGGGCAATCTCCATCATCTTGCGCTGGCTCTTGATCTGCCTGACAAAGATGGGAATGAGCGCAGAGCGCACAACGATGACAAGGCCCAGGATCGAGAGGATCCAGGTGATGCCGGCATTCGGGTCGAGACCGATTGAGGTCCAGACCCAATGGAATCCGACCAGGAGGAGCTCGATCACCCATTTGATGGGCCACAGCACAATGCTGATCGAGGCGATAAACGCGGGGATGTTCATGATGTGAGGCGTCAGCCCTTTCCGTGGCCGGATGAAACAACAAAGCCGAATGGTGTTTCGGTGAAACCGTGCTCGTGCCGGTGGGGAACGTCATCCACACCACCGGGAGCCCACGGGTGGCACCTCAGGATGCGCCAGGCACCGAGGGCGCTGCCCCGAACAACGCCGTACTCCTGGATGGCCTCGAGCGTGTAGCGGGAGCAGGACGGGTAATAGCGACACACGTCGCCGTAAAGGGGAGAGATCACCGCGCGGTAACCGCGCAACAGTACTACCGCACAGTTACGCGGGAGCAACAAAAGGAAGGTTGCTGCCCTCTTCATTGCTTACCAGCGCTCCGCTCGAAACCGTTCACAATCTCACTCTGCAGGGTAGTCCACGAAACCCCGTCGGTTCCTGGCAGCGCTCGGATCACCAGGTCGACGCCGCGTGGCCGGGCGACCACCAGGTCATGACCGATTGACCGCAAGCGACGAGTCACCAGATTGCGTGTAACTGCGTTGCCCACAGACTTTGCGACGATAAAACCAACCCGTGTGGGGCTCTCGTCGTCACGCCTCGCCACATACAGCAGGGCATGCGGGGTACCGACTCGGCGACCCGTCCGCACAGTCGAGCGAAAGTCGCCTGCAGTCACCACCCGATTGGCCCGCTTGAGCACGAGGGATTCGACGCAGTCTTTTCGGCTACGCCGAAAGCTCGGTGCGGCCCTTGCGACGGCGAGCAGCCAGGATCGAGCGTCCGGCGCGGGTGCGCATCCGGAGACGGAAACCATGCACCTTGGCGCGGCGACGGTTATTCGGCTGGAAGGTTCTCTTGCTCATAGCTGTATCTCCATTCGTCCAGCTATGCAGGTGATAACAACAGCGCCGGTAAGAAGTAGGTGGCCAGGTGGCCGGAAGTCAACTGCTTAAAAATACGGGCTTAAACCGGTCTGGTCAAACCAAACGACCTAAACGACCCATTATCCACACCAATCAAATTTCATTTGGTATCGACACCCTGTGGACAACTAAGGTGATGTCAGCCCTTCCGCACCGTCGGAAGTGGCGAAAACGTCCCCTAAAGCCGGTATTTACCGGTGCACAAACCTGTGAATACATTTCGCACGGGTGTTGTGTGTTCCCCAAGATTGGTCCCAATAATGGCAGAGGCAGCGGAATCCACGGCAGACATCTGGAGTTCCGTTCTCACCCAGCTGAGCGCTGACGATCGCATCACTCCACAACTGCACGGTTTCATCAGTCTCGTGGAACCAAAAGGTGTGATGGCGGGCACCCTGTATCTGGAGGTGCCGAACGAACTAACCAGGGGCATGCTCGAGCAGCGCATCCGCCTCCCACTCCTCAGTGCGATTTCCACGCTCGACGAATCCTTTGAGGTCGCCACCTTTGCCATCGTCGTCAACCCGGAGATCCAGCCGGACCCGCTCGAGCGCATGGACGCAAGCGACGAGCAGCCCTACATCGAAACCACGATCGTTTCGGCCTCCATGGACCAGCCGTCCATCGGCCGCAAGTCTGACAGCCGGCTCAATCCCAAATACAGCTTTGACAACTTCGTCATCGGGGCGTCCAACCGGTTCGCCCACGCGGCCGCTGTCGCCGTCGCCGAGGCACCCGCAAAGGCGTATAACCCACTCTTCATCTACGGGGAGTCGGGGCTCGGCAAAACCCACCTCCTCCACGCGATCGGGCACTACGCGATCAGCCTCTACCCGGGCATCCGGGTGCGCTACGTCAGCTCCGAGGAATTCACCAACGACTTCATCAACTCGATCGCCAACAACCGCGCCTCCGTCTTCCAATCCCGATACCGCGAGATCGACATACTGCTCATCGACGACATCCAGTTTTTGCAGGGAAAGGACTCAACCCAGGAGGCGTTCTTTCACACTTTCAATACCCTCCACGACCACAACAAACAGGTCGTCATCACGAGCGACCTGCCCCCGAAGCACCTGACCGGATTCGAAGACCGGATGCGCAGTCGATTCGAGTGGGGACTGATCACCGATGTCCAGGCGCCCGACCTGGAAACCCGGATCGCCATCCTGCGCAAGAAGGCGCAAAACGAGAAGCTGCAGGTCGGCAACGACATCCTGGAATACATGGCGTCCAAGGTGTCGTCCAACATTCGCGAACTTGAAGGAACCCTCATCAGGGTCACCGCGTTCGCGAACCTCAATCGCACTCCGGTTGATATGGCCCTCGTTCAGACGGTGCTCAAAGATCTCATCACGCTCGACGAAGACAACGTGATCGCACCGGTCGACATCATCAACCACACTGCGGACTACTTCAAGCTCAGCGTCGACGACCTTTACGGCTCATCACGCTCGCAAGCCGTTGCCACCGCTCGCCAGATCGCGATGTACCTGTGCCGGGAAATGACCAACCTGTCATTGCCTAAGATCGGGCAGCTGTTCGGCAACCGCGACCACACCACAGTCATGTACGCGAACAAGAAGATCACCGAGCTGATGAAGGAGCGACGGTCGATCTACAACCAGGTCACCGAACTGACCAGCAGGATCAAACAGAATCACCGCTACGGAAAGATGTAGGTCGGTACCCCCCGAACGGGGAGTTCCCACAGTGTGGATAACCTGTGTACAACCTGCGCAACTCGCCGGGAGTGATTGTTGATCAATAACTCCGCCCTGTGGAAATGGCAGTGTGTGATCCGCCGGTTTCCCCACCGTCGAGAGAAGTTTTCTCCCGTCGATCAACATCTTTCACGCGTGTAGTTTCCTACTCCCGCTTCGAAGAGCAACAGTTATCAACACTTTCCACAACGGTTATGAATTTTAACCTCTTTAATAAATGACTATCCAAGAAGACAACCTTTGATCTGGCCGACCACGTGCCGTGCCAGTATTAATCTGCCGGACGACCCGTACGGCGCGTGAGGGGTGTACCCGTGAAATTTCAGGTCAACAGAGACGTGTTCAGCGAGGCGGTTTCGTTCGCTGTCAAGTTGCTGCCGCAGCGCACAACCCTGCCGATCCTGAGTGGGGTGCTGCTCGAAGCGGCGCGATCGGACGACGGCCAGACTGTCCTCACCCTGTCGTCCTTCGATTACGAGGTTTCTGCGCAGACCGAGATCACAGCAGACATCGAGGAACCTGGCCGTGTCCTGGTCTCGGGCCGGCTCCTGGCGGAGATCGCCAGTCGGTTGCCGAACGCACCGGTTGTGTTCTCTACCGAAGAGTCCCGCATTACTGTTTCCTGCGGTTCCGCCCACTTCACGCTTCTCAGCATGCCCGTTGAGGAATATCCGACACTTCCTCAAATTGGTGAGACATCGGGATCGCTGGATGCGGAGGCCTTCGCGAACGCGGTAGCCCAGGTGGCCGTCGCTGCCTCGCGCGATGATGTCACCCCGGTCATCACCGGAGTGCAGCTCGAGGTCTCGCGCACCAGCCTGTCCCTGGTCGCCACCGACCGCTACCGCGTGGCGGTTCGAGAAATAGAGTGGGCGGCCGGCGACTCAATCGTCGAACCCGTCACGGCCCTGGTTCCTTCACGCACCCTCACAGAGATCGGTAAGACATTCGGGCACAGCGGCACTCTTTCAATCGCCATCACCAGCACGGATGAACGAGAGCTCATCGCTTTCAGGGCAGACAAGCGCACCGTCACATCCCTCCTGATCAAGGGCAATTTTCCCCCGGTCAAACGGCTGTTCCCCGAGAACGTCGACAACTACGCGGTGATGAACACCGCCGAGCTCGTCGAGGCAACTCGCCGGGTCTCGCTAGTTCTCGAGCGTGAGGCTGCGCTTCGGTTCTCCTTCTCACTCGACGGCCTGACGCTTGAAGCGATTGGTTCAGAGCAGGCGCAGGCGTCGGAAACGATCGACGCGTTTCTCACCGGCGGCGACACAGTGGTGTCACTTAAACCGCAATTTCTCCTCGACGGTCTCGGCGCGGTGCATTCCGAATTCGTACGGATATCGTTCACCAAGACAGACAACCCCAACAAACCGGGCCCTGTGCTCATCACCAGCCAGTCGTCAATGGACCAGGCCGGTGCAGATAACTACAAATACCTGTTGCAGCCGAACCTGCTGCTTCGCTAGGTCCGGTCCTGAATAATCCTGGAGTACGACGTTATGCACATTGGTCTTATCGGTCTCGGCAAAATGGGCAACAACATGCGCGAAAGACTGCGTAAGGGCGGCGTTGAGGTCACGGGTTACGATCCCAACCCGGCCGTTACTGATGTCAAGACGCTGCAAGATCTTGCTGACGCTCTTCCCACGCCCCGGACTGTCTGGGTGATGGTTCCCT
>Ga0302279_10001497_pt1 | contig 32984 bp, 24 predicted proteins | sample III_Bog_N3_3_FD_194541 | JGI IMG/M metagenome (GOLD analysis project Ga0302279, IMG submission 194541) | Peat permafrost microbial communities from Stordalen Mire near Abisko, Sweden - III_Bog_N3_3 | ecosystem: Environmental > Terrestrial > Soil > Wetlands > Peat | place: Sweden: Abisko...
ATCTTCGCCTACAGCCGACGCGCGCTCGATCTCGTCTGGACGACCAGCCGCAGCCTGTCGCTGCTCGGCATCGGACTGACCGTACTCGCCGGCGTGCTGCCGGCGGTGATCGCGTGGATCGGCGCGCAGATCGTCGATGCGGTCGTGCGCGCCGCGGCTCTGCACGCGCAGGGCGGCGGCCTGCAGCTGCGCGGCGTCCTGTCGCTGGTCGCTTTCGAGGCGCTGATGGTGGCGCTGGTCGCCGCGTCGCAGCGCGGCCTGTCCCTCGCGCAATCGCTGCTGCGCGCGCAGCTCGGCCAGCGCGTCAACGTGATGATCCTCGACAAGGCACTGACTCTGGACCTGACGCAGTTCGAGGACTCCGAGTTCTACGACAAGCTCGCGCGCGCGCGCCGCGAGGCCTCGAGCCGGCCGCTGAGCCTCGTCATCCGCACCTTCGGGCTGATCCAGAACGGCATCTCGCTGTTGTCCTTCGCCGGCCTGCTGGTCAGGTTCTCGCCGTGGGCCGTCGTCCTGCTCGGGCTTGCCGGGCTGCCGTCGTTCATTGCCGAGGCGCGGTTCTCGGGGGAGGCGTTCCGGCTCGGCCGCTGGCAGGCGCCGGAATCGCGGATGCAGATGTACCTGGAATCGGTGCTGGCGCGCGAGGATCACGCCAAGGAGGTCAAGCTGTTCCAGCTCGGCGGCCGGCTGCTGGCACGCTACCGCGACATCTTCACGCGCCTCTATGGCGCCGACCGCAGCCTCGCGGTGCGCCGCGACGCTTGGGGCCTGTCGCTGGGGCTGCTCGGCACCGTGACGCTGTACGGCGGTTATGGCTGGATCGCGGTGCGCTGCGTGGCCGGCGCGATCACCCTCGGCCAGATGACGATGTACCTGATGCTGTTCCGCCAGGGCCAGACCGCCGTCAGCGCCGCGCTGTCGGCCGTCGGCGGGATGTACGAGGACAACCTGTACCTGTCCAATCTCTACGAGTACCTCGAGCAGCCGGTGCCGCCGCAGCGCAGCGGCCGCAGCGCGGGCCCGCAGCCCGGCGACGGCATCCGCTTCGAGGGCGTCGAATTCACCTACCCCGGCGCCCCGTCACCGGCACTGTCCGGGATTGACCTGCACGTCCGCCCCGGCGAGAGCCTTGCGCTCGTGGGCCAGAACGGCTCCGGCAAGACGACACTGATCAAGCTGCTGACCCGGCTGTACCGGCCGACGCGCGGCCGCATCCTGCTCGATGGGCTTGAGCTCGGCGACTGGGACGAGGCGGTGCTGCGGCGGCGCATCGGCGTGATCTTCCAGGACTTCGCGCGCTATCAGATGCTGGTCGGCGAGAACATCGGCGCCGGCGACGAACAGGCCTTCGAGGACGAGGCGCGCTGGCGCAGCGCGGCAGAACAGGGGCTGGCTGCGGATTTCGTCGGACAGCTGCCGCAAGGCTACCAGACGCAGCTCGGCAAATGGTTCAAGGACGGCCGCGAGCTGTCCGGCGGCCAGTGGCAGAAGATCGCGCTCAGCCGCGCCTTCATGCGCAAGGATGCCGACATCCTCGTGCTCGACGAGCCCACCGCGGCGATCGATGCCGGCGCCGAGGCCGAGATCTTCGGCCATTTCCGCGAACTGACCAAGACGCGCATCGCGATCGTGATCTCGCACCGCTTCTCGACGGTACGCATGGCGGACCAGATCCTGGTGCTCGAGGAAGGACGCGTCGTCGAGCGCGGCAGCCACGAATCCCTGATGGCGGCGGGAGCGCGCTACGCGAACCTGTTCCAGCTGCAGGCGCGCGGCTATCGCTGATATCATGCCCGCATCCGCAGCTGGCCCCACGTCAAGGAGTCCCCATGAACAGAACCGTCATCGCCTGTACCGCAATACTTCTGTCGGGCGCCGCCCTCGCCCAGGCTCCCACGATGAACCCGACCCTGGCGCCGGCCCCCGCAACGACCAGCGCAGCGGCCGCCGGCGCGGAGGTCTACATCATTTCGCCGGCTGACGGCGCGACACTCAGCGGCCCCGTGACGGTGCGCTTCGGCCTCAAGGGGATGGGAATCGCCCCGGCCGGCATCCGTTTCGACAACACCGGCCACCACCACCTGCTGGTGGATGCCGACATCGGCGACCTGAAGCTCGATGAATCGCTGCCGGCCAGCGACAAGGTGCTGCATTTCGGCAAGGGCCAGACCGAGACCACGCTGAACCTCGCGCCCGGCCGCCATACGCTGCAGCTGCTGTTCGCCGACTATGCGCACCGCTCGTTCGATCCGCCGCTGAAGTCGGCGAAGATCACGATCACGGTGAAGTAAGCGGCGCGGGCCGCCTGGGGTACGTCAGCCTGCTACATGTTGCGGCGATAGCGTCCGCCGACCTCGAACAGCGCCTGCGAGAGCTGGCCGAGGGAGCAGACGCGTACCGCATCCATCAGCACCTCGAAGGTGTTGCCGCCGTCGATCACGGCGCGCCGCAGCCGCTCCAGCATCTGCGGCGCGCTGCCGGCATGGCGGGCATGGAAATCGTGCAGTCGCGCGAGCTGGGACTGTTTCTCCCCGTCGGTCGAGCGGGCGAGCTCCAGCGCAGCGGCTGAGTCCTCTCCCTGCGGATTGCGGAAGCTGTTGACGCCGATGATCGGCAGCGACCCGTCATGCTTGCGGCGCTCGTAGTCGAGCGATTCCTCCTGGATCCTGCCGCGCTGATAACCGGTCTCCATTGCGCCGAGCACGCCACCCCGGTCCGCGATCGCGTCGAACTCGCGCAGCACCGCCTCCTCGACCAGATCGGTCAGTTCCTCGATGATGAAGCTGCCCTGCAGGGGATTCTCGTTGCGCGCGAGGCCCCACTCGCGGTTGATGATCAGCTGGATCGCCATCGCGCGCCGGACGCTCTCCGCGGTCGGCGTCGTGACCGCCTCGTCGTAGGCATTGGTGTGGAGGCTGTTGCAGTTGTCATAGATCGCGCACAGCGCCTGCAGCGTCGTGCGGATATCGTTGAATGCCATTTCCTGCGCATGCAGCGAGCGTCCCGATGTCTGCACGTGGTATTTGAGCTTCTGGCTGCGCTCGCTCGCGCCATACCGGGTCTTCAGCGCCACCGCCCAGATCCGCCTCGCCACGCGGCCGATGACCGAGTACTCCGGATCCATGCCGTTGGAGAAGAAGAACGACAGGTTACCCGCGAAGTCGTCGATGTGCATGCCGCGCGCGAGCCAGGACTCCACATACGTGAAGCCGTTGGCGAGCGTGAATGCCAGCTGCGAGACCGGGTTCGCGCCCGCCTCGGCGATGTGATAGCCGGAGATCGACACCGAGTAGAAATTGCGCACGCCCTGGCGCACGAAGTACTCCTGGATGTCGCCCATCATCTTCAGCGCGAACTCCGTCGAGAAGATGCAGGTGTTCTGGCCCTGATCCTCCTTGAGAATGTCCGCCTGCACGGTGCCGCGCACAGCGGCCAGCGCCGCCGCGCGTACCGCGGCAGCCTCCGCCGCATCGGGTTCGCGGCCCCGGGCGTGCCTGAAACCGACGAGCTGCTGGTCGATCGCGGCGTTCATGAACATGGCGAGGATCATCGGCGCGGGCCCGTTGATCGTCATCGACACCGACGTCGTCGGTGCGCACAGGTCGAAGCCTGCGTACAGCACCTTCAGGTCGTCGAGCGTCGCGATCGACACCCCTGCATTGCCGACCTTGCCGTAGATGTCGGGGCGCGGGTCCGGATCGCAGCCGTAGAGCGTCACTGAATCGAAGGCCGTCGACAGGCGCTGCGCGGGCATGCCCTCCGAGAGGCTGCGGAAGCGCGCATTGGTGCGCTGCGCATCGCCCTCGCCGGCGAACATGCGGGTAGGGTCCTCGCCCTCGCGCCGGAACGGAAATACCCCGGCCGTATAGGGCGGGTAGCCGGGCAGGTTCTCCTTCATCAGGAAGCGCAGCGTCTCGCCGTCGTCGTCGAAGCGCGGCAGCGCTACGCGCGGCACGCGCGTGCCGGACAGGGACAGGGACGCGAGGCGCAGCGGCGCGGCGCCCGCCGCGGCGCCGGCTTCCGCATCGGCATCGGGCAGGTAGCGCGCGCGCACCTGCGGCCAGCCGTCGAGCAGCCGGCGAGCCTGCGGCGACTGCGCGGCATCGCGCGCCGCGAGCAGCTCTTCACAGGCGGCCGTTGGCGCAGCGGCGCCGGCCAGCAGGGACTGCGCGACGCGCAAGGCCTGGCGTTCGCGCGCGATGCGCACTTCCTTCCCGATCGATGCGTGGTAGTCGCGGACGGCGGCGGCGATGTCGGCAAGATAGCGGGCGCGCGCCGGCGGTACGATCGCCTGGTGCGGCGAGGACGCGCGTACCGCGACCTCGGGCAGCGCACCGCCGCCGGCCGCGAGTCCCTCCGCGCGCAGCGGCACCAGCAGCGCCTGGTACAGCGCCGTGACGCCGTCGTCGTTGAAGCGCGAGGCCGTCGTACCGAACACCGGCATGGCCTCCGGACTTTCCGCGAAGCGCCCGTGATTGCGCTGGTACTGTTTGCGCACGTCGCGCAGCGCATCCAGTGCGCCCTTGCGGTCGAATTTGTTGATGGCGACGAAGCCGGCATGGTCCAGCATGTCGATCTTCTCGAGCTGTGAGGCCGCGCCGAATTCCGGGGTCATCACGTACAGCGACAGGTCGGCGAGCGGCACGATCGCGGATTCGCCCTGGCCGATTCCGGAGGTCTCGACGATGATGAGGTCGAATCCTGCGAGCCGGCACGCGGCGATCACCTCCGGCAGCGCTGCGGACAGCTCCGTGGCGGCATCGCGCGTCGCGAGCGAGCGCATGTAGACCCGCGGCGTGTCGATCGCGTTCATGCGGATGCGGTCCCCGAGCAGCGCGCCGCCGGAGCGCTTGCGCGACGGATCGATGGACAGCAGCGCAATGCGCAGCCGATCGCGGTGATCCAGGCGCAGGCGCAGGATCAGCTCGTCGGTCAGCGAGGACTTGCCGGCGCCGCCGGTACCGGTGATGCCGAGGACCGGCGTGCCGACCGCGGCGGCATCCGCGAGCAGGCGCTCTGCCAGGGACCGGTCCCAGGCGCGGTTCTCGAGGCCGGTGATCACGCGCGCAAGGGTGCGGTGATCACCCTCCCTGAGCAGCGCGGGTACATCAGCCGCAGCGGGCAGCTGCGCGCACAGGTCGTGGCCGGCAGCGCGCAGCAGGTCGTCGATCATTCCCTGCAGGCCGAGGCTTGCCCCATCCTCGGGCGAGTACAGGCGCGTGACCCCGTAGTCCATCAGCGCCGCGATCTCCGCTTTCACGATGACGCCGCCGCCGCCGCCGAACACACGGACATTCCCGCCGCCGCGCGCGCGCAACAGGTCGACGAGGTAGCGGAAGAATTCGACGTGTCCGCCCTGATAGGACGTCACCGCGACCGCATGCGCATCCTCCTGCAACGCCGCCGTGACGATCTCCTCGACCGAGCGGTTGTGGCCCAGGTGGATCACCTCGGCGCCCGACGCCTGCAGCATGCGGCGCATGATGTTGATTGCGGCATCATGGCCGTCGAACAGCGACGTCGCGGTGACAATACGGATCTTGTTCACCCGCCAATCATACGCCTTGGCAGCGCCGCGTTAAGTCACGTCGCGACATCGGTTACATAATCGTGCGCTGCGGGAAATCTGTGGGCTGCGTCAGGGTACGTCCGGACTTCTGTCAAGCACACTGCGGCCCACGAACACACATACGCGGTGCAGGATGCGCCAGGGACGACATCCTATGCTCCGTAGACTGGTCACGACCGCTTTTATGCTTGGCGCTGCGTTCGGCGCAGCCGCCGCCACCGGCCCTGCACCGCTGCAGGACCCGGAGCACCAGTTCATGATGACGCGCCACGTGCGTGACGAGGTGCACGGCGCCGAGGCCGTGGGCCGGCTGCCGCCGGCACAGCGCCTGCAGTTCGACATGGTCCTGCCGCTGCGCGCGCCGGCCGAGCTGGAGAAATTCCTCGCCGATGTCTACAACCCGAAGAGCCGCTCCTACCGGCACTTTCTCACGCCGGCGGAGTTCACCGGCCGGTTCGGGCCGTCGGCGGCGGACTGGGCCGAACTGGTCGCCTTCGCGAAGCGCAGCGGCTTTACTGTCGCCGGCGGCTCGCGGGACGAGATGGACCTGCGCCTCAGCGGCACCGTGGCCGCGGTCGAGGCTGCCTTCCACGTCACGATGCGCGTCTACCGGCATCCGACGGAAGCGCGCAACTTCTACAGTCCGGACGTCGAGCCGACGGCCGCGCTGCAGGCCGAGCTGTGGCATATCTCCGGCCTCGACAACTTCGCGCTGCCGCGGCCGCGGGTGCATGTGCGCCCGGCCTCGCGGGCGGTGCACGCCAATACCACCACCGGTGCCTGCCCCGGGAATTCCTACTGCGGCAGCGACATGCGCACTGCGTACTACGGCGCCGGCGCACTGACCGGCGCCGGGCAGAGCGTCGGTCTCGTCGAATACTACGGTTACGACGGCGCCGACCTCAGCACCTACTTCAGCAACGCAGGGCAGACGAACAATGTCCCGGTCAACGGCATCTCGACCGACGGCACGAACGTGAACTGCGTTTACGCGCAGGGCTGCGACGACACCGAGCAGACGCTGGACATGACTCAGGCCATCGGCATGGCGCCGGGACTTGCGCAGCTGAACGTCTATGTCGGTTCCACCGACACCGCGATCCTCTCGGCGATGTCGGTCGTGCCGCCGCGCTCGGTGACCGGCAAGGTCGATGCGCAGCTCAGCTGCTCCTGGGGCTGGGGTCCGGCGGATCCGTCGGTCGACGATCCGTTCTTCCAGAAGTTCGCAGCCCAGGGGCAGAGCTTTTTCACCGCTGCCGGCGATTCCGCGGCGTACAACTCAAATTCGTACGCCGTGTTTCCGGCCGACGACGCCAACGTCACGGTTGTCGGCGGCACCGATCTCGCGACGGCGGGACCGGCCGGCCCGTGGAGCGGCGAGACGGCATGGAGCGACGGCGGCGGCGGCTACTATGCGCCTGACAATATCCTGATCCCGTCGTGGCAGAGGACGGCCATCGCGCAGTTCAACGCCGTTGCGGCGAATCCCGGCTCGACCGTGCTGCGCAACTCGCCGGACGTCTCGGCCGAGGCGAACTTCGACTTCTATGTCTGCGCCGACCAGAACGGCTGCGTTGCGAACGAGTACGGCGGCACCAGCTTCGCGGCCCCGATGTGGGCGGGGTACCTGGCGCTCGCCAATCAGCAGGCGGTCGCGAACGGCCAGTCGACCGTCGGTTTCCTGAATCCGACACTGTATGCGGCCGGCACGGCCGGCGGCGGCGGCTACAGCGCGGCCTTCCATGATGTCGCCGCCGGATCCAATGGCTACGCGGCGGTCACGGGCTATGACCTCGCGACCGGTTGGGGGAGCCCGAACGGCACGGGACTGATCGCGCTGCTCGCGGGTCCTTCGACCCCGGGATTCTCGCTCGCCGCAAGCGGCGCCCTGACGGTTTCCGCGGGCAGCACCGGCACCGCGAGCCTGACCAGCACTGCAACCGGCGGCTTTTCCGGCAGCGTCGCACTCAGCCTCTCCGGACAGCCGGCTGGCGTCACCGCGAGCGCAAGTCCCGGCTCGATCAGCGCCTCCGGGACCGCGACGCTGAGCTTCCAGGTGGCCACGGGCGTCGCCGCGGGCAGTTATCCCATCACCGTGACCGGCAGCAGCGCCGCGACCGCGACGACCGCGGCCATCACGAATACCACGACGCTGGTGCTGACGGTGACCAGCGCCAACTTCGCGCTGTCGGCGCCCGCGACCTTGAGTGCGAATGACGGCGGCAGCGGCACGCTGGCCGTCACCTCCAGGGCGAGCGGCGGCTTCACCGGCAGCATTGCACTGAGCGCGAGCGGGCTGCCTGCCGGCGTGACGGTGAGCTTCAGCCCGGCATCGATCAGCGGCACTGCCACCTCGACCGCAACGCTCCACGTCGCCGCGGGCGTCGCCGGCGGCAGCTATCCGCTGGTCATCAGCGGCACGAGCGGCGCGCTGCTGCGCTCGACGACCGTGACGCTGACGGTCACACCGCCGGGATTCGCGCTGTCGATTCCGGCGACCGCCACCGTGGCCGAGGCCAACCAGGCCAGCGTCGTGCTGAAGAGCACGGCGAGCGGCGGCTTCAACTCCGCCATCAGCCTGAGCGCCACCGGCGTGCCGGCCGGGGTGACGCTGAGTTTCAACCCGGCGACCATCACCGGCGGCGCCGCCACCAATGCCGTGTTCGCGGCCACCGCGACCGCGCAGAGCGGCAGCTACCCGGTGACGATCACCGGCACGAGCGGCTCGCTGACGGCAACCGCCGCCCTGACGCTGACGGTCACCGCATCGAGCTTTGCGTTGGTCCCCGCGGCAGCCAGCCTTGGCGTCGTGCAGGGCCACAGCATCGCGACCAGCATCATCGACAAGGTGACCGGCGGCTTCGCCGGACCGATCGCGCTCGCCGCGACCGGGCAGCCCTCAGGGTTGACCGTGACATTCAGCCCGGCGACGATCACCAGCGCCGGCGGCAGCTCGACTGCGACGTTCACGGTCGGCACGGGCGTCACGCCGGGCAGTTACCCGGTGACCGTCACCGGCAGCAGCGAAGGCGTTTCGCAGACGACGACGGTTACGGTCGTCGTGTCGGCACCGACCTACACGCTGGCGGGCGGCGCTTCACTGAGCCTGCCCGAGGGCGGCAGCGGCACGACCACCGTCAGCAGCAGATCGTCCAACGGTTTCAGCGCCGGCATCGCGCTGAGCGCCAGCGGCCAGCCCGCGGGCGTCAGCGTCAGCTTCACGCCGGCGTCGATCAGCGGCGTCGGCACGGCGAGCGTCGGCCTGCAGGTAGCCGCGTCGGTGGCGGCGGGCAGCTATCCGATCACGATCACCGGCAGCGGCGGCGGGCTGACCGAAACCGCCACCGTGACCCTGACCGTGACAGTGCCGAGCTTCTCGCTGACGACCGCAGGCAGCTCGCTGTCCGTGCTGCAGGGCGAAAAGGGCACGCTGACGCTGACCTCGAAGGCGGCGGGCGGCTTCGCCTCGCCGATCCAGCTGGCCGCCAGCGGCCAGCCGTCAGGCGTGACGGTAGCCTTCACCCCGGCGACACTGGCCGCGTCGGGGACCACGAGTGTGTCATTCCAGGTTGCCGCAGGCACGGCGGCCGGCGCCTGGCCGGTCGTGATCACCGGGACCAGCGGCACGCTGACCACGTCGCTGACCGTGACGCTGAACATCACGGCGGCGAGCTTCACGCTGACCGCGCCGGCAAGTGCGATCACGATTTCGCAGGGCGCGGGCGGCAGCGTCACGCTGAGCACCGCCATGGCAGGCATGCTGAGCGCACCCGTCACCCTTGCCGTCAACCCGCCGAACAGCGCCGCGACGGCGACGCTCGGCACGACGTCGCTGACGCCGCCGGCACAGGTTCCGCTGAGCTTCATCGTGCCGGCCGGCGTTGCCGCCGGCAGCTATCCGCTCAGCATCGTCGCGACCAGCGGCAGCCTGACGCAGACACTGAACCTGACGCTGGTGGTGACGACGCCCATTCCGCCGGCATTCGGCTTCACGCCGTCCTCGACGACACTGACCCTGACGCACGGCACCAGTGCGACGTTCTCGGTCCAGACAGCCGTCACCGGCAGCGGGACGCCGACGATCGCGCTGAGCATGAGCGGCCTGCCCGCCGGCGTCACCGCGAGCTTCAGCCCGGCATCCACAAGCGGCGCGGGCGCATCGACCGTGACCCTGACCGCCACGGCGGCGGCGCGCACGACTGCACCGGCGACGGCTGTGCTGGCCGCGAGTGCCGGCGGCTCGACGCAGAGCGCGTCGCTGAGCCTGACCGTCAACTGATTTAACGGCGACAACCGGGATTCTTTCCATGCCGGGCCGGCACGGGTATCGTGTCGGCCATGAAAATCAACCGGGAAATCCCTGCGCTGGCCCTGGCCTGCGCGCTGCTGGCAATGGCCGCGCCGGCGCAGGCCGCAACGCCGGCTGCCGAGGGCAGCCTGCTGGGCAAGTATCGGGCCGTGCTGACGCTGCCCGACGGCGAGCTCCCCTTCGGCCTGGAACTGCGGCGCGAGGGGGATGCAACGGTCGGCTACCTGCAGAACGCGGCAGAACGGGTCCGGCTCAGCGAAGTGACGATCAGCGGCTCGCACGTCGAGATCCGCATGCCGGGCTACCTGAACAGGATCATCGCCGATGCGACGGCGGGCACACTGCGCGGCGAACTGGAGCGCACGCGCCCCGGCGCCGTCGTGCAGCACATCCCGCTGCTCGCGACCACAGGCGCGCGCTACCGGTTCTTCCCCACCGCGGACCCGCAACCGGCGAGTGTCAGCGGACGCTGGGCAGTCGACTTCCGGGATCCGGGAGACGGCAGCGTCGAGAAAGGCATCGGCGAATTCACCCAGCGCGGCGATCGCGTGACCGGCACCTTCCTTGCCGAGACCGGCGATCATCGCTACCTCGAGGGCCAGGTCCGCGGCAGCGAGCTGTACCTGTCGACGTTCGACGGCGCGCACGTGTTCCTGTACCACGCGCAGCTGACCGCTGCGGGTACGTTGCAGGGGGATTTCTGGTCGGGCCTGACCGGCCATGAAACCTGGACCGGCGTGCGCAACAGCCACGCTGCGCTGCCCGATGCGTACGCGCTGACGCACATGCGGGATCCGAACCAGCGCTTCGTGGTGCGCTTTCCCGACCAGACCGGCGCCGAGGTCGGCACCGATGACCCGCGCTTCCAGGGCAAGGTGCTGATCGTCACGCTCGCCGGCAGCTGGTGCCCGAACTGCCACGACGAAGCCGCCTTCCTCGAGCCGTTCTACCGCGAATACCGCTCCCGCGGCGTCGAGGTCATTTCGCTGATGTTCGAGTATTTCGGCGAGTTCCCGCAGGCGGCGGCGGCGACCTCGCGCTTCCGACAGCATTACGGCATCGACTATACGACGCTGATCGCCGGCATCTCGGACAAGCAGGATGCAGCGGCGCGGCTGCCCATGCTGCAGCGGGTCGTTGCCTATCCGACGACGCTGTTCATCGACCGCAGCGGCCATGTCCGCAGGATCCACACCGGCTTCTCCGGCCCGGGGACCGGCGCGCACTACGAGCAGCTGGTGCGCGAGTTCCGCAGCGAGACGGACCGGCTGCTGGCAGGATCCTGAACATGCCCTCCTTCGACGTCGTCTCGGAGATCGACACCCACGAACTGACCAATGCCGTCGACCAGGCGAGCCGCGAACTGTCGCAGCGCTTCGACTTCAAGGGCACGCCGTGCCGCTACGAGCTCCTCGAGACGACGGTGACGATGATCGCCGAGGCCGAATTCCAGCTCAAACAGATGCTGGAAATCCTCAAGCTGCGCATTGCGAAGCGCGGCATCGATCTCGCCTGCCTGGATGCGCAGGATCCGCAGGTGAACCTGGCGAAGGCGACGCAGCCGGTCGTGCTCAAACACGGCATCGATGCCGAGGCAGGCCGCAAGGTCGCCCGGCTCATCAAGGACTCGAAGCTCAAGGTGCAGGCACAGCTGCAGGGCGAGAAGGTCCGCGTGACCGGCAAGAAGCGCGACGACCTGCAGGAGGCCATCGCCTTCCTGCGCAAGGCGGAGGTCGGCGTGCCGCTGCAGTTCAACAATTTCCGCGACTAGCGATGGCCCACTTCGACTCGATACGCGACCGCGAGCAGGGCCTGCGTCAGGCCCTGAGCCCGGCACAGCTGACGATGATCGCGATCGGCGGAGCCGTCGGCACGGGACTGTTCCTCGGCAGCAGCTTCGCGATGCACCTCGCAGGGCCTGCCGTGCTGGCAAGCTACGCGATCGCCGCCTTTGTCTGCCTGCTGCTGATGGGTTGCCTCGCGGAAATGACCGCCGCGCACCCGACACCGGGTTCGTTCGGCGCCTATGCCGAGTTCTACATCCATCCGCTGGCGGGTTTTCTCGTGCGCTACGCCTACTGGGCCTGCGTGGTGCTCGCCGTCGGCACCGAGGTGACGGCGACCGCGACCTACATGCAGTACTGGTTCCCCGGAACCCCCGCGTGGGCCTGGGTCGTGCTGTTCTCGGGAGCGCTGGTCGCGATCAACGCCCTGAACGTACGGGTATTCGGCGTCGTTGAATACTGGTTCTCGTCGATCAAGATCACCGCGATCATCGGCTTCATCCTGGTCGGCAGCCATGTCGTGTTCGTCGCGAGGCCGTCCGGGACGGGCCTCGTCAACTTCGTCGCGCACGGCGGCTTCGCGCCGCACGGCGTGCCCGGCATGTGGCTCGCGGTGATCCCGGCGATCTTCGGCTACCTCAGCATGGAAATGGTCGCGGTTGCCGCCGGCGAGGCGGCGGACCCGCAGCGCGCGGTGATCCGCGCCTTCCGCGCGACGATGTGGCGGCTGGCGACGTTCTACCTGCTGTCGATCGCCCTGATGCTGGCGATCGTGCCCTGGGATCAGGCCGGCCCCGACAAGAGCCCCTTCGTCCGGGTCATGGAGATCATCGGCCTGCCGGGGGGCGCCGATGTGATCAACTTCGTCGTGCTGGTGGCGGCGCTGTCGGCCATGAACAGCCAGCTGTACATCACGACACGCATGATGTTCAGCCTCGCCCGCGGAGGCTATGCGCCGGCGCGCTTCGGCCGGCTGAGCGCGGGCGGTGTCCCGGTCGGCGCGCTGGCGCTGTCCTGTTCCGGCATCGGCGTCGCGACGCTGCTGACGGTGTTCCAGCCGGAGCGGGCCTTCGTGCACATGATGGCGATCGCCATCTTCGGCGCGCTGTTCACCTGGTTCATGATCTTCGTGACGCACTGGTTCTTCCGCCGACGCTGGGTGGCCGCGGGCAACGCGCCGCTGCCGTTCCGGATGTGGGGATATCCGGGACTGACGCTGCTGGGCGCGGCACTGATGCTCGCGATCCTGGCGACGACGCCCTTCACGGAACAGTTCGGCATGACTCTCGGCACCGGCCTGCCGTTCCTCGCCGTACTGACCATCGTCTACCTGACGTGGTACCGGCGCCCGCTGACGCCCGTGACCGCCTGAGGCCTGAGGTGCTCGACCCGCAAGCCGGGGATGCCGGCGCCCATTACCGGCAGGCCAACGCGCATAAGGACGCCGGGCAGCCGGAAGCGGCGCTCGCGAGCTACGACCTGGCGCTGGCGCTGCGGCCCGCCTGGCCGCAGGCGCTGTGCAACCGCGGCGTTGTGCTCGCTTCGATGGGCCGCCTCGATGCGGCGCTGGACAGCTACGAGCGGGCGCTGCAGCTCGATCCACGCGATGCGATCACCCATTACAACCGCGCCGGGCTGCTCGCGGCGCTGCGTCGCTGGGACGCGGCGGTTGCCGGCTACAGCAGGGTCGTGGAGCTGGACCCGGGGGCGTTCCATGCGCATTTTCAGCGCGGCAACGTACTGCGCGAGCTGCGCCGCCATGCCGAGGCGATCGCGGCCTATGGCGCGGCTCTCGCGCTGCGGCCGGATTTCGCCGCCGCACACTTCAACCGCGGCGTGGTACTGCAGGCCACGGGCGAGACTGCGGCAGCGCTTGGCGACTACGAGCGCGCGCTCGCGCTCGACCCCGCGCTCGTGCAGGCGTACTACAACCGCGGCAACCTGCTGCGGGAACTCGGGCGGCCGGCCGAGGCGGTCGCGAGCTACGACGGCGCACTGGCGCTGCGCCGGGACTACCCGGAAGCCTGGTGCAATCGCGGCGTCGCACTGCGCGCTCTGGGCCGCCCGCAGGAGGCCCTCGAGAGCTTCGACCGCGCGCTGGCGCTGCGGCCGGCGTATGCGGAGGTGTTCTTCAACCGCGGTGCTCTGCTCAAGGACCTCGGTCGCAATGCCGAGGCTCTCTCCTCCCTCGACGGCGCGCTTGCGATCCGCAGCGACTACGCCGAAGCCTGGTGCAATCGTGGCGCGACCCTGCTGCAGCTGCAGCGCCAGCGGGAAGCGCTCGACAACTTCGACCGCGCACTCGCCCTGCAGCCCGCGCTCGCCGAGGCGCATTACAATCGCGCGCTGACCCTGTTGCTGCTCGGCGACTATGCAGCCGGGTGGCCAGCTCACGAATGGCGCTGGAAGACGCGGGCGACGCGCGCGTTCAGCGACCGGGAGCCGTTGCCGGAGCCGCTGTGGCTCGGCCGCGAGGACATCCGTGGCAGGCGCATCCTGCTGTGGAGCGAACAGGGGCTCGGCGACACGCTGCAGTTCTGCCGCTATGCCGAACTCGTCGCCGCGCGCGGCGCGCAGGTGATCCTCGAGGTCCAGGCTCCGCTGGTCGGTCTGCTGCGCGGCCTTGCCGGCGTATCCCAGCTGGTCGCGCGCGGCGCGCCGCTGCCGCGTTTCGACCTGCACTGCCCCCTGATGAGCCTTCCCCTCGCGTGCGGTACGACCCTGGACAGCGTGCCGGCGCGCGTGGGCTACGTGCATAGCGATCCGGCCAGGGTGGCATTCTGGCGCGAACGACTGGGACCGCGGAGCCGGCCCCGCATCGGCCTCGTGTGGAGCGGCAACAGCTCCTACGGCAACGACATCAACCGCAGCGTGCCGCTGGCCGACTGGATCGCCTCGCTGCCGCGCGAATTTGATTATTTCTGCCTGCAGCGCGATATCCGCGAAGCGGACCTGCGCACGCTCGCCACCAATCCCTGGATCGCGACCTGCGAGGAGGAGTACGCGGGCTTCGATTACACGGCGGCGCTGATCGGGGAACTCGATCTCGTCGCCAGCGTCGATACCAGCATAGCCCACCTCGCCGCCGCCCTCGGTCAGCGCACCTGGCTGCTGCAGGCCTACAACCCCGACTGGCGCTGGATGCTGGAGCGCGAGGACTCACCGTGGTACCCGACGCTGCGGCTGTTCAGGCAGCCGGCCGCCGGCGACTGGCACAGCGTCTACCAGCGGATCGGGGTGGAACTGCGCGGCTACTTCGGCGCGGCCGCGGGCGCCGGCGCCGCCGGCTGAATGCGCTTCGAGTACACCACGCTGCCGTCGAGCCTGACGATGATCGCGTCGACGTCGTCGAGACGATTGTAGATTTCCATCGCCTTTTCCGGACCGAGCACAAAAGCGGTCTTGGAGAGCCCGTCGGTGCGCGTCGCGGTGGCCGCGATCACGGTGGCGCTGCGCACCTTGCTCGCGGAGTGGCCGGTGTGCGGATCGATGATGTGGTGGTAGCGCACGCCATCCTCGTCGAAATAGCGCTCGTAGTCGCCGGACGTGGAGATCGCGGCATCGACCAGCGGCACGCGTGCGATGACCTCGCCCTCGCCTTTCTGCGGGTCACGGATCCCCACCACCCACGGCTTGCCGAAGCGATCGCCGAGCACGCGGCTGTCGCCGCCCGCGGAGACGTAGCCGTGCGTGATCCCTGCCTTCTGCAGAACTTCGATGCCGCGGTCGACCGCATAGCCCTTGGCGATCCCGCCGAGGTCGATGCGCACACCCTTCTGCGTGAAACGCACCGTGTGGCGCGCAGGATCGAGCAGCACATGCTCGTAGTTCACGGCCGGCAGCGCCGCCCTGATGTGCGCCTCGTCGGGACGCACATGCCTGCGGAAGTCATACAGGTAGCCGACGCTGGCATAGGTGATGTCGAATGCCCCGTCGGTCAGGGAAGAGTATTCCTTCGCCGTGACCAGCAGGTCGAACAGCTCCGTGCTGATCGGCATGGGTCCGGCGGCGGCGTGTGCATTGACCTGCGAGACCTCGCTGTCCGGCTTGTAGGTACTCATCGTCGCATCGATGTGGCGCATCACCGCGAGTACGGCCTCGTTCGCTGCATCTGCCAGTACGGCATCGTCGGCCCAGACCTCGACCGTAATCCGCGTGCCCATGATGCCGTCGGTGACGCGCGTCTCCCAGCCCGCGGCGCGGGCCGTCGCAGCCCAGCCGAGCACCGTGCACAGCAGCGTGCAGGCGAGCGCCCGGCGACTCATGCCCGGGACCTCAGGCGCCACTGCGAGATCACGAGGCCGCTGCCGATCATGCCGCCCAGATGCGCAAAGTGCGCGACGCCCGCCTGCGAGCCGGTCACGCCGAGCAGCAGTTCGACCCCGGCATACAGCGCCGCGAACAGCCACGCGGGCATCGGGATCGGCGGAATCAGCGGGATGACCTTGCGCTTCGGGAACAGAAACGCGTAGGCCAGCACCAGGCCGAATACCCCGCCGGAGGCGCCGATTGTCGCTCCAGGCGCGGCGCCGAACAGCGCCGGAATGAACAGCTGCGTGATCGCGGCGGTGACCACCGACGCGAAGTAGCAGTTCAGCAGCCGCCGCGGGCCGACATAGCGCTCGATCTCGGTGCCGAACATCCACAGGCCGAGCATGTTGAACAGGATATGGGCGATTTCCCCGGGATCGTGCAGGAACGCATAGCTGACGAGTTGCCAGACGTGGAACGCTGGCTGGTCGAAGCCGGCGTGCAGCGGCTCCAGCGCGAACAGATCCTCGAAGCCTTGGCCGAACAGCCTCTGGCACAGGTAGACCACGACGTTGGCCGCGATCAGGAGCTTGACGGCGGAGAGTTTCAACGCTGCAGTATTGAGTTGGGTTTCATGGGCTTCCCCCGTATTCTAGCGTGACATGCGCGCCATATATCTGGATTACGACAGCGTCTCCTATGCGGACCTGGAGCCCGCGCCCCTGCTGGAAGTGCTGCCGGACCTCGAGTTCCTGCCGACGCCGGCCGCCGGCGCGGTGACACCTCTGATCCGGGACGCGGAGGTGATCCTCGTCAATCGCACGGCATTGAGCCGCGAGCGTCTCGCCGCCGCGAAGCAGCTGCGGCTGATCGTCTGTTCCGGCACCGGTACCGACTATGTGGACCTCGCCGCGGCGCAGGAGTTCGGCATTGCAGTCTGCAATGTCGTCGATTACTGCACGACCTCGGTCGCGCAGCACGCGTGGAGCCTGATCCTCGCCCTGACGCAGCACCTGGTCGAGTACCGGCGCGCCTGCACCGACGGCTCCTGGGCGAGCGGCGACGAATCGCGCATCCAGTACCAGGAGATACGCGAACTGACGGGGCGTACCCTCGGCATCGTCGGCTGGGGCAACCTTGGCCGCGCGGTTGCCGCGGTCGCTCCCGCGTTCGGGATGCAGGTGATCGTCGCCAACCGCCTGGGACAGGCACCTGCCGCCGGCCGCCTGCAGCTGCCGGAGCTGCTGCGCCGCGCCGACGTCGTGTCGCTGCACTGTCCGCTCAACGACGCGACACGCGGCATGATCGGTGCCGCTGAGCTTGCGCTGATGAAGCCCGACGCGGTGTTGATCAACACCGCACGCGGCGGACTCGTCGACGCGGCTGCGCTCGCGGCCGCGCTGCGTGCCGGTCGACTCGGCGGTGCCGGGATTGACGTACTGGAACCGGAACCGCCGCGCGCGGACAACCCGCTGCTCGATGGCAGCATTCCGCACCTGATCGTCACACCGCACGTCGCCTGGGGCGCGCGCGAGGCGCGGCAGCGCTGCCTTGCCGAGATGGCCGCCAACATCCGCGACTTCTTCGCGGGCGGGCGGCGGATGCGCGTCGTCTAGCCTTTTTCGGCCTTCTTCGCGCGCTTCGCGGCGCGCTTCTCGTCCAGCGTCTTCGCCGGCTTCTTCTTTTCTTCCTTCTTGCGCTCCATTCCCTTGCCCATATCGCCTCCGTCCGGTGGTATCGGACCTCCAGTATCGCCTGCGACTCAGCTGCGCTTCAAGACCTTGCGCGGCTTCGGCGGCTTCGGCGGCTTTTCCCTGACCAGCGTCAGGCGCAGTTCGCGCCCGGCGATGCGCACCGTCTGCAGCTTGTCGAAGATGGCCTTCGGCATGCCGCCGGGCAGGTCGACGAAGCTGTGGTCCTCGCGGATGTCGACGCGGCCGATGTGTACCCCCTCGATATCGGCCTCGTTGGCGATCGCGCCGACGATGTTGCCGGGCTTCACGCCATGGACCTCGCCGACCGCGATCCGGTAGGTTTCCTTTTCGTAGAATTCCTCGCGCGACAGCGGCGCGCTGCGCCCGGGACGGTCCGGGCGCGCCGCAGCGCTCGCAGCCGGCGGCGCCTCCGCGAGGCGCGATTCGGGTTTGGCCGCCAGCAGCAGCGGGGTCGCGCCCTGCGCGAGGCGCGCGAGTGCGGCTGCGATGTCGATCAGCGGCACACCGGTCTCGGCCTCGAGCTGTTCCAGCACCGGCTTGTAGATGTCGGTATCGCCGGCGGCCAGCGCCTCGGTAACGCGCTGGCGGAACTTCGCGATGCGCTTCGCGTTCACGGCGTCGGCGCTCGGCAGGTTCATCTGCTCGATTTCCTGGCGCGTCGCACGCTCGATCGCGCGCAGCATGTTGCGTTCGCGCGGCGCGATGAACAGGATTGCCTCGCCCTTGCGCCCGGCGCGGCCCGTGCGACCGATGCGGTGCACGTAGGATTCGGTGTCGTAGGGCACGTCGTAATTGATGACGTGGCCGATGCGCTCGACATCGAGGCCGCGCGCGGCGACATCGGTCGCGACGACGATGTCGATCTGGCCTGATTTCAGCCGCTGCACCGTGCGCTCGCGCAGCGCCTGCGGGATGTCGCCATTCAGCGGGGCAGCGGCAAAGCCGCGTGCCTCGAGTTTTTCGGCGAGTTCCACCGTGGACTGCTTGGTGCGCGTGAACACCAGCATGCCGTCGAAGCTCTCCGCCTCGAGTATGCGCGTCAGCGCATCGAGCTTGTGCACGCCGCTGACGACCCAGTAGCGCTGGCGGATGTTGGTCGCAGTGCTGGTCTTGCTGCGCACCGTCACCTCGACCGGGGATTTCAGGTGCCGCTGCGCGATGCGCCGGATCGGGGCGGCCAGCGTCGCCGAGAACAGCGCGACCTGGCGCCCGGGCGGCGTCTTCTCGAGAATGCCCTCGACGGCATCGACGAAGCCCATCGCCAGCATCTCGTCGGCCTCGTCGAGCACGAGGAGACGCAGGCTGCCCAGTTTCAGCGTGCCGCGCTCGATGTGATCGATCACGCGCCCCGGCGTGCCGACGACGACGTGGACGCCGCGCTTCAGCGCGTTCAGCTGCGGCTGGTAGCTCTGGCCGCCGTAGATCGGCAGGACGTGGAAGCCCGGCAGGTGCGCGGCGTAGCGCTGGAAGGCCTCCGCCACCTGCAGCGCGAGTTCGCGCGTCGGCACCAGCACCAGCACCTGCGGCTCACGGCCGCCGAGCTCGATGCGGGTCAGCGCCGGCAGCGCGAACGCGGCCGTCTTGCCGGTGCCGGTCTGCGCCTGCCCGAGCATGTCCTTGCCGGACAAAAGCACCGGGATCGTCGCCGCCTGGATCGGCGATGGCGCTTCGTAGCCGACATCGGTGAGCGCGCGCAGCACGGGGTCGGACAGGCCGAGGTCGCGAAAGGCAAGCGGCGCAGGTTCCGCAGCCAGTGGGGTCGAAGTCATGGTAAACCCTTGAAAAATGAGCGAGCAGTCTAGCCCTTTGGGCAGGTATTGCTACCATTACGCCATGGGACGCATATTCGAAGTCAGAAAGCACGCCATGTTCGCCCGCTGGAACCGGATGGCGAAACAGTTCACTCGCATCGCGAAAGATATCGCCATCGCAGTGCACTCCGGAGGCCCGGACCCCGCAGGCAATCCGACGCTGCGCCGCGTGCTGCAGAATGCGCGCGCCGTCAACATGCCGAAGGACAAGACAGATGCGGCGATCCGCCGTGCCTCCGGCAAGGAAGCGGCGAATTACACCGAGATCATCTACGAGGCCTATGCGCCGCACGGCGTCGCGCTGCTGGTGGAGTGCGCGACCGACAATCCGACCCGCACGGTCGGCAATGTCCGCAACATCATTTCCAAGAATGGCGGCAATCTCGGCTCGACGGGCAGCGTGAGCTTCCAGTTCAAGAAGATGGGCGTATTCCGCCTGGATCCCGCGACCGTCAGGGACCAGGACGAACTGGAACTCGACCTGATCGACCACGGCCTCGAGGAGATGGGCGAGAGCAGCGGCGAAAAGGGGGAGACCCAGCTCGTGATCCGCTGTGCCTTCAACGAATTCGGCAACCTGCAGGAGGCACTGGAAAAGCGCGGCCTCGCGCCGCTGTCGGCCGAACACGAATACATCTGTTCGGTGCCGACCGAACTCCCCGAGGAACAGGCAGCGGAAGTCCTGGCGCTGATCGACAAGCTCGAACAGGACGACGACGTCCAGAAGGTGTTCCATACCCTGGCCTGAGGGCCCGGGCGAAGGTTAAGGATCGTTCATCGCGTCATCCCGGCAGGGTCACCCGCCGTTGTACCCCCTGAAGAGACTGAATATCCCAAGGAGTACGCGCCATGAAGACGATGCTGAAACTGCTGGTTCCGGTCGGTTTTGCGTTCCTCGCCGGCTGTGTGGTCGCGCCCGCGCGGGGCTATTACCACCCGGGCTATTACTACGGCCCGCGCGTCGTGGTCGCAGCGCCCGCCCCGCTGATCGTGGTCAGGCCTTGAGATGGTTGATCGTGGCGTAGGCCCACTGCACCACGGGCTTGAGCCTCGGTGAAACCAGCGTCAGGGCCTTGTCATAGCCGACCCAGCAGGCTTCCTGGTGTTCCGGGAAGCCCAGCTCCGGGTTCACGCGCAGCTCGACCTCGCGCTCCCTGGCGCGGGCCAGGTAGTAACGCGCAACCTTGTCCTTGCGATAGGGACCCGTCTCGATGAACAGCGGGCCCCAGTCGAAGGAAATATCGGTGATGCCCGTCTCCTCGAGGACCTCCCGCAGTGCCGCATCGAGCGCAGATTCGCCCGGCTCCACCATCCCCTTGGGAAAATCCCAGTTGCGGTAGGCGCGCAACAGCAGAAAGCGCAGCTTGCGATTCGCGAGGTTGACCAGGACCACGCCGGCCGAGAGTCGGCCGCGAGTTGCCGCCACCACCGTTACCCGCCTCCTGCGCTGCCGCCGTCCATTGCACGAGCCCCATCGTCGATATGCATTATACTTCCCGATCATATAGTTTTTGTCTATCCAGTTCCGCATGAACCTCAAGGACCTGAAATACCTGGTTGCGCTTGCTGATACCGGGCATTTCGGCAAGGCGGCCGAACGCACCTTTGTCAGCCAGCCGACGCTGTCCGCGCAGCTGAAGAAGCTGGAGGAATACCTCGGGGTCAAGCTGGTCGAGCGCCAGCCGAAGAACGTGCAGCTGACCGACATCGGCAGGCAGATCGTGCTGCGCGCCCGGCGCATGCTGGAACAGGGCGACGAGATCGTCGCGCTCGCCCGCAACAACACCGACCCGCTCTGCGGCCGGCTGAAGCTGGCGCTGATCCCGACCGTGGGCCCCTACCTGCTGCCGCGCGTGATGCAGAAGGTGCGCAAGGCCGTGCCGAACCTCGGACTGATGCTCTACGAATACCAGACCGAGCCGCTGCTGAAGCGCCTGCGTGAGGGTGAGATCGATGCCGGCATCATCGCCCTGCCGACCGACCAGGAAGGCCTCGAGTCGCGCGCGCTGTACGAGGAGGCCTTCATGCTGGCCGTCCCGCAGCAGCATCCTTTGGCCGAGAAGGCGACGATCCGCGTGCAGGACCTCAAGGGGCAGGCTTTGCTGTTGCTGGAGGACGGACATTGCCTGCGCGACCAGGCGCTCGAGTTCTGCACCCGGGTCGATGTCCACGAGGTCGAGGACTTTCGCGCGACCAGCCTCGAGACGCTGCGGCAGATGGTCGTTGCGGGGCTCGGCGTCACCCTGTTGCCGGAGCTCGCCGTGGAGTCGCCATTCGGCGGCCAGCGCGGCCTCGTGACACGTCCCTTCGCAAAGCCCGCGCCGTCGCGCGTCATCGGCGCCGTCTGGCGCAAGTCCAGCACCCGCACGGCAGCGATCGAGGAGATCTGCCGCGTCATGGACCAAGTCATGGCACGCCGGAACTGACGCGCACCGTGAACGATCCGGACTGGGCGTTCCGCGCCGACGACAACGCCATCCTCGATGCACTGACGCAGGGCAGGCGGCGCGCCGAACTCAGCAACTACTTCGGCGCCGCGGCCGCAGCGCAACTCGCCCGGCTGGCAGCAGCGGCCGCGTGCGCACCGCGGCGACCCGGACCGCAGGTGCTGATCGTGCCCGGGATCATGGGATCGAAGCTCGGGGCTGCGCCGCAGGGCCGGCGCACGGCAGGCCGCGGCATGATCTGGTTCGACCCGGCAGCGATCAGCGCGGGGCGGCTCGCCGAGCTCGCACTGCCGCGCGTCGCCGCGATCGAACCCCGGGGTGTGCAGCTGTTCACCTACACACGCCTGATCCTGGAACTGCGACTGCAGGGCTTCGACGTCGCCACGCACGCCTATGACTGGCGGCTCGGAATCGACGCGCTCGGCGCCCAGCTCGCCGAGCGCGTCGCGGCGACGCCCGGCCCTGCGCTGCTGATCGGCCACAGCATGGGCGGGCTGGTCGCGCGCATCGCGCTCGGACTTTTGCCGCGCCACAAGGTGCGCAGGCTGATCCTCGTGGGCACGCCGAACCTGGGCTCCTATGCCGCGGTCCAGGCGCTGCGCGGCACCTACGGCTTCGTGCGCAAGGTTTCGCGTCTGGACCCGACGGCCTCACCGGAGGCGCTGGCCGCACGGGTCTTCCACAGCTTCACGGGTCTGTATCACCTGTTGCCGGCGGGAGGAGCCCGCGGCATCGTCGATGTCTGCAGGCCGGAACGCTGGCCCCGGCAGGGTCTGGCTCCGGACCCCGTGCAGCTGGCGCGTGTCGCTGCGGTCCGGGCGGCACTCGCGCCGCCGGATGCGCGCATGCTGCAGATCGTCGGCATCGACCACCCGACCGTCGTGGGACTGCACCGCGGTCCGCGCGGATTCGTCTACCGCATGGGCTGGCGCGGCGATGGCACGGTGCCGCTGGCCTCGGCCCGGTTGCCCGGACTGCCGACCTGGTACGTCAGCGAACTGCACGGCCGCCTGCCCTCCAACGGCGAGGTGATTCGTGCCATCATCGGTCTGCTGCGGAGCGGCCGCACGAACGCGTTGCCGCGCTTCGGCCGCAGCCGCACGATGACATTGCCGGACGTCGATGACGCCTTGCTGCGCAGGGTCGGGCGCGGCAAGATCGACTGGCGGCAACTCGATGCGCGCAGCCGGGAGGCGGTGTTGGCAGACCTGAATTCATGAGTTCGACGGATAAACCTGCGGAACGGAGCGGCGCCGCCGGCGCGACCGCACCGCCGCCGCTCGATCAGGCGTTCATCGAGAACAACCAGCTGATCGAACGCTACCTCGAAGGCAAGCTGCCATACAAGGGCGGGCGCGACCTCGAGGCCTGGTGCCGTGCACACCCTGAGTACCTGCAGAAGCTGCGCTTCGCCGAGCGCACCGTTGCCGCGCTGAAGCTGCTCGAGGCGAGCGACAAGCCGGCCGACCTCGCCGAGCCGCGCACGCCCTGGTGGGCGAAGCCGCAGACGCCGATCGCCGCCGGCCTCGTCACCGTCGCCGCAATCGTCGGCTGTCTGCTGCTGTCGGGCAAGGTGACGGTGCTGACCGGCCGGCTCGAGGATGCCTCGGTCAAGCTGCGCCAGGGCACGCTCGCGCCGCCGGGTTCGATGCAGAGCCTGCGGATCGAACCCGATCGCAGCGCCACGGCCGGGACGGCAAGGCTCACCGTCGATCGCAATGTCCCGCAGCTGATCGACCTGTCGATCGACATGTCCTGGTCAACCGAGAAACGCTTCCGCGTGACGGTCGACAAGCGCGACCAGGCACGGGTGCTGGTGCTCGGTGATCAGGCCAAGGACTCGAACGGCAACCTGCGCATGACGTTCAACACCAGCGCGCTCGCCGCGGGTCCCTACGACATCCGCATACAGGCGCTGCCGCTGCTCGGCGAGCCGGTCGATAGCGGCTGGATGGTGCTCGACGTCCACTAGCGCGGTTAGTGAATGAGAATTATTCCGCGTGCGGGTCCGTATTTTATCGTCTTGTTTTTCCTCGGACACGCATCCTTCGTACCCGCACAGACCGACGAGATTCAGGTTTACGATGCGGCGATTGCACCGACCGGCACCACCAGTCTTAACCTGCACAACAACTACACGCCGGGCGGCAGCGCGACACCTGCCTTTGCGGGCGGAATCGTCGCGGACCACTCGCTCAACGGTGTTGCCGAGTGGGCGTACGGTGTAACTCCGTGGTTCGAGGGGGGCCTTTATTTTCCGTTGTATTCGATCACCCGTGATGGCAGCGTCGTTTACGACGGATTCAAGCTCCGTACGCTGTTCGTCACACCGGCTGCGGCCATGCGTGCCCTTTTCTACGGTGTCAATTTTGAATTCAGCTTCAATACGGCACACTGGGATGCACGATCCTACACGTCCGAGATCCGCGGCATTGTGGGCATGCACCTCGGGCGCTTTGATTTCATAGTCAATCCCATCGTCGACAATTCGTGGAATGGCTTTTCGAAGCTCGAGTTCGTCCCGGAAACCCGGGTGGCGATGGCGGTATCGGACCGGTACAAGGTGGCGCTCGAGGAATACGCTGATTTTGGAAGCATCAGTCGCTTCCTGCCGGCCGCCCGGCAGTCACACCAGCTGTTTGGTGTTGTCGATTTCCATACCAGGGCGGTCGATATTGAATTTGGCGTTGGGGCTGGACTTACCGGCGCGTCGGATCATCGGGTAATAAAGCTGATCCTGTCGCGCGACTGGTGAATTGAATCGCGGATTATTTCCCGGCGACCGCCGGCAGTATTTGTGGCGCACAACTGTCTTATGTAGTAATACGTAGGACACCCGCGGTTAGCGCGGATAGTGGAGTTTGCCTGCGCCGATTAGAAGCATTACGGGGCCCGGCTGGTCGCGCGCGACCGCGCAGACCTCCCGCCGGCATCACAAGGGGGAAGTATGAAGCTCGACACATCATTCCTGCGCCGCCATGCCGGTGCATCTGTCGCGACATTACTGCTGCTGGGCTGCGCCTTCGGGGCCTGGGGAACCGACAGCTATGACGGCGCCAGCCTGACCATTCCGTCGGTTACCGTCGGCAGCGCGACCTATTCGAACATGGTGGTCACGGTGGGCAGCATCGTCAGCGGCCCGTCCGGCACGGCGCCCGACGCCAGCCAGGACAGCTACGACCCCGCCAGCAATCGGCTGACCGTCCCCGCCGTCACGCTGGGCGGCAGAACCTATTACAACGTCGTCGTCACGGTGCACAGCCTGATCTCGATCGGCGGTGTCAGCGGAGTGGACAGCTTTTACAGCCCCGACCTGATCATTCCGTCCGTCCAGCTGCTGGGCGGCGCCGTCTACAACAATGTCATCATCACCCCCGGCAAGGTCATCAGCGAGGGCGGCGGCATGCCGCAGAACGTGCGTGACGTCTACGACCCACAGACGAAGCAGCTGACCATCGCCGCGATTCAATTCGGCGGCCACGTCTATACCAATGCCGTCATTACACCCGGCCAGATCGTGTCGGTCGGGACCCCGATGGCAACCGCCAACGGAACCCTGGCCGGCGCATGGGTACAGGCTGTCACCGTCACGCTGAGCGGCGGTGCAAGCGGTTCCACCACCACCGATGCGAACGGCAACTACCGCTTCGAGAATCTGCCGTCGGGCAGGAGCTATACCTTCACGCCGAGCCTGTCAGGCTACAACTACCTGCCCGGCAGCGAGACCGTCCCGATCCCGGGCGGCAGCTCCAGTGCGGTGACCGTCCCGGTCATCACCGCCGCGGCGGCCAATTCGTCCTACAGCATCTCGGGCACGGTGAACTATGCCGGCAGCGCGACCGGACCCGTCTACATACTCCTATACAACACGGGCTACACCTGCGGTGGCGGCTGCTCGCCGAATGGCGGCACGCTGATCAGACTCTCCGGCGGCTCGGGCACCTACACGCTCCGGGGACTGCAGAGCCAGACCTTTACGGTGTCGGCGTTCATGGATACCCTGGGTACGGGCCAGCAAAACGACGCAGCGGATCCCGCCGGCACCAGCGCCACGATCTCCATCGGCTCAGCCAACGTGACCTCGGGTGCGGATATCACCCTGAGCGACCCGACGGTGGCTGTGCCGGCAGTGCCTTCGATCGGCCTCGTCTCCCCCGGCAACGCCTCGGCGTTCCTTGAATACCAGCCGGACACCGATAACAGCGGCAACGAGGTCGCGACGTCCTACACCCTGTCCTGGGGCACGGATACGAACGCCTCGAATGGCGGCTCGAGGACTTTCAATGCGCTGGGCACCAATGCGCCGGTCGCCTACATACCGAACCTCGTCAACGGCGCCGGCGAGTATTTCAAGGTGCTCGCCACCAGCCCGGCAGGGAGCAGCGCCTATTCGGCGATCACCGGGCCCGTGACGATCGGCCAGCCCACGGGCGGCAACACCGTGTCGGGTACCGTCACGTTCAGCGGCAACGCGACCGGGCCGATGATCGTGATACTTCACCCGGCACATGGCAATGGCGACTTCTATTACGCCGTGGTCGGCAGTCAGGCGAGCCCGCCCGCGAGCGGTGCGGGCTATACGATCACGGGCGTCGCCAGCGGCCTCTACCAGTTCGCGATCCTCATCGACAACAACAACAACGGCGTGACCAGTGCCGGAGACTTTACCTACGGCATCGGTGGCGGCAATCCCCCGTACATCGTGGTCAACGGCACGACCAACGCTGACGTTACGCTGCCGGGAGCGGCCGCGACACCGCTCGTGCTCACGACTTACTTCCTGAGCGGCAGCAACGGGGGCTACGGCCTCAACCTCGGCGTCAATCCCGGCTCAAGGCAGGTCGTGAACGCGACGCTGATCTCCGGACCCAACGTGGCCCTGCCGATCGACCTGGGCTTCAGCGCCGGCAACGGCTACCAGTTCTTCAACCTGGCCAATGGCGGCATCGCCCCGGTCGTCGGGCAGAGCTACGGCATCCTGGTGACCTACGCTGATGGATCCACCCAGATCAGCGAGGGCAGCGTCGGTGTCGTGCTCGGCCCCGATAACGTCGCGCAGAACCTGCTGGTCTCGTCGGCTTCCGGCGCAGATACCCCGACCTTCAGCTGGAGCGCACCGGCGACGCCTCCGTCACTGACGCCGTTCTTCTACAGTCTGCAGAATCTCGGCCAGAACGGGAATTCGCTGCCGAGCAGCGTCACCAGCGTGGACCTCGCCACATCCGGGCAGAGCCTGCAGTCGGGGACCTACTACTGGCAGGTCCAGGTGCAGGACGCCGCGGGCAACAGCGCAACGGTGCAGGCGAATACGCCCTACGTCGCGCCCTGAGGTCCAGGGCCTGTGAATCGGAGTCCTAGTCCTCGCGCAGGCTCAGCATCGGCGAGGAGGAGATGACACGGCGAGTCGCGAGCGTGCCGCTCACCCCGACGAGCAGCGTGCCGCAGACGAGGCCGATCGCCCAGACCCAGGGGTCGAAGCGGTAGTCGAGCGAGAACAGCCGCTCGGCGAGGACCAGCCCGATCGCACTGGCGCCGCAGGCCGCGAGGAGTCCGGACAGGAAGCCGAGCGCGCCGAACTCCGCGGCGACTCCCTGCAGCACCGTGCGGCGGCTCGCGCCGAGCGTGCGCATGATGGCGCTCTCGTAACGGCGCTCGTCGCGCGTCGACTGCACCGCCGCGAGCAGCACGACGACACCGGCGACGAGCGTGAACAGGAACACGTACTGCACGGCGAGCGCTGCCCGGTCCATGATCTCGCGGATCTGCTTGAGGATCGCATCGACGTCGAGGACGCTGACCGTCGGAAACTGGCGCACCAGGCCCGCGAGCGCCGGACGCTCGGCGGCGTTCAGGTAAATGGCAGTCATATAGGTGCCCGCGGCACCATCCAGCAGTCCCGGCGGGAACACCAGGAAGAAGTTCGGGCGGAAACTGTCCCAGCGGATCTTGCGGATGCTCGCGACCGTGACGGTCAGCGTCTCACCGGCAACGTCGAACTGCAGCCGGTCGCCGAGCTGCAGGTGCAGCGCCTCCTGGTATTCCGTGGAGATCGACACCAGCGGCTTGCCCTGGTCGGCAGCGGTCCACCAGCGGCCGGCGAGCAGCTGGTTGTCCGGCATCAGGTCGGCCGACCAGGTCAGGTTCTGTTCGCGCTCGAGAAAGTTGCGGCCGCGATCATCCTGCGGATGCAGCCGCTCGGCGGACGTCGCGTTGACGGCCGTGATGCGCGCACGCACCATCGGGTACATCGGCGGAGTTCCCAGCTGGTGGGCACTGAGGTAGGCCTGCAGCGGCGCGCGCTCCGCGGGACTGATGTTGATCAGGAAGTTGTTCGGCACATTGCCGGCGAGGCTGTGCCGCCAGTCGGCGACCAGGTCACCGCGCACGACGGCGAGCACGAGCAGCACCATGAGCCCCAGCCCGAAGGCGACGATCTGCACGACACTCGAGCCGCCGCGGCGCGACACGTTTGCGAGTCCATAGCGCCACGCGATGCCGACGCCGCCGCGCAACCGCCCGGTGAGTCGTACCAGGCCGAAGCCCGCGCCCGCCAGCACCGCGGCGGCGGCGACGACGCCCGCGAGCACCGTGAACACCAGCTCGCTGTCCCGCACCAGCACCCACAGGATCGCGAACATTGCAGCGATCGCCAGCAGGTACGGCACCCACAGCCGCAGCGGCGGCGCCTCGATGGTCTTGCGCAGCACCCGCGCTGGCGGCGTATTTTTCAGTTGCAGCAATGGCGGCAGCGCAAAACCGAGCAGCATCGCGCTGACCGTCACGAACGCCAGCGGCAGCGGCGCGAACGAGGCGGGGGGCAATGCGGTACGGAGCAGATCGCGCAGCAGCCATGCGATGCCCTGCTGGGCCACGTAGCCCACCGCGGTGCCGGCCGCGACCGCAGCCAGGGCCAGCAGCGCCAGTTCGGTCATTGCGGCCGACAGCACGAAGGCCTGCGACGCGCCCATGCATTTCATCAGCGCAACCGCATCGATATGCCGCGCCGCATAGCGGCGCGCACCCATCGCGACCGCAACGGCCGCGAGCAGTACGGAGGCAAGGCTCGCGAGGCTCAGGAAACGGCTGGCGCGGTCGATCGCGGCGGTCAGCTGCCGGCTCGACTCATCGACTTCGCGCAGGCGCTCGCCGGCACTCTTGGTGGCGACGAGCCAGGTGCGGAAGTCGCTGACCGCGGCGGCGGGCCCCGCGTACAGCTCCGCATAACTGACCCGGCTGCCCGGCTGGATCAGCCGCGTCGCTTCGGCATCGGCGATACCCAGCAGCACGGCCGGAGCGAGGCTGACGAAGCCGGTGCCCTGGTCGGGCCGGTAGTCGAGCACGGCGCTGATGCGCAGCGCAGCCTCGCCGACACGCAGCGTGTCACCGACGGCGAGGCCGAGCTGCGCCATGACCCGCGCATCGACCCAGGTCTCGCCCTGCGGCGGCGTGTGATCCGTCGTGCGTGCGATGCCAAACGGCGTATCGGTGACGCGTATGTGACCGCGCAACGGATAAGCGCTGCTGACGGCGTGGATCGACACCAGCTGGTTGGCATCCCCACGGAAGATCGCGGTCGGAAACGACCAGGTGTCGGCCACGCTGAGGCCGCGCTGCCGCGCAGCCTCCGCATAGCGGGCCGGGAACGGCTGCGAGGACTCGAGGCGCAGGTCGGCCGCCAGGACTTCGCCGGCCTGGGCATGCACCGCCTGCGTGATGCGGCCGGTGAAGAAGCCCACGGCGGTCAGCGAGGCCGTGGCGACGGTCAGTGCCAGCAACAGTACCGACAGCTCACCGGATTTCAGGTCGCGCCACAGGGTGCGCAGGGCGAAGCGCAGCGGGCGCAGCACTTCGGGGACGCTCACGACAGGCCGCTGCCGACCGCATGGCCGGCCTCGAGTTCGAGGCTGCGATTGCAGCGGGCAGCCAGCTGCCGGTCATGCGTCACGAGAATCAGCGTGCTGCCGATCGTACGGTTCAGCTCGAACAGCAGGTCCGTGACGCGACCGCCGGTCACCGTGTCGAGGTTACCGGTCGGCTCGTCGGCGAACAGCACCTCGGGATGCGTGACGAAGGCCCGCGCGATCGCGACCCGCTGCTGTTCGCCGCCGGACAGCTGTTTCGGGTAATGCGCGATGCGCGGGCCCAGCGCGACCTGTTGCAGCGCCTCCGTCGCCCGCTCACGCGCATCGGCACGCCCGGCGAGCTCCAGCGGGAGCATCACGTTCTCGATGGCGGTCAGCGAGGGAATGAGGTGAAACGACTGGAACACGAAGCCGACGTGGCGCGCGCGGATGCGCGCACGGCCGTCCTCATCCAGCGCACCGAGATCCTTGCCTGCGATCAGCACGCGCCCCGTGGACGGCGCATCGAGTCCGGCAAGGATCGCGAGCAGCGTCGACTTGCCGGCCCCGGAGGCGCCGACGATCGCGAGCGACTCCCCGGCGCGGACACGCAGACTGACGTCGGCGAGTATAGTCAATGAACCCTCGGGGCTGGCCACGGTCTTGGATACGTGACTGGCCTCGAGGACGATTCCGTCCTGCATCTGTTGATCTGGCATCCGGAGGGTCCGTGAAGCGGCTGTTTGTCCTGTGGGTACTGACCGTGGCAAGTTTCGCAGCGCAGGCCGCGACGCCCTCGATCCTGGTGTTCGGTGATAGCCTCAGCGCAGGCTTCGGACTCAGTTCCGTCAATGAGGGCTGGGTGAAGCTACTTCAAGGCAGGCTGCAGGCTGAAGGGTACGGATACGAGGTAATCAACGCCAGCGTCAGCGGAGAGACGACCGGTGGCGGCCTCGCCCGCCTGCCGCGAGCCCTCTCGGTCCATCATCCGGCGATCGTGATCCTGGAGCTCGGGGCCAACGACGGGCTGAGAGGCCTCCCGGTGGCCGCGCTGCGCACCAACCTGGCGCAGCTGGTCGGGCTTGCGCGGGCTGCGGGAGCCGAGGTGTTGTTGCTCGGGATGCGGATGCCGCCGAACTACGGGGCGGCGTATACCGAACCGTTCCACGCAGCGTTCGTCGATCTGAGCAGCCGGCTGCACCTGCGCAGCGTCGATTTCCTGCTGCAGGACGTCGCCCTGGACCCGGGCCTGATGCAGGCTGACGATTTCCATCCCAACGAGAAGGGCCAGCCGCGGCTGTTACAGACAGTCTGGCCGGCACTGCAGCCGATGTTGCACAGATGACGGCGCGCGGCCCCCGAGAGGCCGCGCGCCATCCGTTCGCGGACTTCCGCCTACTTGCTGGCGTCGAGGAACGTGTCCACTCCGCCGTGCCTTGAACAGGAACCGCTGTGGTGCTTCGACATCGAGTAGGTACCGTCCTTGCACTTCGCGGTTGCGCCGGCGGGCGCGGCGCCACTGGCGGCAGCCGGTGCAGCAGCGGCAGGCGCAGCTGCCTTCGCCGGTGCGGCCTTGGCCGCCGGAGCTGCGGCAGGCGCTGCAGCGGCGGGCGCTGCGGCCATAGGCGCTGCCGCGGCAGCGGGGCCAGCCGCCGCCTTGTTGACGCCGCCATGATGCGAACAGGCACCCTTGCCGATCACCGTCGATGTGGTCCCGTCCTTGCAGGTCGGTGCGGTAGCCGCGGTCTGCGCCTGCAGCGGCGCCGCCGCGAACGCACCGGCCAGAGTCGTCGCCGCCAGAGTCATCAGGAACTTGGTATTCATCAGCATATCCCCCAGGATTGGAATTATTTCCGCTACCGATGATATTCCGGCTCGCGCCGGCGTACTAGTGCGGCGCGGCACGCAGCGGCGTCACCGTCGCGACGTTCATCAGGAAGCGCGTGTGCTGATGGGATGAGGCGGCGGCGAACAGCGAGCCGTGGACCCTGATGCGCGCCCCCTCGATGATGTCGGGCGGGAACTCCGACCAGCCGACCAGCTGGATGTCGTTGACCGGCATGCAGGTCTGGCTTTCCGCCGGCGAATAGACATTCGCCGTATTGTCGAGGGCCAGCACGGGTACGTTGTCGACGCCGCCGCCTGACGGGTAGTCGCGGAAATGGATCGTGCCCGACAGTGTCGTCGAGATCGGCTCGAGGAGCCGGCAGGGCCCCTGGCCGATCACGCAGCCGGACAGGGTCAGGGTGGCGCAGATACCGAGAAAACGCTTCATCGACGAGCCCTCCGCGCCGCAGGTCCAGGCGCCGGAACAGACGGACATTGCCGCGCCCGGGGCGCGGTGTAATATCAACCGCATAATAACGGGAGTGGCTGCAGAGTGGATCCCATTTGGCTGAAACAGTATCCGCCCGGCATCCCGGCGACGATCGATCCCGACCAGTATACGTCGCTGCGCCAGCTGATCGCGGAAGCCTTCGCCGCGTTCAACGCCCAGCCGGCATTCTCGAACATGGGCACGACGCTGGACTTCGCTGCACTGGACGCGGAAAGCAGCGCATTCGGCGCGTGGCTGCAGGGACCGGGGAGCTGCGCGCCGGGCGAGCGCGTCGCGCTGATGATGCCGAACATCCTGCAGTATCCGGTGGCGCTGTTCGGCGTGCTGCGTGCCGGCTGCACCGTCGTCAACACGAATCCTCTGTATACAGCGCGGGAGCTTGAACACCAGCTGGTCGATTCCGGCGCGACGACGATCGTGATCCTCGAGAACTTTGCCCACGTGCTGCAGGAAGTACTGCCGCGCACCGCCGTGCGCACCGTGATCGTGACCGCGGTCGGCGACATGCTCAAAAAACCACGCGGCTGGCTGGTCAATTTCGTCCTGCGCCATGTGCAGAGGAAAGTGCCGCGGTGGAACATCCCGGGCGCGCTGCGCTTTGGCGCGGCGCTCGCTGCCGGGCGGCGCCTCGAACTCGCCGCGGTCCGGGATGCGCCCGGCGAGATCGCCTTCCTGCAGTACACCGGTGGCACCACCGGGATCTCCAAGGGCGCGGTCCTGACCCACCGCAACATGATCGCGAACATCCTGCAGGCGAAGGCCTGGCTCGGACCCTCACTCCCGCCTCCCGCCGAGCGCATCGTGATCACGGCTCTGCCGCTCTACCATATCTTCTCGCTGACGGCGAACTGCCTGCTGTTCAATCTCGTCGGTGCGCACAATATCCTGATCACCAATCCGCGCGACTTTGCGGGCTTCG
>Ga0302279_10001499_pt1 | contig 32980 bp, 25 predicted proteins | sample III_Bog_N3_3_FD_194541 | JGI IMG/M metagenome (GOLD analysis project Ga0302279, IMG submission 194541) | Peat permafrost microbial communities from Stordalen Mire near Abisko, Sweden - III_Bog_N3_3 | ecosystem: Environmental > Terrestrial > Soil > Wetlands > Peat | place: Sweden: Abisko...
TTGATTGGTTGATTGGTTGACGTTGGGGGGGCTCGGAGGGCCGAGCCATGCCCTCGGCACTGAAGAGGAGACTACCGTGGATCGCAAGGGCGCACAGATCATCTGGGAGGTCCTCGTCGAGGAGGGCGTGGAGACCGTCTTCGGCTACCCCGGCGGCGCGATCATGCCGGCGTACGACGCGATGCTGGAGTACCCGATCCACCACGTCCTCGTCCGCCACGAGCAGGGCGCGGCGCACATGGCGGACGGCTACGCGCGCGCCTCCGGCAAGGTGGGGGTGTGCATCGCCACCTCGGGCCCGGGCGCGACCAACCTGGTCACCGGGATCGCCACCGCGATGCTCGACTCGTCTCCGCTGGTGGCGATCACCGGGCAGGTGGCCTCTTCGCACCTCGGCACGGACGCCTTCCAGGAGATCGACATCACCGGCGTGACGCTCCCGGTCACCAAGCACAACTACCTGGTGACGCGGGTGGAGGACATCGCCCCCACCCTGCGCGAGGCGTTCTACGTGGCGCGATCGGGGCGCCCGGGGCCCGTGCTGGTCGACATCACCAAGGACGCGCAGCAGGCGATCACCGACTACCAGGCGACGCGCGCCCCGGTCCGGCTGCCCGGGTACCGCCCGGAGCAGCGCGCGCGCGTCGAGGAGCTGGTCCACGCGGCCGAGCTGATCGCCGCCGCCCGGCGACCGCTGGTGTTCTGCGGTCACGGGGTGGTGGAGGCGGGCGCCACCGAGCTCTTGCTCGAGCTGGTCGAGCGCACCGGGATGCCGGTGGCCCAGACCCTCCTCGGGCTGGGCGGCTTCCCCGCGACGCACCCGCGCAGCCTGGGGATGATGGGGATGCACGGCGAGGCCTGGGTCAACGCCGCCATCCAGGAGGCGGATCTGCTGGTGGCGATCGGGATGCGCTTCGACGACCGCGTCACCGGCAACCTCAAGACCTATGCGCGCAACGCCAGGAAGATCCACCTGGAGATCGATCCGACCGAGATCAACAAGAACGTCAAGGTCGACGTCCCCCTCGCCGGCGATCTCCGTGAGTCGCTGGTCGCCCTGCTCCCCCTCCTCGCCCGGCGCGACTGCGACCCCTGGGTGGCCCGCATCGCCAGCCTCAAGGGCGACGCCTCGGTGCGCGACATCCAGCGGCTCCCCCACAACGGTCGGCTCTTCGCGGCCCACGTCATCAACGATCTGTGGCGGCTCACCGAGGGCAAGGCGCTGGTGGTCACCGACGTGGGCCAGCACCAGATGTGGGAGGCGCAGTACTACAAGCACGATTTGCCCCGGAAGCTGGTCACCTCCGGCGGGCTCGGGACCATGGGCTTCGCGCTGCCCGCCGCGATCGGCGCCCGCTTCGCCCGCCCCCGCGACGAGGTGTGGGTCATCGTCGGCGACGGCGGCTTCCAGATGACCGCCTGCGAGCTGTCCACCCTCGCCCAGGAGAAGCTCAAGGTGAACGTGGCCATCATCAACAACGGATACCTGGGGATGGTGCGCCAGTGGCAGGAGTTCTTCTACGGGCGAAGGTACTCGGCGACGCCGCTGCTCAGCCCCGATTTCGTCAAGCTCGCGGAGGCGCACGGGCTCCTCGGCCTGCGCGTCGAGCGCCGGGAGGACGTGGACGCGGCCGTGCGCGCGGCGCAGCGGGCGGAGGGCACCGTCGTCATCGATTTCCGCGTCGAGCAGGAGGACAGCGTCTATCCCATGGTCGCCGCCGGGGCCGACCTTGGCGACATGATCCGTCGCCCCAGCCCCATCGTCGAGACCGCCGACGACTGACCCTGCCGGGGAGCGCCTGCGCGCGCTTCCCCGACCCCATCCGACCGCCGAGGACCGAGAGGCAGCTTTCATGACCGATCCCGAGACCCACCCTCCGCGCACCTTCATCGCCACCGTCGAGGATCGCCCCGGCGTCCTCAACCGCGTGGTCTCGCTCTTCCGGCGGCGGGGCTACAACATCCGCTCGCTCACCGTGGGGCGGACCCACCAGGCGGGCGTCTCCCACCTGACGGTGGTGACCGAGGCCGACGACGACGTCGCGCGCCGCATCCAGGCCGACCTCTACAAGCTGGTCAACGTCCTCTCCGTGGAGGACCTCTCCGCCGCGGAGGCGGTCACCCGCGATCTCGCCCTCATCAAGGTGAGCGCCGGGGTGGAGCAGCGCCCGCGCGTGCTCGAGCTCTGCGACCAGTTCCGCGCCCGCGTCGTCGACGTCGGCGTGGACGTGCTCACCGTGGAGATCACCGGGACCGCGGACAAGCTCGACGGCCTCTTCGAGGCCCTGCGGCCCTTCGGGGTCCTCGAGATGGTGAGCACCGGCGCGATCGCGATGAGCCGGAGCGCGCCCCTCGACGGGGGCTCCGGCCCCAAGCCCGCATCCGCCGCCTGAGACCGTTCAGCGTTCAGCGTTCATCCGGGCGAGCGCCAGCGCGCTCCCCGCCGATCCGACGACCGAGGAGAATGACATGGCAAGAGTGCTCTACGACAAGGACGCCGACCTCGACCTGATGCGCGCCAAGAAGGTGGCGATCGTGGGCTATGGATCCCAGGGGCACGCCCACGCCCTCAATCTCACCGAGAGCGGCGTCGCCGTGCGCGTCGGGCTCCCCGCCGAGAGCAAGAGCCGCCCCAAGGCGGAGGCGGCCGGCATCAAGGTGGGCACCGTGAGCGAGGTGTCGGCGTGGGCCGACACGGTGATGATCCTGGCCCCCGACACCAGCCAGCCGAAGATCTACGCCCAGGAGATCGAGCCCCACCTCGGGCCGGGCAAGACGCTGATGTTCGCCCACGGGTTCAACATCCACTTCGGCACCATCAAGCCGCCGGAGTCCGTCGCCGTCAGCCTGATCGCGCCCAAGAGCCCGGGGCACCGCGTCCGCGAGACCTTCCAGGCGGGCGGCGGCGTGCCAGCGCTCCTCGCCGTCCACCAGGATCCCCGGGGCACCGCCGAGAGCGAGGCCCTCGCCTACGCCATGGGCATCGGCTCGACCCGCGCCGGCGTGCTGCTCACCACCTTCGCCGAGGAGACCGAGACGGACCTCTTCGGCGAGCAGGCCGTCCTCTGCGGCGGGGCCAGCGAGCTGGTCAAGGCGGGCTTCCAGACGCTGGTCGACGCCGGCTATCAGCCCGAGATCGCCTACTTCGAGTGCCTCCACGAGCTCAAGCTGATCGTCGATCTGATGTACCGCGGCGGGCTCAACTACATGCGCTACTCGGTGAGCGACACCGCTGAGTACGGCGACTACGTGGCCGGCAAGCGCATCATCAACGAGGGCACCCGCGCCGAGATGAGGAAGATCCTTGGCGAGATCAAGAGCGGCGCCTTCGCCCGGGCGTGGATCGCGGAGAACGAGGCCGGGCGCCCGATGTTCGAGCGCGAGCGGCAGGCCCAGCGCGAGCTGGGCATCGAGGCCGTCGGCGCCAGCCTGCGCAAGATGATGCCGTTCCTGGATCCCGTAACCATCAAGCCCGGGGATTGATCCATGACGCTCCCCGACGGTCACGTACGGATCTTCGACACCACGCTGCGCGACGGGGAGCAGGCCCCCGGGGCGGCGCTGACGCCGGCGCACAAGCTGGAGATCGCGCGCGCCCTGGCGCGGCTCCGCGTCGACGTGATCGAGGCTGGCTTCCCGGCCTCCTCGCCCGGTGACTTCGCGGCCGTCCGGTCCATCGCCGAGCAGGTGGGGGGCGCCTCCGCGGGGGACGCGGAGCCTCCGGTGATCTGCGCGCTCGCGCGGGCGAGCCGGCCCGACATCGACCGGTGCTGGCAGGCGATCCAGTCGGCGGCGCGCCCGCGCATCCACACCTTCATGGCGACGTCGCCCATCCTCATGGAGGCCAAGCTGAACATGACGCCCGATCAGGTGCGGTCGCGCGTCGCCGAGATGGTGGGCCACGCGCGCTCGCTCACCGCCGACGTCGAGTTCAGCGCCGAGGACGCGGGCCGCAGCGATCCCGCCTTCCTCTACGAGGTGCTCGACATCGCCATCCGCGCCGGGGCGACCACGGTCAACCTCCCCGACACCGTCGGGTACTGCATGCCCGAGGAGTACGGCGCGCTCATCGCCGCCGTGTGCGCCAGCGTGGCCAGCCGCGAGGGCGTGGTCTTCTCGGTCCACTGCCACGACGATCTCGGGCTGGCGACCGCCAACACCCTGGCCGGGCTCCGCGCCGGCGCCCGCCAGGTCGAGGTGGCCATCAACGGGATCGGCGAGCGCGCCGGCAACTGCTCCCTGGAGGAGGTGGTGATGGCCCTCCACACGCGGGCGGCGCTCTTCGGCCTCCGCACCCAGATCGAGACCACGCACCTCACCGAGGTGAGCCGCCTGGTGGCGGCGCGCACCGGCATCGCCGTCGCCCCCAACAAGGCCATCGTCGGCGCCAACGCCTTCGCCCACGAGTCGGGCATCCACCAGGCGGCCATGCTCAAGAACGAGAGCACCTACGAGATCATGCGCCCCGAGACGGTGGGGCTCAGCTCCTCCAGGCTCTGCCTGGGCAAGCTCTCCGGGCGCCACGCGCTCGCGGCGCGCCTCGCGGAGCTCGGCCATACTGTCGCCGGGGCCGAGCTCGAGCGCGTCTTCACGCGCTTCAAGGAGCTGGCCGACCGCAAGAAGCACCTCACCGACGCGGATCTCGAGGGCCTCCTCGTGTCCCCGCTCAACCGCGTCAGCCCCGAAGGGAGCGCCCAGGAGGCGTCCTCGACATGACCACGCTCTTCGATCGCATCTGGGACGCTCACGTCGTGACCGAGGAGCCCGGCTCTCCCGCCGTGCTCTACGTCGATCTCCACCTCGTCCACGAGGTCACCTCGCCACAGGCGTTCGCCGGGCTCGCCGCGCGCGGCCTGCGGGTGCGCCGGCCGGACCGGACGGTCGCCACGCTCGATCACGGCGTCCCCACCGATCCCACCCGGCGGCGGCTCCTCTTCGTGGAGGGATCCGCGGGCCGGGACGACCAGGCCGCGGCCCAGCTCGCGCTCCTCGGGAAGAACTGCGCGGAGCACGGCATCCAGCTCTACGGGCTCGACTCCGACAAGCAGGGCATCGTCCACGTGATCGGCCCCGAGCTCGGCCTCACCCAGCCGGGGATGACCATCGTCTGCGGCGACAGCCACACCTCCACCCACGGCGCCTTCGGCGCGCTCGCCTTCGGCATCGGCACCAGCGAGGTCGAGCACGTGCTGGCCTCGCAGTGCCTCCTCCAGCGCCGGGCCAGGACGCTGCGCGTCACCTTCGACGGCGCACCCCGGCCCGGGGTCACCGCCAAGGACCTGATCCTGGCCCTCATCGCCCGCATCGGCGTCGGCGGCGCGACCGGTCACGTCATCGAGTACGCCGGCGCGGCGGTGCGCGCCCTCGACATGGAGGCGAGGATGACCCTCTGCAACATGTCGATCGAGGCGGGCGCCCGCGCCGGGATGATCGCGCCCGACGAGGTGACCTACCAGTACCTCGCCGGGCGCGAGCTCGCCCCCAAGGGCGAGGCCTGGGACCGAGCGCTGGCCCGCTGGCGCGCGCTCCCCAGCGACACGGGAGCCACCTTCGATCGCGAGATCACCGTCCAGGCCGGGGAGCTGACCCCGATGATCACCTTCGGGACCAACCCCGGCATGGGCATCCCCATCGGCGACGCCCTCCCGCGCCCGGAGGACCACGCGGTGCCGGCCGAGCGCGAGGCGCTGGAGAAGGCGCTCCGCTACATGGGCCTCGCGCCGGGTGAGCGGCTGCTCGGGCACAGGGTCGATGTGGTCTTCATCGGCTCCTGCACCAACGGTCGCATCCAGGATCTCCGCCAGGCGGCGCAGGTCTTCCGCGGTCGCAAGGTGAAGGAGGGGGTCCGCGTGCTCGTCGTACCCGGCTCGCAGCAGGTCAAGCGGCAGGCCGAGGCCGAGGGGCTCGACGGCATCTTCCGCGAGGCCGGCGCGTCCTGGCGCGAGCCGGGCTGCTCGATGTGCATCGCCATGAACGGCGACGAGCTCGCCCCCGGCGAGTACGCCGTCAGCAGCAGCAACCGCAACTTCGAGGGCCGGCAGGGCAAGGGGGGGCGCACCTTCCTCGCGTCGCCGCTCACCTGCGCCGCCTCGGCCGTCACCGGCGTCGTCACCGACGCGCGCTCCTTGGTCTGAGTCACTCTGGAGGATCGCGACCATGCCCGTGTTCACCAGGCTCACCGCGCGCACCATCGCGCTCCCCATCAACGACATCGACACCGATCAGATCATCCCGGCGCGCTTCCTCAAGGTGACCGACAAGCTCGGGCTCGGGAAGAGCCTCTTCGCCGACTGGCGCTACCTACCCGACGGCGCGCCGCGCCCGGAGTTCGCGCTCAATGGACCGGACGCGGCCGGGGTGCAGATCCTCGTCGCCGGCCACAACTTCGGCTGCGGCTCGTCGCGCGAGCACGCCCCCTGGGCGCTCGTGGGCTTCGGCTTCCGCGCGGTGGTGGCGACCTCGTTCGCCGACATCTTCCGCAACAACGCCCTGAAGAACGGGCTCTTGCCGGTGCAGGTGGACCCGGGGACCCACGCCCACCTCCTGGCCGCGCGCGCCGCGGATGCACGGCTCGAGGTCACCGTCGACCTGGAGGGGCAGGAACTCACGCTGGCGGACGGTACCCGGGCGACCTTCCCGATCGACGCCTTCTCCCGGAGCTGCTTGCTCCAGGGGGTCGACGAGCTCGGGTACCTGCTCTCGTTCGCGGCGAAGGTCAGCGACTACGAGGCGGCTCGTGGCTACTAGCGATAGCGAGCACCAGGTCGACGTCTACGACGCCACCCTGCGCGACGGCACGCAACGCGTCGGCATCTCGTTGACCGTCGAGGACAAGCTGCGCATCGCCGCCCGCCTCGACGATCTCGGGGTCGCCTTCATCGAGGGTGGCTACCCCGGGTCCAACCCCAAGGACATCGAGCTCTTCCGCCGCGCCCGCGAGCGATCCTGGACGAGCGCGGCGCTGGTCGCCTTCGGCTCCACCCGGCGGGCCCGGCTCGCCGTCGAGGACGACCCCCAGCTCGCGGCGTTGCTGGCGGCGGGGACGCCGGCGTGCGCGATTTTCGGCAAGAGCTCGCGGCTCCACGTCACCGAGGTGCTCCGCGTCGGCCTCGACGAGAACCTGCGGATGATCGAGGAGAGCGTGGCTTACCTCCGCGCCCACGACCGGCGGGTGATCTACGACGCGGAGCACTTCTTCGACGGCTACCGCGACGACCCGTCGTACGCCCTGGAGACGCTCGCGGCCGCTTCGAGGGGCGGCGCCGAGGTGCTGGTGCTCTGCGACACCAACGGCGGCTCGCTCCCCTGGCAGATCGAGGAGGCCCTCGGCGCCACGCAGCGGGCGGTCCGCACGCCGCTGGGCATGCACGCCCACGACGACGTCGGCTGCGCCGTCGCCAACACCCTCGCGGCCGTGCGCGCCGGCGTGCGCCACGTGCAGGGCACCATCAACGGGTACGGCGAGCGCTGCGGCAACGTCAACCTGTGCACCGTGGTCGCCAACCTGGAGCTCAAGATGGGCCTCCGCGCCCTCCGCCGTGGTGCCCTGGCAGAGCTTCACGATCTGTCGCACTTCGTCGCCGAGGTCGCCAACGTCACGCCCGACGAGCACCTGCCCTACGTCGGCGACAGCGCCTTCGCCCACAAGGGCGGCACCCACGTGGCGGCGATGCGGCGCACCCCGCTCTCGTACAACCACGTCGACCCGGCGCTGGTCGGCAACCGCACCCGCGTGGTGATGAGCGAGCTCTCCGGCCGCGCCAACGTGCAGAGCCTCGCCGAGGAGCACGGGGCTCTCCTCGAGGACGGCGCCGATCTCGAGGTGCTCGGGGCCATCAAGGAGAGCGAGGCCAGGGGCTGCGCCTTCGACGCGGCCGAGGCCTCGATCGCGCTGATGATGCGGCGGCGCGCGCCCGGCTACCAGGCCCCGTTCCGCCTCGTCGACTACATGGTCATCGTCGGCAAGCGCGAGGGGCGCGGCGACTTCACCGAGGCCAGCCTCAAGCTGGCGGTGGGCGACGAGATCCTCCACACCGCGGCCGAGGGGAACGGCCCGGTGAGCGCGCTCGCCGCGGCCCTGCGCAAGGCGCTCACCCCGGCGTTCCCGGCCATCCTGGCGATCCAGCTCGTCGACTACAAGGTCCGCATCCTCGACGGCAAGGAGGGGACGGGGGCGGTGACCCGGGTCCTCATCGACAGCCGCTCGGGGCCGCGGCAGTGGAGCACGGTCGGCGCCTCGGCCAACATCCTCGAGGCGTCGTGGCAGGCGCTGGTGGACAGCATCGAATACGGACTCTCGGTCTCGTGACGAGGAAACCATGAAAGCGAACATCGTCCTGCTCCCCGGAGACGGCATCGGGCCCGAGGTGGTCACCGAGGCGCGCTTGGTGCTCGCCGCCGTGGCCGGCTCGTTCGGCCATGATTTCACCTTCACCGAGCACCTCATCGGCGGCGCCGCCATCGACGACTTCGGCGACCCCCTCCCGGGCGCCACGCTCGACGCCTGCCGGGCCGCCAGCGCCGTGCTGCTCGGCGCGGTCGGCGGGCCCCGCTGGGACGATCCGCGCGCCAAGACGCGCCCCGAGAAGGGGCTCCTGGGGCTCCGCAAGGGGCTCGAGCTCTTCGCCAACCTCCGCCCGGTGCGCATCCACCCGGCGCTGGTGGCGGCCTCGCCGCTCAAGGCCGAGCGGCTGGCCGGCGTCGACATCCTGGTGGTGCGCGAGCTGACCGGAGGGCTGTACTTCGCGGAGCCGCGCTTCCGGGAGACGGTGGGGGACAAGCGGCGCGCGGTGGACACGCTCGCCTACGACGAGGTCGAGATCCGCCGCCTCGTTCACCTCGGCTTCCGCCTCGCCGAGGGGCGGCGCAAGCTGGTGACCTCGGTGGACAAGGCCAACGTCCTCGAGTCGTCGCGCCTCTGGCGCGAGGTCGCCGTCGAGGTCGGGCGCGAGTTCCCGGCCGTGCGCCTGGAGCACCAGCTCGTCGACTCGGCGGCGATGCGGCTCGTCACCCACGCCGCCGCGTTCGACGTCCTCGTCACCGAGAACATGTTCGGCGACATCCTCTCCGACGAGGCAGGGGTGCTGGCGGGCTCGCTCGGCATGCTCCCCAGCGCCTCCCTCGGAGAGGGCACGCTCGGCGTCTACGAGCCCATCCACGGCTCGGCGCCGGACATCGCGGGCAAGGGCATCGCCAACCCCATCGGCACCATCCTCAGCGCCGCCATGCTGCTGCGCCACTCGCTCGGCCTCGAGGCTGAGGCCATCGCCGTCGAGGCCGCCGTCCACGAGGTCATCGACGAGGGCGCCCGCACCGCCGACATCGCCTTCGGCGGGGCCAAGGTGATGTCCACGCGCGAGATGGGGAGCGCCGTCCGGGCCAAGCTCACCCCGCTCGGGCGCGGCACCTTCGCGCTCCTCTAGCCGCTCTCCCGTTGCTCAGGAGGGGTCGAGCCACGCCTGGAATCGGTCGACCACCTCCGACCAGGGAACCGCGAAGCCGAGGCCCGGCGCGCGCTCTGCGACCACGATCGCCACCGGTCGGCCGCTTCGATCGACGAGCACGCTGCCGGGCTCGGTCCACCCGCCGGCGTCGTGAGTCAGGGCCGAGGTCACGGTGACCGGCGGATGGGAGCGCTGGAAGCGCATGCGCAGGGTGCCGCAACCCCAGGTGGGCGGGTCCGGCTGGACGGTGCCGGGGTGCCGATCGAGGGCGGTCACGAACCCGAAGGCGCGGCCCCGGGGGCTCACCGCGGCCACGTACTCGCCGAGCGCGGCGGTGCCGGGCGGCCCCACGGGGCGCAGCCCGCCCGGGCTCGTGTCGCGCTCCTCGGGGGCGAGCGGCGGGAGCCCCGCGATCCGGATCAGCGCGACCTCGCCCTCGACGGCGACCACCTCCGCGCACCGCGCCCCCGGGTGCCCTTCGACCGTGATGTTCGCGCGCACGGTGCGGTCGTCCAGCTCGGTCATTCCCTGGAGGGGGAGCGCGGGGGCCACCGCGAGGCCGTCGGTCGAGACGAGCACCGCGTCGAACCGGCTGACGCCGATCCCGCCGTCGACATGGAGCACGAGGAGAGAGCGCTCCACGCCGGGCGACGCGAACATCGGCTCGAGCGTGGCAGCGCGCGAGGGCCGCCCCTCGCTCCGACGCAGCGGCGGAGACGCGGCGGGGGGCGACCGCGGCGGGGTGACCTCCCGGGCGCGCGAGGCCGCCGGGAGCAGGTGCCGGATGGCCTCGATCGACGAGGCGACGCCTCCGGATCCGACGACCACGCCGACCAGATCGCCGTCGAGGTCGACCACGGGCCCGCCGCTCATGCCGGGCGCGGTCGCGCAGTCCAGCGCGAGCATGCCCGGGAACGTCGTCGTCTTCGCGGCCCTCCGATGGCGAGCCGGCCCCTCGTACTCGGTGACCGTCCACGCGAACCCGCGCTGGACCACCACCCCCGCGCTGCGCATCGGCACGCGCTCACCGGGCACTTCCCCGCCGTGGCCGGCGCAGATCACCCAGCCACCAGGCTCCAGGGGCTCGGCGCGAGGGCGCAGGAACGCCGTCGCCGCGCCCGGGGCGTGGAGGAGCGCCGCGTCGTGCGCCTCGTCGCGAGCGGCGACCACGGCGCGGCGGTGCTGCCCATCGGCGAGCACCACCCGGAGGTCGAGCCGGGGGTCCTTCGCGACGTGGGCCGCGGTCAACACGTCGCCGTCCTTCGAGACGAGCACGCCGCTCCCGTGACCTACGAGGTCCTCGCCGGACCACATCTCGACCTCGACCGTCGTCTCCGCGACGGCGCGCATCCGGTCGCCCAGGGCCCGCTCGAAGGGAGACAGCTCGGCCGCGAGGAGCGGCTGCGCCGGCAGCCTGACTTCCTCGGCGGGCACCTCGGCCAGGCTCGTCGTCGCCGGCGGATCGTCGTACTCGGGCGCCTGGCAGCCCGACACCACCAGACCGAGGCACGCCAGGAGGAAGGGACGCATGGACGGCTACCGACGTTCCAGGGCGACGTACGGTCTTCCGAGGAGGCGAACGGCATGCGGCTCGCAGCACCGAGCGCCTGCGGCCGACTTCGGCTAGCCTCGGTCCAGCATGAACGGGCGAGATCCTGCCCCTGGGTCCGAGATCCTCGCCGATCACGACGGCGCCACGCTGATCGCGGCCGCGATCCCTGCGGGTTCCCCGCCTCCGCCGTCGTCCGCCGCCGTGGTGAGGTCGGGAACGTCGACGCACACGCCCCCGTCGACCGATCGGAAGCGCCTCGCCGGCCGCTACGAGATCCTCGGCTTCGTGGGCGCCGGCGGCATGGGCACGGTGTACCGCGCCCGGGATCTCGAGCTCGACGAGGTGGTCGCGCTCAAGGTGATGCGCCCCGAGCTGGTCGCCACGCCCGGCATCCCCGAGCGCTTCCGCCTCGAGGCGAAGCTCGCCCGCCGCGTGACCCACAAGAACGTGGCCCGCGTCTTCGACATCGGCGAGCACGAGGGCGAGAAGTTCTTGACCATGGAGTTCGTCGAGGGCGAGTCGCTCGCGACGGCCCTCGCGAGGGAGGGCGCGTTCCCGCTGGGGCGGGCCGTCGCCGTGGCTGCGGCGATCGCCGAGGGGCTCGCCAGCGCCCACGCCGCCGGCGTGGTGCACCGCGACCTCAAGCCGGACAACGTTCTTCTCGGCAAGGACGGGCGCGTGGTCATCACCGACTTCGGCATCGCGCGGGCCCTCGCCGGCGGGGGCGCCTCCAGCACCATGAACGCGCTCCTGGGCACGCCGGCCTACATGGCCCCCGAGCAGGTCGAGGGGCGCCCCGACGTCGACGCGCGCGCGGACATCTACGCGCTCGGCGCGCTGCTCTACGAGCTCTTGACGGGGTGCCTCGCCTGGCCCGGTGACGCGCCCTTCGTCGTCGCCGCCGCCCGCCTGTACGCGGCCCCGCCCGACCCGCGAGCGAGGCGCGCCGACCTGCCGCCGGCGTGCGCCGAGCTCGTCCTCCGCTGCATGGCGCGCGCCCCGTCGGACCGGCCCGCTTCGGCGGCGGAGGCCGGCGCGGCGCTGGCGGCCCTCGCCGTGGCGGAGGCCAGCGCCGGCGCCGCGCGCCCTCACCCCGTGCCCGCGCCGCAGCCGCTCGCCGCGGGCAAGACGGTCGCCGTCCTCCCGTTCCGCAACGCGGGCGCGCCGGACGACGAGTACCTGGCCGAGGAGCTCACCGACGATCTCCTCGACGCGCTCTCGATGACCCGGGGGCTCCTCGTCCGGCCGCGCGGCGCGGTGGTGCGCTTCCGCGGCGTCGACAGCGATCCGCGCGAGATCGGGCGGGAGCTCGGCGTGCAGGTGGTGGTCCTCGGCTCGGTGCGCCGCGCGCGCGGTCAGGTGCGCATCAGCGCCCGGCTGGTGAGCGTCGCCGACGGCTTCCAGATCTGGGCCAAGCGCTTCGATCGGCCCGAGCAGGACGTGCTCACCATCAACGACGAGGCGGCGCGCGCCATCGCCGATGCCCTCACGCTCGACGGCGACGCCCTCCGGGACCGCGCGCGCGAGGCGCCTTCGAGCCCGGTCGCCGTCGACCTCTACCTGCGCGCCCGCCACGAGTACCGAAAATTCTGGCCCGAGCACGTGCAGCGCTCGATCGGGCTCTTCGATCAGGCGCTGCTGGTGGCACCCGGCGATCCGCTCCTCCTGTCCGGCCTGGCCATCGCGCTCGCCCGCGCCACCTTCTTCGTCGGCGACGCCGGGATCCCCCGTGCTCGCGAGGTGGCCCAGCGCGCGGTGCTCGCCGCCCCCCAGCTCGGCGAGGCCCAGCTCGCCTACGGCACCTTGCTCTTCCAGCTCGGCGAGAACACCGGCGCGGTCCGGGCGCTGCGCGCCGCGGTGGCGCAGAGCCCGGGCCTGGCCGAGGCGCACGGCACGCTCGGCCGCCTGCTCGCCGAGGCCGGCGCCGTCGACGAGGGCCTCCGCCTGCTCGAGGCGGCCCTCGCGCTCGATTCCGGCACGCCGCTGGTGAGGCCCGAGCTCGCCCGCATCCACGGCCTCATGGGCCGATGGGGCGAGGCCCATGCGGTCATCGAGTCGCTGCGCGAGAGAGAGAAGATCAGCTACTGGACGCTCCGGGGGCGCCTCGCGCTGTGGCAGCGAGAGCGCGAGCGCGTCGAGGAGGCCCTCGGGCAGCTCCCCGACAGCGACGTGACGCTCCGCTTTCCGAGGTTGATGCTGGAGATGGTCCGCACCGGCCGCGTGCCGTCGGACCTGCAGGAGCTGGGGAGGACGGAGCGCGGCGCCGGCGGGACGCGGCGCCGGGCCTTCACCCTCCAGCTGCACGCCGAGATCTCCGCCTTCGTCGGCGACGACGAGCAGGCGTGGCGGGCGCTCGAGGGCGCGCTCGACGTCGGGCTCATCGATCGGCTCTGGCTCGAGCGCTGCCCGCTGTTCGCGGAGATGCGGGAGGCTCCGCGCTTCACCGAGATCCACGCGGAGATGAAGCGGCGCACCGAAGCGATCCTCGCGGCGTACCGGGCGCCCTGATCCCGGCGCGTGGCCGGCGGACGAGCTGGCCTCAGGTCGGGGGGACGAAGGGGGCGCAGGTGGAGACCCCCGCGCCGACGATCTCGAAGGTGACCGACTTCACCTTGGTGGTGACCCCCGTGGAGGGCACGTAGTGGAACACGTCGGTCGAGGTGCCCGGGCCGACGAAGAGGTAGAAATCGCCGCCCCAGAAGGCGAAGGCGAAGTTGGAGCTGTCGGGCGCATAGCTGATTGCCGACTGCGGCGCCTCCGAGAGGATCTGGGCGGTGGTCTTCTCGATCTGCGCCACGTCGTAGGGCGTGCCCTCGAAGGCGCCGAAGAGCCTGGCGTCGCCCGTCCCCGTCAGCTCGGCGCGGGCGTCGAGCTTGCCGTAGGCGGCGATGGGCACGAGCGTCATGCTGCTGAGATCGATCCTCGCCAGCCCCTTGTTCCCGGGGACGGTGGAGTCGCTCACGTAGAGCGTCTCCGCGGTGCCCCCCGGCGCGTCGGCCGAGAAGCCCATCCCGAACGTGGTCCACCCGCTCTGGCCGGGGACGAAGCTCGTGGCCGTGCAGTGCGCGTTGCTGGTGTCGATCTGGTAGAGGCTGCCGTCGGTGAACACCGACCAGGCCTGGGCGTTGCGGTCGACGGCCATCGAGTACGGCGAGCTCAGGGGGTCGTCGCAGTCGAGGGTGCCGATGAGCGTGAAGCTGAGCGTGGGAGGATCGAACCGGTAGAGCTCGTTGGCAGCGGTGAGCGTGTAGACGAACTGCGTGGCCGAGGCGCAGGTCGGCGCGCTCCCTCCCACCCCGGTGCCCGCGTCGAAGAAGCCGGCTCCGCTGCTGCCGCCGGCGCCGCTCCCGGTGTCGCCGGCGCCCGCCGCGGTCGCCCCGCTGCCTCCGCCGCCGGCGCCGCCCGCCTGCGCTCCGAAGTACGGGTATGTCGGCGCGGCGCTGCAGGCGGCGGCCAGCAGGCCGGCGAGGCACGGCAGGCAGCGGCGGAGAACGCGGTCGGGCATCGAGGAGCTCCTTGTGGGGCGCGGGGGGGCCACGGTGGATCCTAGCCTCGGGGCGCGGCTCGTGGCGAGCCTACCGGAGCGGTCGGCGCGCCGCCCGTGCCAGCGGGATCGTGCTCGCTGGCGGACTCGGGGCGCGTGGTCTATCGTCCGCGCCGATGTCGCGCCCCACGCTCTCGATCGTCATCCCTCTGCTCAACGAGGAGGACGTCATCCCCGAGCTCGATCGGCGCCTGCGCGGCATGCTCGACGGCCTCGGCGTCACCTGGGAGGCGATCTTCATCGACGACGGCTCCACCGATCGCTCCCACGCGCTGCTCCGCGCGCTCGCCGACGCCGAGCCGCGCTACCGCATCCTCTCGCTCTCGCGCAATTTCGGCCACCAGATCGCGGTGACCGCCGGCCTCGATCACGCCGAGGGGGAGGCGGTGGTGATCATGGACGCCGACCTCCAGGACCCTCCCGATCTGGTCCGCGAGATGGTGGCCAAGTGGCGCGCCGGCTTCGACGTCGTCTACGCCGTGCGCACCCGGCGCGACGGCGACGGCCTCTTCAAGCGGGCCAGCGCGGCCCTCTTCTACCGCCTCATGCGCGCCATGGTGGGCATCGACATCCCCGTCGACACCGGCGACTTCCGCCTCACCAGCCGCCGCGTGGTGCTGGCGCTGCGCGCCCTGCGCGAGACGCACCGCTTCGTGCGCGGCTTCGTGGTGTGGGTGGGGTTCAAGCAGACCGCCGTCACCTTCAGCCGCGCCGGGCGCTTCGCCGGGAGCACCAAGTACCCGCTGAGCAAGATGCTCCGCTTCGCCGTCGACGGCATCACCTCGTTCTCCATCGTCCCGCTCCGGCTGTCCTCGTTCTTCGCCGTGCTCTCCGGGGTCATCGCCCTGGGCATCGCGCTCTGGGCGGGGTGGGTCCGGTTCTTCGTCAACGGCGTGGTGCCCGGGTGGACCTCGATCCTCCTCGCCATCTCGCTCGCCTCGGCCGCGCAGTTCCTGATGATTGGCATCCTCGGGGAGTACGTGGGCCGCATCTACGAGGAGGTGAAGCGGCGCCCCCTCTACGTCGTCGGCGATCGGCACAATCTGGATGACGCTGCCACGCTCGCGCGGCGAGAGGATGCCTCATGAACGACACTGGACGCCTGACCCGCGAAGCCGAGTTCCACGACCGCTGGGCCTCCGAGATCGACCCGGCCTCGGCCCTCGTCGACGAGAGCTTCACCGCCATCACCGCCCTCGAGAACGCCCACGTCGAGCGCACCTTCGGCGACGTGCGGGGCCTGCGCATCCTCGACTACGGCTGCGGGGCGGCGGAGGCGGGCGTCTACTTCGCCAAGCGAGGCGCCACCGTCGTCGGCGTCGACGTCTCCGCGGGCATGCTCGCGGCGGCCGGGCGCCTCGCGGCGCACCACGGCGTCTCCATCGAGACGCGCCTCGTCACCGGCGCCGGCATCCCCGCCGAGCGCGGCGAGTTCGACCGGGTCTACGGAAACGGCGTCCTCCACCACGTCGACCTCGGCGCCGCCGTCCCCGAGCTCGCCCGGGTGATGAAGCCGACGGGCGTCGGGGCCTTCATCGAGCCGCTCAGCTACAACCCCGCCATCGCCGTCTACCGCCGCCTCGCCGAGGCGGTGCGCACCCCCGACGAGCGGCCCCTGCGCTTCCGCGACATCCGCCGCTTCGAGCCCTATTTCACCGACGTCTCGCACCGCGAGTTCTGGCTCACCTCGCTGGCCATCTTCGGTAAATTCTTCCTCGTCGATCGCGCCAACCCCTCGCGCGAGCGCTACTGGAAGAAGGTCATCACCGACGCCCCCGCCAACGCCTGGTGGTTCCGCCACCTGCCCGAGCTCGACGAGGCGCTCCTCCGCATTCCCGGCCTCTCCGCGCTCTGCTGGAACACGGTGATCCGCGTCGCCGGCCCCCGCAGCCAGGGCTCGCTGGAGGGGTAGCTGCCCTGGTCCGCTGCCCGCATCTGGGCTAGCGTCGGCGCATCTTGGTCTCCTTTCTTGCTCGGCTCAGGGGCGCGGCGCTGCGCTCCCCGCTCGAGGCGACGCTCGTCGTGGCCGCCCTCGCGGTCACGCTCCAGGTCATCGTCTCTCCGCTCGCGGCCTCCCGGTACGTGCCGATGACCGACCTGCCCTTTCACGTGGCGCAGGGCGCGGCCATTCGCCACTACTGGGACCCGGCCTATCACTTCCACGAGCAGTTCGTGCTCCGCCCGCTCGCCATCCCCTACATGGCGATCAACTCGCTCGTGGCCCTGGCGATGCTGGTGTTCTCGCCGCTCATCGCGACCAAGGTCGCGCTCGCGGTCCTCTTGATGATGGTGCCGGGGGGGCTCGCCGTCCTCTTCCACGGCGCGAAGAAGAGCCCGCTGCTCGGCCTGCTCGGCCTGGGTCTGTGCTGGGGGAACCTCACGCACTGGGGCTTCGTCAACTACGTCGCGGCGCTCGGCCTCTTCTCCGGGGTCATCGGGGTGACTCTGCTCGTCCTCGATCGCCCGACGCGGGGCCGGCGGCTCGCGCTGGCGCTGGCGCTGGTGGCGCTCTTCTTCACCCATATCTTCCGCTTCCCGTTCGGGGTGTGCGCCGTGCTCGGCACCGCCGTGGTGATGTATCCCGCCACGCGTCGCCTCCGCCCCGTCTTGCTGCCGCTGCTGCCCTCGCTGCTCCTCTTCGTGCTGTGGCTGAAGTTCCGGCCGCCCTCCCTCGACGGCAAGCTCGACCTCGGCTTCCATCCCGAGCGCTTTCCCAAGGAGTGGAGAGACGCCCTCACCGAGGGCTTCACGGACGACGGCGTCAAGCGACGGCTGATGATGTACTTCGACGTCATCTGGGGAGTGACCGGGGTCTGCGCGGCCTTCGCCCTGCGGCAGTGGCGGCGCGGCCTGCGGCGCTTCACCGCGTGGGACGTCGGCGTCACGCTCGTCCCGCTGGCGTGCGCGGCCGTCTTCCTGGGCCTCTTCCTCTCGATGCCGATGTGGCTGGGCCGCTGGTGGTACGTGTACCCGCGCGAGGCGACGGCCGCGACCATCATCCTCTGCGGCGCCTGCCCGGATCTCCCGCGCGTCCCCTGGGCTCGCGTCTCCCTGGTGGCGGCGATGGCGCTCGCCGCCATCCGCGTCGGCACCGAGGTGACCGCCCACTACGCCGACTTCGGCCCCCCGACGGAGGATTTCTACACCATCACCCGCCAGATCCCGCAGGCGCCGAAGCTCTTTTACATGATCTTCGATCACTCGGGCACGCGGCGCTCCCCCGCCTCCACTCCGTTCCTCCACCTGCCCGCCTACGTGCAGGCCGAGAAGGGGGGGTGGCTGTCCTGGCACGTCGCGATCTGGAACTGCTGCCCGATCTACTACCGGGATCTGGCGGAGCCGGGCACGGTGGTCGTCCCGCGGACGCCGCCTCGATGGGAGTGGACGCCGCAGCAGTTCAACCTGTCGATGACGCCCTTCTTCGACTGGTTCCTGGTGCGCAAACCGACGTCGCCGGACGCGATGTTCGCCGGCGATCCGACGATCAAGCGGGTGGATCACGTGGGGATGTGGTGGCTCTACAAGCGGGTGCCCAAGGGGTGAGGGGTCGCCTCCAGCGCTCGCCCTCGGACGACGTCGCCCAAGCCTAGCGGGATTGTCTCCGAGACGTCGCTTGGCTCCGGTACTCGGGGGCGTCCCCTTCACGCCCACGGAGCCGTCCATGCGATCACGCTCGAGTCTCGTGTTCCTCTCGTCGACCTTCCTCGTTGCCGCGGTGGCGGCGCCGCTCGCGCTCGTCGCCTGCTCCAGCACCGCCAGCACCACGGCCAGCGGCGCCGGTACGACGGGCAGCGGAGGCGCCAGCGGCACCGGGGGCAGCAGCAGCTCCACGAGCTCGAGCTCGACGTCTGGGACCGGCGGCAGCGGGACCACGACCAGCAGCAGCACGAGCACCAGCACGAGCAGCACGAGCACCAGCAGCAGCACGAGCACCAGCAGCAGCACAACCAGCAGCAGCTCAGGCGGACAGGTCCTCGTCACGACGGTGGGCGCCGGCGTCACCGCCACGGCCGTCACCATCAATCAGGGCACGGCGATCGGCGGGGGGACGTCCACGGGCGGCACACCGTCCACGCTGACCAACGTCGGCGCCCCGACCGACCCCAACAACACGGAGACCATCGTCAGCTCCACCAACCCGTTCCTGAGGACGGGCACCGTCCCCGACACCGCCGCGGGCTTCTGCGAGTACCCCGCGGGCGGGACGCCGAAGCGAGCCACGTACACCACCGGCGCCAAGTTCGAGGCCGCCGACGCCGGCACGCTCGACCCGATGGTGCCAATGGCGCCGTTCTACTTCCCCATCGTCTACAACAGCGCCGTCACCACCTCCGGCAACGCCTTCGGGGGTCAGGCGCCGATCATCGGTCTCTTCGACTGGCGCCCCAAGGACATCGACGAGGCGGTGGTGGCCGCGGAGTCCGACGACAACGGCAAGACCTGGTACTTCATGCAGACGGTGCTCGAGCTGAACCCGGACTACACCAACCCGATCAGCGGCGGCTACTCGTCCACGTCCACGAACACCGGATGTCCCACCGCCATCACCGGCACCAATGCAAGCTACGTGTCCGTCAACGGCGCCACCGCGGACGACGGGTGGGGGCACGCCACCATCCTCCAGCTCCCCGGGGCCGGCAACGCGAAGACGGGGCAGATCCTCTACCTCCTCGACCGGAACACCGCCAACATGCCCGGCACGACGACTCCCGTGGTCGACAACGCGCCGCTCCACGCCATCAAGCTCGGTCAGGTGTCGCCCAAGTTCCCCCTCTGGAACACCAACGCCACGACCGTGGGTGCCAACGACATCAAGTCGATCAGCACCGCGCTCACCAACACCACCGGGTCCGCGACGCCGGTCGTGGTCGAGCCCACGGTGGGCCTCCAGAACCCCGACGGCATCATGGCGATCTTCCCCACGGCCTCCACGGCGGCTGCCGGCTCGCCGGTCACCGTGCTCTACGTGCAGAAGATCGTCGGCGGCGACAACACCGGATCCACCGCGTTGCCCGCGGCGCAGCAGTGCGTCAAGGCGCCGGTCAGCGGCAAGACCAACCACGACATCTCCAACGTGCGGCTCGCCACCACCACCGACGGGATCACCTTCACCGACCTCGGCATCGTCAAGGGCCTCAACGACCCGACGACCGTCGACTACAACGGGACCCGCTGGGTCAGCCCGCGCGGGACCCTCCTCGACATCCACGGCGACGGGAGCGTCTGGGGCCTCTATTTCTCGGCGGGCAACTGCCTCGACGGCGACTCCGACGCGTTCCACTTCATCGGTTATGCCGAGTCGACCGACAAGATGAGCTGGACGGTCTACAACGACATCAACCATCCCATCGCCTCGATCAACACCATCACCACCGCCAACCAGATGGGCGGCGCGATGGTGACCATCCCGGCCAATCCGCCGGTGTTCGCCACGGAGTACTGGTTCGCCGAGCGGCTCTATGCTCCGACGGCCACGCAGATCGACTCGACGCACCTCAGCCTGACCTTCGCGGGGTACGGCGTGCAGACGCCGGGGAACGATCTCCTCGACTACCGCCAGATCGGCAACGTGGTGCTCACGGTCAGCAAGGCGCTGCCGGCGGGCGTGCCCAACAACATCAACAGCCACTGACCCGGGATCGAGGCCCGCGAGCAGCGCGGGGGGGGCTCGTCAGCGGCGGCGATGTCGGGCGAGCCCGAGCGTCGCGAGAGCGAGGGCGAGCACGCCAGCGCCCCTCTCTGCGTCCGGCGCGCCCACGCGGCACCCGGGGCAGCTACCGCCGTGGACTCCAGGGCTCGCGGTCAGGGGAGGGGATGGTCGGCCAGCCAGGCCGCGGCCCGGCCCCGCCCTGGTCCATGCCCGATGCGATCGAAGCCAGCTCGGGCCTGCTCGGCCAGGCGACGAGCACGCGCGCGGTCCTTGCCGACCCGCCACAGCACTTCGGCCAGGGTGAGCTGAACGCTGGGCGTGTCCTTCCCGCCGAGCGCCAGGGCGCGCTCGAGGGCCGCCGCCGCCTCCTCCGGCTTGCCGCGTGCGAGGTCGAGCTCGCCCAGGCCGAGCAGCGGGTCCGTCAGGGTGGCGCTCGACGCTCCCCTGAGCTTCACCTGCAACGCGAGGGCTCGCGCGAGCGCGCCGGCACCCGCCTCGAGCTGGCCGAGGTGCACCTGGACCCGACCGATGGCCGCCAGCAGCTCGGCGCCCTCGATGTCTTCCATGGCCCCGCTCTTCTCCCAGGTGGCCTTCGCGCTCTCGAGCGCGGCGAGGGCCCGCGGATGGTCGCCCATCGCTTCGAGCACGACGCCCAGGTTGTAGCGCGAGCGGGCAAACTCGGGGTGGGCGGCCCCCACGGTCGCCTCCAGGACGGAGAGGCAGCGCTCGAAGACGGCCAGGGCCCGCGGGTAGTCGCCCACGTCGGTGAGGGTGAGGCCGATGTTGTTGAGCGACCTCGCGACGTCGGGGTGGCTCTGCCCCAGGGCCTTCTCCCAGATCGCCAGGGCGCGCTCGTGGCTGGCGAGGGCCCGCGGGTAGTCGCCCAGGTCGTCGAGCACGAGGCCGATGTTGTTGAGCGACGCTGCCACGTCGACGTGGTCGGGGCCCAGCGCCTTCTCCCGGAGCGCCAGCGCGCGCTGGTGGGTGGCCAGCGCCTCGGCGAATTTCTCCATGCGGTAGAGCGTCAGGCCCTCGGCGTTGAGCCAGGTCGCCTCGGCCCGATCGTCGTGGGCGCGCACCACCGCGGTCGGCCCGAGCGTCAGGATCACGGCGGCCTCGTCGAGGTGCCGCTGGAGGTTGCCCACCACGAAGAGCAGGCGCGCCCACGCGTACGCGGAGAGCACCTCGTCCTTGCCGTCCGCCGCCGAGACTGCGGCGGCGCCGAGCAGCGCCTTCGCCCCTGGATAGTCGCCGGTCGCGCCTCGCAAGCGCCCCATCCAGAGCTGCACCTGAGCATGCAGCGGCGCGTAGGCGAGCGCCGCCGTCTCGGTCAGGAGGGGCTCGCCGAGGGCCAGGCCGTCCCGGTACTTGCCCGCGATGAAGAGCGCCTCCAGCCGGTCCGCGCGGGGCTGAAGCTCGGCGACCCGGGCGCGCAGCACAGGGTCCTCGGGGGGGCGCACCCGGGCGGTGAGCGCCTCGGTGTCTGCGCAATAGGAGACGGGGGACAGGCCGGCGGCAGCCGGCACCGCGCGGTCGAGGATCTCGGGGTCCGGCCGGTCCGCGAGGAGCAGGGTGAGCGCCTGGAGCTGGCCGCGCCTCCGGTCGAGGCAGGCGTCGCGCAGGCCGAGGAGCTCCCGCCGCGGGGACGCGGCCCGGGAGGCGCGACACACCTCGCCTCTCATCGCGGCCCAGTCCGCGGAGTACCTCTCGAACAGCGCGGCCACGCGCGCGTCGGTGCCCTCGGCGTCGGGCCGGCCGGTGCTCGTGAACGCGGTGTGCATGCGGCGCGCGACGCCCTCGTCCCAGACGCCGGCGAGCTGCTGTTCGGGCCGCTCGCAAGGGTCCGTGGGAGCGGCGCTCGAGGCCCAGCGCAGCCCGGCGAAGGTCAGGAGCGCGGCCGCCGCGACGGTCACGCCGCCGATGCGCCGGCGCGTACGCCGTCGGGCGTCGGGGTCCTCGCCGAGGGCGGCGATGAGCGCGGTGAGCGAAGGGTAACGGTCGCCCGGCGAGGGGGCGAGCCCGCGCAGCAGCGCCCGGTGGATCCAGGCGGGCACAGGACTCCCGACCGGCGCGACGGCGGGCACCCCCCGCTCCTTCTGGATGAGGAGCTCGAGGAGCATCCCGACGGGCGACAGGCCGGGTGGGGCATCGAAGGGCACGGCCCCGTACAGTCCTTCGTAGAGCGCCAGGCACAGGCTGTACTGATCGGACGCCGGACCGACCCCCGATCCCTGGTATTGCTCGGGCGCCATGTAGAGCGGCGTGCCCATGACCGCACCGGCCGCGGTCAGCCGCTCCACCGAGCCCGGCGGGGTACCCCCGACCGTGACCGGCGCGGGCAACGTCTCGTCGAGGGGCGACACCGACGGGGCGATGGCAGCGGCGGCGAACGGCTCGCCCGCGGTCTCCTCGGTCGGCTCGCTCGCGGGGCCGCGGGCGATGCCGAAGTCGACGACGCGGACGCGCCCGTCGTTGCCCCGGAGGATGTTGGACGGCTTGACGTCGCGGTGGACGAGGCCCTGGTCGTGGGCCGCGGACAGACCCCTCGCGGCCTCGAGGTAGGCGCCCAGCACCTCTGGCCAGCCGGGTCGGGGAGCGGTCTCGGTCCACACGTCGAGCGACAGGCCGTCGACCAGCTCCATGGTCAGGAACACGTTGCCGTGGTGCTCGCCGACGTCGTGGACCTGGACCACGTTGGGGTGCGAGAGCTTGCCGAGCGCCCGCGCTTCGCGCACGAGGCGCTGCCTGGCGCCCTCCGAGCCGCCGGCGGTGTGGAGGAGCTTGAGGGCGACGCGCCGGTCGAGCTCGGGGTCGTAGGCCGCGTACACCTCGCCCATGGCGCCGCGGCCGATCACCGACAGGACCAGATAGCGGCCTACGGCGGCCCCGCGATCGAGCGAGCCTCCCCCGGGGGGCTCGGCCGGCAGGGTGTCACCGACGTCTGCCGTGGTCTCGTCGGGGCGCGGCCAGTCACTCATCCGTGCACTCCCTCAGCATAGGCGGCGCGCCTCAGGAAGGCAGCCCTGATGAGCGCGCCCTCCAGCGCTCACTCGCGGCCTCAGCGGCAGGTCGTCTCCAGCTTGTCCTCCGCCGGGCGCTTCGGCGACGGCGGGAGCTTCACCCCCCGGGCCCTCGCGATCGCATAGGGGAACGCGGCGCCGGCTCGCCATGGCCGGTGCGGATCCTCCGCATAGAACGGATCCGCCAGCGCCGTGGGCAGGTCGATCCAGCGGACCCCCTCGTGCTCGTAGGCCGTGAGCAGCTCCTCGATGGCATCGGCATCCGCCGCTCCGACGTGGAGGAGGAGCACCTGCTTCACCGGGCGCCCCGCCAGGAGCCGCGTCGCCTCGCGGATGTAGCGGAGCTCGTCGACGTGGGTCTGCACGTAGCCGCGGCGGAGCTCCGCGAGCGCCGGGGTGTCGTGGCGATCGGTGCAGCGGGCGAAGGGCGCGTTCCAGGCCCAGTCGTCGCCGTCGAGGGAGACCTCGGCGATGGTGTAGCGATGCTCGGTGAGGTAGCGGCGCACGGCCTCACGCTTCTCCAGGGTGTCCCCCTCGAACAGGAAGGGATAGCGGAAGAACCGCCAGATCGCCTCGTCGGGCTGGAGGGCGCGGAGGACGGCCTCGCCCTTCTCCAGGTCGGCGAGGTAGTCGGCGACCGCGCTGTCCGTGAGGCTGACGTGGGAGTAGGTGTGGTTGCCCAGCGGCTGCCCGGCGGCGCGCCAGTGCTCGAGGACGGCGCGGCTCTCGGGGTGCTCGTCGACCTTCTTCCCGTTGACGAAGCCGTACACCGGCGGGAGCCGGTGCGCGCGAAACGCGGCGAGGAGCCGGTCGGCGATGGCCACGCGGTCGACGCCGGCGAAGTCCGGGCCGTGGAGGGGGAGGTCGTCGACCGTGACCGCGACCTCGACGGGGGCCGCCGCCGGGGGCGCGACCGGAGCGGAGGCCCCGACGGGAGCGGTGGGCGGCGCGGCCGGCGGCGGCGAGCAAGAGGCGAGCGCGAGCGCGGCGGCCAGGGCCCAGCGAGGCCTGGTCATCGGCGGTGCAGCGCGTCCTGCGCGATCACGGTCCAGTCTTCGTGCCCGTGGCCGCGCGCCAGGAAGCGGTCCATCGTCGCCGCGATCGCCGGGAGCATGGGGAGCGGGACGCCGTGGCGTTCGCTCTCTTCCAGCATCAGGCGCGCGTCCTTGCGCGCCATCGACAGCTCCCACGAGGGCGTGCTGAACTCGCCGGCGGCCATGCGCTTGGCGCGCGCCGGGAGCGTGGCGCCCGGGTTGAAGGTGTCGAACAGCGCCACCGCGTCCTCGGGCTTCACGTCGAGGGCCTTGGCGAGGGTGAGCACCTCGGCGACGCCGGCCGTGAGGAACATCAGGAACAGGTTGCCGAGGAGCTTGAACGACGCGGCGCGGTCCGGCTCGGGGCCGAGGTAGACGAGCTTGCCAGTCATCTTCTCCAGCGCCGGGCGGAGCCGCTCGGCCCTGGCGGCGTCGCCCGAGGCGAGCATCACGCCGGTACCCTCCAGCGCGTTCTGCGGGCCCATGAAGACGGGCGCGTGCTGGAACTCGACGCCGCGCCCGGCCCAGCGCTCGGCGCGCGCGCGGGTGCCGGTCGCCGAGGTGGTGGTGTGATCCACGACGATCACGCCCGGCGCGAAGCCTGGCCACGCTCGCTCGAGCACCTCGTCGACGGCGGCGTCGTCGGAGAGCGTGAGGTGGATGCGCGCCGCGCCCTGCGCCGCCTCGGCGGGCACGGCGAACGCCTGAGCGCCGTCGGCCTCGAGCGCGCGCGCCTTGGCGTCCGTGCGGTTCCACACCCGCACCTCTTCCCCGCGGCGCCGGGCGGCGCGGACGAAGCCGGATCCGAGCAAGCCCATCCCGAGGAATGCGATCACGAGAGACCTCCGTTCATGGCTGCTCCCGCCTAGCACGGCGGGCGGGCGATCGGGGCTCTGCTCGGCGGCCCCCTGGGGTCGGCGATCCGTCCGCTCAGCGATAATAGAGCTCGCGGCAGAGCTCGCAGATGCCGTGGTCGAGGAGCGACGGAGGGGACTCCACGTAGGCGGGGACGAAGAGCCAGAGGCGGGGCTCGGTGCCGGCCAGGTGGACCCGACGGCACCACGCGCACTGGGTGATCCTCCCGGTCGTGCCCTGGAACCGCGCGTCGTCGGGCAAGGACACCACGTGGCGCTCCGCGATGGGCGCCTCCGCGATGATCGTGCTCAGGGAGAGGACGCCCTCGGCCTCGCCCGACGCGGCGAACACCGGCTCGAAGCGGGTCACCAGCTTGCGGTAGAGACCCGGGGAGCTGCACTCGCTCCACAGGCTCACCCCGCGGGCGCCGCGCGTCCCGTCGCGCTCGAGGACGCGCCTGAAGATCTCCTCGAATCGGGCGCGCGTCTCCTCGCCGCCGATGTGGTCGAGCCAGCGCGTCCCCACGACGTGCTCGGACAGCACCGCCCGTGGGCCGCCGTTGGCGCGCGCGAAGCGGTCCCACGCAGGGTTGACGTAGACGACGGTGCCCGCCCGATCGAGCGCGTACACGACCGCCGGTTCGCGATCGAGCACCTCCATGGGCATCCACCGGGTGACAGACGTCGAAGGCCCCACGTTGTCCGCGAGGGTAGCATGGGGGCTCCCATGGGAGCCCTCAGACGCGCCCGGCGCCGACTCGGACCTCGCGCCGACTCTCCACCGAGCCCGCGGCGGGCAGCGTCACCGTGAAGGTGGACCCACGGCCGGGGCCGTCGCTCTCGGCCACCACCTCGCCGCCGTGGAGCTCGACCAGGTGCCTGACGATGGCGAGGCCCAGCCCGAGCCCGCCGTGGGAGCGGGTCAGGCTGGCGTCGGCCTGGCGAAAGTACTCGAAGACGTGGGGGAGGAACTCGGCGCTGATGCCGACGCCGTCGTCGGACACGCGGATGCGCGCGCCGCCGTCCGCGCGCTCGACGGAGACCGCCACCCGCCCGCCCTTGGGGGTGAACTTGACGGCGTTGCCGAGGAGGTTCCAGGCCACCTGCTGGAGCCGGACCGGGTCGCCGAGGATCGGCGGCAGCGGCGCGGCGATGGTCGAGACCAGGGTGATGCCCTTGGCCTGCGCGGCCAGCTCCACGACCTCGAGCGCGGCGCGCACGACGGCCCCTGGATCCACCGGCTCCCTGGCGATGCGGAGCTTGCCGGCGGTGATGCCGCTGAGGTCGAGGACGTCGTCGACGATCTGGGACTCCAGCCGGGCGCTGCGCTCGATCACCTCGAGGGCGTGCTCGAGCGCGGGGCCGTCGAGCCGCCTCCGGCGCGCGAGGCTCACCCAGCCGAGGATCGGCGTCAGCGGCGTGCGCAGCTCGTGGCTGAGGTTGGCGAGGAAGGTGTCCCGGGCGCGCAGCGCCTCGCGCGCCTGCTCGAGGGCCTCGCGCTCGCGCCGCAGCAGCGCCGCGATGGTGCGGAGCTGGCGGCGCGAGGACAGCGAGGCGGCGCCCGCCAGCAGCGCCAGGAGGCTCACTGCCGACGCGGTGGTGGTCCGCGTCTGCCGCTCGAACCGGCGGGTCCGGGCGAGGCGGGTGCTCTTCTCCTCGGCCATGATCTCCGCGGTCCTGCTCCGCAGCGCGTCCACGGCGAGCTTGCGCGCCCGCAGCGCCTCCGGGCTCCGGCCCACCGTCGGGTTCGCCAGGGCGAGCTCGGCCTGCCGCTGCCACGCCTCGTGGAGATCGCGGAGCCCGTTGATCTCGGTGGCCTGCCTGGACTCCTCCGCGGCGAGCTGCTCCAGGTCGTCGAGGTCGGTGTCGTGGAACGAGCGGCGATAGGCGTCGGGGAAGGCGGGATCCGCCGCGAACAGGAAGGCGTGCAGCCCGAGCTCCTCGTCCACGACCAGCTTCTGCACCTCGCCCACCAGGGCGATGATCCGATCGCTCCGGTCGATCCACTCGGCCGCGTGCGAGAGGCGAGCGATCTGCCAGGCGAACCAGGCCCCCGAGATCGCCGCCAGCAGGATCGGCAGGACCACCGCGGTCAGGAACAGGTGCCGGACGCCGACGCCGTGCCGCTCGCTCGCCTCGCTCATCGCGCACCCCGCCCACGCCTGCCGGAGGCGCGCTCGATCCTAGCGCCCCGCCGTGCGCCTTCCACCGTCGAGCCACCGGCGGGCGGGCGGCCTGCGGCGGCGCCGTTGACAGCGGGCCGCGACTTCGCTGCTCTGCCGTCATGGATCATCGCCCCCTCGGTCGCACCGGCTTCAACGTCTCGACCGTGAGCTTCGGCGCCTGGGCGGTGGGGGGGACCTGGGGCCCGGTCGACGACGCCGAGTCCCTCGCGGCGCTCCACCGCGCGGTCGACCTCGGCGTGGACTTCTTCGACACCGCCGACGTCTACGGCGACGGCCGCAGCGAGCGCCTGCTCGCCCGCCTCCGCCGCTCCCGCAGCGAGCCCATCCACATCGCCACCAAGGCCGGCCGCCGGCTCCCCGCGCAGATCGCCTCCGGGTACAACCGCGAGAACCTCACCGCCTTCGTCGAGCGCAGCCTCGCCAACCTGGAGACCGAGGCCCTCGATCTCCTCCAGCTCCACTGCCCGCCCACCGACGTCTACTACCAGCCGGAGGTGTTCGGCGTGCTCGACGACCTGGTGAAGGCCGGCAAGATCCGCTTCTATGGGGTCAGCGTCGAGCGCGTCGAGGAGGGGCTCAAGGCCATCGAGTTCCCCGGCGTGCAGTCGGTGCAGATCATCTACAACGCCTTCCGGCAGCGCCCGGCCGAGCTCTTCCTGGGCGAGGCTGCCCGCCGCCGCGTCGGCGTGCTGGCGCGCCTGCCGCTGTCCTCCGGGATGCTGGCGGGGAAGATGACCCGCGCGACGGCCTTCGCGGCGGACGATCACCGCGCCTTCAACCGCGAGGGCGCGGCGTTCGACCGCGGCGAGACCTTCTCCGGCATCGACTTCGAGACCGGCCTCGCCGCCGTCGAGGAGCTGCGCGCCCTGGTGCCGGCGGGCGTCTCGATGGCGAGCTTCGCGCTGCGCTGGATCCTGATGAACCCCGCCGTCACCTGCGTCATCCCCGGCGCCAAGCGCCCCGAGCAGGTGGAGGACAACGCCCGCGCCGCCGCGCTGCCCGCCCTCGACGCGGCGACGATGGCGGCCGTGCAGGCCATCTACGATCGCCGCCTGCGCGCGCTGGTCAGCCCCTACTGGTGATCAGGGGCCCGCCCCGAAGCGCACCTCGCCGGCGCGGCCGGCGTCGTAGCCGTGGTTGCCCTCCAGCCGCCGCCGGTAGCCGGCGCTCTGGGCGCGCTCGGCGAGCGCGACGATGCGCGCGTCGCCGAGCGCGTCGGCGCGGAGAGCGAGCCCGTAGCCCTCGGTGGCGAGGACGAAGAAGCCGAGGCCGGCCCGCAGCGCCCAGGCGCGCGAGGTCAGCCCGAGATCGGCCTCGCCGCGGACCACGGCCATGACCGCGTCGCGGTGGGAGGCGTGCAGCGTCGCGCCGGCGTGGGCCTCGGCGGGCTCGATGCCCTCGGCGCGGAGGGCCTCGTCGAGCCGGGCGCGGATGCCGGCGGTGAGGGGCCGACTGGCGAGGCGCCGCCGCATCACCGCGGAGACCGAGCGGACGCGCCGGCCGCGCTCGAACGCGAGGCCCAGCTCCCGCGTGGCGAGGTGGACCAGCGCCAGCTTGTCGCCCCCCGCCGGAGCGGCGTCGCCGTGGCAGCCGGTGGCGAGGACGGCGCCGCGGCGGAGCAGGGCCAGCCCCGTCGCGTGGTCGGCCTGCACGTGCCCGAGCAGCGCGCCCGCCTCGTCGCGCAGGTCGTCGAGCAGCGCTTCGATCGCCAGGTCGCCGTTGCTCGCCAGCAAGGGCGGCGCGCCCGACGGGACCTTCGGGGTCGCCGGTGGGAGGGTCGCCGGCTCCGCGCGCGCGCTGCGGGCCCAGGCCAGGGCCTCCGCCTCGTCGAAGCGCCACTCCTCGCCCACCCGGTGCGCCGGGAGCCCGCGCCTGAGCAGCCGGTAGACGTGCTTGGGGTGAACCCGCAGCAGCGCGGCGACCTCCTTGGTGGTGAGCAGCATGGTCGGCACCGTACGGGAACCGGGAGCGAAGGCGGAGCGGTTGACCCCCGTTTGGTTCCCCGTTAGGGCCCAATGTTACCTGTTGTTACTCCGAGGTCGAGACCATGCGCTTCCCTGACGCCGCCCATCCTTTGCCACCAGCCTCCCGCCGCGGCGCCCTCGCGCTCGTGGCCTTGCTCTTCACCACCGCCTGCGGCGCCTGCGGCAGCGGCTCCACCGGGGACGCCGGGAGCACGGCGGGGACCGGCGGCGCCGGGACCGCGACGGGGACCGGCGGCGCGACGGGCGACGCGGGGACCGGCGATGCCGCGACCGGCGACGCCGCCGCGGTCGACGGGGGCATCGACCGCGGCCCCACGGCGATCGCGCTCGACGCGGACGCCAACGGCCTGTGGTGGGACGAGGCCACCGACACCCTCTACCTCGCCGACGACGAGAACAACCGGGTCCTCGCCTGGACCGACTCCGGCGGCTCCAGGCTCGTCGCCAACCTGCCGGCCCAGACCCAGAGCGACCCCGGGCTCGGCCAGGTGATCAAGACCGCCGACGGCAAGCTGGTGGTCACCCGCTTCGGGTACGGCACCACCGGCGACGTGGCCTTCATCAACGCCGACCTGAGCACCGGCACGGTGCCCAACCTCGACCCGACCCGCCGGCGGATCGGCCTCACCGTGGCGTCCGACGGCACCCTCTACGACACCTACTTCGTCAAGACGACGACCGCACAGATCGGCGCGGTGGCGCGGCTCGACCTCACCCAGGGGGCCGAGGTCGACGTGGTCACCTCCCTCACCAAGCCGGTGGGCGTGCTCGCGTCCGGCACCAACCTCCTCATCAGCGACCAGGCCACCAACGCCGTGCTCCAGGCGCCCATCGCCATGCCGTCGATGGTGACCTCGCTCGTCCCGATGATCACCGGCCCCGATCTGCTCTGCAACGGGCCCGGCGGCACCTACTTCACCGGCGGCAGCAACGGCGCCATCCGGCAGATCACGCTGGCGGGTCAGTACAGCACCTTCGCCGGGGGCTTCCTCACCATCCGCGGCGTCGCCTACGACGCCAAGAACAAGCGCCTCTTCGCCGCCGAGCACGACCCCGCCGGCCTCAAGAACGCGCTCCGCATCCTCCCCGTCAACTGAGATGCGCCTCGCCTGCCTCGGATCCGCGGCCCTCGGCGCGGCGGCGCTCCTGTCGGCGACGACGGCGCGCGCCGCCCCCGTCGAGCTCGACCCCATCTTCGTCAGCGAGCTCGACTTTCGGGTCCACTCCCAGCGCAACGTCGAGGCCAACGACGGCTTCGACGTCGACCGGCTCCGCTTCGGGACGCGCGTGGGCTTCACCCCGTGGTTCCGCGCCGCGGCGCAGCTCGAGCTCGCCGCCGAGTCGGTGCACATCCTCGACGCCTCGGTGACCGTGATCCCGGTGCCGGAGCTGGAGATCTCCTTCGGCGCCAGCCCCACCCCTCTGTTCTCCTCGGCGCGCGACGAGCCCCTCTGGGCGCTGCCGCTCCCCGAGCTCTCCATGGTCACCCGCGCCTTCTGGCCCGCCTACGATCTCGGCCTCGAGGTCCACCGCCTCCCCACCCCGCGCCTGCCCCTCGAGGCCTGGGTGCGCGTCGGCAACGGCTCGGGCAGCGCGCTCGGCAACGACAACAGCGACTACGCGCTCGACGCCCGCCTCGACGCCGCCTTCGGCCGGGCGGTCACCGGCGCGCCGCGCAGCGTGCCCCTCGGCCTGCGCCTCGGCGCCGGCCTGCACGCGGAGTCCGCGCAGAGCCGCCTCGGCGTCAGCGGCACCACCGCCGACGGCTTCCTCTTCTACCGCCCGGCCACCGTCAACGGCGCGCGCTACGTCGTCGAGGGGCACCTCGTCGCCTACGGCGGCCCGGTCAAGCTCACCGTCGAGGCGGCGCTCGCCAAGGAGAACCGCTCGGCCAACCTCTCCGGCAACCTCGCCACGCCCGACGTCGCCCTCGACCCGGTCCTGTCCCGGGGCGGCTTCGTCGAGATCGGCTGGATGGTGCTGGGCCCGCGCCGGCGCCACGGCGCCTGGCCGGTCGACTCGCCCATCGGCACCTGGGACTGGGGAGCGCTGGAGCTGGGCGCCCGCGCCGAGCGCCTCGGCCTGGGGATGGGCGCGCGCGACGTGCAGTCGGGCGGCGCGACCTCGGGATCGGCGGCGGTGCGCTGGTGGGCGACCAGCTTCGCCGCGCTGTCGGTGGCGGCGTACTACACCGCGTACGATCAGGCGCCGATCGAGGAGCCGACGGTGACCCGCTCGTGGCTCGGCATCCTCCGCGCGACGGTGCGGCTGCCGGAGGGGGCGCTGCGGCAGAAGTAGACCCCCGGCGGGAGGCTCAGCGGTGCCACACGTCCTCGAGGATGGCGAACAGCTCGGGGTCGAAGGTGCGGAGCTCGGCCTTCGTGAACGGTTGAAAGTCGTTCTCGCCGAAATAGGCCTCGGTCGCCTCGGCGAAGTACTCCTGCGCGTTGGTCAGGGCATAGGCGCGCTCCACCCGCCCGTTGTTGCGCTTGACGGCCTCGTACTTGTGGCTCGCCTGGGCGTGCTCGTACGCGACGAGGATCGGCTTGTAGTCATAGCCCAGGACCTGATCATGGTAGCTGTGCGAGAGCTCGTGGAGCACCATCATCGGCTGCGACGGAGACCAGTCGAGCAGCGTCTGCGCGCTGCCGAGCTCGACCCCCCTGGCCTTGGCCGGGTTCCACCCGTGGGCTCGAAGCCAATCGACGCTGGGATGATAGCTGGGATTGACGATGGCATAATCGTCGACTCCCAGCCAGAGGGCGACCTTCTGGAGCGCGGCGAGAGCGTGGGCCGGCACCACGCTGCGAAAGAGCGCAAGCTTGGTGTCGAGCAGCGCGAGCGCCTTGTCCCCCAGGGGCTTCTGCGCGCCGAGGAGCTCGCGATTGACGTGGACCTTCCATCCCTGCATGGCGCGAGGCAGGTAGTTCTCGGTGGGCACGAAGGGCTTCGTGGACACGAGGGGGTCGAGCCCACCGCCATCGGGGCCGCTCGCCGGGGTGCTCGCCGGTGCCTTCGCGGAGGGCGCCGCAGGGGGGGTGCCCCGCGGCTCCGACGTCGCCGAGGGCGACCCGCGGTCGCAGCCGAACGCGCCGAGGATCAGGGCGAGACAGGCCGAGGACAGAGAGAGCAGGCGAGGTCCCATGGTAGCGGACGCTACCATGTCCACCTCGGTTGCATGGCGCAGGGTCGGGAGGTTGGCCGAGGCGGTGGTGGCGTGGTGGTAGCAAGAGGGCCGCGACGCGACCTCGGCTACAGTGCGCCCCGTGCGCCCCCTCGTCAGCGGATGGAACCCGCTCCCCGGCGCGATCCTCGAGCACCTCGGCCACCGCGGTACGCCGATGGCGGCCTCCGCGCTCGGCTGCGCGCTGCACGGTCGTCCCCTGCAGCGCGCCGAGCATGCCGCGCTCCGGCGCGCGCTCGGCGTGCTGGCGTCCCACGGCGCCCTCACCCTCCACCGTGCCCGCGTGGGGGGTCGCGTCGAGCTGCTCTGCTGGGTCCCGGGTGACCTGCGCCAGCTCGTCGGCCCGATCCCCCCGCGGGAGCCGATCACCGACGCCGACGCGCGCCCCTGTCTCGCGCCTGCCCGGGCGCTCCGCCCGGAGACGCCGCCTCACGTGTGGACCCTGCACCACAACCCCGCAGCTCCCTCGGGGCCCGTGATCGCGGTGCGCCGCCGCGTGCTCTCCGACGAAGGCGGTCTCTGGTTCGA
>Ga0302279_10001501_pt1 | contig 32967 bp, 21 predicted proteins | sample III_Bog_N3_3_FD_194541 | JGI IMG/M metagenome (GOLD analysis project Ga0302279, IMG submission 194541) | Peat permafrost microbial communities from Stordalen Mire near Abisko, Sweden - III_Bog_N3_3 | ecosystem: Environmental > Terrestrial > Soil > Wetlands > Peat | place: Sweden: Abisko...
GCGGCTGGCCTGACCGAGCGTGGAGGGGCGCACGCGGTCCAGCCGCTCCACCATCTCGCGCGAAAGGCCGCTGCAGGCGTGGTAGTCGAACCAGGACGGAATTGTGCGGGCCTCATCGGCCCGCAGGCGGGCCATGCTGCGCTGCTGCTGTGCTAGGTATCCGGCAAACTTGATGCCTGTCTCGACGGTCTTGAGCTCGTTGCGCACCCAGGCGGGAAGATGGAGCGGGGTTGTTGGCTGTGGGCTGTTGGTTGTTGGATTAGCGACGCAGAGTGCACTGAGCCAGGGCGCGAACTCCGGCGCGGTCAGCCGCGCGAGCATATCCGGGACGAGCTGTTCGATGGTGACTTCGGGACGCTTGAGCCGCTGCGCGAGGAGTTCGCCGCGAACACGGGTGGATTCGAGGAGCTGCGTGAGCGCGGTGAGGCGGGCCTGCTTGGTTTCAAACGCTGCCCAGCTCGCGCCGTCTATCAGGCCGAGACGGCGGCCGTGCGGCGTGAGGCGCGCGTCCGCGTTGTCGATGCGCAGGTGCAGGCGGAACTCCGCGCGCGAGGTGAACATGCGGTAGGGCTCGTCGGTGCCCTTGCTGATGAGGTCGTCGATGAGGATGCCGGTGTAGGCCTCGGTTCTATCAAGAGTGAACGTAGATGGCGCGGATGAGGGTTCAGGGCTCAGGGCCCAGGGTCCAGAAGACGAGGTGTTCGCTGGACCCTGAACCCTGGACCCTAACCCCTGCCGCGCGAACAGCGCGGCATTGATGCCGGCCATCAGTCCCTGACAGGCGGCCTCTTCATAACCGCTGGTCCCATTAATCTGCCCGGCGAGGTAGAGGCCGGTAAACTTCTTTACCCGCAGGGTGCGGTCGAGTTCGGTGGGGTCAATGGCGTCGTACTCGATGGCGTAGCCGGGGCGGAGCATCTCCGCGTTCTCCAGGCCGGGGATGCTGCGCACCATCGCCTGCTGCACCTCCATGGGCAGGCTGGTGCTCATGCCGTTGATGTAGACCTCATGCGTGTTCAGGCCCTCGGGCTCGAGGAAGAACTGGTGCGAGGTCTTGTCTGGGAAGCGCACGATCTTGTCTTCGATGGACGGGCAGTAGCGTGGGCCGATGCCTTCGATCTGTCCGGTAAACATGGGCGAGCGGTGGACGTTGTCTCGAATCAGGGCCAACGTCTCTGGAGTTGTCGTGGCGATGTGGCAGGAGATCTGGCGCAGCGGAGGGGTCCACGTGGCTTCGCCACTGTGTGGTGCGGAGCGAAAGCTGAACGGCGTGGGGTCGGCGTCGCCGGGCTGTTCTTCGAACTTGGTCCAGTCGATGGTGCGTCCGTCGAGGCGCGGCGGCGTTCCGGTCTTGAGTCGCGTCTCGCGCAGTCCCAGCCGCTTGAGCGATTCGCCGAGCAGCACGCTGGCGGGTTCGCCGGAGCGGCCGGCGGTGTACTGCTGCTCGCCGCAGTGGATCAGGCCGTTGAGAAAAGTTCCTGTGGTGACGATGACCGCGCGCGCGGCGATGGTGCGGCCGTCGCGGAGCAGGACGCCGGTGATACGTGAGCGAGTGAGCGAGTCTGCAGGTGAATCGGTCAGCGAGTTAGCGGTGCCGCGGCAGCTAACTTGCTGACCTGCTGACTCGCCGACTTGCTCGAGCACCAGATCCACGACCTCCGCCTGCTTGATGAACAGGTTCGGGATGGACTCGAGCTTCTCGCGCATCTTCACGCGGTAGAGCGCCTTGTCGCACTGCGCGCGGGGGCTCCAGACGGCGGGTCCGCGCGAGGTGTTGAGCAGTCGGAACTGGATGCCGCAGGCGTCGGCGACCTCGCCCATGATGCCGCCGAGGGCGTCGACCTCGCGGACCAGATGGCCCTTGGCGACGCCGCCGATGGCGGGGTTGCAGCTCATTTGCGCGATCAGGTCGAGGTTCAGCGTAAACAGCGCGGTGCGCAGGCCCATGCGCGCGGCAGCGGCAGCGGCCTCGCAGCCCGCGTGGCCGGCACCGACGATGAGCACATCAAATTGTTCGCTGAAACTCATAGGTCTATTCTAGTTCGGTATCCGTCAAACGAATATTCAGCAATTCAGGAGTGAAGCATGAAGGTTTTTGGGAAGAGTCTTGCCGCCGTTGCGGCGCTGGTTATCGGCCTCACCGCGGCAATCCCTGCCACTGCGCAGGACGGCAAGTTGAAGCTGCCGGAGATCAAGTACGAGACCTACACGCTGCCCAACGGGCTGAAGGTCATCACGCATGAGGACCACCGTCTGCCGTTGGTTGCAGTGGATCTCTGGTACCACGTGGGGCCGCTGAATGAACGTCCCGGGCGCACAGGCTTTGCGCACCTCTTCGAGCACATGATGTTTGAGGGCTCTGAGCACGTCGGCGAGAAGGCGCACATCAAGTACGTCCAGGGCGCGGGCGCGACCGACGTGAACGGCACCACCGACTTCGACCGCACCAACTACTTTGAGACGCTGCCAGCCAACCAGCTGGAGCTGGGTCTGTGGCTCGAGAGCGACCGCATGGGCTTCCTGATGGAAGGCCTGAACCGCGAGTTGCTGACCAACCAGCGCGACGTAGTGCGCAATGAGCGCCGCCAGGGCGAGGGCCGTCCTTACGCCGCAGCCGGTGAGGCCGTCGCGCACCTGCTCTATCCCGCGGGCCATCCGTACTATGGCGACGTCATCGGATCGCACGCCGACATTGAGGCCGCGCGCATCGCCGACATCCGCGACTTCCACCAGCAGTTCTACACGCCGAACAATGCGTCCATCGCCATCGCCGGCGACTTCGACCCCAAGCAATTGAAGGAGATGCTGACCAAGTACTTTGGTCCCATCCCGGCCGGGCCCAAGGTGGACCCGGTCACCACGGTGACGCCGCCGATCACCTCACAGAAGCGCGAGACCGTGACCGACACTGTGCGGCTGCCGCAGGTGACCATCGCCTGGCTGACGCCGCCTGCCTACTCGCCGGGCTCCTATGACGTAAGCGCGGCCATGTTTGCGCTGGGTGGCGCCAAGGCCAGCCGCCTGGACCAGGCGCTGGTGTACAAGACGCAGGTGGCACAGCGCGTCAGCTGCTACAACCGTCCTAACAAGCTGAACGGCTCGGCGGAGTGCACCGTCGTCGCCAAGCCGGGCGTGAAGCTCGAAGACCTGGAGGCCACCGTCTGGAGCGAGATTGCCAAGCTGCAGACGGACGGTCCAACTACGGAAGAGGTAGAAGCAGCCAAGGCTGGCGAGCTGACCCGCAAGATCACGGGCCTACAGCGGCTGGGTGGCTTTGGCGGCGTGGCTGACACGCTGGATGAGTACAACCAGTACACCGGCGACCCAGGCTATCTGCCCAAGGACCTCGCCGCACAGGCGGCGGTGAGCGTGGCCAGCGCCAAGGCTGCGGCGGTGAAGTACCTGACCAAGGACTCCGCGGTCGTCGTCTACTGCGTGCCGGGCAAGAAGGTGCTGAATGACGTTCCCCGCAGCCCCGCCGATACTGACGCGAACGTGAAGATTACCAATCCCTACACAGACGAGTTTGAAAAGTCCCAGGAGTGGCGCAAGACGGTGCCGAAGGCAGGTCCGCCGGTGACGGTGCATCTGCCGGTGCCGGAGACCTTCACGCTGGCCAACGGCCTGAAGGTCTATGTGGTCGAGGAGAAGGCGCTGCCGGTGCTGTCGGCCGCACTGGTCACGCGCGCGGGCAGCGAGAACAACCCTGCGGACAAGGCCGGTCTGGCCTCGCTCACCGCCCAGGTCATGGGTGAGGAGACCACCACGCGCGACCTGAAGCAACTGGCTGACGCGCAGGAGCGGATCGGCGTGCGCATCGGCGTGATGGCGTCGATGGATGCCACCGGCTCCAGCATGACGGTGCTGACCAATCACACACATGAAGGCATGGATCTGTTCGCTGACGTCATCGAGCATCCGGCATTCAAGACCGAAGACCTGGAGCGGCTGCGCCGGCAGCGGCTGGTCGGCATCCAGCAGGAAACCGATTCGGTGGCGTCCATGGCGCAGCGCGTGGGGCCGAAGCTGGTTTACGCGGACCAGCCCTACGGCGTGTCGCAGACGGGAACCACCGAGAGCGTGACCGCGCTAACGCGGGAGGACGTGACCGGCTTCTACGCCGCGCACTATGGACCGGCGGACTCCGCGCTGGTGTTGGCGGGCGACATCACGCCGGCTGAAGCCAGGAAGCTGGCTGAACAGTACTTCGGCAAGTGGACGGGCCATGCATCCGCTGGACTGACGCTGCCGCCCGCGCCCAGCCTTCCGGCGACGCATGTGGTCATCCTCGACAAGCCGGGAGCGCCGCAGTCAGCGCTGTATGCCTACGGTCTTGGCGTGCCAGCGAACTCGCCTGACCTGCAGACGCTGCAGGTGATGAACTACGTGCTGGGCGGCAGCTTTGCCAGCCGCATCAACATGAACCTGCGCGAGAAGAACGGGTACACCTACGGGGCGAACTCGCAGTACGCGTTCTATCGCGGTGGGGGGCCGTTCATCGCGGGCGGGCTGGTGCGCACGGACGTAACCGGACCGGCGGCGACGCAGCTGATGTACGAGATCAAGCGCTTCCCCACCACGCCGCCGACCGAGGCCGAACTGAACGAGGCCAAGGTGGCGCGCATCCAGTCCCTGCCCGGCCAGTTTGAGACCACGCAGGCCATCGCCGGCTCCATGGGGGCAATCTTCCTCTACGACCGTCCGCTGGACTACTACGCCACGCTGCCCGCGAAGTACCGCGCGGTAACGGCGGCGGATGTGGCCCGCGTGGCCGCGGCGGATGTTCACCCCGACCAACTGATCATCGTGGCCGCGGGCGATCGCGCCAAGATCGAGCCGCAGTTGAAGGCGGCCGATCTCGGTCCGGTCGAGGTGCGGGACATCAACGGCAAGCTGGTGACGGACGCAAAGTAAGAAGCTCAATCGCAATGCAAGAGGCGCGGTCAGCGATGGCCGCGCCCTTTTTGTATCCGCGTACAGCAGGTCCTTCGACTGCGGCTCTCGCGATGAAACTGCGATAGCCTTCGCTCAGGATGACAACTCTAGCTAGGGGAGAGCGCCGCCAGGGTTTTCTCCAGGCTCGCGGGGTCTTCGACGTTAGTCGTAGCCAGCTCGCGGTCGATCTGGCGGTTGAGGCCTGTGAGGACCTTGCCGGGGCCGACCTCGATCCAGTGGGTCACGCCGGACTGCCGCAGCAGGGCAATGCACTCTGTCCAGCGCACCGGCCCGGTGACCTGGCGGATGAGCGCGTCGCGGACCTCGGAGCCGCGGGTCATCAGGCGGGCATCTACATTGGCCGCAACGGGAAATGCTGGGTCGTGAAAGGCGATGGATTCGAGCGTGTTGGCCAGCTCGTCCTGCGCGGGCTGCATCAGCGCGCAGTGGAAAGGTGCACTCACCGGCAGCATCACGGTGCGCTTGGCGCCGGCTTCTTTGCAGAGCTCAGCCGCACGCTCCACGGCCGCCTTGGCGCCGGAGATGACGGTCTGGTCCGGGGAGTTGAGGTTGGCTGGGGAGACCACCGCACTGACCTTCGCGGCTGCCTGCTCGGGCGTGGTGGCGGAGTTGTTGGGATCGGTCACCGCATCGATGACGGCGAAGGCCTGCTCGGTTGGATTCGCGGGATCGGCGGGCGGCGGCTGGGTCAGTTCGTCGGAGACCTGGGCGCAGATGTCGTTGATGCGTGCGGCGGGAAGCCCGAGGATGGCGGCCATCGCGCCTTCCCCGGCGGGCACGGCGGCCTGCATGAACTGGCCGCGCGAGCGCACCGTGCGCACCGCGTCGGCGAAGCTGAAGGTGCCGGCGGCGACGTGCGCAGAGTACTCACCCAGTGAGTGCCCGGCGGCGAAGGCGATGGTGATGCCTCGCGACTTCAGTTCCGGTTCGAGCACGCGCAGCGCGGCGATGGAGACCGTGAGGATGGCGGGCTGGGTGTGCTCGGTGAGCTTGAGCTGGTCTTCCGGGCCTTCAAAGATGATCTTCGAGAGCGCGAATCCCAGCGCGTCGTCGGCCTCTTCAAAGACGGCGCGAGCGGTGGGCGAGGCGTCATAGAACGCGCGGCCCATGCCGACCGTCTGTGAGCCCTGGCCGGGAAACAGGAGTGCGAGGGTGGGGACGGAGGTCTTGTGGGTGTGTGCGGCAATGTCAGTCATCAGGGATAGTGTAGCGACTCAGGATGCAGAAACATATTGCGGCGGGATGCGGCTCGGGTGAGAATGGCGTGACCGCGGCCAGCTTCAGATTAGAGGGTCCGATGCGGGAGGGAGGATGTATGAAGGCGAAGGCGATTGGGTACTGGGTGTGCACGGTGTTGCTGGTGTTCTTCATGCTGCCGGGTGGAATCTTTCAGGTGCTGCGGGCTCCGCAGAGCGTCGCGGGCTTTGCCAAGCTGGGCTATCCGGTGTACTTCGTCGTGCTTCTGGGAGTGTGGAAGATCCTCGGTTCGCTTGCGATTGTGTGGCCGGGCTTTCCGCTGCTGAAAGAATGGGCGTATGCGGGGATCTTCTTCGATCTGACGGGGGCCGCGGTAACCAATGCAGCGACCGGCGGCGCGTGGTGGCACGTCGCAGCGCCACTGGTCATCATCGCGATTCTCTATGGATCCTGGGCGCTTCGCCCGGCGAGCCGCAGGGTTGCCGGCTCAACAGTGGCTACTGGATGACGCCAGTGGTGAAGGTCTGCTCGGCCTGGGCGGTGACCAAGCGGTAGAGCGCGAACTGGCGGCTGTTCTGGGCGCGCAGTTCAAAGAGCAGGTCGGCGCGGTGACTCCAGTCGGGGTCCACGGCGTCCACTGGTCGCATCCAGGGCACGCGGTCGAGATGTGCCGCGTCGGTGATGGAGGAGAGCGCGGTCTGCAACTCGCCGGAGGGCAGGCGCTGGGCCACGAGGGTGATGTAGACCGGCCCTCCCGCCGCGACCGGCGATTGCGCCGTGTAGACGAAGGTGGGCAGCGCGCCGTAGCTGAGCTCATAGCCGTGCAGGTCTTCCGACGTGAGCGCGAGGGTGGTCGGCGCGGCGGGCCTGCGCTGACGGGTGGCCGGGGCAGGGGACTTTGTAGGAGCGGGAGCGGCTACGGGAGCAGGAACCGGGGCTGGTTGGGCAGCGGTGGTGGGGTTGGTGCGGTCACGCAGGCTGGGGGCATCGCCGGCGCCGGGAGCGATGGGATTGCCGGCGGCATCGATGGTAGCGTCGGTGACGGGCGCTGCGGACTCCTGGCGCTGCACAACTGCGCCTGCGGGTCTCTCCGCTACGTCGCTGCGCGACTCCGGTCGAGATGACACTGCCGCCGTAGCGGAGGAGGAAACTTGCGAAGAAGTTAGAGAAGCTGGCACCGGCTGGAGCTTGTTCGTTGCGATGTAGGCGGCGAGGCGCGGGCGGGCGAGCTTCTCGAAGTCGGCGAGGGTCTGGGCGCGTTCGGTCGACGACTCCCACTCGCGGGTGAAGAGGTGCGGTTCGCGGTTGGCGGCGTCGGAGACGGCTACGGCCTGATGCAGGTTGGCAGGCAGGCCAGTGAGCGGCGCGACGGCGGTCTCGTCTTCCAGGACGCCGCGGTGCAGGGTGGGCCGGTCAGGGTCGTCGTTCAGCGAGTCGCCGGGGCCGGTGACGTAGCCCTGCGGCTTCTCCCGCTTGTTGCGCTTGCTGTTGTTGTCCGGCGGAGCGTCGCGGCGGCGCAGGGTGGGGCGGTCGGAGTCCGTGTCGGTGGTACTGGCGGTGGTGGTGGAGGACGCGTCTGGCTTGGAGCCGGGCGTGGCTGCTCCGGGTTTGGAATCGGATGCGGCCGTGTCGTTGGGGTGGCGGAGGACGAAGTGCGGAGTGTCGTCCTCGTCGCTGCCGCCGGCGATGGTGGCGGGATGCGCGACGGGCTTCAGCTTCGCAGCGGGCTTCTCCGCCGCGGGGGGATGGAAGCGACCGTAGCCGTACCAGGCACCCATCGTGTCGTCGGCCTGGCTTCCGGATGTGGAGCCCGGTGCGTAGCTGCGAGGTACGATGTCGCGGGCGGCGTCGAGATCCAGCGTGCCGACGGGCTGGCCCGCCTCTTCGACCGAATAGACGTCGCCGCTCTGCAGAGCGAAGGGCACCGGGCGCGCCAGATAGACACCGGCGTCCTCAAAGTGGCCGTCGATGAAGAGCAAGACCGGAACCAGGCGCGACGCGGTGGGCTTGGCGAGGTCGCCGGTCCACTCGTAGACGCCGATGGCGCGGGTGACGCGCTGCGGGGCCTCCACCTTGTGCATCTGCGCACCCAGCGGGAGGGGGAGGGCGGCGAACAGGACGAGGATAAGAGGACGCAGCGGCATAGCTTGAAGAGTAGACGTGTTCCGGGTGGCAGCCGTTTCGGGTCGCGTGGGCAGCTCAGTCGGCGGCGCTGTGCTGGGGTCGCACTGGGCGGCGCAGGCCCATGGTTTCCAATACGATGCGGCGCCAACGGGGCAGCGCGACGCGCAGGCGGTCAAAGAAGAGGTAGACGACCGGCGTGGTGAAGAGGGTGAGGCACTGGCTGACGATCAACCCGCCCACGATGGAGATGCCCAGCGGCCGGCGCAGCTCCGCGCCGGTGCCGGTGCCGAGCGCGAGCGGGATGCCGCCCAGCATGGCCGCCAGGGAGGTCATCATGATGGGGCGGAAGCGCAGCAGGCAGGCCTCATAGATGGCATCGCGCGGGCTCTTGCCGTGCTGGCGCTCGGCGATCAGGGCAAAATCAATCATCATGATCGCGTTCTTTTTTACAATGCCGATCAGCAGGATGATGCCGATCATCGCTATGACCGACAGGTCGATCTTGAAGAGCAGCAGGGCCAGCAGCGCGCCCACACCGGCCGAGGGCAGCGTGGAGAGGATGGTGAGCGGGTGGATGAAGCTCTCATACAGGATGCCCAGGACGATGTAGACGGTGACCAGCGCCAGCAGGATGAGGATGGGCTGGCTGCTCAGGGAGGACTGGTACGCCTGGGCGGTACCTTGGAAGCCGCCATGGACGGTACTGGGCATGCCGATCTGCTGGCGGGCATTTTCAATGGCCACGGTGGCTTCCGAGAGGGAGACGCCGGGGGAGACGTTGAAGGAGAGCGTCGATGCGGGTGAGAGCGACTGGTGGTTCACGGTGAGCGGCACCCGCACCGTGACCATGTGGGTGAGGAGGGAGAGCGGGATCTCCGCACCGGTGGAGGAGCGGACGTAGATCTTGCTGAGCGCGGTGGGGTCGCGCTGAAACTGCTGCGCCTCCTCCATGACCACGTGGTATTGGTTGAGCGGCTTGTAGGTGGTGGAGATCTGGCGCTGGCCGAAGGCGTCTGAGAGCGTGGAGTCGATGGCCAGGGCGGAGACGCCGAGGCGCGAGGCGGTGTCGCGGTCGATGACCAGCTTGGCCTCGAGGCCTTTGTTTTGCTGGTCGGTGGCGACATCCTTGAGCTGGGGCAGGCGCTGCATGGCGTCCATCAGGCGCGGGCTCCACTGCTCCAGGTCGGCGACAGTGTCCGCGGTGAGGGTGTACTGGTACTGGGTGGCGGCGGAACGCGCGCCGAAGCCCAGCTCCTGCACGTTCTGGAGGTAGAGGGTGACGCCGGGGAAGTGGCTGGTGGCGGGGCGCAGACGGTTGAGGATGACATCGGCTGTGTCGCCGGTCTTCATGCGCTCATCCACGGGCTTGAGGAAGACGAAGGCGCCGGCCTGGTTAGCACCGCCGCCGCCGAGGAAGCTGACGGCGGACTGCACGCCTGGGTCTTTGTCCACGACGGAGAGGATCTGTTGGATCTTCGCTTCCATGGAAGCGAAGCTGGTGTCCTGCTGGGCGCGGATCTCGCCGCGCAGGCGTCCCGCGTCCTGCTGGGGGAAGAAGCCCTTGGGGACGATGACGTAGAGGTAGATGTTGATGACGAATGTGAGCAGGAAGACGACCAGCGTGATCCCCTGGTGGCGTAGGACCCAGCGCAGGCCGCGGGCGTACTCCTCGCTGATGAAGGCTATGCCGCGCTCGCCGGCACGGTAGAACCAGCCTTTGCTGATCTCGTTGTGCGGCTTGAGGAACTTGGCCGAGAGCATGGGCGTGGTGGTGAGGGAGACGACCAGGGAGATGGCGATGGCGACCGAGAGGGTGACGGCGAACTCCCGGAAGAGAAGGCCGACGATGCCGCCCATCAGCAGAATGGGGATGAAGACCGCGATCAGCGAGGTGGACATGGAGAGCACGGTAAAGCCGATCTCGCGCGAGCCCCTCATGGCGGCGGCGAAGGGGCTAAGCCCCGCTTCCAAGTGCCGGGAGATGTTCTCAATCACCACGATGGCGTCGTCTACCACGAAGCCGGTGGAGATGGTAAGCGCCATCAGCGACAGGTTGTCCAGCGTGTAGCCGAGCATGTACATCACGCCAAAGGTGCCCATCAGCGATAGCGGCACCGAGACTGACGGGATCAGCGTGGAGCGGATCTCGCGCAGAAAGAAGAACACCACCAGGATCACCAGCACGATGGAGATGACGAGCGTATTCGTCACCTGCTTGACGGAGGCACGGATGGTCAGAGTGCGGTCGAGGACAACCTGCAGCTTGATGGATGGCGGAATGGAGGCTTGCAGCTGGGGCAGGAGGGCGAGAATGCTGTCCACGGTCTGGATGACGTTGGCGGAAGGCGCCTTGAAGACCTGGATGACGATGGCACGGCGCTGGTCAAGGAAGCCGCCGGTGTGGATGTCCTCGACGCTGTCCTCGACGTTGGCGATGTCCTGGACGCGTACCACGCCGTGCCCGTTGGCGGCGCCCGTGGTCTTGATGCTGGAGGTGGCGAAGTTGGTTGTGGCCGTGGGCGCGGCCGCGGCGTTGGAGACCGCGGAGGCCACGGCTGTCGGCAGGCCGGTCGAGGCGCTGGCGCTGCTGACAGCACCCTTGTCCGTAGCGATGATGAGCGGACCGTAGGCGGCGGCGCCGAAGAGCTGGTCGGTGGTGGAGATCTGCGTGCGCTGAAAGGGGCCGTTGATGTAGCCGGTGGGTTGGGAGACGTTGACGGTAGAGATGGCGGAGCGGACGCTCTCCAGGCTCAGGCCGTTGCTGGTGAGCAGGTTGGGGTTGACCTCCAGGCGGACGGCGGGCTTGGCGGAGCCTCCCGTCTGCACCTGGCCGACGCCCTGCATCTGGGAGATCTTCTGCGCCAGGATGGAGTCTGATACGTCGTACATCTGCGCGACGGTGGCGGTGTCCGAGGTGAGCGCCATGATGAGGATGGGGACGTCGGACGGGTTGGCCTTACGGTAGGTGGGGTTCGATGGCATGTTGGCGGGCAGCTGCGCCCGCGCCGCGTTGATGGCCGCCTGCACGTCCCGCGCCGCGCCGTTCACGTCGCGGTTCAAGTCAAACTGCAGGTTGATGCCGGTGGACCCGACGCCGGAAGACGAGGTCATCTGGTTGACGCCGGCGATGCGCGAGAACTGCCGCTCCAGCGGCGTGGCAACAGCGGAGGCCATGGTGTCCGGGTCGGCGCCGGGCAGCGATGCGTTGACGGAGATGGTGGGGAACTCCACCTGGGGCAGCGAGGCGACAGGCAGCAGCTTGTAGGCCACCGAGCCGGCGATGATGACGGCGGCGGAGAGCAGGAAGGTAGCTACCGGGCGCTGGATGAAGGGCGCCGAGAAGTTGATGCCCCCAATGGGGCCGGCCTCGTCGGTAAGCATCTCCTGGAGCGAGGGCTTTCGGTCACGCGGCGCACGATCCCCGGCGACGTCATCCGCGCCGTGCAGGCGCGCGAGGTCGCCGTTGCGGGAGTGGTCGCGCGGGGTGCGGTCGCCGGGTTTGGGGTCGTGGATGGACATTAGACTTTGGAGATTGCTGCGAGGTCGGTGACTTTCAACTTTGTCTTCCAATGGAAGAACAGAAAGTGATGAAGAACAACTGAGATGACCACCATGGGGTCGCACTCTCCGCCAGCAGCATCGGTGATGGCGACATGCTGTATATCGAATCTGGCTATTTGACGCGGCGGATAAATTGCGGTGCAGCCATCCGAGAATGTGGGGTCAACCAAATGATAGGTAACGGTGACCACGCAATCGCGTGATGCTTCAGACGCATTTGTCTTCCATCCCTGAACATAATTCCCAGCTGGCTTCTGAAGCATCGCCGGTCCCGATATTGGCTGAACATTTGTCACATCACCATTGGCCGCGAATGTGGCGAGAATTTCTACGCTTCCCTCCACGTGCGCGGCACGAGCAATGGGAGGGTAAGACAGAACAACCGTGTCATGGACTGATGTGAGAGCGCAGGGACTCGCTGATACTTGGGCCGATGCCAGCGCAGCGGATATCCAAAGAAGGGCGGTCGCACTGCGCGCGATACCCCACCCTTTCGCGAAGTGCGCGAAAGGATGGGCCACCCGGATTTGTGATCTTGCGGAATACTTCATTCGTTTCTGCCTTGATAGCCCGCGTACCAGATTCGGGCGATGCTGACCGTCTTCTTGGAATCGGATACCCGAAAGGAGATGGAGACCCGCTTCTTGAAACCTATGCTGCGAAGTCCCCTCCTCAGATGGGCGCGCTGTTCTCCGCGGTGAGGTGCTATCCGCAGCGTCTCGCAAAAACCGGCGGATCGAGCTCACATATCGCTGGGCGATTGCTGCTGAGGACTTCAAGGTGATGAAGTCCTCGATTCTTTCCAGGTCGTCCAGACTCTTCCTTGTGAGGATGACACGGTACATAGTTCAGGCTGCTTGGGTCTGTCGTCCCTCGCGGCGGCGCTGTAGCTCGGCTTCAACATCCTCAAGCGGTATGCCGGACGAGGGGTCTGCGTCGAGTGCGTCCAAAGCGGGCAGTGCATGCTTCACCAGCCAGTCATCTGAAGGGCCCCAGTCTGCGTCACTCTCGGAAGAGGTTTCCGCGACGTGGAGAAGGACGCTCTCGCTTACATATTCACTCTCGCTGGCATATTCACCGGACGCCACTTTGGCGCGGATGGCGTCGGCCATTTCTTTGGGGACTGTGATGGTGAGGCTTTCGGTGGCTGGCATGGTTGAACCTCCGTAATCGTATTATCGCGCTGCGTCCGCGCAAAGCAAACCGGTCAGTCTCCGACTGCGTGCTGTGGCCGGTGCTGGCTGCCGTGGGTGTGTTCGTAGAGCTCTTCGTTGGCCTTGCCAGTTTTCAAATACTTGCGGCCCAGGCGGTCGAAGAAGAGGTAGACCACCGGCGTGGTGAAGAGCGTAAGAATCTGCGAGATGATCAGCCCGCCGACGATCGTGATGCCCAGCGGACGGCGCAGCTCCGAGCCAGTACCCGAGCCCAGCGCCAGCGGCACCGCGCCCAGCAGCGCGGCCATGGTGGTCATCATGATGGGGCGGAAGCGCAGCAGGCAGGCTTGGTAGATGGCCTCGGTCGGAGTCATGCCCTGCTCGCGCTCAGCTTCGAGCGCAAAGTCGATCATCATGATGGCGTTTTTCTTAACGATGCCGATCAGCAAGATGATTCCTATCAGCGCAATTACGGAGAGGTCGATGTGGAAGATGAGCAGCGCGAGGATCGCGCCCACGCCCGCCGAGGGCAGCGTGGAGAGGATGGTGATGGGATGGATGTAGCTCTCATAGAGCACGCCCAGCACGATGTACACGGTGATGAGCGCGGCGAGGATAAGCAGTGGCTCGTTGGTCAGCGAGGCCTCAAACGCGGCAGCAGTGCCCTGGAAGGCGGTGTTCACACTCAGGGGAAGCTTCAAGCCGGCGACGGCCGAGTTCACCGCGCTCACGGCGTCGCCGATGGCATAGCCCGGCGCCAGGTTGAAGGAGACGGTGACCGAGGGGAACTGTCCCTGGTGGCCGATGGAGAGCGCTGCCGGGTGTTCGACGACGTGCGTAAAGGTGGAGAGGGGCACCTGCGTTCCGTTGGAGCTCTTAACGTACAGGTCATCGAGCCCGGTCATGGTGCGCTGGAAGGTCGGGGCCACCTCCATTACCACGTGGTACTGGTTGAGCTGGGTGAAGATGGTGGAGACCTGGCGCTGGCCGAAGGCGTCGTCCAGCACGTCGTCGATGTTCTGCGGCGTAATGCCCAGCCGCGAGGCGGTGTCGCGGTCGATGACCAGCGTGGCGCCCAGGCCATCAATCTGCTGGTCGCTGGCGACGTCCGTAAGCTGCGGCAGCTTCTTGAGCGCGGCGATGATCCTGTCGGTAGCCGTGGCCAACTCGGAGGAGCTGGCGTCCTCCACGCTGTACTGGTACTCCGTACGGGAGACGCGGTCTTCCACGGTGAGGTCCTGGGAGGGCTGCAGGAAGGTCTGGATGCCGGAGATCTGGTTCACCTTGCCCTGCAGCCGCGCGATGATGGCCTCGGCATCCGAGGAGCGGTCGTCGCGGCTCTTCAGGTCGATCTGGATGCGGCCGGAGTTCAGTGTGGCGTTGGTGCCGTCAATGCCGATGAAGCTGGAGACGTTGACCACGTCCGGGTCATCGAGGATGACCTTCGCGAGCTGCTGCTGGCGCGCCGACATGGAGGCGAAGGAGATGCTTTGATCGGCCTCCGTGATGGCGAGAATCACACCGGTGTCCTGCACCGGGAAGAAGCCCTTGGGGACGATGATGTAGAGAAAGATCGTCAGAACAAATGTAGCCGCGGTGACGAGCAGCGTGAGTGTCTGGTGGTCCAGCACCCAACGGACGCCTTTGCCGTATTGCGCGATGACGTACTGGAAGAACTCCTCCGACTTGCGGTAGAAGGCGTTCTGCTTGGACATAGGAGTGTGTTTGAGCAGCTTGGCCGACATCATCGGCGTGAGCGTGAGCGAGACGAACGCCGAGACCAGAATGGTGACCGCGAGCGTGACGGCGAACTCACGGAAGAGCCGGCCAACGATGTCTCCCATGAACAGCAGCGGGATGAGCACGGCGATGAGCGAGACCGTCAGCGAGACGATGGTGAAGCCGATCTGCTCGGAGCCCTTCAGCGCGGCGTCCAGCGGCGACTCGCCCATCTCAAGGTACCGGTCGATGTTCTCGATCATCACAATGGCGTCGTCCACGACGAAGCCGGTCGAGATGGTCAGCGCCATCAGGCTCAGGTTGTTCAGCGAGTAGCCCAGCAGGTACATCACGCCGAAGGTGCCCACGATGGAGAGCGGCACGGCGACCGCGGGGATGATCGTCGCGCGGAACGAGCGCAGGAAGAGGAAGATGACCATCACCACCAGCGCGATGGTGAGCAGCAGCTCAAATTGCACATCCTTGACCGAGGCGCGGATGGTGCCGGTTCGGTCAGTGAGCACCTGCAGGTCCACGCCGGCGGGAAGCGACTGCTGCAGCTTGGGCAGCAGCGCCTGCACGCTGTCCACCACGGCGATGATGTTGGCGCCGGGCTGGCGCTGAATGTTCAGCAGCACTGCCGGCTTGAGCTGCGCTGGCGTGGTACTGGTCGCAGCCGTGCCCATCCATGCGGCCTGATAGAGGTTCTCAGCAGAGTCCACCGCGTTGGCTACGTCGGATAGCCGCACCGGCGCGCCGTTGCGGTAGGCGATGATCACATTCGAGTAGTCGCCGCTGGAGAGCAGTTGATCATTGGCGCCGATGGTGTAGGCCTGGCGCGGGCCGTTGATGGCGCCCTTGGCTTGGTCTACATTGGCGCTGCCCAGCGCGGAGCGAACGTCCTCCAGCGACAGGCCGTAGCCGGCTAGCGCGGTGGGGTTGGCCTGGATGCGCACGGCGGGCTTCTGGCCCCCGGCGATGGAGACCAGGCCTACTCCGGAGAGCTGTGAGATCTTCTGCGCGAGGACCGTATCGGCCAGGTCCTCCACCTTCGTCAGGGGAAGGCTGCCGGAGGTGAGCGAGAGCGTAAGGATGGGCGCGTCCGCAGGGTTGACCTTGGCGTAGATGGGCGGGTTGGGCAGGTCGGCGGGCAGATAGGAGTAGGCCGCGTTGATGGCGGCCTGCACATCCTGCTGGGCCACGTCGATGGACTCCGAGAGCGAGAACTCCAGCGTGACCACGGAGCCTCCGCCGGACGAGGTGGAGGTCATCTGCTGCAGGCCGGGGATCTGGCCGAACTGGCGCTCCAGCGGCGCGGTGACCTTGTTGGCCATTACCTCCGGGCTGGCGCCCGGATAGAAGGTGGTGCACTGGATGATGGGATAGTCCACCTGAGGCAGCGCGGAGACCGGCAGTTGCTTGTAGGCGACGCCGCCCGCAAGCAAAATGGCCACCATCAGGAGCGAGGTGGCCACCGGCCGCAGGATGAATGGCCGCGATGGACTCATGGCTGGGCCTTCCCTTGACCCTGCCCGTGGCCCTTGCCGGAGTGCGGCGCGGGAGTCGCCTCGGGGGCAGCGCCTGCGGGCGTCGCTCCGGCTGCGGCCGCTGGGGGAGCTCCCGCAGGGCGTGCCGGGGGCCTGGCCTGCTGGGGAGTGACGCTGCCGCCATCGACCAGCTTCTCCTGGCCATCGACCACGACCTGCTGGCCGGGCTGAACGGCGCCGTCGGCGAGGACGGAGTTAGTGCCGATGACGAAGTCTACGTGCACGAGGACGGTCTCGGCGTGGAACTGGTCACGGGGCTTGCCGTCCTTGCCGCTAGAGGCATCAGCCGCGGGCGGCGCGTCGGCTGCCGGGGCGCCGCCCGGCTTCTTGCCGCGCTTGCCGCCCGCACCCGCGCCGGGCTTCACCACGAAGACGAAGTCACCCTGGGTTCCGGTGCCGATGGCTGCGGTGGGCACGACGATGGCGTTGGGCCGCTCGTTCAGCACCAGCCGGACATTGACGAACTGGTTGGCGAAGAGCGCGTTGTCAGCATTGTCGAAGACGGCCTTGAGCTTGGCGGTGCCGGTGGTGGTGTCGATCTCGTTGTCGATGGTCAGCAGCGTGCCGGAGGCGATCTTGTGCGCATCGTTGCGGTCGTAGGCCTCAACAACCAGCGGCTTGCCGGACTTCATGGCGCTCTGCACCTGCGGGAGTTGGTCTTCCGGCAGCGTGAAGATGATGGCGATAGGGTGAATCTGCGTCAGCACGACCAGGCTGGTATTGGAGCCCGCATTGACGATGTTGCCGGGATCGACCTGGCGCAGGCCGACCACGCCGTCAATGGGCGACGTGATGCGGGTGTAGTTCAGATTGACGCGGGCGGCCTCAATCGCAGCCTGGTCGGCCTTGATGGCGCCAGCGGCCTGGCCCTCATTGGAGACCTGCAATTGCTGGGTCTCTTTGCTGACCACGCCGGCGTTGAAGAGCGCGGTGTAGCGCTGGGACTCGGCCGCCATGTTGCTCTGGTTGGCCTGGTCTTTGGCGAGCTGGCCGATGGCCTGGTCCAGCGCGGCCTTGTAGGGGGCAGGGTCGATCTCCATCAGCAACTGGCCTTTGCGCACGTTCTGGCCCTCGCGGAAGTTCACCCGCAGCAACTGGCCGCTGACCCGCGCATTGACGACCACCGTGTTGTAGGCGGTGACCGTGCCCAGCGCGGTGAGATAGACCGGAACGGTGCGTTGCTGCACCGCGGCCACCTGCACGGGAACGGGGCGGCTGGCGGCGGCGGCGCTCTTGGCGGCCTCGGCCTGGGCGGCCTGCCTGCCGGAGTAGATGCGCCAAGACACAAAGCCGGCCACGGCCAGAATCACGAGCACGACGATCATCAGGCGTCGTCGGCTGCCGCGCGCCGCGGCGGGTTCCCTAGCCGGGTGGCCTGAGTAGCGCGATGAGCTGGTGTCAATGTCCGCGGTGCCGACCGGTTCCAGGTGCTTAGTCTCGGGCATGGGGCTGGAGGTGCTCCTGCAAAGAGTTTAGAACCACGCCGGGTACGCCGGGCGGGCTGGGTGCGTGTTCATTTCTGGAAGATCGTCTTGCTGCTGGATGTGTTTAGCGTCTAAGTCACTATGATACTGGCGTTATAGTGGCTAGGGACAGCATATCTTGTTCGGCTTGACGTAACGCTGATGCTGGATACGGATAAGCAGGAGACGAAGATGATGCCCCCGAAGTCTCAGCTTCCAGATCTCCCGCTATGCGTCGACCTGGACGGGACGCTGGTTAAATCCGACACCCTGGTGGACTCCATCCTGGCGCTGGCGCGGCACCGGCCAGGGGCGCTGCTGCGCCTGCCGGGATGGCTGGCCGGGGGCAAGGCCGCCTTCAAGCAGAAAGTGACCACCACCGTGGAACTGGATGTCGAGCATCTGCCCTGGAACCAGCCGCTGCTGCAGTATCTGCGGGAGCAGCACGGCGCCGGTCGGGCGATCTACCTGGCGACTGCCTCCGACCGCGCTCTGGCCGGCCGCATCGCCGCGTGGCTGGGAATCTTTGCCGGGGTTGTGGCCTCGGACGGCGTGACCAACCTGGCCGGCGCGAACAAGCTGGCCGCGTTCCGCGAGCGCTTCCCCGCGGGCTTCGGCTACATCGGCAACGCTCTGCCTGATGCCGGGCTGCTGGCTGAGTGCGAGGCGCCCATGGTGGCTAATCCGCACCGCGCGCTGCGCCGCCGGATGCAGCGCAATGGGACCACAGCCGTGCGGAGCTTCGATGACCGTACCCCCGTGCTGAAGAGCTGGCTGCGCGCGCTGCGTCTGCACCAGTGGGCCAAAAACACCCTGATCTTCGTTCCGCTGCTGCTGGCGCATGAGTGGAACGCCGCCACCCTCGGCGGCGCGGCGACGGCGTTCTTCAGCTTCGGCCTGTGCGCTTCGGCCACCTACATTCTCAACGATCTCTTGGACTTGGAGGCCGACCGCACGCACCCGCGTAAGCGGCGGAGGCCGTTCGCGGCCGGGGACCTGTCGGCGGTGGCGGGGGCGGGCGCGGTGGTAGTGCTGCTGACCGCTGCGGCCGCGCTGGCCATGTCACTGCCGGCCACCGTAGCGGCGCTGGCGGGATATGACGCGCTGGAGCATCCTTATGGATTCCTAGGCTGGCTCGCCCTGTATGCGGTGACCACCATGACGTATTCCATCCACCTGAAACGCCGGCTGCTGCTGGATGTATTTGTGCTCAGCGGCCTGTATACGGTGCGCATTTTGGCGGGGAGCGCGGCGACTGGCATCGCGGTGTCAGCCTGGCTGGCAGGGTTCAGCGTCTTCTTTTTCCTCTCGCTGGCGTATGTCAAGCGCTTCAGTGAACTGGAGGGCCTGCGCGAACGTGGCGATGCGGCCATAAGCGGTCGCGGCTATGCGGTCGGCGACCTGGAGCAGTTGCGCGCGCTCGGCACAGGCGCGGCCTACGCCGCGGTGGTGGTGCTGACGCTGTACATCAACAACTCCAATGCGAGCCTGCTCTATCACCACCCGGTGCGGCTGTGGATGGCGGTGCCGGTGCTGTTGCTATGGCTGAGCCACGTGTGGATGCTCGCCAGCCGCGGCCAGATGCACGACGACCCCGTGGTCTATGCCATCACCGACAAGCGCAGCCTGCTGCTGGGCGTGCTGATGGCCGCAGTGGTGTGGTTCGCTCTGTAGCCACTTCGTTCCGTTATGCTGGTAGTTCGACGACATGAGCGCAGCCATCCCTGAACTGAAGACCTTCGACGATGCAGAGCTGGATGGCGTCTTCGCTGGTCTGCTCGTCGAGTTGAAAACGCAAGCGAGCTCTCTGAAGACTCCGCAGGATCTCGAAGCGTTTCGACTGGAGTGGCTTGGCCGCAAACAGGGCCGCCTTGGCCTGATGAGTGCGGCGTGGTTAAAGGCCGCACCGCCCCAGGCGAAGAAGTTGCTCGGCATCCGCTTCAATGAGTTCAAGCAGACCGTAGAAGCCGTTCTCGCAGCCGAACACGTCGCAGGCAGCGATAGCGTTCTGGCGGACGCGGTTGACCCCACGCTCCCCGGCCTTACCCACCGCATCGGCGCGGAGCATCCGCTCATTCGCACGTCGGCGGAGATCGTCAGCGTCTTTCAGCGGCTCGGCTACTCGGTCGCGCTGGGGCCGGAGGTCGAAACGGACTTCTACAACTTCGAGAGCCTCAACTTCCCGCCCAACCACCCCGCGCGCGATACGCAGGACACGCTGGTGATCGCCGCGCAGGACGCAAAGCCATTGCGCGAACGGCTGCTGATGCGCACCCACACCTCGCCGGTGCAGATCCGCTCCATGCTGGAGCAGGCGCCGCCGCTGCGGCTGGTGATTCCGGGCAAGGTGCATCGCAATGAGGCCGCTGACGCGACGCACTCGCCGGTCTTCCACCAGGTCGAGGGGCTGTGCGTGGACACCCACATCACCTTCAGCGACCTGAAGGGCACGCTCGACCACGCCATGAAGGCACTCTTCGGCTCGGCGGTGAAGACGCGCTTCTTTCCGTCTTTCTTCCCGTTCACTGAGCCCAGCGCCGACGTGCAGATCTCGTGCATCTTTTGCGGCGGCAAGGGATGCCGCAAGTGCAAGCACTCCGGCTGGATTGAGCTGCTGGGCTGCGGCATGGTGGACCCTGCGGTCTTCCACGCGGTCAACGCGCGGCGCATCGAGCTGGGCCGCGAGCCGCTCTACGATCCGGAGCGCATCACCGGCTTTGCCTTCGGCATGGGCGTGGACCGCATCGCGATGATGAAGTACGGCATTAGCGACATCGGCCTGCTGTACTCCGGCGACATGCGATTTCTGGAGCAGTTCGCGTAGCTACCCGCGGGCCGCACTGTTATCCTCAAGCGCAATCATGCGAATTCTCACCACAGCCATGCTTGCGGCGCTTGCGCTGACGGCCTCCGCTCAACATCCCCGCGACAAAGACATCCACGACCCCGACACGCTCGCTTGGTGGCACACCACCGAGGCGCTCTCCAACGACGGCATGGAGGGCCGCGATACCGGCTCCGCGGCGTACCAGCGCGCGGCGGAGATGGTGGCGGCGCGCTTCAAGGCTGCGGGTTTGCAGGCTGGGGGCGAGATTGGAACCTATCTTCAGACGGTGCCAATGCACCAGGTGGATATAGAACCCGCGAAATCGTATTTCACTCTGTCCGTTGGCATCAGCGGAGAACTCGGGACGGGCTTCAAGTTTCTGGAAGAGATCACGGCTGTCCCGCCCGCAGATGCGGTCACGGACAAAACTGCTGATGTGGTATTCCGCGGCTATTGTGGCAAAGATGCAATGTCCGGCGTCATTGGAAAGTTTGTCATCTGCTTCGGCACACAACGCACCGGCCTGCCCGGGGGCGCGGAGCGCCTTGCCAACGTGCGCTCGGCCGGCGGCATCGGAATTATCAACGTTGACGATCCTTATTTCACCATCGAACCACCGCGGTGGCCGTTTGCCTATGCAAGGTCAGTCGTTCTGCGGGAATCAAATGCAAAGCCGCCCCAGGGGCGCCCTTTTCTTTCCTTGCGACTCAGCGCGGATGCCTTTACCAGAATGATGGGCGGCTCCGGTCACGATGCAGCCGAAATCCTCAAGACCGGGGGCTCCAAACAGCCGCTTGCTAACTTCGACCTCACGGGCTACTCACTCCATGTGCATCTCGAAACCACCGAGAGGGACATCAGCTCACCCAACATCCTTGCCGTGCTCCCCGGCAGCGACCCGAAACTCAAGGCTGAGTACGTCGTCATCGCCGCGCATCTCGACGGCTACGGCTTCGGCACGCCGGTCAACGGCGACTCGCTCTATAACGGCACGCTGGACGATGCGGCCTACGTGGCGCTGCTGATCCAGATGGCCGAGGACATCCAGGCCGGCAAGCTGCCGAAGCCAAAGCGCAGCATCCTCTTCGCAGCCTTCACCGGCGAAGAGAAGGGGCTGCTGGGCTCCAACTGGTATGTGAAGCACCCTACGGTCCCGCTGGCGCGGACGGTCGCGGATGTGAACCTGGACCAGTTGCGGCCGCTGTTTCCGCTGAACATCCTGACCGCGGAAGCGGTGAGCGACAGCACGCTCGGCGCGACCGCAAGCGCTGTAGCCAAGCCCATGGGCATCGCGATCCGCCCCGACATGGAGCCGGAGCGCAATCTGCTGCGCCGTGCCGACCAGTATCCGTTCCTGGCGAGCGGTGTGCCGGCCATCAGCTTTATCTTCGGCTACGACCCCGGCACCGACGCGGAGAAGCGCTACCGCGAGTGGTACCAGGTGCGCTACCACCGCCCGCAGGACGACCTGACCCAGCCCATGGACTTTACGGCCGCCGCGAAGTTCAACGTCTTCTTCTACCGGCTGGTGGAGACGATTGGCGACGCACCGGCGCGGCCTGCATTTCTGCCGGAGAGCCCGTTCGCGGCCAAGCGCTGACAGGCCAACTACGCTCCTCACCAAATTGTCATCCTGAGCGGAGCCTCTCGCAGCGTTAGCGCGAGAGGCGCAGTCGAAGGACCTGCTGTTCGCTGACATTGGCACAGATGTTCGGGCTTTCAGCCGCAGCCTCTGCGCGTTCGATAGACTGAATCCTGCATGGACATCCTCACCCAGTGGCTGCGCTCGTACCTGCCCGCGCTGCCTGTCACCGACCAGCAACTCGCCGAAGACCTGACGCTGCGCGGCATCGCCGTGGAGGGCGTCTTTGCGGTCGATGCGGCGTTGGGCGGCGGTTCGCGCTTGGAGATGGACATCACCACCAATCGCGTGGATGCGATGAACCACTATGGCGTGGCGCGCGAGGCGGCGGCGATCTATAACGTGGCGCTGAAGCAAATCGATTCGCTGGGTGGAATTGCGGAGCCGGTGAAGGAGTCGAAGCCCGGTGAAGGCTTCCCGGTGCGGATCGAGGCGCGCGATCTTTGCGGACGCTTTACCGCGCGCGTGATTCGCGGCGTTACGGTTGGGCCGGCGAAGGGCCAGCTTGCACAATACTTCGCCGCGCTGGGACAGAAGCCCATCTCCGCGCCGGTGGACGCGACCAACTTCGGCTGGATGGCGATGGGGCAGCCCACGCACGTCTTCGATCTCGCCACGCTCGAAGGCGGCATCGTCGTCCGCCGTGCGCGCGCTGGGGAGAAGCTGCGGCTGCTCGATGGCTCCGAGCACACACTCACCGCGGATGACCTCGTCGTCGCTGACGAGAAGAAGGCGGTCGGTCTCGCCGGCGTGATGGGCGGTTGGGACTCGCGTGTGACGGAGGAGACAAAGAACATCCTCGTGGAGGCCGCATGGTTCGACCCCGCAGCGGTGCGCGCCAGCTCGCGCCGTCACGGTCTGCATACGGACGCCAGTCATCGCTACGAGCGCGGCGCGGACTTCAACGCCGCGCCGCTGGGCAATCATCTGGTCACGCGGCTTATCGTTGAGCAGGCCGGTGGCGAGGTCGTGGGCCCGCTGGTCGATGTGATCGTGCCGGAGATCGCTGCGAAGACCGCCGAGCGAGCGCCCATCCAACTGCGCGTTGCCCAGGTAAAGAGGCACCTCGGCGCAACGCTGGACGGCATCGACATCAGCGAGACGCTCGTGGCGCAGTATCTCAGCGCGCTGGGTTGCGATCTCACAGCCAGCGGCAAGGGCGCCTACACCGTCAGGCTCCCGAGCTGGCGGCTGGACCTGGAGCGCGAGATCGACCTCATCGAAGAGGTCGCGCGCGTCTACGGCTACAACAAGTTTGCCGACACGCTGCCCAGCTTCGCCGGAGAGGTGCGCGAGCTGCCGCACGCCGCGCAGGAGAGCGCGTTGCGCGAGACACTGCGCGGGCTGGGCTACAGTGAGGCGGTCTCCAGCACGTTCACCTCGGAGGAAGATGCCCGGGTCTTCGGCGCGGAAGGCACGGGCGGGGTTTCCATGGGCAATCCGCTGAGCGCCGAGGCCGGTGTGTTGCGCCCCGCGCTCACGCCCGGTATGGCGTCGATGCTCGCGGAGAACCTGCACCGCAACGTCAGCGCGGTACGGCTCTTTGAGCTGGGCACGGTCTTCACCGGATCGACCGCCGCGGTGCATGAAGAGATCGGCCTGGCGCTCGGTGCAGCCGGAGCGGCCTCCGCTACGACGCTGTACGCGGAGAAGGACGCGCTCTTCTATATCGTGAAAGGCACAGTCGAGGCGCTGCTCGCGCGGTTCGAAGGTGCGTTGAGCTTCGATGCGCAGCAGCTACCCGCGTGGATCGAGCCGGGCCGCGGCGCGCGCGCGCTGCTGGACGGTGAGGTCATCGCGGTCTTCGGCGAGGTCAGCACATCCGAAGCCCAACGGCGCAAGCTGCGCCAGACGTGTGTGCTCGCGGAGATACACGCGCAGGCGCTGCTGCTGCGGCCATTGCGCCGGCCGGTAGCGCACGAGCTCTCGCGCTTCCAGGCGGTGGAGCGCGACTTCTCTTTCGTCTTCGCCGATACGGTGCGCTGGAACGCGGTTGCGGCAGCAGTGCGCGGCGTCGGCGTCGACGAGTTGCAGACCATTGCGCCGGTGGAGGTCTATCGCGACGGCAAGGGTAAAGCCGTCGCAGCGGGCAGCTACTCCCTGCTGCTGCGTGTGGTCTTCCAGTCCCAGGAGCGCACCCTGACCGAAGAGGAACTGAGCGGCTGGTCGGAGAAGATCGTCGCGGCGCTGACCGCGCTGGGCGGCGCGCAGCGGGTGTGACTCGCCGGAGAGCGAGGGGGGAATACGGCGAGGTTCCCCGCGCATCGGCACGCTAAAATCCTTATCGCCAGTGGCTATACTGCGAGTTGATTCGACTTTGCAGGAGGCAGAACCATGGGCGCAGCGACCGTCAGCGTGGATGAGTTTCAGGCGCTGGAGCAGAAGGTGCTGCAGACCGTGGAACTGATCAAGAAGGAGCGCGAGGCGCGCACCTCGGCGGAGTCTGCACGGGCGTCGGCAGAGGCCGCGCGTGCCAGCGCGGAGGCCGCGATGAGCTCCGCGGAGGCCGCTTTGGTCGCGGCGCAGGGAGAGATTGCCGTGCTGGAGCAGCGGTTGCAGGCCGCGGCGAACGCGCTGAGCGAGGTCGAGAGCCTGCACCGCGAGCGCGATGCGGTACGGCAGCGCGTGGAGCGCATGCTCGCGACCATGGATGAACTTCTGTGACGATGGACGGGTGGCTATGATCCAAAAATCCCACGCAGCGGCGGCAAAGACTCGACCCAGGACCGCGGCAGAGATTTCGCGGGCCGAGGCGGCGGCGCGTGATGCCGGGGCCGTGGTGGTGGAGATCTACGACCAGATCTACCAGTTGAGCGGCACCAATCCGGAGCACATCGAGCGCTTGGCCACGCTGGTGGACGGCAAGATGCGCGCTGTCTCAGCGACGGGATCGACGGTGGACTCCCTGCGCGTGGCGGTGCTGGCGGCGCTGAACTTCGCCGACGAGCTGGTGGAGCTGCGCGCCCGTCATGAGGCGCTGCTTCAAGGCACCCTCACGGACAACGCTGTCCAGACCTCGATGCAGTCGCGCGCCGGCTCGCTGGTGCACATGCTGGACGCGGTGCTGGAAGAGCGCCGCGCGGGCTAGACGGAATCCGGTGATTTTGTCGAAAGCCTCTTGATTTTGGATCTTTGCAGGTGTTTGATGGGCAGATTAGAATCTCACTCTGCCCTGCTGAGGAGCCTGCCCATGTCAGCCTTTCTGCGTGGATTGCCCACCTGCCTTCTGCTGTGTGTTGCGGCATCCTGCGTCGGCCAGACGCCGGCCGCCGGCAATGGCGCTCCGACGGCTGCTGCACCGAGTGCGTCCGCGCCGTCCTATCGCAGCGATCCGAAGTTTCTGGACGCTCTGAAGGAAGCGCAGCGGCTGCAACGGCAGAAGCAGGCCGTCTTTGCGGTGGACAGCTACAAGAAGGCCAACAAAATCGCCGGTGGCGGTTGCGTCGAATGCCTGCAGGGGCTCTACCAGTCCCAGATGATGATGGGCAGCTACAAGGATGCGATCGCCACAACCGTGGGGCTGGAAGGCGTGGTGACGCAGCCGAATGCCAAGGCGGTTGCGGAAGCAGAGCGAGGCCAGGCTTTGCTGGCGCAGGCGGGGTCCAAGCCGAAGCCGGCAGCTCTGCAAGACGCGCATGCCGCATTTCAGCAGGCGTTGGCGATCAACCCAAAGTATGCGACAGCGCTTTTCCTGGACGGCAAGACCCTGGCAAAGATGGGCAACATGGCGGAGGCGCGCACCTCATTTGAGAGGTGCGTCAGTTGCACCTCCGCGAGTGATCCATCGCGGCTGCGCGCGCAACATTTTGCGGAAAACCCTGAACTCTCCACGCACCTGATGGCGCCGGCGTTCGAGGTCACCGCGCTGGATGGTTCCAAGTTCAATCTGGACGCGATGGGCGGCCGCGTGGTGCTGATCGACTTCTGGGCGACCTGGTGCGGGCCTTGCAACGAGGAGTTGCCGCACATGAAGAAGATCGCCAAGGAGTTTGCCGGCCAGCCGCTGGTGATTATCAGCGTGAGTTGGGACAGCGATGAGGCAAAGTGGAAGCAGTTCATCGCCAAGAATGAGATGACCTGGGTGCAATATCGCGATGCCGACCACAAGCTGAGCAATCTTTTCGAGATCAACGCCATTCCCCACTACTTCACCATCGACGCGGACGGAGTGCTGACGGCGGAGATGCTGGGCGAGGGCTCCGACGTGGAGGGCAAGCTAAAGAAGCTAGTCGCGAAGGCGCGCGAGTCGCAGCCCGCGGTGCAAGCCGCAAACTCGAAGATGGCGTCGGCTGCGGACTCGCAATAAGAGCGTCTGTCAAGTTGCACGCCGGAGCGAAGCGGGATAGCATCCAACCCAGAGACCGGCCTGCAAAGCAGGTGCGGGGAACAACGCAGGTTGAACCAATACTCATTGAACAGGGGTTTGGCTCGTGTATATCGCTCGGTGTGCTATGTCCGCCAGTCCGGAAAGCCTAAAGAGCCACGGCTGAATCCCACCGTCTTAAGACGGGTTCACCTGCGCCTCGCCGCACGGCCCAGTGGGTCGGTCTTTACCTCCTCACGTTTGCTGACCGCGTATCCTCAAGAGTGGTGAGCAACTTTCCTCCATCCACGATTGTGCTGGCCGCGCGTGTGCTGCATGTGGGGCCGATGCGTCTCTCAGCATACGGACTGTGCGCGGCCGCCGGTCTCATCGTCGCGCTGTGGTTCAGCCGGCGCACCGCGCCGCTCGCCGCTCTGCGCCAGGACGCGCTATGGGACGCGGGCATCTTCACCGCGACCGCGGCGTTTGTGCTCTCGCGTGTGTTGCTGATCGTCCGCGATCCGCGAGCGTTTCTGCACTTCCCGCTGCTGGTGCTGGCGCTGCCGTCGTACACCTACCTCGGCATGGCGCTCACCGCCGCAGCGGCGTTCGCCTATCTGTGGCGACGCCAATTGCCTGTGCTGCGAGTTCTGGATGCGGCGGCGCCGTGCGCGGCGCTGCTCGCGGCGGCACTGAGCCTGGGACACTTTCTCGAAGGCACGGATGCCGGCATGCCCACGCGGATGCCGTGGGGCGTCGGCTCGCCGCTGGGACGCGTGCATCCGGTGCAGCTGTATGCGCTGGCGGCAGCACTGGTGCTGGCTGTGCTGCTTTGGTTGAGGCTTTACAGGGTGCATGCGCCGGGAACGGTTGCCAGTTTTGCCCTGCCGACCGGAGGCCTGTTGGCGTTTGTTCTGGAGATGTTCACGCAGCCAGCGGAAGGCTTCGGCAGCGGTTGGCTTGAGCCTGGGCAGTGGATGGCGCTGGCCGCCATGCTCGCAGGCGTTGCCATCGGCACGCTTGCGCCGCAACCGAAGGAGGCGCACTGATGCCCTCCAAGAACATGCTGCCCAAGGGAGAGCGGCGCAAGTCCGTGAAGGCAGAGTATCGCGCGCAGCGCACGCTGGCGCAGGAGCGCGAGGCCGCCCTGCGCGCCTCCGGCGAGGTTGCCGTGAAGGTCGAAGCTCCGCGCTCGCATTCCACGGCGCAGACGGCCGAGCACACCGCCTCGAAGTCGCCGTGGGCCAACCATCCGTCGCTGGTGACCAGCGGGCCGGAGAGCGGCAAGATGCCGCCGGAGTATGACACGCAGTCCACGCGGCGCTACGCTTCGCCGTATGACGTGGAAGAACCAAAGCCGGAGATTCAGGCGCACGAAGACCTGGAGGCCGAAGACGGCGTGCGCAGCCTGATCGTCGAGCCCGCGGCGAAGGGGATGAGACTTGACGCGTACCTGGCGAAGGCGATTCCCGAGATCAGCCGCGCGCGTGTGGTGCTGCTCATTGACGCCGGTCAGGTCAGCGTCGACGGTGAGTCCGCGAAGGGCAAGCAGAAGCTCAAGGGAGGCGAGCTGGTGGAGATCGAGGGCGAGCCGCAGCCGCAACCTCTGCACGCCGAGCCGGAAGACATTCCGCTGACCGTGGTCTATGAAGACGACGATCTGGCTGTAATCGACAAGCCGGCGGGGATGATGGTCCACGCCGGCAGCGGCGCACCGGAGCACAATCGCGGCACGCTGGTGAACGCGCTGCTCTTTTACTTTGGCAAGAACGCCGCAGCGGAGCTCTCCAGCGTGGGCGGCGCGCTGCGGCCGGGCATCGTGCACCGGCTGGACAAGCAGACCAGTGGCCTGATCGTCGTCGCAAAAAACGATGTCACGCACCGCAAGCTGGGCGAGATGTTCAGTCAGCGGCGGCTGCGCAAGAGCTATCTCGCCCTGGCGCAGGGATGGATGGAGCGAGACGAGGGCACTATCTCGCTGCCGATCTCTCGCGATATCGTGCGGCGCACCCGCATGACCACGCGGCGCGCGGGCGGCCGCACCGCGGTCTCGCACTGGAAGGTGCTGGAGCGCGTGGAAGGCGCCTACGGCAAATTCACGCTGCTGGAGGTGCGCATCGAGACGGGGCGCACGCACCAGATCCGCGTCCACCTGCAGGCGCTGGGGCATCCGGTGGTGGGCGATACGCTCTACGGCGCGCCGCGCACGCTTTCACGAAAGGCAACTCCGCGCTTCGAAGCTGAAGGCCTGTCGCTCGATCGCAACTTCCTCCACGCGGCGGAGCTGGAGTTCACGCATCCGCGCTCGGGAAAGCAGCTCCATCTGCGCTCCGGGCTGCCTGTAGAGCTGCGGGGGTTCCTCGAAAGGCTGCGGCCGGCCTGAATCGCGTGACATTGCCGAAGGTTGGTACGATGGTGGCTATGAGAATCAGCAAGAACGCGCGCTGGGCAACCGTCGCGCTGGTGTGCATGACCGCAGCACAGATCTCCCTCGGCCAGGGCTTCTTCGAACGCACCTTCAGCCACCCTAAGCAGGCTCCCGCGGCCCAGACGTTCGCGGCTCCGCAGGCGACGGCAACTCCGCCGTCCAGCGCCGCAGCACCAGCGCAGCAGACGGCTCCGGCGACACAGACCGCTCCAGCGTCCGGCGCGCAGAGTCCCGCGAATCCAGCCAGTTCACAAGATCAACTGCAGCCGCGCGAAGGCCCGCCGGCGAATCCCAGCAACATCACGGTCTACTCGCGCATCGTGGACCTGATCTTCACCGTTACCGACCGCAAGGGCAACTTCGTCCCCGGCCTGGAGCAGCAGAACTTTGGCCTGCTGGATGACGGCCGCCCGCCGCAGCGCGTGCTCAGCTTCAAGCGGCAGACCAACCTGCCCCTGCGCGTGGGCATCATGATGGACACCTCCAGCTCCATCCGCCAGCGCTTTGAGTTCGAGCAGCAGGCTGCGACCGACTTCCTGCTGCAGGTGCTGCACCCCGACGACCGCGCCTTCGTGGAGGGCTTCGACGTGCAGACCGACATCGCGCAGGACTTCACCAACCGCATTGATCTGCTGGACACCGGCATACGCAAGCTGCGGCCGGGCGGCGGCACCGCGCTGTTTGACTCGCTGTATAAGACCTGCCGTGACCAGATGTTGACGCTGCAGCAGCAGAACGACGTGCGCAAGGCCATCGTTCTGGTCTCCGACGGCGACGACGACTACAGCCGTTCACTGGAGTCAGACGCGATCAAGATGTGCCAGCGCGCCGAGACCATCGTCTACACCATCAGCACCAACACCGGTCCCAGCAAGGACAAGGGCGACGACGTGCTGCAGCAGATCGCCGACGCCACCGGCGGACAGGCCTTCTTCCCCACGCGCATGGAGGATGTTGCCGTCGGCTTCCACAACATCGAGGTGGAGCTGCGCAGCCAGTACTCGCTGGTGTATGTGCCGGCGGACTTCCGCCAGGACGGCTCGTTCCGCACGATCTACCTGCAGTGCCGTGATCCGCGCTACTCGGTGCGCGCGAAGAAGGGCTACTTCGCACCCAAGGCGCCGCAGTAAGTCCGCGGTGGACCGGGACTCACCACCCGTATTGCTCCACCTCGCTCAGCAGTGCGAGCTTCCGCTCCGGCGCGAGAAAGCTGGCCTCAATGGAGTTGGCCGCGAGCTCGCGCATCTGTTCCAGCGGGAACTCGAACTCACGGTGCGCCAGCAGGTACTCGTCCAGCAGATTGGCGCCGAAGAACGGCGGGTCGTCTGAGTTCAGGGTGACCATCAGGCCCTCTTCGAAGTAGCGCCGCACCGGGTGCTCCAGCAGCGCGCCGCAGCAGCCGGTGCGCAGGTTGCTGGTGATGTTCAGCTCCAGCGGGATCTGCCGTTCGGCGAGCACAGAGATCAGGTCCGGGTCCTGCTGCGCGGTCAGCGCGTGGCCGATGCGCTCGGCGCCGATGTTGAGCGCGGCCCACACGCTCTGCGGGCCGGTGGACTCGCCGGCATGGCAGGTGAGGTGCAGCCCTGCGGCCTTTGCTTCGGCGTATAACTCGCGGAAATCCTGCGCTGGGCCGCGCGCCTCATCGCCCCCGATGCCAATGCCCACCACGCTGGGATACTGCCGCTGCAACTCGGCGGCCTTGCGGAAGACACGGGCGCACTCCTCCAGCCCGAAGTGGCGCACCGCGTCGATGATCCACAGCAGGCTGATGCCGAAGTCGCGCTCGCCGCGCGTGCGGCCGCGTTCGATGGCGGCCATCACCTGATCCACGTCCAGCCGCGCGAAATGGTAGAGGATGCCGATGGAGATGTAGGCCTCAGCGTGGCGCACGCCCTGCGTGGCCAGGTCGCGCAGCATGGCGTAGGTAATGGTCTCGTAGTCGGCCGCGGTGTGCAGGCGCTCGGTGACGGCCTTGAAGCTGAGCAGAAATGTGGGGAAGTCGGTGTAGCTGTAGGCCGCTCGCGCCTCGGCGAGTGTGAGCGGGTTCGCATCATTGGTCCGCGAGAGCTCAACCAGCGTCTCGGCCGTGATGGAGCCTTCAAGGTGCAGGTGGAGTTCAGCTTTGGGAAGGCCGCGAAGCCAGGTTTCAGGGTCGGGCGGTTCTACGGTGGTGCGACGAGGCATCTGGCTAGTTTATGCCTTCAGGCTTGTGCCCGAGTGGACGCTCACCGCGGAGCCCTCCGCCAGCAGCACACTGGATGGCTTGGCGCCGTCGAGGTGCGCGAAGGCCGGCCCATACAGCGCTCCGAGCTCGGCGTCGATCGTGTGCGACGAGAGTGGGTAGATATTCCATCGCGGATGCCGAACCTCATACACGGACGTGCTGCCGTCGCGGCGCTTCGTGTAACCCCAGTAGTGCTCGGTGAGGAACTCCTCCTCGCTGCCCGCGGCGATGGGTTGCTGCTCCGGCGACGCCTCCACGGCGAGTGACTGCCAGCTGCCGGTATGCTTCCACGCGTACTCCACGCTGAGCGAGTCCGGCGAGGGGATGATGCTGGAGCGTGTGGGCAGCGTTGCGTAGGGCTCCTCATAGAGCGCGTTCGCGATCAGCGTGATGGCGGTGCGCGGCACAAACTCGCGGATGAAGACCACGCCGCGGCGCAGAGTGCCGTCGGGCTCTGTCCTGCGCACGTAGAAGCGCAGGTTCACCTCCTCAAACCGCGTATGGAATGGGACAGCGAGACCCTTCACGCGCACGCGGTCAAAGAGAAAGCCGACCAGCGAGACGCAGCAGCGGCCTTGATACGTATCCAGCTCCACGCCATGCGGCAGCCAGGGCGCGAGCGTCGCAGGCGCCACCTCATATTGGGCCATGATGAGCTTGCGCCACTCGGCGGTGAGGAAGGTGGACATCAGCCCTTGTAGAACTCGCTGCGCTTGCGGCTGTAGAAGCAGTAGACGACCAGGCCGATGACCAGCCACACGAAGAAGCGGACCCAGGTAATCGCCGGCAGGCCGGCCATCAGCAGCAGGCAGAAGAGAATGCTCAGGATGGGGAAGAGCGGACCGCCCCAGACGCGGAAGCCGCGATGGCGCTCGGGTTGCTGCCGGCGCAGGACGAGCACCCCGATGGACACCAGAACGAAGGCGAAGAGCGTGCCGATGTTGGACATCTCGGCGAGCGAGCCGACGTCGAACAAGCCCGCGGGGATGGAGACCAGGATTCCCGCGACGACGGTGGAGAACCACGGCGTGCGGAAGCGCGGGTGGACGGCGCTGAACTTGTCCGGCAGCAGGCGGTCGCGCGACATGGCAAACCATATGCGTGCCTGGCCGTACTGGCCGACCAGGATGGACGAGATCATGCCGAGAATGGCGCCGATGAGCACGAACAGCCGGACGTAGTGCAGGCGGTGTGCTCCGGGCTCCACCGACAGGCGCTTCAGAGCGTTGACGATGGGCGCACCGTCACCGGCGACGGTGCTCCACTTGACCAGGCCGGTGAGCGTGAGCGAGACGCCGATGTACAGCACGGTGCAGACGATCAGCGTGCAGATGATGCCGATGGGGACGTCGCGCTGCGGGTTGCGGCACTCCTCGCTGGCCGTGGACACGGCGTCAAACCCGATGTAGGTGAAGAAGATGATGCTGCCGCCGGCGAGGATTCCGGAAAAGCCGTTGGGCGAGAACGGAACGTAGTTGCCGGGATGGATGAAGGAGATCCCAAAGAGGATGAAGGCGAGGATGGCCGCCGACTTGAGGAGCACCATGATGTTGTTGGTGCGCGCGGACTCGCGGATGCCGATGACCAGCAGTACGGTGATGAAGAAGACGACGAAGAAGGCGGGGAAGTCAAAGCCGGGATGCCAGCCGACCTTGAAGATGTCCTTGCCGGCGAGATCCTGCAGGCCCTGGGGAAGAAAGGCCGGCGAGAGCCACTTGGGGTCGATGCGGATGCCGAGCCAGTCAAGCAGGTCAACGATGTGCGCGGCGAAGCCGACGCTGACGCTCATGTTGGCGAAGGCGTACTCCAGGATGAGGTCCCA
>Ga0302279_10001502_pt1 | contig 32961 bp, 20 predicted proteins | sample III_Bog_N3_3_FD_194541 | JGI IMG/M metagenome (GOLD analysis project Ga0302279, IMG submission 194541) | Peat permafrost microbial communities from Stordalen Mire near Abisko, Sweden - III_Bog_N3_3 | ecosystem: Environmental > Terrestrial > Soil > Wetlands > Peat | place: Sweden: Abisko...
GATGCGGCCCTGGTAGGAGCGAATCTGCTGCTGCAGTTGGTCCTGCTGCTTGTGCTTATCCTGGATTGCCAGGTCCAGCCCCCGCAGCCGTGCACGGATGCCCTGCACCGAAGCCGAGTCCGTACGGCTCGGCCCCGTGGAGGGAGACGACGACGTGGGCGGCGGGGCGGACGCTTCCCGTGCCATCTTCTTCTGCAGGTCTTCAATCTTCCGATGGATCGCCTTTACGTCGGGATAGTCCGGCTGGTAGTGCAGCTCCAGGTCCGCTTCCTGCGCCAGCAGATCCTTCAGTTCCTGCTCTTCTGCCTGCGGCGTCTGGGTGGCAGCGGCGATTGGCGCAGACGGCCCGGACTGCTCCGCCAGCAATGCTTCATCCATAGCCCGGCTCTGCTCGTAGCTCTGGATCTGCTGCGTGGTCGCATCCAGCTGCGCCGTCAGCGTGCCCACAAAACTCTGGTTTGTGGCTTCGTCGCCAGGAAGATTGCCGGGGTGCGCGCTCTCGAATGCCGCCAGCTTCGCATCCTGGTCATCCAGAGTGTGCTTCGCCTGGTCGATCTGCTCCTTCAGGAAGTCGGTGGTGCCCTTCGCGGAATCTTCGCGCAGTCGCAGATTGGTCTGGGTGAAGAGAGACGTAATCTCCCCGCATACCTGTTGCGCCGTATGGGGATCGCTGGCGGTAAAGAAAATCCTGAAGCCCGGCAATCCATTCGCGCGGGCCAGGTCGGACTCGATCGCCAGGATGACAATACTCTTGCGCGCCTTGTCGATGCGCGCATCCATGGTCAGATGTTCGGAGGCGTAGAGGTTGTACTTCTCAATAATCGGCTGCAGACTGGATCGGCTCAGAATCTGCTCCTTCATCGAAGCCAGGCGATTGTTCAGGTCCTCGCTGACCACCGACTGCACAAAGTTGGACGCAACCTTCTGCTCGTCAATCAGCACCAGCGACTGAGACACGTACTCCGCGGGAAGAACGAACGTGACGCCAACCGCCAGGATCGGAACAAGGATGGCGGGAATCGCCAGGATCCACCAGCGCCGTTTCAGTATCGCAAGATAGTCTTCGGCATTCAGAGCTCGATGACCAAGCATAAATCCTCCTTACAAGCGTCCAAAGTGAATCGGCATGGGAGAGAAGGTCAGACCGAAGCCCACCACTTGCGTCAGGCCGCTATACACATCCACGGCGACGACAGGCCCTGCGGTCGATTGCTTCTCCAGAGTATAGCTGCCGTAGCAAGAGAAGCTCCGTGCAATGGCGCGCGAGATCTGGAACCCTGTCACCGTGGTATGAAAGCTGAACGGCGAGACTCCGGGCACAGGCAGGTTGTCGCTGCGGGTAAAGGCCGAATACGCGGCGGCGCTCCAGACGCGGCCGAACGAGCCTGAAATCGAGCCGCTGACACTATCGGAGGTTGTCCCCCCGGTCACCCCATATCCATTGTTCGTGCTGCGAACATACCCCACGGAGATATGAGAGTGTCCCGGGCTGTAGGATGCCGCCACATTGGCGAAAAGACTCAGCAGCTTCGTATTGGTGGACGAGATGGAGGTCCACTGCGGTCCCACGGACGCAGTCGCGCCAAGCCTGCGGGTAAACTGGTGCACTCCTTGAGCGCTGACCGTCTGACTGACAAAATCAGGCGCGGCGATTCCAACGGTATCTTGCGGGAAGGAGTACGAAGAGTACACGTAATTCGCGCCGAGCGAATTGCGCACGTCAAACTGGTGGTTGATCCCGCCCGAGCCGCTCACCGAATCGCTTCCCAACCCCGCGTTCGGGTTCCCGGACGTGGAGAGGAAGCGGCTTATGCCATAGAAGCCGGACCCGTTGATGGAAGTTTTCCCCGTAAGCTGGCGCTGAATAGAGATCGAAGAGGAGTTGCTCACCTGGCTGGAGGAATCGGTCAGCACGCCTTGGCCGGAGGGAGGGCCAACTTGCACGGGATTGATGCCCAGGTCTCCCACGCCCGCGACTCCGGAGAGACCAGTGGTTGGAGTTCCCGGCAAATAGCTCACACTGTCCGAGATGACTACGTTCCACCTTCCTGCGTTGATCACCTGCGAGAGCCCGAGATTCAGATAGCTGTGGGACCCCTGCCCAGAACCGCTCCACAAGCGGCCGCCTGAGAAGATCATGCTGAATGGATCCCGCTTGCTGCTGGAGATATACGCCAGATCGCCGGTTAGATTGGTCGAGGTAGCCGCCCCAGAGCTCCCGTAATAGCCCCAGATCAGGCTCTCGGAGGCGCTCACGCCATACTGCAACGTGCAGCGCCTGACCGAAAGCAGTGGGCGCCGCGATGCCCAACAACAAGGCAAGCGCCCAGCCAAGCGATATGGCAGGCACGCGACGGGCAGGCTTTCTACGATCGAAAAGGGGAACGAGTTGGGGCATCTTCATCATGAGGGAACAACAATCGTATCGCCAGGAAGCAGTGTCACTCCCTGCATATCCCCCTTCTTCAAAGCCTTTGTGTAGTCAAAGGGGATCTTCTGCTCCTTGCCCGGCTGGCCGCGCCAGATGTAAATCTTCTTTTTGTTGGCGTACGGCGTCAACCCGCCGGCGGATGCGATCGCCTGCAGAATCGTCATGCCCGGAGTAATCGCCATCGGCCCCACTTTTCCAACCTCTCCAATAAAAAATATCTGCTGGCTGTTCACGGCCAGCACGGTTACATCCACCGTGGGCTCAGTAACGAATTGCTTGAGGCGATCGGTAATGTCCTTGGCGAGCTGCGTCGGAGTGAATCCCGAAGCAACGATGTCTCCAATCAGTGGAAGAGTGATCTTCCCGTCCGGCCGCACCGGCTGGGTTCCGGAAAGATTCGGCTCCTTCCACACATCCACCTTCAGCGAATCCTTCGCGCCAATCACGTAATCGGGAGAGACCGACGTCAGCGCAGGCTGAACTGGAGTCGGCGGCGCAGCTGCAGCAGCCGGGGCAGGCTCCGCGCTCAGGACAGGCTTGCCGGCCACCTGGGCAAAACCAGGTGCTACCGCCGGTACCAGGATCAGCAAGCAAAGGGTTCCGCGAAGCATTCTCATAGTCCTATCGATTCATTGGGATTTCGATTATGGAGGGGCCCATCGAGCCGCCTCTCCTCACTCAACATCGGTCCTCGTCGAACGCCTGTGACTCGCTTGAGCCCAAGTTGCAAACCAGGGCCGAATCCGGCTCTTCCAACATCTCGCTCCGTATCCGGCATCGAACAAAGGCTTTAGAGGCAGACAACGAACAACTTACAGATTCTACACCCTTAGCAAGCGGTGGAGGTACGACGATGGAACCCGCAATGGGTCATCCTCTCGCCGCATCGATCAGGGTGCGCTTTCTCCGTCCATAGAGAACCCTATTCCACTTAGCGCATTCTGCTTATTCCACTTAAGTGTGCCAGCCTGATCAACTTAAGTCCGGAGCGGCACAGGCGTGCAGGGGTCCGGCACATGCGATAATTTGTTCGGAATCCGAATCGTCAACAAAGAGATCGTGCAGCCGACTACGATACGCGAGGCAACCATGTCACCCACCTTGTCCGGTCCCACAACCACTCTTGGTTCGGGAGATCCAGCTCCCGCGGGTTCCGATCAGTGGACTGGTTGCAACGCCGGACCCGGAGCAGCCCAATGGACCATCGACTGGGCACCGATTCTCTCTCTTACTCTGCTGCTGGTCCTATTGTATTTCAAGATCGCCGGCAAGCTGGTCTACGACTGGTACGATCTCCCGGACTTCTCGCACGGATTCCTGATTCCATTCTTCGCAGCCTTCCTGCTCTGGGACAATCGCCGGCAGCTCCAGGCCACGCCCCTCAAGCCGTCATGGGCTGGCCTCTCTCTCGTCGCCCTCGGCCTCTTCGAACTCATCGTCGGCATCTTCGGCGCGGACCTGTTCCTCCAGCGCACTTCGTTTATCCTCCTGGTCGCAGGCATGGTTTGGACGTTGCTCGGCAGCGAGATGCTCAGCCGGCTCAAGTTCGTCTTCTTTGTCCTGGTTCTGGCCATCCCGCTACCCACCATCCTGTTCAACAAGATCACCTTTCCGCTGCAGATCTTTGCCTCCACCGTGGCCAGCCAATTGCTCCCCCTGGCCGGTGTCCCGGTCCTGCGCGATGGCAATGTGATCAACCTGCCAGCAATGCCATTGGAAGTCGCGGAAGCGTGCAGCGGCATTCGCTCATTGATGAGCCTTTTCACGGTCGCAGTCATTTACGGCTATTTCCTGGAGCGCGCAACCTGGCGCCGGGTCCTGCTCGCACTCTCCAGTCTGCCCATTGCGGTTGCGGCCAATGCCGCCCGAATATTTGGCACCGGGCTATGTGTCCAGTATTGGGATCCAGACAAAGCGCTGGGCTTCTTCCATGAGTTCTCCGGCTGGCTCATGTTCCTGATATCCCTCTCATGCCTCTATCTTGTGCATCTCGCCATGCGTCTTATCGCTGGAGAAGAGAGGCTACCGGCATGAGGTCTCCACGACTTTGGGTCGTCATTCTACTGATGCTGGCTACCGCGACGGTGTTGCACGTCCGCGGCGACGTCGACCACGTCCCCGCCAGCCGTCCGCTCAGCGAGTTTCCCATGGCAATCGGTCCGCGCGTCGCCACCGATGTCCCCATCAGTGCGGAAGCGCTGCAAATTCTCGGCAAGGGAGACTTCCTCGATCGGAATTACTCGGCCAGCCCAAGCAGCGGAGCCGGCCCCAGTGCTATCTCGCCAATCGGCCTGTACATCGCGTACTTCCCTACCCAGCGGACCGGCCAGTCCATCCATTCCCCGCAAAACTGCCTCCCAGGAGCGGGATGGAGCTTCCTTTCGGATGGCGTGACCCAGTTCTCCGATGCCAACGGCAAGACGTTCACAGTCGGCGAGTATCTCATCACAGATGGACAGAGCACGGACGAGGCGCTCTATTGGTATCAGTTGCACGGACGCAGCATCGCCAACGACTACAAGGCCAAGATCTATACCTTGGCGGACTCGATCCGCTATGGCCGCACCGATGAGGCGCTTGTCCGCATCATTACGCCTGTCCCCAACGGCGAAGACAGGACCGAGGCACGGAATCGAGCCGTCAGTTTTGCCCAGCAGTTGACTCCTCTGCTGCCGGCGTACGTGCCAGACTTAACGCAGTAAAGATGCGCGGGTTTGCCATGCTGCTGTTGCATGGCCCGCTGCACGAAACGGAAACGCAGCAACAACAAAGATCGAATCAATCTGAGGAATGCCTCCAATGTTTAAATTCAACCATCTTCCCAAGACCAGGATCTCGGCGCTGATCGCCCTCTCGCTGGCTTTCGCCCTCGTAACCGGCTGCAGCCGCGATCCCAACGTGCGCAAGCAGAAGTACCTGGAGAGTGGCAAGAAGTACGAGGCCGCAGGCAAGTACAAAGAGGCTGCAATCCAGTTCTCCAATGCACTGAAGCTCGACAAGAACTATTCCGACGCGCACTACGAGCTGGCCAAGACATACATCAAGATGAACAGCCCGATGTTCGCCTACTCCGAGCTGCTGAAGACGGTCGACCTGAATGGCAGCAATCTGGAGGCCCGCATCGAGCTGGGCAATATGCTGCTTGCCGGCCACGCCACAGACCGGGCGGAAGCTCAGGCGAAGGCAGTCCTCGCCATCAATCCCAACTATGCGGACGCGTATGCCCTGCTGGCGGCAACGGCGCAGCGCAAGGGCGACACCGCGGACGCGCTCCAGGAGATCCAGCACGCGATTGCTCTCGATCCCAACCGTGCAACCTACCACAGTGCCCTGGCATTGCTGGAGTCGGCAGACCCGGCCAATGAGGCCAATGCAGAGCAGGAACTGGTCAAGGCAGCATCGCTTGACCCCAAGAATGCGACACCGCATATCCTGCTGGGAATGATGTTCGCGAAAAAGGGGGATACGGCGGGAGCGGAACAGCAGTATCTCGCCGCAGTCAGTGCCGCTCCCAAGAACCTGCAGGCACGCAGCCAGTTGGCCGCACTCTACTATCGCGCTGGAGACAAGGCCAAGGCCGAGCAGACCCTCTACCAATCCGTTCAGGACAACTCCGACGACGAAGCCGCATCCGGCATGCTGCTGCAGTTCTACGCCTCCACCGGCCAGATCGACCGCGCTGAGTCGACATTCGCCGACCTGAGCTCGAAGTACCCCAAGAGTTTTGCCGTCAAGATCACCTACGCGCACATCCTTTTCGACAAGAAGGATTATGCCAAGCTCACGCCAATCGTAAACCAGATGACAAAATCCGATGCCGGTAATCCCGAGGTGCAGACCCTCAATGCGCTCCTGCTGTTGAACACCGGCAAGACCGACGATGCCCTCGCGCTGCTGAAGAAATCCGCCAAGGACAATCCCATGAACGTCCAGACCCTGCTCCTACTGGCACGGGTCGCTGGGGTCAAGGGCGATCTGGCCACCGCGGAATCTTCCTTGCAATCGGCCGCACGACTCAGCCCCGGCAACGTGGAGGCGGCCACCGGGCTTGCCAATGTCGCCATCCAGCGCAATGACGCCGGCATGCTGCAGGAGATCGCCGATCACATGATCAGCCTGCATCCGGAGTTGGCCGAGGCGTACCTGTGGCGCGGCACCGCCGAGACCAGCCGCAAAGAGTACGACAAAGCGGAGGCCGACTTCCAGACCGCATTGAAAGATTCACCCGACAATTCGGCAGCGTATTTTGAGCTGGGGGAGATTCGCCTGGCCCAGGGTAAGATTCCGGACGGCGAGGCGTACATTCAAAAATCGCTCGACAAGGACCCCAATGCAGGCCGCGCCCTCGGCTTGCTGGTTGCATATGACCTGCGCGCCAAGCAGCCGGCCAAAGCCATTGCGCGTATCCAGGCACAGATTGCCAAGGTGCCCAATAACTCCAATTTCTACAATCAACTGGCTCTCGTCCAGCTCCAGACCAAGGACCTGCAGGGCGCGCTGGCTAACTCGCAAAAGGCGATGGACTTGAATCCAGCCAACGCCGACGCCATCCAGACATACACCCAGACGGAAGTGGCCCTGGGCAGTCTCGATCCAGCCATCGCCAAATGGCAAAACTGGATTGGCTCGCATCCCAGCGACCCCCGCGCAATCGTAATGCTGGGCGCACTGGAGGAGGCGCGAGGCGACCAGTCGGCAGCAATGGACTACTACAAAAAGGCGCTCCAATTGGACTCGAACAATGCAGTCGCCAACAACAACCTGGCGTATCTGATGGTCGAGACTCCGGGCCAGAACGTAGACATCGCCCTCACCTACGCCCAAACCGCTCGACGGGTCATGCCCGATTCACCGAACACCGCGGACACCCTCGCCTGGGTCTATTTCTATAAACAGGACTACTCGGCAGCCCGCGATCTTCTGGAACAGGCTTTGAAGATCAATCCCGAGAATGCCTCGATGCACTTCCATCTGGGCATGACCTACGCCAAATTGAACGACAAGACCGAGGCCCAGGAGCAGCTCAAGAAGGCGGCGTCGCTGGACCCCAAGGGCCGCGTCGGACGAGATGCAACCTCCGAGTTAGGCAAGCTGGGATAAACCTCCATCGCGAGAAGAACAAAGCTCCTTCGGTCACGTTACAATAGAACAATAGAGACAATGAGGCAGCTCACTCGTTGTATTCGGTATCTCGACCGCCCGGCTACGTCAGGACGAGTCCTCCCAAGCTGGACAGGCCCACAGAGACCGATTGCTGGAGACCACCAGATCTTTAGGTGACTCATAGACGCGAAGTTGCTGTAAAAGACGGAGAGTTGGCAGAGCCCGGTTGAATGCACCTGACTCGAAATCAGACGTACTCGCAAGGGTACCGGGGGTTCGAATCCCTCACTCTCCGCCACTCCTTCCCTGATCAGTCCCGAACCGCAACCAGGATTCACCCCAGACCCCACCACCTCCTCGGAACCTCCGATGCCAGGTTGTGGGATATCTTCATTGGGAGAGCTGTTACGTGCCGAACTACCACGGTAGAATTCCCAATTGGGCAACGAGAGAGACCAGCTCGAATGGCATCGATCCGTAAAATCCGCATTCCGGGAATAGTGGTCGGGCTTCTTCTGCTGGTCGCGTCCCGGCCTGCCGGCGCCTACTCGGTGCTCACCCACGAAGAGCTGATCGACCTTACCTGGAATGACTCCATCCGGCCGCTGCTGCTCAGGCGCTATCCTACCCTCACGCCGTCCCAGTTGAAGGAGGCACATGCCTATGCCTACGGCGGATGCGTCATCCAGGACCTCGGCTACTATCCCTTCGAAAAGCCGCGATTCTCCAACCTCCTCCACTACGTGCGCACCGCGGACTTCATTCGCTCGCTCTTTCGCGAATCCAAAAACGCCGACGACCTGGCCTTCGCCATCGGCGCGCTGTCCCACTACCTGGGAGACACCATCGGTCACTCGCAGGCCGTCAACCTCGCTGTCGCCAATGAGTTTCCCGAGTTGGCCGCAAAGTTCGGCCGCAACGTCAACTACGCCGAGGGCGAGCACCAGCACGTCCGCGTAGAGTTCGCCTTCGACGTGAACAACATCGCCAAACACCGACTCGCTCCGGAGAAGTACCTCAACCACATCGGCTTTGCCGTGCCCATGCCCACGCTGGTGCGGGCTTTCTACGATACCTATGGCCTCGATCTCGCCAAGGTCCTCGGCAGCCCGCGCCCCCAGGTGCTCGGATACCGCTACGCAGTGCGCACCCTGCTGCCGCGCGTGGCCTACGCGGAGACGCTGCTGCACCACAAAGAAATGCCGCCCGACGCGCCCAGTCCGGCGCTCGACGAACTCAACCAGCAGATCAAGGAGGTCGCCACCCGCGACAACTGGAAGGCCTACCGCGGCCACGCCGGATTCGGTACTCACATCCTCGCCGGCGTTATCTTCCTCCTGCCGAAATTCGGTCCGCTGTCCGGACTGGCGCTGCGCGCTCCCACCCCCGCCTCAGAGCAGGATTACATCAACGCTCTGGTGGGCACCGCCGACGATCTGCGGCAAAGACTCAACCAGGCCACACGCTCCGGCAGCCTGCCCAACAAGGACCTCGACACCGGCGACATCGTCTATCCCGGCACCTATTCGCTGGAGGACTACGCCTACGCCGACCTCCTCCACCAGATGACGCTCGATCCCACCAGCCCCATCCCTTTTGGCATCAAGCGTGATCTGCTCGTCTACTTCGACGACCCGGCCAAGGCGAAGTACATCTACAGCAATCGAAAGCTGCTCGCCCAGGTCCAGGCGGATCTGCCTGTCCTTCGCCATATCTCCACCAAGGCCGAATATCCCGATTCGGCGCTCCTCGCAGAGCCGGCCCAGGACCTGCCGGAGGCTACCCCCGGCATCCCTCGAACGACTCCCCGGCCCGCGGCAGTCCCCGTTCCCACCACACCCGCGCCAACGCCCTAGCAACCGGACGCGCCGCTCACCTCAATGCCCCCACGGAGGCGCCGGCGAATCCAGGCGGGCATGGGTCCGGCCAACATTGCTCACCGTCAGTCCGCTGGAGAGGCCCACCATGGCACGGGGATTCTGTTTGCCATCGGTCGCCTGCCGTACCGATTGCTGCACATAGCTGAACAGTTCGCCGGCAGTCACGGTTCCGTCGTGGTTCAGGTCCGCCGCTCCCTTCAGCCCCTGCAGCAGATAGTACGTAAACACGCCATGCCCATCGCCCCACTTTGCATCCTCCAGGGACGACTCGGAGATATCGCTCGCTGTAATCACAGCTCTCTGCCCCTTCGTCGCATAGTGCTGCAGATATTGGTTCACCAGGTTGTTCGCGTGCCGCGCCCCAGCCCCTCCGCGCGCCCCGCTAAAGCCGTAGCTATGGCAGGTATCGGCCAGGGTAATCACGCGCTTCGCCTTCAGAATCCGCGTAAAGACATCCTGGATCTGCCACATCGGGAACGCCGTCCCGCCCATGTCGTCGACCTTCGTGTCCGCTGTAATCAGATACAGATTGCGCGGATCCAGCGGGTCTGGAGCACCATGACCCGCAATGTAGATCACCACCGTGTCCTGCTCCTGCGGCTTGGTCAGGAAGCTGAACAGCGCATGGCGTACACCCTCCGTCGTGGCATCGTCATTCAGCAGCAGCAGCGAATCGTCGTCCGTCACTCCGCCGCCCGCCGGCGACTTCAGGAACTCCATCATCGACGTAGCGTCCCGATCCGCGTAGCGAAGATCGTTGATCTGGCCGTCGCCCTTCGCATAGTGGGAGATGCCGATCACCACGGCAAACAGCCGCCCCGCGCGCTTCTCCGGCACAGTCTTCGTGGGAATCATCTCGAATCCGCGACTGCCGGAGCTGACCGCCCCCCCGAAGTCCAGCAGAAAATTGAAATACTTGGTTCTGCCGAACTGGTCCTGGTACTCCAGCTCGACGGAGTTGCGTCCCGCCTGCATCGGGAAACCGCCCGCCCCGGTCAGATCGACGTTCAGGTCGATCCCGTCCAACCCACTGCTACTCTTCATCGCCACATCGGCAGACTCCGTATTCACCTTGGTATGGATGCTGCCGTAGTTGATCCGCGTGCTCCCGCCAGGAATGTGCAGCACCAGTTGCCGGATGGACCCGGGTGGCTGATCCAGGGCGGTCGTACTGTCGACCGGCACACGTTGGCTGGCCTGGGGCAGCTCCAGCCACGGCTCGTTGCCTGCCACCGGTTGGCTCGCAGCCCCTCCCAGCGACAGCAAACCCGCTCCGAGCAGCGTCCCCAGCAAACGACGGCTCGTCATACCCTGGCTCCCCGGACAATAGATTGAGTTTCCAATGCTAAATGGTTGAAGCTTCTCTTCGCGAGAGAGTATTATACGGCTCATCCTAGAGCCTTAAAAACTTCAAATTCAAATCGTTGGGGGCTGTCCATGCGGACCTCTTCAAAGTTGTTTTCCACGCTCACACTTGTGGCGCTTGGAAGCTCTATCGCCATCGCGCAAGATAAGCCGGGTGCCGCTTCCAATGGCAACTCCCAAAAGCCCGTCATGGTCTCCGAGAGAGCGCCGGAGTTCTCCGATTCGGATAAGAAGAAGATGGCAGAGATCGAGCAGCGTCCGGAGATCAAGGACGCGATCCAGGCCGCATGGGATGACAAGCGCCGCCAGGACATCGATTACATCTACAACGTCAACTCGTCGGCACACTTCACTGACACCATGGGGCCGGACTTTGCCACCTTCCGCGAGCACTACGGCCAGCTCTACAACAACCCGATGTTGCAGCGCTACATCAATGCCATCGGCCAACGCCTGGTCCCCAAGGATTCGCCGAACATCTACTCTTTCAAGCTGCTGCTGGATCCCATCCCGAAGGCAGAGGCTTACTCCACCGGCACTATCCTCATCAGCACAGGCATGGTCTCCATGCTGGACAATGAAGCGCAGCTTGCGTATGTTCTGGGCCACGAGATCGCCCACGTCGAGAAGAACCACGCCTACCAGCTTGTGCGCATGAGCGTGCTGGAACCGGCCCTGAACGCAGACAAGCAGAAGGAGAACCAGACCAAGCGCGCCGTGCTCGGCGCGGTCACCACGTTCGCCACTGGCGGCATCGGCGGTCTGGCCGGCGGCTGGAATGGTGCTGCCATCGGAGCCCTCAGCGGATTGGCCGGCGGCCTTATCGCCGGAAACCTCATCTTCCGCGACCACAACACCGTCACCGAATGGGGCGACATCTACGAGAATGAGGCGGATGAAGCCTCGCTGCACTACATGCTGGACCAGTCCTACGATGTGCGCGAAGCGCCGCGCCTATACGCACGGCTGGAGTCCGCCGCCACGCATGACCCACGCATCGGCCTTGGGTTTATGGCGAAAGAGACCCGCATGAAAGCCCGCACCGCGCACATTCAAACAGTGCTGAGCGGAGACTTCAAGCCGCAGTGGGAGGCCCGGCTGAAGGCCGGCGGCCTCACCGGCTCCAGCGGCGAGTTCTCCCTCATCATGGCCGCCCTCAAGCGCGACAATGGCATCATCGCCATCGACTACGACCTCTTTGCCATGGCCCGCGACAACCTGGAGGAAGCCGTCGACCTGCGCTCCAACGATCCCCGCGCCCAACTCTACCTGGGCAAGGTCATCTCGCTCACTGCGCGCACAGCGGAGGATCGCCAACAGGCGGAAGACCATTTCCTGAAAGCAATTCAGTATGACAGCGCACGCGGAGCCTATCCCGATCCGCACCTGGAGCACGCGCTCCACCTGATCGGCGAAAACGGCGATAAAGGCGAGATCAAAAATGAGATTGAGGCCTACGTCGCGCTGTACCAGCGGGAGCACATGGGCGCGCTGCCCAGCAACATGCCAATCCTCTACGACTACCTCACCCTGGTAGGCGACACCAATTGGTACGCCGCACCCGCGGCCGTCGTATCCACCCGCAACGTGGAGGCCATCCACATCAACTCCTCGGGCGCCAGCGGCCCGCTCACAGGGCCACAGGTCATCTCGTCCGTGCTGGACGGCGCGGCTCCGTCGGGTACTCCTACCGCAACGCCGGCATCCACCACGCCAACTCCCAAGCCTCGCGCCAGCGCGAAGAAGACGAGCGGACAATGAGATTCCGGGCACTGCTCCTGGGCCTGGCATTGGCAGCGGCTACGGCATCCGCAACGGCGCAGCGGCTTTCCGTCGGCATAGCTCCGGCATACGATGCCGGCGGCGACGACTTCGGGCCGGCCGTGGTCGAGCATCTCACCCTGTTTCTCTACCAGGACCTGCTGGGAAGCAAGCAGTTCGCTCCTTCCCTGCTCAATCCCGGTGGCGTGTATACGCCGCTGGACACCAGCTGGCTCACAGACTATGTGCAGGACCGGCCCGACCTCGACTTGCTGCTGGTCTCCACGCTCAAGCCGGTCACCGCTCCCGACAAGAATAGCTGGACGATCAGCATCGAGCTCTCCTTGCTGGATGCACACACGGGAGACGTCAAGAGTACCTGGACCGTCTCGCAAACCATCAAGTCGAAAAGTCTGTGGTTGGAGAAGGGACAATCCGTCTTTACCACCGCGCTCAACAATCGCACCTCGCAATACGGCTACGAGATGATGGCCTCACCCGACTTTGCCAAGCAGCCCATCGGCAAGACCACAGCCCAGCTTGCCGACTCGATCCGCGACACGCTGGGCGCAAACCTAGGCGGGTTTGCCCGCACCAGCCCAGCCAGTTCACCGGACGTCGCAGGGACCGGCTCTGAACCGTGCCTGATGCACACCAAGGTGACCTACAGCTATAAACACAGCGCGTCACACTCCTACACACTGCTGGCCAACGGCCTGGACCAGTCCACCACCATCGCCGATGGGCTCAGCACCTTCAAGATTCCAGAAGGGCCGCTGCTGCTCCAGTTCACAGTCAACGACACCCCGTACAAACTCTCCAAACAGGAGATCTACCAGCTCTCGACCATGCACTCCTGCAAATCCAGCACGCTGGTCATCGACATCGGCCAGGGCGGCGACGCGCACCACCATTGGGAGTAGCGGCCAGCGACCTGCCTCAAAACAAGTGCTTCTTCTTACTGCTTGTCATCCTTCTTCTTACTGCTTGTCATTCTGAGTGCAGCGAAGAATCTCCGTCGCTGCCTTTGCTGTTGCCTTTGCTGTTGCCCTTGCTGTTGCCCTTGCTGTTGCCTTTGCTGTTGCCTTTGTTGTTGCTTGTCATTCTGAGCGCAGCGAAGAATCCCCGCATTTGCCTTTGCTGTTGCCCTTGCACATCCTTCTACCCCCGAGTGAAGCCTCAGGTCAGAGTCCCCGTCTCTAGAGCAAAAGCCGTGCAGATCGTCTTCACAGGGCCGAAGGCCCGACATATACCAGCCTAGGCCGAAGGCCTAGGTTGGCGAACCTCCGACAATCCAAGGGCTGTAGGCCCGACCCATCGAACGTCTGCACATCATCAGGAAATTTGCTCTAATGTCCGGCATCCTTCGGCACGCTGTGCAGCGAGGTCACCTGAATCCCCCAATTAGTCGGTACCACCACTTCGGCCCCGATGCCCCGTGAGCCACTGCTCGCACTGGAAAGAAGCTGCTCCAGCGGACTCTTCACTCCGCGCGTCGCGCCTCGGGCAACCCCTTCAAAGTTCAATACCGACGGATCCGGCAGCGGCTGCCCGGTCGTCAGCAGGATCATGGTATCCATCCCATACGGCGGCCCCACCACCAGCGTCGGCGCATGACGCAGAATAATCTGCCGGTCATTGTCTCCCGCGCTCGGATACTGATTCTCCGAGTAGTTCTGTGGATACACCAGGCTGCCCGTGCCGTGGCAGTCGATATCCAGCACGTAGACCCAGCGCGGTTCCTTTACGTCGCCGTCCGCCTGCAATGCCAGCCGCATGTGGTCGCTCTCCCGCACCGGGTGGTCGGGATCCAGCGGCGTGGTGTCCGTCATGGGCACCAGCGCCAGCTTGAAGTAGTACGACTCCGACGCGCCGGCCGCCGGATTGTTCGCCAGTTGCAGCCATCCATGCACCTTCGCCAGCCGAGCCGAATACGAGTTCAGCGTCCCCGCGGCAGATTCGGCTGCCGCCCCATCCGCCACCCGCACCCAATCGCTGCGCACCGGATACGGAGAACTCGTGGAGCAGCCCGGACTATGATCGGTCGTCACAGCGGCACGCGGCCCCGCGGCAAATTCGTTCTTGTGGAACCACGAGTAGCTCACCGCTCCCTTCACCACGGAACCAGCCAGCACATAGTTCGCGTCGTTCAACGTAGCCGCGGTCTGCGCTTCGCTGTTCGGGTCGGACAGCTTCATCGTGCCCGCCATCTCGCTCGGCGCAGGCAGATCCACCCACAGCCTGGTCTTGGGCGTCGCATGCATCTTCAACGCATCGGCAGTAACGTGCGCCCCCAGCATCGTCGTCGCAGGCTTCTTCTTCTCAAAGCTCAGGAAGAAGTGACCGCGCGAGGCTGCTGGGTCCACCGTAATCTGCCGCCAGCTCCATGCCGAACCAGTCCAGCTCAGCACGTCGGTGTACGGCTCCTCTGCAGGATCGGCAATCGTCGCTATGCCCGATGCCTTCACCTCCGCCGCAACGTCGGCAATCTCGGCCGCGGATAGATTCAACGGCCCCAGCCAGAAGCGTAGCGGATTGGACTGGCCCGCGACCAGTCGCGTCAACTCAAACACGTCCCCTATCTGCACCTTCGCGCCCGCCGGGCTCACAACGGTTGCGCTGGACCTCGCAATCCCCAGCGCCGTGTCGATGCGCAGCTTTACCGGAGTCGCTCCGGCAGCCGTCGTAAGCGCAGTAAACTCGCTGCCCGGTCCAATCCCGGAGACCATGCCAATGTCCAGCCACACGCTGCCGTCGGTATCCACCTTCACAGCCGCGGTGCGCACCTTGTCCGAGCCCGCTGGGCCGGAAGTCCCGCCAAAGAGCGGCTGCGTTCGCCGCGTCGCATTCGCATCCAGATCGGGCTCCTGATCGGCAACTCCGCTCCCCTCCAGCATCGCCTTCACCCGCTGATACACCAGCGACGCCGGCGCATCGGCCGGCAGCACCTGCAGCGTCTCAATCAGTGCGGCGGTAAACGCTCCATGCGACTCCGGCATATTCTCCGTCGGGTCAGCCTCGTTGGCGACCTGGTCCTGCTGCACCGCCGCAAACACCAGCGCCGGGTTGTCCGCGCGCTCCGTCGGCGGCGTCACCCGCGCACCCCCCGGCAGCGTGTCCGGCGGGTCGGTCACGGGCCTCGGATCATAGGGCAGGGAGCGCTGCCGGCCGGCCGCCAAGCCCCGGGTTGAGCCGCCGCTGTGACAGCTATCGAAGATCACCGTCAGATGGACACCCTTGTCCAGCGCTGCGTTGAAGATGCGCGTCATCTCGCGATCGCGCACGTCGTACCCACCCTTGTACGCATCGGAGGGCACCAGCGTGCTGTCCACAAACACCAGCTTTCCACTCTCGTCACGAACGGTCAGCTTCTCGCCGGCAGTGTTTACCCGCAGCGATCCGTGGCTGGCGTCGTAAAACACCACCGTATCCCCGCGCTGCGGCACATCCACCAGATACTTCTTCATCGCCGCCAGAATGCCGTCGTGCGTCGTCTGGTCCGCCGGCAGAATCACCACCCCGGGGCGGCTCTTATGCGGAGCAGGATTGGTCAGCAGCACCACATTACTCGCAGGAAAGCCGAACTTAGGCCCGGTCAGCACATCCGCTATCGACTGCGCGTCGTTCACCGCGCCTTGCAGGTTCTCAAAGCTCCCCAGCTCGCATCGCCCGTAGGTGCAGCCCGCTTCGTGCTGGGCCACGGTGCCGGCCGGCTGATACGTATCAATGCCCAGGATCAGAGCGCGCCGGGTCTGTGCCTGCGCCCCGCCCTCCACGCACAGCAAAATAGCCAGAACAAGCAAGCATCGGTGCATGGAAGCTTTAACTCCCTTTGGCCCGCCGGGGCTGCAACGTCCCTGCCCGGCGACCTTCCTCTACAGTACGCAGAAGCTTACGAAACGTTCAATGGTTGCGGCTTGATCGGCGTGAACCCAATCGTCGCCGACAAGTACGTAATATCCGGCTTCAGCCCCAGCGCCTGGTCGATCACCGAAGAGTTGCTCGGCGCTCCCTTGGGCACCAGGTACCCCTGTCGCAGCTCCACCTGATCCAGGTGCGGCGTCAGTTGATCGGTGTAGACATGCGGCACCAGGATGTAATCGCCGGACACCAGGTTCAACCCCTGCTGCGACTGCGCGGCGACTCGAGCCTGCTGCGTGGCAAACGCCAACTGCGGAAAGCTATTCAGCAGGAACGTCGTCCTCTGCTCAAATGCGCCGTACAGGCTGCTGAAGCCCTGCAGCGCCTCCACTCCAATCTGCGGTAGGCCGACAATCGGCGCAAACTTCCCAATAGACCCGCTCACCGTCTTCAATGCGCTGCAGAAAGCGGACTCCTTATGCGCCATCGACAGGTTCACCGCCCACTGACCGGAGCCGCCCGGCAGCAACACCTGCTTCATCTTGGCAGAGGCTGCGCCCGGGTCAAAGCTCAGGTTCTGCATCGGCGGCAACTGGCCGGAACTGCCGGGGAACAGCGTTGCCAGCGACGTCCACGCCATCGGGTCCAGCACCGTCTGCATCAGCGACCTCTCCTGCACCACGTCCAGGCGCAGTTGCGCAGACTGCAGTTGGTTGAACTGCGCCCGGTCCTCCGCCGCCATGCGCAGCCCATTCACCTGCAGGCTTGCGGTCACATCGCCGGAGTGATCCAGCATCTCCTTGGTATCAATGCTGGTGGCAAAACGCATCGACCCATCCGCAGGGTTGTAATGGAAAAAATCGATCTGGCGCCCCAATGCCGCCGCGCCGGCGTCCGGCTTCTTGTGGGAGAACAAACCGCGTGTACGATCGCCCGCAGCCACACTAGGCGGATTCACCGCCACGCCAAAGTTGTCCCAGAACTTCTGCGAGTCGTGCGCGCCCTGCGCCGGCCCCGCAGCCAGGTTGTTGCTCTGAGCAGCAGCCGCCAGCAGGCGCTCAAACATGCGCCCACCGGAAGCCGTACCCATCATGGGAGCAAAGGCTCCGCCCATCAGAATGCTTTGCAGAAAATCCCGTCGGCTATCACTCATATCCACGTCCTGTCCCTTGGAATGATGCTTGGCCTGATGGTTCTGTTTATGGTTGTCATGCTGTGCCCATCATCGGAGCAAAGGCCCCACCCATCAGAATGCTTTGCAGAAAATCCCGTCGGCTATCACTCATATCCACGTCCCGTCCCTTGGAATGATGCTTGGCCCGATGGTTCTGTTTATGGTTGTCATTCTGAGTGCAGCGAAGAATCCCCGTATTTGCTCCTGCCCACGCTCAATCTCAGCCCACCGGAACGCAGACACCCTCAGCGACAGGTCACCAGCATACTCGAAAACGTCTATGAGACTCCACATAAGTCTGAAACGTTTAGGATTTTGCAAAACTATTTGCAGTCCCTCACGGAATAGCAGCAGCCTTTAGTCTGCGGTAACCGGCGTCAAGTCAAACGGCGGCCTCTCGCCAATCATCTGCCACCGCAAACTATCTCCAGTTGCCCATCAACACAAACGGCGCCCAATAATACGGATGCGCGAATCCTGCCGCTCGCGGCTGCTCACCGCCTTGCTCAGGCTCAGTCGCGATCCCGCGGCCGTTCGCTTCACCCTCCGCTTTCACTTTGCCGTGCAGCAGGTCCAGTTGCGCCTGGCGCAGCGCCTCCACCTTCGCAACCTTTCCCTTGCCGTCGGCCCACCGCTTGTAGAAGTCGCCCATCAGCTGCCCAGTGCTCACGTCGTCCACCTCCCACAGCGACGAGATCACTGCCTTCGCTCCCTTCAGTTGTGCCGTCGTACCCAGCCCGTCCACCTCGCGGCCGTTGCTTGCGCTGCCGCTCATCCCGGTCTCGCAGGCAGACAGCGTCAGCAGGTCGGTCCGCCGCAGGTTCAGGTTGCGGTCGCTGTTGAAGTCGGCCACCGTCAGGTGGAATCCGCCCGTGCTCTCGTCCTTGCCAGCCAGCAGCAGGTAAGACTGGCTGTCATCGCCCGGCTTGAACACAAAGTGGCTGGCAATATGCAGCACCTGGTGCTGCCCGCGCAACTGGTCCTCCATCGCCTTCTCGGTAAACTCGCCATCCAGCAGGATCGTTCCCGGGAGCACCCCTCCGCTGCTCCCCGGCGCGCCCTCAACAATCTCATCCAGCTCGCCCACCACCGCCGGCAGTGCCGGCAGCGCGTCTTCGTACTTGCGCGAGATGCCCATCGCCGAGACGCTCAGCTTGCTTACGTCCGGCTTGTCCGCCAGGTGCGGAAGGCTCGCAGGCGTAATCGTCACCGTGCTGTACCGTTCCACCAGGTACTGCTTGCCGTCGTACAGCGCGGCCATGGGAACGTAGCGCAGCACGCCATCCAGCGACCACACCAGCGTCTCCGCGTGGGCCTGGTCCAGGTCCGCCTGTACCGGCCCCACCAGTATCTTGTACAACTCCTGCGCCGCCGGCCTGGGGTCCTGCGACCGCTGCCGCAGTGCCTGCTGGAAGGCCGCCACCTTGCGGTTTAGCTCCTCTTCGCTGATTACCACCTGGCGCGCCACCTCGGTCGATCCCGTAATCACGATCACGGAGGTGCGGCCCTTGCCCACCAGCGTATACAGCGCAACGGTGTGCGGAGAATCGGCAATCTCCTGTCCCAGCGCGCTCACGCCCGCCTTCACGTCTTCCACCTTCTGGTTGGCATCGCCGCCCTGCCCGAACAGCGAATACAGCCGCGCATAGTACTGGTCCAGCCCCTTGCCCGCGCCGTCCAGTTGGTCGGAGAGTTGCTTCCACTGCTTCTCCTGGTCGGGCGTGCGCATGTCCATCCGGTTCAGCTCGCTCCACTGCTCGCCCAACTCCACAATCTGCGCGGTGGACTTCTCGTAGTCCTGCTCCGCTTGCTTCTCGGTCGGGGTCAGCGTGAGTTGTCCCAGCGTGTCGGTGGTCTCCCCGCGCACGTAGTCGTGGAACTCCTGCTGCTTCAGCAGGTCCGCCACCTGCTGCGCCTCCGGCAGCCGTCCCCGCGCAATCAGCAGGTCCGCCAGGTCGTGGTAGTAGTTGCCCTTGGTCGCAACAAAGCTGGCCTGCATGCGCTTGTCCAACCCCTGCAGATTGCCGCGCACCTGCTGTACAAAGTTCACCGCCTGCTTGCCGTAGAAGACGGCCAGCGCCGGCTGCAGCTCTCTTTGGTTCTGCATCAGGTTGTGATACACCTGCGCCTCGCGCACCGGATCGCCCACCTCCATCGCCAGTTGCAGCGCCTGCATGTAGTAGTCCAGCGCCTTCTGCTTCTCGCCCAGCGCATCGTAAATCCCGCCAATATTATCCAGCGCATTGGACTCGCCCGCGCGCTCGTGCAGCATCCGCTGCATCTGCAGCGACTGGTTGTAGTAGTCCAGCGCCTTCTGCTTATCTCCCAGGTCCTCATACACCAGGCCCATGTTGTTCAGCGAGCGCGCCTGCCCGTCCTTGTCGCCGGTCGTGGTCTGCAGCGCCAGCGCGCGCGTGTAGTAGTCCAGCGCCTTCTGCTCTTCGCCGGGGTTGGAGTAGATCCCCGCCAGGTTGCTCAACTCCTCCGCCTCGCCCGTCTTGTCGCCAATGTCGTGCCGGATGGTCAGCGCCTGCGTGTAGTAGTCCAGCGCGCCTTTGGTCTGGCCCAGGTCGTCCAGAAACACCCCGATCAGGTTCAGCGTGGACGCCTCGCCTCTGCGGTTCCCCGCATCGCGCCACAACACCAGCGCTTCAATCATCTGGTCCAGCGCCTTCTGCTTCTGTCCCAGTTGCGATTGCACTCCGGCAATATTGTTCAGCGTGCCCGCCTCGCCCACGCGGTCGTCCATCGCCTTTTGCAGCACCAATGCCTGACCATAGGCGTCCAGCGCCTTCTGCGCCTCGCCGGTAATGGAGTCAATGTTGCCGATGTTCGTCAGCACCGAGGCCTCGCCGCTGCGGTTGCCGGCCGCACGCTCCACCGGCAGCGCCTGCTGGTACTCGTCCAGCGCCTTGGCCAGTTGCCCCTGCATCTTGTAAAGGATGCCAATGTTATTCAGCGTGGAGGCTTCCCCCGCGCGATCGCCATACCCCCGGCGCAGCGGCAGCACCTGGTTGAAGTACTCCAGCGCCTTCGCCGGATCGCCCTGTTCCGCATACAGGATGCCGATGTTGTTCAGCGAATTGGCCTCGCCCCACGCGTCTCCGGCCGCGCGCCACAGCGGCAGCGCCTGCTGGTACAGATCGAGTGCTTTGTCCGCCTGCGACAGGTTGTCGTACACCGTGCCCAGTTGGTTTAGAGTGGTAGCCTGCAGTTCCGGATCGCCCAGCTTTTTCGCCAGTTCCAGCGCGCCGCTGCGCATCTTCAGGGCATTCTCGCTCTGGCCCACGTTGCTTGCAACCCATCCTGCCCCGTTCATCGCCTCCGCCTGGGCCTGGATATCGTTCGCGCCCGCAGCCAGATTCATCGCCTGCAGAAAAGCCTGCAGCGCCGGCTGATTCTGGCCTGCGACGCGCCGGCAGTGCCCCAGCCCAATCAGCGCCTCCGCCTGCTCATGCACGTCCTTCGCTGCCTGCGCCGCCGTCAATGCGTCGGTATAGCTGGTCAGTGCCGTCGCGGTCTCGGAGAGGCGCAGCGCAAAATCCCCCACCCGGTTCAGCGCTTTGGCCTCCGCCTGCGAATCTCCCGCAGCCTGGGCGGCCTTGACGTCCGCGTCCAGCTTGTCGCGCTTGGCCTGTACCACCGCTGGCAGCGGTATCGCAGGCGGAGGCACGGCCGCAGTGCTGGACCCCTCCGCGTGCAGCGCCAGCGCGACGGCAAATAAAGCCGTCGCAACAACAGTCCAGCCAGCGGTGCTGAAAGATTTGTTTCGGGAATGCATGCCCCGGGCCTCCGGTTCCATTCGCCCCACCGAACTACGATCAAACCGTAAAGCAGTGCCACAAGGGAATACTATCCGCTTTCTCTATAATGGCTTAGAATCCAATTCTTCCCGGCAAGCATCCAACCCTATGTGCGCAGGAAAGGCACGCCTCCATTATGAATGATGCAGCGTCTCCATCCCGCGTTCTGTACGCCGCCCTTGTGTTCGCGCTTCTGGCTGCCCCCGCGGCAGCCCAGCAGCTCGCCTCAGCCGAACTCCCGGACGCTCCACTCCCGCAGCAGTCCACCGTCTCCCCCGGCGCCACTCCCGCGCCGGAGCCGCACAGGGATCCGCAGACCAAGCGCATCCTGGGCATCTTTCCCAACTTCCGCGCCGTCAGCACCTCAGTCCACCTGCCTCCCCAGTCCGTAAAAGAAAAGTTTGTCACCGCCTCGGAGGATAGTTTCGACTACTCATCCTTTGTCCTCCCCGCGCTGATTGCCGGAGAGGCAGAGGCAGCCAAGGACACCCCCGAGTTCCACTCCGGCGGCGTCGGCTACAGTCGCTACCTCTGGCACTCCTTCGTCGACCAGACCAGCGAGAACTACCTCGTCGAGTTCATCGTGCCCACCCTCACCCATGAGGACACCCGCTACTACACCCTCGGCCCCGGCGGCGGCCGCAAACTCAAGCGCATGGGCTACGCGCTCAGCCGCGTCGTCGTCACCCGCAACGATGCCGGCAACGAGACCTTCAACGCCAGCGAGGTGATCGGCTCAGGCGCCGCCGCGGGCATCTCCAACCTCTATTACCCCACGCCCGAACGCACCTTCTCCAATACCGCAGATAAATGGGCGATCAACGTCGGCGTCGATGCCTTCAGCTTCGTCATCCGCGAGTTTTGGCCGGACATCAACCACGCCCTCTTCCACGGCGCATCCGGCGCGCCCATGCAAACCCACTAGCCACCAGCAAGCCGCACGCCATCTGGAAGCTCAGTGCGCCTTTGGGATTAGCAGCAGGCTCTAGCCTGCGGTAACTGGCGTCAAATCAAACGGGGTTTCAACTAGCCACCAGCAAGCCGCACGCCATCTGGAAGCTCAGTGCGCCTTTGGGATTAGCAGCAGGCTTTAGCCTGCGGTAACTGGCGTCAAATCAAACGGGGTTTTAATTAGCCACCAGCAAGCCGCCCGCCATCTGGAAGCTCAGTGCGCCTTTGGGATTAGCAGCAGGCTTTAGCCTGCGGTAACTGGCGTCAAATCAAACGGGGTTTTAACCCCGGGCCCTCCTCACACCTGCCCCTGTCTCTTTCAACCTCTTCCAGCTCCACCCTACTGCAGGATCCCTTGTGCCTTCAGAAACTCAAGGCACATCAGCATTGCCTTCTGGTTCTCCGCCGCGGAGAAGTTCCCATGCCCCCCGCCCACCACAATGTCCTCCACCACCGGCACATGCGCCGCATCCAGCGCCGCCTTCAGCCGATAAGATTGCGCAGGCTCATACGTGTGGTCGCTGTCCCCGTTCAGGATGAACGTCGGCGGCAGCCCAGCGTGGATATACGTCAGCGGCGAGACCTCGCGCGCCCGTGCCAGCACAGCCTCCGTCGGCGCAGGCCAGCGCGGTGCCTGCGGACGCGGACGCGGCATGCCGTCCGGGTTCGCCGGCTCTGCGGAGGTCGCTACTGCGGGCGCAGCGGGCGTGGCCGCCGCAGGGTCCAGCGGCAAGGGCAAGTCCAGCCCAATCCACTGATGTGTAAAATCCATGCTGCCGCGGTACGTCAACGCAGAAGCCACGTCACTCGCCCCATACATATCCAGCACCGCCGTCACGCGCGGCTGATCCGTGCAGCCCGCTGGATTGAACGACGCAGGCGCATAGCCTGCCATCAGCGCCAGATGTCCGCCCGCCGACCCGCCCCAGGGCACCACATTGTTCGCATCGAAGTTATACTTCGCCGCATTGCGCTTCACCCACGCCATCGCACAGCGCACATCCTCAATCGCCCCGGGCGCCGGCGCATCCTTGGCATTGCGATACTCCACCGCCACCACGCTCATCCCCGCTGCAAAAAATGGCTCAAACGACCGCGAAGAACTCGGCCGGTCGCCGCGAATCCATCCGCCGCCATGAATCTGGAGCACCACCGGGGTCGGCTTGGCGGAGGGCACCTGATACACATCCACGTGCAGGTCCATCGTGCCCGCGGGCCCTGTGTTCGGCACCGCCTGACGAACCCCATTCGGACTGCCAGGATCGTGCGACGCAGCAGCGCTCGGATTCGGCACGCGCGGCACCTGCGCATACACAACATTGTCCGTCTCCACCGGCTTCACGGAGTTCCAGTTCGCCGGGTCCATGTAGGCCGGCCCTCCAGCCGATGGCGCCGGCGCAGTCGCAGCCACCTGCCCGTATCCAACCCCTCCCACCGACAACGCAATCACGAATCCTGCCAGCCACTCTCGACGCATCTCTCCTCCACGCTCGCTGGCGACCATCCTAAAGCGCGCCGGGAACGAATGCCAAATCGGAAACGATTTCCAGATGACAGCCCAATCGTCCCGATGCTACGCTTTCGCCCATGCAACTCTCCCGCATACCCTCCCTCGTTCTCTGCCTCGTCGCCGCCACATCGATGCATGCGCAGGTCGTCGGCGTTCCTGGTCCCAACCTCCCCATTCCGGACCAGACCAACGTCCCGCAGAACGCGCCCCTCAATCCGGCTTTGCCCACCATCTTCGTCGTCGGCGACTCCACCGCCCGCAACAAAGCCGACCTTGGCTGGGGCGATCACTTCGCCCACTACTTCGACACCACTCGCGTCAACGTCGCCAACCGCGCCATCGCCGGCCGCAGTGCACGCTCCTATATGAATGAGGGCTCCTGGGACAACGTCCTCGCAGAACTCAAACCCGGCGACTACGTCCTCCTCCAGTGGGGCCACAACGACGGAGGCGGTCCTCTCACGCCCAGCTTCACCGGCCGCGGGGAAGGCAAGGGTATCGGCGACGAAGCCGTCGATGTCCCCATCCCCACGCCCTACACCCGCGGTCCGCTCGCCGGCAAAACTACGGAGACCATCCACACCTACGGCTGGTACAACCGCAAGTACATCGCAGACATCCGCGCGAAAGGCGCCACCCCTATCCTCCTCACCGTCACCATCCGCGACATCTGGTCCCCCGGCCCTGACGGCAACCTCCACATCGAGCGCGATATGGGCTACCGCGACTACGACCTCCAGCTCGCCGCCGCCGAGCACGTTCCGCTCGTAGACATGGCCAGCGTCGCCGCCGACAAGTTCGAGATGCTCGGCCCGGAGGCTACCCGCCTGCTCTTCCCCATCGACCACACCCACACCAACGCCATCGGCGCGGAGATGAACGCCGCCTCCGTCGTCACCGCCCTCAAAAATGCCAACTCGCCCCTGCTGCAATACCTCGCACCACAAAAGACCCCAACCTATCGATAGCCTCTGCCAATCTGCCTCAAAGCTTCGCCGGAGTCTTCCCATGTTCCCTTTCCATCGCGTACTGCTTCTCGCCAGCCTCACCAGCCTGGCCTCCGCTCAAACTCCCTCCGAGCCACCCGTACCGCCGCCTCCGCCGCAGATCAATCTGCCCCAGCGCGCCCCGCTGGACCCCAAGCTCCCCACCATCTTCGTCGTCGGCGACTCCACCGCCAGCAATGGTCCCGACCTCGGCTGGGGCGACCACCTCGTCCACTACTTCGACACCACCCAGGTCAACGTTGCCAACCGCGCCCACGCCGGCCGCAGCGCCCGCTCCTACATGGTCGAGGGCGCTTGGGATAGGACCCTTGCCGAAATCAAGCCCGGCGATTACGTCCTGCTCCAATGGGGCCAGAACGACGGCGGCGACCTCGGTGGCGCCAAGCCCCGCGGCGATCTTCGCGGCGACGGCGGAGCCACTCAGGACGTCCTGCAGTCCACAGGCGTCTTGTCCGGCAAAGTCGAAACCGTCCACACCTACGGCTGGTACAACCGCAAATATGTCGCAGACACCCAAGCCAGGGGCGCCACTCCCATCTTCCTCACCATGACCATCCACAACACCTGGCGCCCAGACGCCTCCGGCACGCCCCACGTCTCCCCGGACATGCGCTTCGGCCCCGTCCTGTGGAACATCGCCCAGCAGGACCATCTCGCCTTCATCGACATGGCCGCGGTCGAAGCCACCCGCCTCGAAGCCACCGGCCAGGAGAAAACCAAACTCCTCTTCCCAATCGATTACGTCCACTCCAGCTCGGAAGGCGCGGAACTCAACGCCCGCGACGTCGTCATCGCACTGGAGATCGCACATTCGCCACTCGTCAAGTTCCTCAAACAACCCGTCCCCATTCCACCCGTCGCCGTCACCGCCACAACCGCCTCCGAAAAAGCAATGGAGGCGGCAGCGCCAGCTGCCAGCGTCACGCCCCCGCCCCGCATACCCACGCCTCCGCCAGCCCCCGCTGCCACCGGCGTTGCGCCATAGATTCGCTCAATTCGGACTCGTCGCCTTTCTTGTGTTTGCTGGTCTCGTTAAACCTTCCCCCTGAAATTGGATTGCCGCAATCCCCGCAAAATGCAATCAGCCGGTTCCATCCCCTCAAAACAGGAGGGATGGAACCGGCTGGCACTGCATTCGGCCCGAGGCTACTTCGGTTGCCGGCTACTTCTTGAACTTTGGCGGATACTTGCCGATCAACTCGGTCACCGCCTTGTCGATCGTCCGGTCGTTCTTGTCCTCGCCCTTCGCCACCGGTTCCGTCACCACGCCGCGCCACAGCAGCTTATGCGTCTTGGTGTCGTACATGTCGATCACCAGCGTGTCCACCGGAACGTCCTGCAGAGTGGCCTGTGAGTCCATAAATCCAGCGCTGCCCCACGGCCGCTGCCATGTGTAGTCGCTCAGGGAGGCGTAAAAGTCACTGAACTCCTGCTTGTCCTGGGTGGCGTCCACAGCCGTAATCGTCACGTCGCCGTTCTTGCTCACCTCGGTCATGTACCGGTTACTCATGTCGCGATCCAGCGCAATGGTGATGCGGTCTTCCACCTGCGGGTCCGTCGCATGCACCTTCTGCCATGTATATGTCTTGAACTTCGCAAAGTTCACGCTGTGGTCGTAGTCGATGGTGACAGTCTGCGCCACAATGGGCGCCGCTGCCATGGCCGTCCCAAACAACGCGGCTGCCAGTATTCTTCCAATTGATCTCATGTGCTCCTCCATATCGGTTGGGGAATCGAGCTCCCCGCCGACTTCGGCGCAGTCAGTCTCAATTCATTCTCTTCTTTGCCGCAACACTGCTACTACTCCATGAAACGTTTGAAGACAGCCGAAAGACTCATGCAGAATGCAAAATCGTTCCTATAGGTTGCCCGCAACTACAAGGAAATCGTCATAAGCCGCCTCGAACAGCAAACATCGCGTAAACTTGTACTTGGGCATTTTCACGCCCGCGAAATCCTGAAGGACACCCAGCTTTGTTCAACAAACTACTAGCAAAGATCTTCGGAACCAGTAACGAACGCGCCGTCAAGCGCCTGCTCCCGACCGTCGAACAGATCAATGCGCTCGAGTCCTCCATCCATTCCCTCTCGGACGACCAGTTGCGCGCCAAGACAGCGGAGTTTCGCCAGCGCATCCTCGACTCCGTAGCTGCCCAGAAAATTGACGCTACTGATCCAGACGCCGCGGATGCTATCCGGGCCGCAGAGAAAACCGCATTGGATGAGATTCTTCCCGAAGCCTTCGCGGTTGTACGCGAAGCCGGTATCCGCGCCGTCGCCATGCGCCACTTCGACGTCCAACTCATCGGCGGCATGGTCCTCCATGCCGGACAAATCTCCGAGATGAAGACCGGCGAAGGCAAAACCCTCGTCGCCACCCTGCCCTGCTACCTCAACGCACTCGCCGGCCACGGCGTCCACGTCGTCACCGTCAACGACTACCTCGCCAAGCGCGACGCTGAGTGGATGGGCAAGATCTACGGCTTCCTCGGCCTCTCCGTCGGCGTCATCGTCCACGACCTCTCCGACGAGCAACGCCGCCAGGCCTACGCCTCAGACATCACCTACGGCACCAACAACGAGTTCGGCTTCGACTACCTCCGCGACAACATGAAGTTCGACCTCAAGGACATGGTCCAGCGCGGTCACTACTTCTGCATCGTCGACGAAGTCGACTCCATCCTCATCGACGAGGCCCGCACCCCGCTCATCATCTCCGGCCCCACCGACCAGACCACCGACAAGTACGCCCGCGTCAACCTCATCATCCCCAATATCGAACAGGGAGAGATGGTCGAGAACTTCGACGCCCAGACCAAAACCTGGACCGGCGATTTCGTCATCGACGAGAAAGCCCGCGCCATCACCGTCACCGACGATGGCTGGGAGAAGATCGAAAAGCTCCTCGGCATCGGCAACATCGCCGACCCCGAGAACTGGGACCTCAAGCATCACGTCGAGACCGCCATCAAGGCCCATCACCTCTACAAACGCGACGTCGAGTACGTCGTCAAAGAGGGTGAGGTCATCATCGTCGACGAATTCACCGGCCGCCTCATGCCCGGCCGCCGCTGGTCCGACGGACTCCACCAGGCCGTCGAAGCCAAAGAGGGCGTCAGCATCCGCAAGGAAGATCAGACCCTCGCCACCATCACCTTCCAGAACTACTTCCGCATGTACAAGAAGCTCTCCGGCATGACCGGCACCGCGGAGACAGAAGCGGCCGAGTTCGACAAGATCTACAAGCTCGAAATCGTCGTCATCCCCACCAACCGCACCATGCTCCGCATCGAGAACCCCGACGTCGTCTACCGCACCGCAAAAGAAAAATACTTCGCCGTCGCCGACGAGATCACCCGCCTCCACGAAGAGAAGCAGCCCGTCCTCGTCGGCACCACCTCCATCGAAAAATCCGAGCTGCTCTCCGACATCCTCAAGCGCAAAGGCGTCCGCCACGTCGTCCTCAACGCCAAGTTCCACGAGAAGGAAGCGGAGATCGTCGCCCAGGCCGGACGTCTCGGCATGGTCACCATCGCCACCAACATGGCAGGCCGCGGCACAGACATCCTCCTCGGCGGCAACTCCGAGTTCATGGCCCGCCAGGACCTCGTCAAAAAATCCCAGGCCCGCGCCGTCTCCGCGGCCGAGGGAGCTATCACCCCCACCGCCGGGCCCGGCATGGTCCGCTTCTACTACGCCAGCCAGGAGTTTGAAACCACGCTGGAGGCATGGGACAACGCCATCGCCTCGCACCAGGCCACCGCGCAGAAAGAGCACGAAGCAGTCGTCGCCGCCGGCGGCCTGCACATCCTCGGCACAGAGCGTCACGAGTCCCGCCGCGTGGACAACCAGCTCCGTGGCCGCGCTGGCCGCCAGGGCGACCCCGGCTCCTCCCGCTTCTTCCTCTCGCTGGAAGACGACCTCATGCGCATCTTCGCGCGCGAGTGGGTCTCCACCCTCCTCCAACGCCTCGGCATGGAAGAGGGCGTGCCCATCGAGAGCGGCATGATCTCCCGCCGCATCGAAGCCGCGCAGAAGGCCGTCGAAACCCAGAACTTCGAATCGCGCAAGCACGTCCTCGAGTACGACGATGTCATGAACAAACAGCGCGAAGCCGTCTACGGCCTCCGCCGCCAGCTCATGGAAGGCGTCGATCAGAAGCAGCTCATCACGGAGGATTACCTCTCCACCATCCTCTCCAACATCCTCGAAGAGAATGCCCCGGAAAAGGCCCACGCCGACGAGTGGAAGACCGACGCCATCTTCACCCAGATCTATGACACCTTCGGCGCCAAGCTCAACGAGGGCCCCGAACCCATCGACATCCACGCCCTCAATCGCCACGAACTCGGCGAGACCATCTTCGAGCGCCTCCGCGCGCGCTACGACGTCAAGGAGAACATCCTCGGCGCGCCCGCCATGCGCTACCACGAGCGCATCGTCATGCTCTCCGTCCTCGACGGCCTCTGGAAGGACCACCTCCTCGCCATGGATCACCTCAAGGAAGGCATCGGCCTGCGCAGCTATGCCCAGCAGGACCCCCTCGTCGCCTACAAGCGCGAGTCCTTTGAGATGTTCGAGGCCATGATGCTCCAGTTCCAGCAGGACACCGCCCGCCATCTCTTCCGCATGCAGATCATCGGCCCCGACGGCACCCCCATCGAGACCCCCGACCGCCTGCCCGCGCGCCCCGCCGTGCCGGCACTGTCACCCGCGCCAGGCCAGCCGCGTCTCCCCACGGAACTCGCCGGCAATCCGCCCGCCGCCGAGCACGCACCCGTCCCCATCGCCACCCGCGCCCCCTCCACCACCATCGACGAACTCGAGAAGGAGTTCCAGCGCAAGAAGAAGCGCGAGCTGGAGCAGGCTCGCGCCGCCGGCTCAGACACCAGCAGCAACGGCAACGGTCCGCGCGTCACCGGCGACAAAGTCGGCCGCAACGACCCCTGCCCTTGCGGCTCCGGCAAAAAATACAAAAAGTGCCACGGCGTCCAGGCCTGATCCTGATTGATTAGCTTGTCATTCTGAGCGCAGCGAAGAATCCCCGCATTCCGCTTTTGCCGGTGCTTGTTCTCTCCCCCAGCACCCCGCCGCCCCTACTGCTTCTCCACCTCATCCATCAACAACCTCGCCTTGGTGGCCAGGTTCGTCGCGCCATCCGCGTCGCCGGAGTTCAGCGCCTGCTGCGCCTGCTCCAGAAAATTCCTCACCTGCCCCACCTGCCTGCGCTTCGCCGCCGCCACCGTCGACGACAACGTCGCAATCCGCTTCCCAATCGACGCAATGAGGTTCTGCACCCGTTGCTGGCTCTGCGGAGTCGCATCGTCGCCCGTTGAGAGCGTTCCAATCGCCATCGCGGCCGGCTCGGCCGGGCTCGCCACCTCCACCGGCGGCTCTTCCTTGGGTGCAGCCGCCGGCCGCCGTCGCGGTGGCGGAATCGTCGGCTCCCCCGGGCTCAGCGGACCAAGCTCCACCAGCGGCACTTCGTCAATCTCCTCATCCGGAGCAGCGGCCGCGTCCAGTTGCACCGGCGTCAACGTGCTGGGCAATACCAGCACCCGCACATTCTTCCTGCATCCACCCAACCCCGCGGCCATCAGCAGGCACAGCGCGCTCATCGCCCCCGCACGCATCGCCGCCATGCCCGTTCGCCGCCCGCTTAGGAAACGTTCCCTCAATCCATCCCCTTCCTCTCCATCGTAGTCGCAACCGCGTCCGCTCCAACGCTCAGTTCGTGTGCCGCCACGGTCATCGGCCAGCGGCCTTCATTCCCCGCCGTCTGCGAGATTGGAATGCGCAGCGTAAACGTCGTTCCATGCAGCGGAGACGCCGGGTCCGCGTCCGACCGCACCTCCATCGCTCCGCCATGCAGCTGCACAATCCGGTACGTCATCGCCAGTCCGATCCCGCTGCCCTTCGGCTTCGTCGTAAAGTACAGGTCGAAGATGCGCGGCAGCAGCGCCGCAGGAATCCCCACCCCGTTGTCCGCAATATCCACCACCGCCAGCCGTTGCTCCCGCCGAACCGCCACCCGAACCTCCCCACCCTCCGGCATCGCCTGCATGGCATTCAGCAGCAGGTTCAGCAGCGCCTGACGCATCGCCTCGTCGTCCACCCGCACCGCCACCGCCGCCGCAGACAGGTCTGTATGCACCGTCACGCCGTGCTCCCGCAGCTCCGCGCCCGCCAGCTCCAGCGTCTGCTCCAGCACGCGCCGCATATCATGCTCGCGCAGGTCCAGTTCCATCGGTCGCGAGAAGTCCGCCAGCGTCTGCACCACCCTGTCCAGCCGGCGCATCTCGTCCGCCAGAATCGCCACATGCTTCTGCGCGCCTTCGCTTCCTGTTCCGCCTGCCGCCAGCTTTCCCCGCAGCAACTCCAGGTGTACCACCATTGCGTTGATCGGGTTCTTCACCTCGTGACCAACATTCGCCGTCAGCCTGCCAATCGCCGCCAGCCGTCGCGACACCTCCAACTCCTGCTCCAGCTCCAGCGCAGACTCCATGTCGCGCAGCGTCAGCAGCGTCCCCATCTCGCGCTCCTGCCCATCCCCTGTCGCGGCGCCAATCCGGTCCAGCGACACCTGTACCTGCCTCCCGCTCTCCAGCGTCACCGTCTCCGCGGAACTCTGCGCTCCCCGTGCAAACGCGGCCAGCACCGCCGCGCCCAGCGCCGTCTCCGGCAGAAAGATCTCCTCCAGCCGCTGGCCCACCATCGCATCCACCTGCGCCGCGCCCGTCCCCTGTCCACCGCGCTCGATAAAGTGCGCCACCGCGTCCGACACCATCACCGTCCTGTGGTCCGGGGCAAACAGCAGTACTCCATCGCGCAGCGTATCCAGCATCTGGTCCAGGCTCGTCTGCAGCGCCATGTAGCCTTCTTCGCGACTCTGCATCTGGCGTCCCAACCGGTCAATCGTGTTGGTTACACGCCCTACAGGGTCCGCCGCCTGCGCCGGCAGCTCCAGCGGAATCGTCGCTGCCCCGTACAGCACTCCACCCCGCGCAGCTCCCCTGCCTTGCGTCAGCCGCTCTAACTGCGTGCCAATCGTCACCAGCGGTCGCAGCGCCACTGCGGACAGCAGCGCCGCCACCGCCACCGACGCCAGAATCGCCAGCAACGTAAACTCCAGCGCGCTCTGCAACCACGGCTTGTACGCAGCCCGCAGAAACGTCGATTGCACCCCAACATGCACCACCAGAAACGGCATCCGGTTGCGGTCCAGCGGCACCGCGATATCCAGCACCTGCGGCCTGCCAAACACCGTCCGCACCTGGTACAGAATGTTGCCGTCGCGCACCCGCGCAAACGCTTCGCGATACGCCGAACGCTGGTTCACCGCATCCGGGTCAGTCGAAACAATGGTGAACTCATGCGCATCCGTCACGCTTACGTCCTCGACAGACCGCTCATAGCGCACAATCCCGTCCATCGCGCCCTGCAGGTCATCGCTGCTGCGCAACGCATCCACCACCGCCGCATGCAGTAGATCGTCGGCCACCGTGCTGTCGCTCGAGGTCGAGGCCGTCGGAGGATGTGCCCGCAGCCCCGTCTCCACCGCATGCCGCGTCTCCAGCAGCACCTCGCGCGCCAGCACATCGTTGGCCGCATACGTCTGCTGCACCCGCTGCCGCAGCAGTTCGCTCAGAAAGATCGCGCACAGCACCAGCACAATCGCAAAGGTCAACCCGCTGGCTGTCAGCACGAGCTTCGTTCGCAGGCGCATACCTACCCCGCCGCTATCTCGGACTCATCCGCCGCATGCCCGGATGCGTTCGCATACTCCTTCAATTTGTTCTGCAACGTCTTTGTCGTGATCCCCAGGATCTCCGCCGCGCGTGTCTTGTTGTTGTGCGTGGACTCGAGCGTCTTCACAATCAACTGCCGCTCCGCCTCATCCACGGTCGTGCCAACCTGCACATACACCGTGCGCTCATCGTCGCGCGCCGCCGCCTCGTGCGCAGGCGTGGCCAGCCGCGTCGCGTATCCCGGCTCGCCAAAGTGCGGTGGCAGATGCTCCAGCTTCAACCGCCCCGTCTGTGCCAGCACGGTCGCCCGTTCAATCGTATTCCGCAACTCGCGCGCATTGCCTGGCCAGTCGTACCGCATCAGCCG
>Ga0302279_10001504_pt1 | contig 32929 bp, 22 predicted proteins | sample III_Bog_N3_3_FD_194541 | JGI IMG/M metagenome (GOLD analysis project Ga0302279, IMG submission 194541) | Peat permafrost microbial communities from Stordalen Mire near Abisko, Sweden - III_Bog_N3_3 | ecosystem: Environmental > Terrestrial > Soil > Wetlands > Peat | place: Sweden: Abisko...
CGCAGGCGCGACGAGATATATTGCCGGCATGAGTTATCGGGAGCTCCCACCTTTGGAACGCGCGCACCGCGCGCTGATCGTTCTGTCCCGGACCGGGGGTCGGCTGGCCGAGGTCTTCGATGGTCTTTCCAACTGGGAGCGCCTGTGGAAGCCGGACGACAAGGTCTGGAGTTGCGTCCAGGTCGCCGCCCACCTGCTGGACGCGGAACTGGTCAACGCCTACCGGATCCGCATGGCACTGGCCAACCCGGGCATGACCATGGAGCCCTTCGACCAGGATCGCTGGGTGGAACTCCAGGGGTGGGGCGAACGCCCCGTGGACGACGTCCTGGCGGCGTTTTCGGCCCTGCGGCGCACCACGGTCTCGCTCCTCTCCGGCCTCTCCGACGACGAATGGCTCCGCGACTACGTCCACCGCGAACGCGGAAGGCAGACCATCGCCGACACGGCGGCCTTCCTCGAGGAGCACGACGCCCGGCACCTGGTGCAATTGGGACGCACCGCGGAACTTGCCAGCCACGCCCGCGCCGTGGCCTGAGCCGCGGCCTTCCGGACGCCCCCCGGACCTACCTTTCCCGCGTTCCATGAGCAACAAGATCCAACCGCCCAAGGGGACCCGCGACTTCTATCCCGCCGACATGGCCGTGCAGAACCACATCTTCTCCGCGTGGCGCCGCGTCTGCGCCCGTTTCGGATTCCAGGAGTACGAAGGCCCGAGCTTCGAGCACCTGGAACTCTACACGGGAAAGTCCGGCGACGAGATCGTGGGCCAGCTCTACAACTTCAAGGACAAGGGCGATCGCGATCTCGCGCTGCGTCCGGAGATGACCCCGACCCTGGCGAGGCTCGCCAACCAGTTGGGACGGGATCTGCGCAAGCCGGCGCGGTGGTTCTCGCTGCCCCGGCTTTGGCGCTACGAGAAGCAGCAGCGCGGAAGGTTGCGCGAGTTCTTCCAGCTCAACATGGACATCCTGGGATCCGATTCCGTGGAGGCCGACGCCGAGCTGATCGCGGCCGCCTGCGCGATCTGCGAGGAATTGGGATTGAAGGCCGGGGACGTGGTCGTGCGCATCTCGAGCCGCCGCCTGATCAGCTCACTCCTGGACGAACTCGGCTGCACGGACAAGCCGCCCGTGTACCTGGCGCTGGACAGGCGCGAGAAGCTGCCGCGGGAGGAATTCGAGGCGGGGCTCCGCGGATCGGGCCTGGGTGATGACGGAATCCGTCGCCTGGACGCCTTGTTCGCGGCGACTTCCCTGGACTCCGTGAAGGAGATCGTCGATTCGGCACCGGCTCTCGCCGCCCTGGCCGAATTGGAGACGCTGTTCTCGCTCCTGGCGGCCCACGGGGTCGCCGAGTGGGTTCGGTTCGATCCCACCGTCGTGCGGGGCCTGGCCTACTACACCGGCGTGGTCTACGAGGTGTTCGACGCGGGGCGGAGTCTTCGCGCCATCGCCGGCGGGGGGCGCTACGACGACCTCCTGCAGAAGCTGGGCGGGGAACGTCTCCCGGCGGTGGGGTTCGGCATGGGCGACGTCGTGATCGCCGAACTCCTCAGGGAGAAGGGCTTGCTCCCTTCCGGAATTCCGGGGCCGGACCTCTGGCTGGTGTCCCTGGACGGGGATGGACGGAAACTGGCCGCACTCGCCGCCCGCCTGCGCGCCTCGGGCCGCGAGGTGGGATTCTCCTTCGGGGGGGCCAAGCTGGGCAAGCAGATGCAGGCCGCCCAGGAAAACGGCGCCAAGCGCGCGGTCTTCGTGGGCTCCGACCGCGTGGGCGCCCACGAGGTCGAGGTCAAGGACCTGGCCACCGGTGAACAGAAGACCGTCTCCGTCGAGGCGTTGTGCACCTGAACGGAGACGTCGCCCGTTCGATCCGGGGTAGCCACGGATCGGAACCGTGGCGTAGGGGCGGGAGCCCCTGGAGACACCGGTGATCCGCGTCCTCGACGAGCTGGTCGTCAACCGCATCGCCGCCGGCGAGGTGGTGGACCGTCCCGCGTCCGCCGTCAAGGAACTGGTGGAGAACGCCCTGGACGCTGGCGCCCGGCGCATCAAGGTGCGCCTGGAAGGCGGGGGGCTGGACCTGATCTCGGTGGAGGACGACGGCGCCGGGTTGACCGCGGAGGACCTGGACCTGTGCTGGTTGCGCCACGCCACGTCCAAGCTCGAGCGTTTCGAGGACCTGGCGACGGTGGGTACCTACGGGTTCCGCGGCGAGGCTTTGAGCTCGCTCGCGTCCGTGGCCGAATTGCGCATCGACACGCACCACCTGTCGGAAGCCGATGGCCACGCCATCGTGGTACACGGAGGAAACCTGGTCTCCCGATCGCCCTCGGGCTGGCCCCGCGGCACCAAGGTGGAAGTGCGGGGATTGTTCGCGGGCATTCCCGTGCGCCGCCGGTTCCTCGGCTCCGCCCAATCGGAGGCGAGCAAGGTGCTGGGCACCCTGGTGCGCCAAGCCCTGTTCCGGCCGGAAGTCGAATTCCGTCTCTCCCACGGGAACCGGGAACTCCTGCACGTGCGCGCCTCGGACCGCCGCCAGCGCTGCCGAGACCTGCTGGGCGCCCTGTCGGAGGGGATGGAGCCGGTGGAATGGACGGACCGGAGCCTGTCCATCCAGGGCATGGTGGGCGCTCCGGGAACCGACCGGGGCCGCGCCGACCAGATCCACTTCGCCGTGAACCGAAGGCCGGTGTCTTCGGGGACCCTGGCACGGGCGGTCTCGCAGGGCTTGGGGCTACCCGCGGGCCGACACCCCGTCTGCGTGCTGGATCTGTCCATCCCGCTGGAGCACGTGGACGTCAACGTGCACCCCCAGAAGAGGGAGGTCCGGTTCCAGGCGGAAGCCATGGTCTTCCAGGCGGTGACGGACGCCGTCTCGCAGGCCTTGGACAAGCGTTCCAGCCTGCCGCTCTTCTTGCCCACGGTTTCCGCGGAGGAAGCGCCTCCCCTGCCTGGGTTCGAGGAATCCGCTGTTCCGCTGCCGGAGGCCTTCGAGCCGCCCTTTTCCGGCGTCGACCCCTCCCAGGTGGACTTGTTCGCGGCCTCCAACCCCAATCTGGTCGCCTTCCCCTCCACGAGGACGGCCAGCGTCGCGCCGGAACCGGCCCGCACCTTCGCGGATTCGGGGGTGCCCTTCCTGCAGGTGGACGGCTACATCCTCTGCCCGCTCCAGGGGGGATTGCTCTGCCTGGACCAGCGGGCCGCCCACGAACGGGTGCTGTACGAGCAGGCGTTGGCCAGCCTCGCGCGGGCGGGAGCCCTGCCTTCGCAGCAGCTGCTCTTCCCGCGGGCGGTGGAACTGCCCGTGCGCGAGTACGACACCGCGATCTCGAACCTGGAGGCGCTCCGGGCCCTCTCCTTCGACCTCGAACCCTTCGGAGGCTCCACGGTCCTTCTGCGTGGAATTCCCGTCTCCACCACCCAAGAGGAAGGTGAACACCTTCTCCAGGAGGTGCTCGCCGCCGTCGCGGAGGAGGAACCCACCACGGCGCGGCTCCACATGGCCTTCGCCGCATCCTTCGCCCGCGCGGCCGCCCTGCGCCGGAACGACGAACTCTCCCCCCAGGAGCGTTCGGCGCTCGCCGACGAATTGTTCGCCTGCGCGGAGCCTTGGCAAACGCCTCGGGGAAAGCAGACGGTGGCCAGGATCGCCGCCGCGGATTTGGAACGCCTGTTCCACTGATCCGGCGTGTCCGTCCGAGGTGGAAATAAATCCTCGGCAACAAAGAAATTCGCCGCAACACCCTTGACTTCCTGGATCCTTAAGCGTAACTTAAGCTCCGGATGCTCGCCGTTTTGCGCGGGGAATTGGCGGCGACATCCTTTGGCGGCGAGGTTTACCTCGCCGCCCTTTTTGTTTGCCACTTGTCCCGGTTGCGGTGGTCCATTGTCACTCCCCGGTCTTTCTTGCGTCGGACTCGCCGCCCGCTCCGGAATCGGTTGCAGGTGCATGTTTCCGCCCCATTTGATGGGTACTTTGTCCCGACTACGAATGAATAGATCCCTGGGGATGCATCGAGGCCGCTGGACACGGTCGGCTTTGGCCGGGTGTCTGGTGCTGGTGTCGATGCAGGCTCGTTCCGATCCCCCGATCTACGTCCCGTTGCCCCCGGCGGCGACCCCGTTCGCGGACCCCGAAACGCCCGTGGCCCTCCTCCACCCGCCGGCGCAGGCGGCCACGACGGAATACCAGATCGGATTCGACACCAGGCAGGTGGACATCCAGAGCTACCTGAAGGTGGACAGCGCCCTGGGGCTCGATTCCATGAACCTGTGGGAGAACCACTACGGAGAGCTGTCCGACTACCTGGCCGACATGCTGGCCGCCAGTCGCCGCAAAGCGATCGATCGGGAACTTTCGGGGCAGGCGCGGCAGGCGGACTCGGCGGCGGAGGCCGCCAACCGCTACGAGCTGCCCGTGAAGATCCCCGAGTGGGCCAAGCGGCTGGGCCTATCCAAGCCGGCCCTCTCCCTGACGGGATCCTACACGCTCCAACTGAAGGCCGCCTCCCATTGGACCAGCGCCCAGGAAGCCGCGGGCACGGCCAACAAGATCCCCGACTTCTCCCCCGAACAGATCCCGAACATCAACCTGACGGGGCAGATCGGACAATTCGTGTCCATGAGCCTGACCTGGAACCAGTCGGGGTTCGGGGCCACGCAGAACCAGGACCTGCACATCAAGTACGCGGGCCAGAAGCCCGAGGACACGGAAGACGACATCCTGCAGGAGGCGGAATTCGGGCAGATCCAGCTCGCGCTGCCCGGCACCAGCCTCACGGGATACTCGGAGGCTGCTTCGGGGGTGCTGGGCCTGCGGGCCAAGATGAGGTTCGGCGACGTGGATCTGACCCTGGTGGGGGGGTCGCAGAACGGCGAGCAGCAGAAGCAGCACATCGGGCGCGGGGCCACCGTGAGCGTGCAGCCTCTGATCCGCGACCGCGACATGGACGTGGGCTACGACTTCTTCCTGACCGCCCAGGCCCGGAAGAACTGGGGCACCGCGGGGGGCGCACTGGCCCCGCAGAACACCCCGACGTTGAATCAGCCCGCGACCTACAACGTGTACCAGAGGGTGAAGCCCACCGACGTGACCACCCACCCGAACTGGTCCGTCTCCGTAGGGACGGCGACGTCCTACGACACCAACGGACTTCCGTACTACACCACCCCGTCGGGCCAGTCCTGGAGATTGCTTTCGCCGGGAACGGACTACTACTGGCAGAACGGCGTGCTGCGCATGACGCGGTCCGGAGCGGCGTCCACCGGGCAGGCACTGGGCGTGGTTTGGCTGTCGTACCAATCCGGGGGTCCCAATGGAACGAATCGCGGCAGCGGTGGGTCCGGAACCAAGACCGTGACGTTGAGTCTGCTGTACGCCGACGACCACGACGACCCCTACCTCCAGAAGCTGCAACTGCGCAACCGCTACTACAAGCTCCCCACGGTGGCCACCGGAGACCAGCCCAACATGACGCTGAAGGTCCTGGACAACACTTCCACACGCGGGGACCCCAGCGTGGACTCCACCGGCACATCCTGGGCGTATCGTCTCGGGCTCGCCGACGGGAACGGGAGGCTCTTCTACGACAATTCCGCGATCTTCGACTGGGCCAACCACGCCCTGATCTTTCCCACTCTGGAACCGTTCCGGCCCTATGGCCAGGGCGAGGATTACGACACCATCCGCACGGCGCTTCCCACGCTCCCGTCGCGCTTCTCCATCCAGATCACGGCCAAATCCACCTCGGATTCCATCCAGATCGGCAGTCGCGACGTGGCCAGCGTGAGCGGGACCAACTGCGTGGACATCATCCAGGGTTCCGAGGTGCTGACGCTGAACGGATCCACCCGCCTGACCAAGGGGGTGGACTACGACGTCCAATACCAGACCGGGACCATCACCCTGCTTTCGTCCCGGGCCCGCGACCCCTCCGCAGACATCCAGGTGGACTACACCTGCACCCCTTTCTTCTCCCTGGCCAACCGCACCGTGGCCGGAGCACGGCTGGACTACCAACTGCCCGAGATCAGCAAGGAATCGGAGATCGGCGCCACCTTCCTCTACCGCTCGGAGACCACCACCGATCCGCGCCCCCAACTGGCGCGCGAGGGCAGCACCGCCATGCTCTGGGGTGCCAACCTCCTCTTGGCGGGAGAATCCGAATCACTCACCGATTGGACCGGCATGATCCCCCTGATCAAGGCCAAGGCGGATTCCAAATGGCGGCTGGAGATGGAAGGGGTGCAGAGCTGGGTGGACCCGAACCCGTCGGGCTACGCGCTGGTGGACGATTTCGAGAGTTCCCAGTTGGACAACGAGCTTCCCATCAACCGCCTGGGTTGGTACCAGGCGAGCCCGCCCGGGGCGGTCGTGGGCGACTCCACCTACGACGACACCCTGAACTACCAGCACCAAGGGGAGTTGGTCTGGTCTTCCAACGCGCAGGTCCAGCTTTCCTACATCTACCCCACCCACGACGACGGCACCGGCGCTCCGGCGATGCAGAACGTCCTCCACCTGCGCTTCGAGCCCAACGAACGGTCGGGTGCGGGCATGTCGTGGGGGGGCATCATGCGCACCATGCCGCCCAGCAGCCGGAACCTGACCAGCGACGCCTACCTGGTGGTGGTGGTCCAAGGCACGGGGGGCGATCTCAACTTCGATTTCGGCGACGTCAGCGAAGACCTCTCCATCGACGGTTACGAGCCGGACAACACGCTGGAGAGCGAGGACCTGGACACCGCCGGCCATCCCACGGGAAGGAAGCAGAACGACCTGGGTCTGGACGGCAAGGCCGACACCGGCGAAACGGCCAAGGTCTGGACCTGCTACCGGCTGGACTGCCAATCCACGCTGCGCACCCACAACGGAGTGCTGGATCCGGCCGGAGACGACTTCCGACCCGACGCCATCAGTTCCGACCCGGACGCCTCCATCAACGGGACCCAGGGAAACGACGACTACGTGGACGGCGGATCGAACACCTTCTTCGATTCGGAGAACCTCTTCGGGGACGGGACCCTCCACACGCTGAACGCCTACAACCGGTTCCGGATCGTGATGGGGGGGGCGGACTCCACGCCCTACCAGGCCCTGGCCCACGGCTACCGGCTCTACCAGATTCCGCTGAACAAGCCTTTCCAGCAGAGGGGGGGCGGGGCCAGTTGGAACCAGATCAACTACGTGCGCGTGTGGGTGGACGGCCTGACCACCGCCAAGGGCGCCAACATCCTGCGCGAAGACTACCAGATCGCGCGGATGGCCCTCCTGGGGAACCAGTGGTTGGGCACCGGCCACCTCTCCAAGAACGACGACACCACGGTGGTGGACAGCACCTATTCCCAGCAATACTCCTCGGTGACCAAGACCGTTTCCCAGGACAGCTCGAGCCTCCAGGTCTCGGTGATCGGGACCACCACGGACAACTCCAACTACGTGCCGTCCGCCGCGGTCCCGCAGGTGCGGGATCCCAACACGGGCGCGCTCCAGCCCGAGCAGTCGTTGCGGCTGATCTACACCGATCTCCACCGGGATTTCGGCGCCGCCGGAGCCTTGAAGGCCGACACGGGCGTGGCGCTGCGCACCTACGACGTCCCGCGGGACTTCACCCTGTACCAGGACCTGGAACTCCTGGTGTACCACCAGTCCGTGGACGGGCGGACCGATGCGGGCCCGGCTCCCGTGCGGTTCGGCGTCGAGCTGGGCTCGGGCGACCCCACCAGCGCGAGCGCCCCCTACTACGAATATTCCTTCGATCCGGTGCCCGCCACCTGCCCGATCGGCGACCAGACCGCGGGGTGCCAGGACCAGACGACACAGGCCCGCACGGCCGCCATGCAGGCGAACTGGAACGACAACCAGATCCTGATTCCGCTCAAGACCCTGACCGACCTCAAGACCCTGCGCCGCCAGAAGAACCTGAACGTGGACTCCTTCTTCAGCGAAGCGATTTCCTCTCCCATCGGACGCCTGGACGCGCAGGATTCCGTCAAGGTCTTCGGCGACCCCACGGTCTCCCAGGTGAGTTGGATGCGGTTCTGGGTGCGCGCCAACCCCCGGACCGCGGCGAGCGCCGTGTCGGACGTGGCTTCGGGCGAGATCTGGATCGACGACCTCCGTCTCAACACCCCCCACCGCGCGTTCGGCAGCGCCCTGCGCGCCGCGGGGCAGGTCAATTTCTCCGATCTCCTGGACCTCTCGGCGAGCACGCAGTACAGCGGCGGGAACTTCGTGCCCATGGGCCAGACGGAACCGACCTTCGCCCAGCAGAAGTCCAGCGCCACCGTCACCGGGACGGCCCGGCTCTCCATGGACAAATTCCTTCCCGAGTCCTGGAAGGCCCAGCTGCCGGTGTCCGTCACCTTCAACGGAGCCCTCACACGACCCTGGGCGGTGCCCGGCTCCGACCAGCAGTTGTCGGAGGATGGAATCCAGAGGATCACCTCCGACTGGTGGGACGGGAGGATGCGGCGCGACTCCTCGGACTTCGCCCAGGGGGAATCCAGGGCGTACGAGACCATGGTGGTCACCCGGACCATTTCCAGTTCGTGGACCCGCGCCCGCGACGAGAACTCCGGACTCGGCCCCTTCCTCACCAACACCCTGTTCGCGCGTCCCAAGCTGGCCTGGACCTACACGGACCAGGCGAGCCTCGCGCCCAACAACCGCGACAGCACCTGGAACCACACGGTGCGGCTGGACTACGACTTCAGCCCGCCGCCGCCGCCCAACCTCAAGCCCTTCGGGGCGGCCAAGGCGGCCTGGGTGCCGGACTTCCTGAAGACCTTCGACTTCCAGCCGTGGCCCACTGCCATCTCCAGCACCTTGGCGGACCTGGACTACCTGGAAGGGCTCCATTCGGTCCTGACCCCGGACAAGGACAGCCTGCCCCTCACGCACACCCACACCTACACCGCCAACCTCAACCACGCCGTCTCCCTGGAGTGGCCCGTGCTCAACTTCGTGAAGCTGAGCTTCTCCGAGCGTGCGGCCCGGGTGTGGAACGATTCCATCCAGGCCCCCCTCTTCGACCCGTCCACGGGACTGGTCAACGCATGGCCCTACATCTTCGACTGGGACACCACCCACCTCCGGTCGCCGTCCGGGGTGGAGGAGCGCCAGCAGTTCGGCCTCCTGCGCAACGAGAACGGTCGCACCACCACCTTCTCGTTCGACCTCACCCCACGGATCCTGCCGTGGTTCACCACCACGGGGGGCTTCCAGGCCAGCGGAGCCCTCAACCGACAGGCCCCGACAGCCAGCCTGGACGCGGCCAACGACACGCTCTACACCCAGTTCTGGACCTACAGCCATTCGGACAATTTCCGGTCCAGCCTGCGGCTGGACGTGCCCGCGGTGTTCCGGTCCCTGCAGGGGGTCCTACCGGATTCCTGGTCCAAGCCCCTCAACGACGCGAAGCAGGGGATCGACCGGTGGCGGTGGACGGGGATCGGCGTGGAATACTCGGTGGACGACCGGGAGTCGGGGATCGACCAGACCCTGGACTACGCGTCGTACCACGAGCAAATGGACGCGAGCAGCATGCAGTTGTGGCAGATGGGGCTGGGAGACAACAGGGGGCTGCGTTCGCCTCTGGATCTGATCACCGGATCCCGGCCCAAGTCCGGATTCGGCCAGTACGCTCCCCTTCGCCTCACGGATCCCAACTACCTGCCCGGCGTCAACGACACGGCGAGCGAAGCCCTGTTCACCGGGCAGGACAACACCCGCTCCTACCGCGTGAGCACCAACACCGACTTCACCGTTCCCGGCCTTCTGCTCACCCTGCAGCCGAGCCTCACCTACATGATCTCCTGGGACGAACGGTGGTCCACGCCCTGGGACGTGGACACCACCAAGACCTGGCCCCAGATCAGCGTCAACGCCTCCCTGGCGAACTTCGCCGGAAGGGTGCCCTTCCTGGGGCGGTGGTTCGAGAGCGTGACCGCCAACCATACCACCACCTGGGAGGTCCAGCAGCAGATCTACCCGCACTCCTCCAGCAACGACGTCACCAACTACAGCCTGAAGTGGGCGCCGTTGCTGGGTCTCCAGGCCAAGACCAAGGGGAATTGGAGCTTCGACGACAAGACCAACTTCGGCGTCAGCCTGGCCAAGAGCTTCATCAAGAACCCCGATTCGGCCGCCGTCACCGGAATCTGCCCGGATTCGCTGGGTCTCCCCGTCTTCTACACCAACCAGGCCGTGGCCGTGGAGCGGTGCTTCCAGGTGGTGGGCCATTCCCAGACCTACCACTGGAACACGGGGAACGAGGGCACCGCCACCTACCGTTTCCAGACCCACAAGGGGATCCAGATCTTCCGCTGGTTCGTGAAGCTCGACAACGACCTGGTGGTGACCTTCCGGGCCGGATGGACCCGGGATTGGCAGCTCCAGAACACCTACGACGCCAGCACGGGCCAGGACGACGGACCCCAGACCCTCGCCGACGTTACTACCGTTTACGCCGGATCGAACGCGTCCTACAACTTCACTTCGAAGCTGGCCGCCAATTTCGACGCGAGCTACAAGCGGACCGATCAGAAAGATCCGACCGATCCGTCGGCACCGACCGTCGCCAACGACATTTCGTTGTTGGCGTCACTCCAGTACAAGTTCTGAGGACTATTCCTTGCGCAGAGACATCTTCATCAACGTTTCCCCCTTCGAGAAGCGCATCGCGCTCCTGGAAGACGGAAGACTCACCGAGCTCGTCGTCGACAAGCCGGACAACCAGCGGATCGTGGGCAACATCTACAAGGGGCGCGTGGTTTCCGTGCTCCCCGGGATGCAGGCCGCCTTCGTGGACATCGGCCTGGAGAAGGCCGCCTTCCTCCACGCCGCGGACATCGCCCCGGCGGGGACCGAGGCCTACGACGAGGACGACGACAGCGACGACGAGGTGGATCCCCGCCGCCGCGACCGCGCCGAACGACCCATCGCCGAACTCCTGCGCGAGGGCCAGGAGATCCTGGTCCAGGTCGTCAAGGAGCCCATCAGCACAAAGGGCGCGAAGGTCACGGGGTATCTCTCCATCGCCGGGCGCTTCCTGGTCTGCATGCCCAACACCACCTTCATCGGGGTGTCCAAGAAGAGCCGCGACCACGGTTCCCGCCGCAAGCTGAAGCAGCTGGTGCAGGAGCTGCGCCGGTTCCCGGACGTGGGCTACATCGTGCGCACCAACGGGCTCAACGAGACCGAAGAGGAATTCCGCATCGAGATGGGGATCCTCGAGGAGAAGTGGGCGTTCATCAAGTCGGTGGCCAGCGAGTGCGAGGCGCCGCGGCTGGTGCTGGAGGAGAACGAAGCCGCCGTGGGCATCCTGCGCGACTACTTCTCCGAGAAGGTCGACAAGGTGATGGTGGACGACAAGGACTTCTTCCAGAAGACCAAGGCCTACATCCGCCAGCTTTCGCCGGACCTCGTGAGCCGGGTCCACCTCTACGACGAGAAGACGCCGCTGTTCGACGAATTCGAGATCGAACAGGAAGTCCAGAAGGTCTACGCCGACAAGGTTTGGATCCGCAAGGGGAGCCACCTGGTCATCCAGACCACGGAGGCCATGACCACCATCGACGTCAACACGGGTCGCAACGTGGGCCGCGACGACCAGGCCGCCACCATCCTGGACACCAACATCACGGCCGCCAAGGAGATCGCCAAGCAGTTGCGGCTGCGCGACCTGGGCGGGATCATCGTGGTGGACTTCATCGACATGGACGCCGAGGACGACCGCGAGAAGCTGGTCCGCGAGTTCCGCAAGGCCTTGCGCGGCGATCGCGCGCCCATCACGGTGGCCAGCTCCATCAGCCAGTTCGGCCTGCTGGAGATGACCCGCAAACGCGTGCGCGAAGCCCTGGTCAAGACCGTCTCCGAGCCCTGCAGCCACTGCGAGGGTTCCGGGAACGTGCTCCTGCCCAGTTCGGTGGTGGCCTCCCTGGAGCGCTGGGTCCGCCGGAACCAGTCCCGGAACGGGCCCAAGGAGATCGCCATCGTGGTCCACTCCCGGATCATCGACTACCTGGTGGCCGAGCGTTCCACCGCCTTCCACCGCCTGGAGAGCTTCGGAGCGAAGATCGAGCTGGTGGAGGATCCGGACGCGCCCGCCGACAGCTACCGCATCTTCCACTCCCGTTCGCTGGAGGAGCTCACCCCCCAGCACAACGCGGCATGATCTCCCCGGCCCTCCGGGAACCGGAGGCCGTGCGGGAGCTGGACACGCGCTGGGTGCTGGGCACATACGCCCGCCAGCCGCTCTCGCTGGAGCGCGGCGAGGGAGCCTGGGTCTGGGACACGGAAGGCCGCAAGTACCTGGACCTGACCGCGGGCATCGCCGTGAACGCCCTGGGGCACGCGGATCCCCTGGTGGTGGCCGCCATCCACGAGCAGGCCTCCAGGATGGCCCACACCTCCAACCTCTACTTCACGCCCCTCCACGGGCGGATGGCCCAGGTGCTCTGCCGCCACGGGGGAATGGACAAGGCGTTCTTCTGCAATTCCGGCACGGAGGCGAACGAGGCCGCCATCAAGTTCGCGCGCAAGTTCTGGCACGAGCGGGGATCCACCTGGCGACACGAGATCGTCTCCTTCCAGGACTCCTTCCACGGACGCACCTACGGGGCGTTGTCCGCCACCGGACAGGACAAGATCCAGACCGGTTTCGGCCCGCTCCTGCCGGGATTCGTGCGGTCGGCCCTGAGTCCGGAAGGCCTTCGCGAGTCCGTGGGAGCGCACACCGCGGCGGTGATCCTGGAGCCCATCCTCGCGGAGGGCGGGGTCATCGAGCCGTCGCCGGAATTCATCGCCACCTTGAACGAACTGCAGGAGAAGCACGGCTTCCTGCTGATCGCCGACGAGATCCAGACGGGCCTCGGCCGCACGGGAGAGTGGTTCGCCCACAAGGCGATCGGGCTCCGCCCGGATCTCGTGACCCTCGCGAAACCCCTGGGCGGTGGTCTTCCGCTCGGAGCGGTCCTCCTGAAACAGACGGTGGCGGACGCCATCAAGCCCGGCGACCACGGCACCACCTTCGGGGGCAATCCGGTGGCGGTCGCGGCGGGACTGGCCGTCCTGGATCGCCTGGAAAGGCCGGGATTCCTGGAAGGCGTCCGCGAAGTCGCCGCGCGCCTGCGCGCCGGATTGGCCTCCCTATCCGGGCGCGGTCCCTTCGGGGAAGTGCGGGGGAAGGGATTCCTGATCGGCATCCAGGTTTCCTGCGACCCGGGGAAGATCATGGAAGCCGCCCGCGAGGAGGGCCTGATCGTCTACCGCGCCGGTGCGCACGTCCTGCGCCTGCTGCCGCCCCTGGTGCTTTCGGCCGGACAGGCGGATCTCGCCGTGGAAGGCCTTCGGAAGGTCGCTGACAGGATCTGACTACTGCCGGGCCGCGGCCCGGCCCCACGCGACCATCCGCATGTCCTCCTCCTCGATGTGGTGGCGGAGCCAGTCCACCAGGAAGCGGGCGAGGGTGAGCGGCAAGGTGAGCCTGCCGGCGTCGTGGTCGACGACCAGCTGTCCCACCTGGCTCGCCAGTTCCTCGTGCTTGCGCCGGTGCTCGGGGAGTCCGGGGTAGGCGATGCCGCCCATCAGGCGCTCCTCGGCGCGGAAGTGCGCGACCGTGTATGTGGCCAGCGACCGCAGCGTTCCGCCCATCTTCTCCTTGGCGGTACCGGCCATCAACGTCTCGTGGAGGTCGTTCATGAGCCCGAACAGATGCCTGTGCTGGTCGTCGACCTCGGCATCCCCCGTCTCGTACCGCGGTTCCCATTCGGCGAAAGCCAAGATTCCCCCCCGTCGGGTCTCAGGCCCCTCCGCCCAGATCGGCGAGGAAGGAGGTGTCGATTCCGTTGTTCTTGAACAGTCCCAGGAGTCCCTGCTTGTCGACCGCCTTGATGTAGGCCTCGCGGGCGTCCACGGTCTTTCGGCGCACGAGGTCCGTCAGGCTGTCGTTCATCGTGCACATCCCGTACTTCTTCCCCGTCTGCATGACCGAGGGGATCTGGAACGTCTTCCCTTCGCGCACGAGGGCGGAAACGGAGGGGGTTCCGATGAGGATCTCGTAGGCCGCCGCGCGACCGCCGCCGATCCTCCGGCAAAGGGTCTGGGCGATGACACCCTTCAGCGATTCCGAGAGCATGACCCGGATCTGGTCCTGCCGGTCGGCGGGAAAGACGTCGATCAGGCGATCCACCGTGGACGGCGCGGTGCTGGTGTGCAGGGTGCCGAACACCAGGTGCCCCGTTTCCGCGGTCTCGATGGCGATGGAGATGGTTTCCAGGTCCCGCATCTCGCCCACCAGCACGATGTCCGGATCCTCGCGGAGCGCGGCCCGCAGGGCGCTGGAGAAGGTGCGGGTGTGGATGCGGACCTCGCGCTGGTTGATCAGGCACCCCTTGTTCGGGTGCACGAACTCGATGGGGTCCTCGATGGTGATGATGTGGTCCTTGCGCTGCCGGTTCACGAGGTCGATGAGCGCCGCGAGCGTCGTGGATTTTCCCGATCCCGTGGGCCCGGTCACCAGCACCAGGCCCTTGGATAGGAAGCACAGCTGGCGGACCTCCTCCGGGAGGTTGAGGTCGTCCACGGAAAGGATGTCCGTAGGAATCTGTCGAAAAACCGCCCCGACTCCCTTGCGGTCGCGGAAATAGTTGGCCCTGAAGCGCGCGAGTCCGGGGATCTCGTGGGCGAAGTCGGTGTCGCCGGTCTCCAGGAATTCCTCCCGGTTGCGCGCCGGCGCGATCTCGAAGAGCAGGTCGCGCAGGGCCTCGTCGGAGTACCGGGGCTCCCCGTCCAGCCGAACCATGTCGCCGGAATCGCGCAGCATGGGAGGCTCGTTGGAGCAAAGGTGGAGATCGGATGCCTTGCGCTCCACCATGATCCGGAACAGCCGGTGGATGGCCGGCTCCGCGACGGTGCCGGCGACCGACGCGGGATCGGTCGCGACCTGGATCGATTCCGACAGGGTGAACACGGCCTTGGGTCCCAGGGCGGAAGGATGGCCCGCGCAGGCGAAGGAGCGTTCGCCGCACCGGTAGAGGAACTCGAAGGGGCCGTTGGACCGTATGGAGGCGACCATGTCCGGCGGCGCGATCTCGGAGAGCAGGGAGACCACCGCGGCGGGGTCGCAGCGCTCCGCCGTCATGGGCCGTTCCTCCCCGTCGAAGACGAAGACGATCTCGCGGCCGGCCTGGAGCAGGAAATGCGATGCGCCGTGCGCGATCTGCGCCTGCAGGTAGCTGTCGAGGGTGGCCATCAGGCGGCGTCCGACGGTTCGACGGACTCGATCCAGTCCTTGTTGACCACCACCGTGCCGGATTCCGTCACCAGCGGGAAGAAGCGCTCCGGGAGGTTCAGGAAGTCCAGGGGACGACGGTGGTCCCCGGGGAGGAGGAGGCGCACCAATCCCGCCACTTCGGCGCCGCCGCGCAGCCGGACCCGCAGGACGGCGCTCGAGGCCTGGAATTCCTCCAGTTCGGAAAGTTCCTCGAGCGGCTCGAGGCAGGCGAACATGGCGATGGACGCCTTCGCCAGGAGCCTGATCCGTCCGTCGATGGAGGCGGGGACGAAGGTGTCCGCATCGTTCAACCGACCCAGGAGACCTTGGGAGCCGCGCGGGTCGGGAGGCGCGAGGAAGAGAACCGCCTCGACGGGGCCGTCGGGTCCGGAAGGGAGGCGCACGGGAATCCGCCGCACGTCCAAGGCAAGATCGAGCATGGGGCCATGCTACGATAACCGGTGAGGTCGGGGCAATCCCTCAAAAGCACCCCGACGATCGTAGGGACGCGATATTTTGCGTCCCTACGATCGTCGGGGACCCATCACCCCGGCCTTCGACAGGATCCGTTCCAATTTCCGGTTCCACACGGGATGTCCATCCGGTGTTTCCGGATAGGCGAGGAGGTGCGTTCGCAACTTGGACATCCACCAGAGGGCGCGGGCGATCCGGGACATCAGTCGAGGCCGGCTGGCGAGCTTTCCGACCAGACGCAGGAGGGGGCCGGCCGATCTCCAGGACGTGGAGTACAGCGCGGAGACCGTGCGCGGGTCCGCCATCCGGACCAGCGCGTCGAAGTCCTCCTGGCGAAGATCCTGGAGCAGCGGCCGCAAGGCTTCCTGCGCGGAGATGCCGGCGCCGTGGTCCAAGATGCTGTCTTCCCAGCGGTAACCGAGATAGGCGCGATGGTAGCCCCACAGGCGATCCAGCGTCGCCCCGCCAAGGTCCAAGGCCCGGGTCGCCTGCAGTGCGGCGAGGTGCCCCGAGAGGAGCGAGGAGTGGATGCCGGCCCCGTCCAAAGGTCCCACGCAGCAGGCGGCGTCCCCGCAGGCGATGTAGCCCGGGGCGACGGCGCAGGAAAGGAAGGTTCGAGCGGGCAGGAACGCGCCTGCCGCGGAGATGCGCTCCCACCGCATTCCCCAGGATCGACCGTGCTCCTCCAGGCATCTCGCCCAGGGTCGCGCCGACGGCGACCCTCCGATGCCCGCGTTCATGTGCGTCCTTCCGTTGGGGAAGTACCAGACGTACCCCCCGTTGGAGGCCGCCAGGTCGTAGGTCAGGACCAGCTCGTCGGGATGGGGGATGCCGGTGGGGCTTCGCGCCAGCTCGCGGTAGGCGAATGCCAGGCGTCCCTCTCCGACTTCCTTTTCCAGGGGTCCCGGCACGGCGACCTTCCGGCGCAGCCCGGCGGCCGCGCCGCTGCAATCCAAGCAGCAGCGGGCCCGGAGAACGCCGTCCTCCGTGCGAACTCCGACGATCGCGTCGTCTTCGGCGACCCAGTCGAGGATCCTGGTGTTCCCGCGGAACTCCGCCCCCGCCGCCATCGCGGCGTCCAGCAGGATCCGACCCATGCGGGGCCGGTCCACCATGGCGCGCGGGGCCGTTTCGGCGGGGATCACCAGGTGGTCGCGCCCATCGGATGTGGAGATGCGCGCGCCCAGGTTTCCGCGGAGCACGGCGGGGGAGAGGTCCACTCCCAGCACCGCGAGGGTCCAGCGGATCTCGTTCTCCTCCATCGCGTCGCCGCAGGCCTTGGTCCCCACCTGGTCGGCCGACCTCCTGTCCAGGAGCACCACGCCCAATCCCGCCCGCGCGGCCGAAAGGGCCGCCGCGCAGCCCGCCGTGCCCGCGCCCACCACGGCCAGGTCGCAGTCGAAACCCGTCACGGACGTGACAATTCCCGTCGGACCGGCACCAGGTCTCGCACCAGCGACGCGGGCAACCACTTGCGGACCTTCTTGTAGCGCGGCGCGTCGAGGGTGTCCAGCCAGGCCCGGGCGGAATCCGGCCGGTTCATGGCGGCGTGGATTCGGGCCAGGTTCCCGGCCGCGGAAAGGCGGCCGACCGGGAGGACTTCCAGGCCGTCGTACTCGCGGAAGCTCGCGCGGTAGGTGTCCAGCGCCTGGGGCAGGCGGTCGAGCCGGAAAAGGACATCGCCTTCCGCTTGCCGGTAGAGCCGATTTTCCGGCCAGATCGCCCGGGCGTCCTGGACCACGCGAAGGGCCTCGGCGTAATCGCCGCGCTCGTAGCGGATCCAGAGGAGCGAGGTGCGGAAGGCCTCGCGAAACGGCGACCGGGAGGCGGCCGCCTGCTGGGTGTAGAGCAATCCGCGGTCGCGTTGGTCGCCCCCGATGAACCTGCCCAAGGGCCCGATCCCCTGGGACTTCCAGAACAGGTACCCGCCGAGGATCCCCCGGAGTTCCGGGCTGTCCCAGCCCCGGTCCATCATGTCCCGGGCGACGGAGGCCGCCGAGCGCCCGTCCAAGGCCGAGGCCATGTTCCGACCTTCCAGTTCGGCCAGGTAGGACTCCTGCGAAAGGGCCATGGCGTCGATCAGACGCGTGCGCGGATCCGTTCCGGACCGGACCAGTCGGGAGAGCTGGTCCAGGGAGCGGTGCGCGGACTCCAGCCGGGCCGGATCGTGGAGGTCCGCGAAGGCGGAAAGGGCGACGGTGGCCGAAAGCAGGAGCTTCTCCTGCGCGGAACCCCCCTCCCAGGAGCGGGCGAAGCTGTCCGCCGCCCGGTGCTTTCCGGAAAGCGAAAGGTTCGATGCTTCCTCGAAGGCCGCCAGTCCCCGACTTCCCAGCAGGGTGTCTCCCGCCTGGGCGCTAAACAGCCATCCGGCCACGGCGATCGCGATCACGTTGCCCGCAAACCTACTTCCCGGCACTCCCACTTCGCCCGCGGGAATCCCCGGGACGCGTGGAGTCCCCAGTTTGTAGGCTTTGCCGCGATGAGCGCTGCGGACCCAATTGCCGTCCTGGCCCTGGCGGGCCGACCCCAGGACCTCCCTCTCACTCCATCGGCCAGGCGGCGCGTGCGGCGCGTGGAGATCCGGTTGGACCTCGTCGAACCCGGGGAATGGTCGCACCGGGTGCGCGAGGTCGAACGAGCCTTCCCCGCAGCGCGTCTGTTGGCCACTCTGCGCCGCCGCCAGGACGGCGGGATGTGGCCCGACGATGTGGACAGGCGGGAGGCGCTGGAAAGGATCTTGTCCATCCGGGGCTGGGACGCGCTGGACCTCGAATCGGACGCGCCCGACCTGGAGCCTCTCCTGGCACTGGTGCGAAAGCTCGCGCCGGATCTGCGTCTGGTGCTCTCCCGGCACGTTTTCGGGGCGGTCGAGGGGAAGGAAATCGCCGACCAGATCTCGCACCTGCGCGCCCATGTCGCGCGGACGGGTGCGCAGGTGGCAAAATGGGCGGGGGTGGTGTTGGACCTGGAGGAGGACGGCCCCGAACTCGTCCGCATCCTTTCCGCATGGGACGGCGGAACGGTTCCGGCGGTCTTCCCCATGGGCGCGGGAGCCGAGCCGTGGCGGGTGGCCTGCGCGGCGGCATCCGGAGGATGGGGCTACGGGCACGACGGCACCGGCGCGCTGGCCCTGGGCCAGTTGCCGTGGCGCATGTTCGACGCCCTGCTCGGAGCGGTTCCCCGGTCGGACCGCTGGGACCCGGAATGGTTCGCGGGGATCTCCGCCGCCACCGCGCTCGCGCTGCGGGAGGAAGCGGCGCCATGAGACGGATTCCGTCCGCCATCGCCGCCCTCGCCCTCCTGGGCGCGTCTCCGGTCTTCGCGCAGTTCGGGAAGAACAAGGTGCAGTACCGGGAATTCCACTGGAAGGTGGAACGGACCCGCCATTTCGACGTCTATTTCGCCCAGGGAGGAGAAGATATCGCGCGGCGCGCCGTGGACAGCCTGGAGGTCTTCTACGCGAGGTTGGTGCAGAAGACCGGCATGCACCTGGAGGAGAGGGTTCCCATCCTGCTCTACGACAGCCATCCGAAGTTCCAGCAGACCAACGTCACCGACGAGATCCTCCAGGAAGGAGTGGGCGGCTTCACGGAGATCTTCCGGAACCGGATCGTGGTCCCCTTCGAAGGCTCCTACCGGGAACTGGACCACGTGCTGGCCCACGAGATGGTGCACGCGGTCATGTTCGACGCCATGCGCCAGGGGAGCGGTTCGGCCATCGCCGGTGCCATGCGCACCCGGATGCCCTTGTGGTTCACCGAGGGACTGGCCGAATACGTGTCGCTGGACGGCTGGGACAGGCCCAGCGACATGTGGCTCATGGACGCGGTGACCTCCGGGTATCTCCCGATGCCCACCGTGGACATGCAGGGGTTCCTCGCCTACCGCGCCGGGCAGAATTTCCTCTTCTACTGCGAGCGGACGTTCGGCGCCGGCACGGTGCGGAAGCTGGTCCAGGAGACCTTGCGCGACCACGACCTGGAAAAGGCCTTCCTGCGCGTCACCAAGGTCAGCCTGCGGGACGCGGGCGAAGAGTGGATCCGCGACCTGCGCTGGGACTACTGGCCCGAACTCGGGATCCGCCAGCACGGATCCGAGGTGGGGCGGATCCTGACCCGGGCCGGCGAAGACGGCAGCTTCTGGAACATGCAGCCGGCCATCAGTCCGGACGGATCCAAGGTCGCCTGGTTCTCCGACCGCGGCGCGCGCCAGGGCCTCTACGTCGGGGAACTGGAGAAGCTTCCCCGGGAGAAGCCCAGGCGGGTGCTGGAGGGCGGCGGGACCACGACCCACGAATCCTTCAGCCCCTTCACCAGCGGGCTGTCCTGGTCGCCGGACGGCAGGCGGATCGTGGTGGCCGCGCAGACCCACGGTTCCAACGCGCTGCACATCCTGGACGCCCGCAGCGGCAGGGTCCGCCGCGATCTGGACCCCGGATTCGACGGACTGTCCAATCCGGACTGGTCCAGGGACGGGAACAAGATCGCCTTCCGCGGACTCCTGGACGGAAGGGCCGATCTCTGGCTGTGGGACCTTGTGACGGATTCCGTCCGACGCCTCACCGACGACGCCCCGGACGACGACGAACCCGCCTTCTCGCCCTCCGGCCGCTGGTTGGCATGGTCCTCGGAGGCGGATTCCGCGGGCGGCATCGGCAGGCACCGGTCCATCTGGATCCTCGACCTCTCCACCGGCGAACGTCGACGGATCTCCGCGGGTTCCGGCGACGAGACCCGGCCCTCCTGGGGCGGCGTCTCGGACGACAGTTCCAGGATCGCGTTCCTGTCCGACCAGAGCGGCCTTCCCCAGGTCTACCTCCTGGAACACCCGTTCGCCCGGGGTTCCTCGGCCCGCCCCGCCACCGATCTCCTGACGGGAGTCCAGGGGCCCAAGCTCTCCCGCGACGGCGGCCAACTGGTCTTCTCCCTGTTCGAGGGCGGATCCTTCGACCTCTACCTCTCCGACACCGTCCGCGCCTTGCCGGATTCCGCGCTGCCCGCCACGCGCTACGTGCGAACCGAGGACTCCGGGCGCCTGGACATCTTCAGGCCCCTGGTGCGACAAAATCTGGAAAGCTACCGGTTCGACACCGCGGACCGCGATTCGGCGAAGGCGGCGAAGGATTCCCTGATGTCCGTCCGGCGCGACAGCCTGCACGCGCCCCTGGACCCCACGCGCCCCGGCGACCGTCTGTTCGGGACCTCGCCGGAGAAGGAGGTCGCTTCCGCGCCGACGGTGGAGAAGACGGGCTCCGTGGACACCGCCTCCACCTTCCCGCCGGGACTTCCCGAGAGGGACTCCTCGGGGAGGCTCGCATCCGAGCCCTACCGGGCCAAGTGGGGATTGGACCACGCCGCGCTCGCCTTCGGATTCTCCAGCTACGAAGGGACCGCGGGCCAGGGGATGTTCTCGTTGTCCGACCTTATGGGCGACCAGACCATCGACGCCATGCTTGACGTGGAGGGAAGCCTGACCGACGCCAACGTGTTCCTCCGCTACGGATGGCTTCCCTGGCAGACGGACCTGTTCGCCACGGTCTACCACACCAGCACCTTCACCGGCAACATCCTGGCGACGGACTCCGTGAACGATACCGCCCTGTACGACGACCAACTCTACGGGGCGATGGTCACCGTGCTCTATCCCTTCTCGATCTTCCATCGGGTGGACGCCACCTTGGAGTGGGGGGGCGTGCAGCGCACGGCGAAGACCTACGATTCGAGCGGCGACCTCGTGGATGATCCCGCTCACTTCGCCGACAACCGGGACCTCCAATGGGTGCGGGCCTCCGGGGAATGGGTTTTCGACAACGTGCTCTGGGGCCCCACGGGTCCCTGGGACGGGATCCGGGCGAACCTGTACGCCAGCTACATGCCTCCGCTCCTGCGCCCGGACTACGGGTACACCCTTCTGAAGACGGATGTCCGCGCCTACCTCCCCACCGGAAGGATCTCCGGATTGGCATTGCGCGTCGCGGGCGGCGAATCCTTCCGCGCCGGCGCCGCCGACCCCCACAGCTTCCTCCTGGGCGGCGACGACTTCACGCTGAACTGGCACTTCAACGAAGCCAATTCCGGCGTGGGCGTGGACCAGCTCTACTTCTCCGACCTGGACGTGCCCCTGCGCGGATACCGATACGACCAGTTCCGCGGGGACAAGGAGATGGTCGCCAACATCGAATTCCGCTTCCCCTTCGTGGAGGAGGTCCGGTTCGGCGGCATCCTTCCGCCCCTGCATTGGCTGATGGGATCGGTCTTCCTGGACGCCGGCACCGCCTGGACCTCCGGCCGGGTGGTGGACCAGGGCGGCGTCGGCCTCGGATGGGGATTGGGAATGAACCTGGGTGCCTTCATCCTGCGCTGGAGCGAAGCGTGGGCTCTGACGGATCCCGCGGGAACGCCGGACAACGCCCAGCCCAAGCCCATCGACGGGTCCATCCAGTACTGGAGCCTGGGGGCGGACTTCTGATGCGGCTTTCCGACCACCTGCCCCCCGGAGCGGTCCTGACCGGAGTGGGAGTCCGGACCCGGGTGGAACTGCTCCCCCTGCTGGTGGACGCGCTGTGCTCCGCACATGGACTGGAGGATCGCGACCGGATTCTCGCGGCCGTGCGGGAGCGCGAGGAGAAGATGTCCACGGCGGTGGGCATGGGGATCGCCATACCCCATGCGCGGTTGGAGTCGGTTCCGCGGCTTTGCGCCGCCGTGGCGGTTTGCCCGGGAGGGATGGATTTTCCCGCTCCGGACGGGACTCCGGTCCGTCTCGCCTTCCTTCTCCTCTCTCCGCCCTCCGCAGCCGCGTCGCACCTCCGGGCCTTGGCCTCGGTGGCGCGCATCTCGGCTCCTCTGCTGGACTCCCTGTTGGGTGCCGGGGACGCCGGGGAATTCCTGGACCTGCTGGGGCGCGGCGAGGATGCCGTCGGAAAAGGATGATCCGACGGGATCGGATCCTCGGTGCTCGGGTGGACGCCGGACGACGGTCGGAATTCCTGGACCGGATCCTGTGGTTGGCCCACGGGTGCCGGACCGCGCGCGTCCTTTTCGCCAATGTCCACATGGTGGTGGAATCGCGCCGGAACCACGCCTTGCGCGAAGCCATGGAGACGGCGGATCTCGTCTGCCCGGACGGCATGCCGCTGGTGCGGCTGCTGGCGGGGTCCGAACGGTTGGAGGGAATGTCGGCCTTCCCGGATCTGCTCGCGATGGCCGAGGAACGGGGTCTGCCCGTGGCGCTGTTCGGTTCCTCGCCGGCGATCCTCGCGGAAACTGTTGACAGGATACGTCTCGACCGCCCCGGGCTGGACGTCGTCCTCGCCCTGGCGCCCCCCTTCGGGGAGGATCTTGAGCCGGACTTCGCGGCGCACCTGGAACGGATCCGCGACAGCGGAGCGCGGCTGGTGTTCGTCGCCCTGGGCTGTCCCCGCCAGGAGCTCTGGATGGCGAGGGTGGAGAACCTCCCGGCCTGTTTCCTGGGCGTTGGCAACGCCTTCGAGATCCACGCGGGGCGCCGTCGCCGCGCCCCCGCTTGGGCCCGTTCCCTGTGCCTGGAGTGGGTGTTCCGCATGGTCCAGGAGCCGCGCCGGCTGGGACCCAGGTACTTCTCGACCAATTTCCGGTTCCTCGGTGCGCTCCCCCGCGAGATCCTGGGGCGCCGTGCGCGGTGACCGACCCCGGTGGCGATTTCTAACTCGGAGGGAATGGACGGACGCAAGAAGATCCTGATCGTCGGACGACGCGGGCAGATCGGCTGGGAACTGCGGCGCGCATTGGTTCCCCTGGGCGAGATCGTCGCGGTGGACCACCCGGACATCGACCTTTCCGACCCCGAGTCGCTGCGTCCCCTGGTGCGCGAAGTCGCGCCGGATCTGGTGGTCAACGCGGCGGCCTACACCGCGGTGGACAAGGCCGAGGACGAGGTCGAACTGTGCCGCCGCGTCAATGCGGGGGCTCCGCGCGTGCTCGCGGAGGAAGCGGCCCGCCTCGGTGCCCGGATGGTGCACTACTCCACGGACTACGTGTACGACGGGCGGAAGGACGGTCGTTGGACGGAATCCGACCCCACCGGTCCCTTGTCCGTGTACGGGGCCACCAAGCTGGAGGGGGATCTCGCCATCGCGGCCACGGGCGTGCGGCACCTGATCTTCCGGTTGCAGTGGGTCTGGGGAACGCGAGGGGGCAACTTCGTGCGCACCATGCTCAAGCTCTCCCGCGAGAGGGAGGAGCTGAAGATCATCGACGACCAGGTGGGCGCTCCCACCTGGTGCCGCCACATCGCCGAGGCCACCGCCTCCGCCGTCGCCCGCTGGCAGGGCCAATCCGGCGTCTACCACCTGGCCGCCGGCGGCGAGACCAGTTGGCACGGATTCGCCCAGGCCATCTTCGCGGACGACCCCCGACGGGAGGAACAGATCGTGAAGTCGGTGGTGCCCATCCCGACTTCCGCCTACCCCACCAAGGCCGAGCGTCCGCTGAATTCGCGCCTGGACCAGACCAAGCTCTTGACGGATTTCGGCCTCCGTCTTCCAGACTGGCGTTCCGCCCTCCGCGACTCCTTCGAACCCTGACAGGGTTCCCATTTCGCCGGCTCGAGCGAAATGGGAGGGTTCTAGTAGGCCCCCTTTCCGCGCACCACCGACGAACCCGTCTTCAGGAGGATGGCGAGGTCCAGGAGCAGGGACTGGTGGCGGATGTAGTAGATGTCGTAGTCCATGTGGGCGTGGATGGGTTCGGCTCTGTCCGGGCTCACCTGCCAGAGCCCCGTGATGCCCGGCTTCACCGCGAGCCTCTGGCGCTGGAGATCGTCGTAGGATTTGACCAGGAAGGGCATCTCCGGCCGGGGCCCGACCAGCGACATGTCCCCCCGCAGCACGTTCCAAAGCTGGGGAAGTTCGTCCAGGCTGGTGCGGCGCAGGAACCGTCCCAGGGTGGTGACCCGTTCGTCCCGCTGGTCGGTGGGAGCGTTCGCGTAGGTGGGAGAGTCGGTGTGCATCGTGCGGAACTTGAACATCCGGAACTGGTCGCCATCCCGCCCCACCCTTCGCTGGGAGAAAAGGACCGGCGGTCCGTCCACCAGGCGGATGGCCGCGGCCAGGAGGACGAGAACCGGCGACAGGAGGAGCAGGGCGGTGGCGGAAGCGACGATGTCGATGGCGCGCTTGACGGCGGAACGTGCCGGGGAAAGTCCGGGCGTATGGACTCCGATCAGGGGGATGCCGCCGATGTCCAGGACCTCGACCTGCTGCAGCACGATGTCGAAGAGCGATGGCACCAGCCGGAAGGGTGTGGAGTTGCGCCGGCACTGTTCCACGATGCGCAGAAGGGTGGAACGGCTGGTTCGGGGCAGGGCCACCAGGATCTCGCTGGCTCCGGTCTGTTCCAGCACGCGTTTCATGTCGACCCCTCCGCCCAGCACTTCGGCGTCCTCGACGGTCCTTCCGTGGAGGGTCGCGTCGTCGTCCAGGAATCCGGCGATTTCCAGGCCGGTCTTGGGGGAGCGGCGGAGGATGCGCAGGAGGCTCTTTCCCGTTTCCCCCGCCCCGTAGATGAGGATGCGGCGGTCCCGCCATCCCCGCTGGCGCAGGAAGATTCCCAGCCGGTAGACGGAGAAGCGGAAGAGGAAGAGGAGCACCAGCAGGAGGAACCAGACGCAAAGGAAGATTCCGCGGCTCTGGAAACTGCGCTCGATGGTGGCCACCGCCAGGACGGAGAGGAGCATGGTCAGGAACCAGCCCCGCAGGATGTTGCGGTACTCCTGGATGTTGAGCAGGCTGTGCTGCTCCTCGTAGAGACCCATGGAATGGAACACCGGGGCCAACAGGCAGACCGTGACCAAGGCGTTGATGCGGTAGTTCCCGGGGGGAATGCTTTCCCGGAGCGCGGCGATTCCGGGAAATTCCGTGAGGATGGGCCAGAGTCGGCTCGCCAACGCGTAGGCCAGGACGACGGCCGCGAGGTCTCCGGCCGCCTGGAGGACGGAGACGAGATCGGCCACCCTGACCAGGGGTCGGACCGGGCCCTTCCACCATTCGTTCCCCTCCTCCCGGAACGGCCTTTGGCGCGTCGTGTCCATGGCGTCCAAACCTAGCTCGGGGGTTTTCGCCGAGAAGTCCGCGAGGGATCGTCATTCCGCGATCGGGCCGTGGGGCATTCCGAGGATCTCCGGTTGGACGGATAATGTCAAGGAGGCACCATTCGGATCCGGTTCGATGGCGTGGAAACCGGCATGGAAAGCCCTTTCCAGGGCATTGAAACATTCTTCCGCCAAACGCTCCAAGTCCATGGGGTCGGAGGAGTTATATTCCGGGAGTTGCCTGTTCCGGCAATGCCGACCTGTGGGGTATCGTGGATCGAAAGATCATCCAGAGGCCTGTTTCCCTGCGGATACCGGTTGACATTGCAACCCCTGTGGATAACCTGTTGGCAGTCCTTGGGATATCTTGCGGAATGCTGGGGGCTTGTCCTCTCTCGTGTGGATTGATGTGAATTCCTTGTTGATACAATCAGATTCCAGCCGCCTGTGGCAGGCCTGTCTGGAACGCGTCTCCCGCGAAGTCAGCCGGGCCGCATTCGCCGCTTGGTTCGCTCCGCTCAAAAGCGGAGAATGGGAAGACGACACCCTACAGATCCTCGCCCCCACCCTGATCGCCAAGGAATTCGTCCATACCCACCACAAGGGTCTGGTGGAACGGGCCCTCCGCGAAGAAGTCGGGGCCGACGTCCTGGTGCGGATCATCTTGGATCCGGCCGGACCTTCGGAGCCCATCCTGCGAGGTCCAGCCCCTCGCAGGACGCCGGAGTCGCCTTCCTCCCGCCTGGTTTCGGCCAAGCAGGAGATCCAAGCCGAAGGGATACGCCGCGAAGCCGGTCGACTGGCTCCCCGGATGACGTTCGACAGCTTCGTCGAAGGCGATTGCAACCGCCTTGCCATGGCGGTGGCTCACCAGGTCGCGGAACAGCCCGGCGGGGCGAGGGCCAACCCCTTGCTCCTGGTGGGTGGCACCGGTCTGGGCAAAACCCACCTCATGAACGCGATCGGGCATTTCGTGCTCGGACACGACGTCGCCCGCAAGGTGGTGTATCGGACATCGGAGGAATTCGCCCGCGAATATCTGGAGGTCGCGCGCAAAGGGGATCTGAAAGCGTTCCACAACATCTACCGCGACGCCTCGGTCCTTCTGCTGGACGACATCCAGTTCTTCGGAGGCGAGGTGGACAAGCCCCGCTTCCGCGAGCAGATGGTCTACGTGATGGGCGCCTTGCAAGGCCAGAGGAAACAGATCGTCCTCACCTGCGACCGTCCCCCTTCGGAGGTCCAGCACTTCGATCGGCAGATCCTGCGGCAGATCGAATCCGGGTTCGTCGCCGATCTGGGCGCTCCGGACCAGGACACGCGTCTCGCCATCCTGCGCCGCAAGGCCAACGAGGGCGGTTGGGACGTCACCCAGGACGTGCTGGAGCTCATCGCGGAGCAGTTCACCGGCAATGTCCGGCAGTTGGAAGGCGCCCTGCTCAAGCTTTGCGCCTTCAGCGACATCTGCGGAGGCAAGGTGGATCGCGCGACGGCGGAGGCGGTTTTCCGCGACGCCTTGCGGAACCGGCGCAACTCCTCCTCCCCGGGCGCCATCGCCCAGGCGGTGGCCGACGCCTTCCAGATCGACATCGCGCTGATGCGCTCGCGCACCCGGAAGCGTCCTGTGGTGGCGGCGCGCCAGTTGGCCATGCTCCTCATCCACGAACTCACCGACAACACCCTGCATTCCATCGGCGTCCTCTTCGGTCGCGACTACAGCACCGTGACGCATTCCCTGGAAGCCGCGCGGGAATCGCTGGCGCGCGATTCCGAGGCCTCCCAGACCTTCCAGAGCCTGCGCGCGAGGTTCAAGGGCTGAGGATCGGGGCCTTGGGGGCCCGTTGCCAGATCTCCGTGCGGCCCAGGAGCGCGATGCCCACGAACCCGCGGATCCGGACCCTGTCAGGACCGTCCAGCGACGCCTCGCAGCGGTAGGTCTTGCCGGACTCGGGATCGTAGATGCGCCCGCCCGACCAATTCCCGTCCTGGTCGGACCGGAGGTCGCGGAGGATGACCAGTCCAAGGATGTTCCGGCCGCGTCGCGAAGGTTCGGGGTTCATGTGGTCGAGCTTGGGACCGCCGCCTGGGGCTTCGGGATCCTTCAGCCAGACGATCGCGCCGGTGAAGGCCGGTCCGGCCCTTTCGATGCGCACGATCGACTTTCCGTCTCGGGTCAGCCAATCGCCCGCGATCCCCGTTCCGGAATCGCCGATGGCCGCTCTCCCGGCGGCGGCCGCGAGGAGAAGGAGGGAAACCAGGAAGCGGCACGGGTTGGACATCGCCTGCTCCTCGCCGGGAAACGCCGCTACTTCTTCGCGCTTCCCTCGAACTTCGCGCAGGCCAGCGCGATGTCCCCGGGACTGCGTGTGGACTTCCCGTCCAGGTAGAGCGACGGCGTGCCCTGCACGCCCAGGCTCTCGCCCAACCTCATGTCGCGTTCCACGGCCTCCTTGGCCGCGTTGGAATGCCGGTCGGCGTCGAACTTCGCCATGTCGAGGCCCAGCGACCTGGCGGAGGCCGTGAGGACGGAATCCGTCAAGGAGCGGAAGCTCGGCGTGGTCGAGAAGTAGTACTCCCAGAGCTTCCCCTGGCGGCCCGCGGCCCAGAGCGCGAGGTGGCCTTCCATGGACCTGTCGTGGATGGTGACGAGGGGGAAGTGCCGGAAGGAGATGCGGAGCGTCTTCGGATGTTCCGCCTCGAGATTCTTCAGCACCGGGGCCATCTGCGCGCAGTACGGACACTGGAGGTCGGTGAACAGGACCACCGTCACCGGAGCCTTGGATTCCCCCAGGACGGCCGTGCCCTCCACGGGGATGTCGAAGGTGGAGTCCTGGAGGGCCACCGCCCGGCGGTCGCGTTCGATGTCCAGGCCGCGCATCGCGAGGACCTTCTCCAAGGTGCGCAACTCGCCCGAGAGGCTGTCGACCTTCGCCTCCAACGCCGGAATCTGCCCCGAAGGGGGTTGCGCGCAGGCCAGGGCCGCGCCCAGGGCGAAGATGGAAATGGATGTCCTGGCCTGCATGTTCGCCGTCCTGCCCGTGGTGGAGTTCGCCCGACAAACTAGGATCTGCGCACGTCGCGGCGAATGTCGGACCGACGGATCGGCTAACTTTGGGTCCATGTCCAACTTGCTTCCCACCCGATTGGAGCCGAAACTCCTCGCCGTGCTCCGCGAGGGATACTCCTGGGCGGACTTCCGGCGCGACGCGCTGGCCGGCCTCATCGTCGGCATCGTGGCCCTCCCCTTGGCCATCGCCTTCGCCATCGCCTCCGGGGTGAAGCCCGAACAAGGCCTCTACACCGCCATCGTGGCGGGCTTCCTGGTCTCCGCCCTGGGCGGCACGAGGGTGCAGATCGGCGGACCCACCGGGGCCTTCATCGTCATCGTGTACGGAATCGTCCAGAAGTACGGGTACGACGGACTTGCCGTCGCCACGCTGCTGGCCGGAGTCATGCTGGTGGTGATGGGGCTGCTGCGCCTGGGGGGATTGGTGAAGTTCGTGCCGTTCCCGCTGACGGTGGGCTTCACCACCGGGATCGCCCTGATCATCGCCACCACCCAGTTCGGCGACCTGCTTGGCCTGACCATCCCCGGCAAGGTCCCCGCCCTCTTCCTTCCCAAGCTCGCGACCTTCGCGAGCGCCCTTCCCACCACCAACTTCTGGGCCGTGGGGGTCGCGGGGGTGGCGCTGGGATTCACCATCTTCTGGCCCAAGGTCACCAAGAAGGTGCCGGGTTCGCTGATGGCGATCCTGGCGACCACCTTGCTGGTGCAGCTCTTCCACCTGCCCGTGAGCACCATCCATTCGCGCTTCGGCGACGTTCCCAACCACCTGCCGTTCCCACGCATACCAACGGTCCCCTTCGACAAGTTCGTGGAGCTGTTCAATCCCGCCGTCTCCATCGCCTTGCTCGCGGCCCTGGAATCCCTGCTCTCCGCCGTGGTCGCCGACGGCATGACCGGACGCAGGCACCGGTCGGACATGGAGATCGTGGCCCAAGGCGTCGCCAACATCGTCTCGCCGCTGTTCGGGGGCATTCCCGCCACCGGTGCCATCGCCCGCACCGCCACCAACATCAAGAACGGCGGCCGCACGCCCGTCGCGGGGATGGTCCACGCGCTCACCTTGCTGGTGATCCTGATGGTCGCCGGTCGCTGGGCCGGACTCATACCCATGCCGGCCCTGGGCGCCATCCTCGTGGTGGTCGCCTACAACATGTCGGAATGGAGACTCTTCCTCAAGCTTTTCCGCGCGCCCAAAGGCGACGTGCTGGTGCTCCTGACGAGCTTCCTGCTCACGGTCCTCATCGACCTCACGGTGGCCATCGAGGTGGGGTTCGTACTGTCCACCGCGCTGTTCATGAAGCGCATGGCGGAGGTGACGGAAATCCGCGACATCACGCAGACCATGGCCGAAGCCGACGACTCGGACGACCACGGATCCATCTCCCGCCGGACGGTCCCGAAAGGGGTCGAGGTGTTCGAGATCCAGGGATCCTTCTTCTTCGGGGCCGCGGAGAAGTTCAAGTCGGCGCTCCAGGAAGCCTCGCGGATGCCGCAGGTGCTCATCCTGCGGATGCGGGGGATGCTTTCCCTGGATGCCACGGGCCTTCGGGCCATCGAGGAAGTCCACGCCCGCTCCCGCCGGGAAGGATGGACCCTGATCCTTTCGGGGGTCCACGCCCAGCCCATGACCGCTCTGGTGCGATCGGGGCTCGCCGACCAGATCGGGGAGGAAAACCTCTGCGGGGACATCGACGAGGCGCTGGTTCGGGCGACCCTGCTCCAGTCCACGCGGCGGGACAAGAAAACCGCGGCGCAGAAGGTCCTGGGCGGCTAATATTTCGGCCCATATGAGGAATGCACTCGTGTGGGCCGTCGTATCGGTCCTGTTCTTGCTTGGATGCGCCGGATCGGAGCCGAGGGACGGTGCCGAGGGCGCCCGGATCCTGGACAGGGCCGCTCGGCATGTGGCGGAACACTACCAGGACCAGTGCTACGAGCCCGTCGCGAAGAGGGAAGTCCCCGACGACATGTGCCAGTTCGATCTATTCGACAAGGCGGAACGGGAATGGGGCACCGGCTTCGGCGTCGCGGAGCTGAAGGTTTCGGCCAACAAGATGCTGGGGATCGAGATCGAAAAGGAATTGTACAAGCTCCTGGTGTACGACCAGGCGTCGCAGAGATACGTGGCCTCCAGCACCCGGACCCGGTACGAGATCATCGCCGCCCTCAAGGAAAAGTACCGGATCCGGTGACGCCATGAAACATTCCAAGGCACTCCACGGTGTTCTTCGGATCCTGCTTCTGTTCTTCTCCTTGGTGGGGACCGCGGCTGGGGGCGTTTACTGGTTCGCTTTCCGGGAACAGGAGACCGATTGGCGGGTTTTCGCCGTCGGGCTGCTTCTTTCGGTGGTGCTGGGCTGGTGGCCTTGGATCTCGCTCGCGACCGGGGCCGTGCTGGCCACGGCGGCCGTGGTGGTCGGCCCGGACGGAATGCGGATGCAGGTGGCGGGGGAAATCCTCGGTTTCTGGATCCTCGGACTGGGTTGGGGCACCTTGGCCCGTTGGCAATTCCATTTCGTTCCTCCGAGCGATCCCCGGATCCATCACCTCCCTCCACCGCCCGCTGCCAATCGGCCGGTGTCGCCTCGTGCGGCGGATGCCGATGCCTTCCGGTCGCGTCGCCTGATGGAAGGGGAAATCGAAGAACCCGGCAGGCAGGAACCACCCGCTCCCCGGCATGCGCCATCGCCCGTGGACCTGGGATGGACCCCCAAGTTGTCGGAGGCTCCCGCGGCGACGGCGCCTCTCCCGCTCCCTTCCCTCGAGGGCATGCCGTTGACCGCGCCTCCACTCGCGAAGGTCGAGCTTCCCAAACCTCCTCCCCGGCCGCCCGCTACGCCCTCGCTCGCCGAGTACGGCGGGGAGTCGCTCTATCTGGGGAGTCTTCCCGACATCTCCCGTGCGGCGTCCGCGACGGGAGAGTCCAGCCACCCCGCCATTCCCGAATTCCCCAAGCAGGCTGGTCCGATGTCGGCACCGCCGTCCGCTGCGGGTGTTCCTCCTCGCACGGCCGAGGAGTCCAGCGTATTCATCGCGCCGGAATACCCCACCATGGAACTTCCGGTGAACACCCTTCTGCGCCCTCCGCAACCGCGAAGCACACGGTCGCCCCCGTCGTCCGCGGGTCCGATTTCGACCTCCGGTCCAGCCTCCGCCTCGAGCGAGTCTTCCGGCGACGGCATGGGTACCCGGCGTTCCTCGGCGTTCCGCCATCCCGAAACCACCCCCGGGGCCAGTTGGGAACATGTCCTGGAGTGGTACAACCAGTTTTCCTGGTCGCCGTGGCCGGCGGAGGAATTGCAACGCCGGTACTACCGCCCCGGGATCCAGGTGGGGTGGGAGAGCCTGGCTCTGCAGGATCTCGCCGCGGCGTGGAAGCTTTGGCGCCATGGGTGCGTTCCCCTCGAACTGGAACCAGACCAGATCGACGTGCGGGCCCTGGAAGGGTTCCTCCGGTGCGAGGAGCTGGGCGTCCTGCGTCACCAGGGCTTTCCGGACCTGCACATCCTTTCGCGCGCCGAAGCCGGCGACGGATGGCTGGCGGTCTACCGCGAGGTTCGAGGTCGGATGCGGGGCGGGGAGGCCACCATCCACCGGGTGGATGCCGGAACCCCGCTCGTGGACGCCGAGACGGGGCTGGTCGGACGCCCGGACCGGCTGGCCGAGATCCGCGGCGAGAGCGACGTCGTCGCGCTGGTGACGCCGTTTTCCGTCAACGAGGGCCTGAACTGGACCACCGTCTACGCCCTGGCCCAGTACCGGCTGGCCCATGCGCTGGGCCAGGTCCTGTCCGGGACGCCCGTGGTCGTGAATCTGCCGTTGCCCATCTGGGACGAGAGGAAGCAGAGCCGACTGGCCACGGTCGACGACATCGGGTCCGAACGGCGGCGGCTGGACGTGGCCCTGGAGCGGTTTCGACGGGTCTTGTCGGGCCAGGCCTCCCCCCGGCCGCAGACCCACGCCGGGACATGCTCCGGTTGCGGCTGGCGCCACGCCTGCCCCAGCTACCAGGGAACGCGGCCCCGCCTGGATCTTTCCGA
>Ga0302279_10001510_pt1 | contig 32893 bp, 30 predicted proteins | sample III_Bog_N3_3_FD_194541 | JGI IMG/M metagenome (GOLD analysis project Ga0302279, IMG submission 194541) | Peat permafrost microbial communities from Stordalen Mire near Abisko, Sweden - III_Bog_N3_3 | ecosystem: Environmental > Terrestrial > Soil > Wetlands > Peat | place: Sweden: Abisko...
TGGAGCTGCTGGCGGTCCGGGGCGGCCGGGTGATCAATGTCGACGTGACGCTGATATGCGAGGCGCCGAAGATCAAACCCCACCGCCAGGCGATGCGCGAACGACTGGCCGAGATCCTCGGGCTCGACCTCGCCGCCGTCAGCGTCAAGGCCACCACCACCGAAGGCATGGGCTTCACCGGCCGCGCTGAGGGCCTGGCGGCCCAGGCGGTGGCGGCGGTGGAACTGCCGGCCTGAGAGCAGAAAAGAGGTTTGTCCGCGAACCTCACGAACCAAACGAACGCGCGAATCTCCCAGATACCCGCTCATCCCGGCGAAGGCCGGGACGCAGGGCGGTGGTTGTTGGAAGGTAAGTCCAACCGCAGAGGTCGCGGAAACGGCGCTGAGCGCGCTGATATGGCCTCGTCCGTCGACGGACAAGGCAGGAAGCGACCGTTCCGTCAGATTGAAGATCGCGGGAACAAGTCCCAACGAGATCGGGCAATATGGCGTTCCGATATCGGGACACGCCGCAGCACGTTAGGAGCCTGACGAGTGGTCCTTGAATCTGTGACGCGTGGGCGGCTGCGCTGCTAGCCGTTGCCGTCTATTGCGGTGTCAGCAGCGTGGTAGCCTTTCGCCAACGGCGGATAGTGTTGGTCGTATGGGGTTCGGCGAGCGCGGCCATTGCCCTACTAACCTCTTTGGGGGTGTTCGCTGCTGCTTTGGGCGGCATGTAATCGCGGAGAGTCCGCTTTCCGCCCTGGAGCCAAGGACCGGGTTCGACCCAAAGCAGACACCCACCCGATCTTGGAGGGACACCTGAGGCCTGACATCACGGCTCGCCTAGCGCTTGCCGAAGATGCTGGCGAAGTTCGGCAATCTGATCGTTCGTCAACGTGCGCTTCGGTAGGCAGTTGTAGAGACGGTCGCTCCGCCACAGCAGCAGATTTCCGGGGGTTTCCTGCCATCGGCTGAAGTCGGACCAAGGCCAACCAGACTTACCGTGCCTCGACTCGAAACTGATTGCGGTCCGATCCCACCTGACAACCATGTCGCCCTGCAATTCTCGGCTTCCGGCGAGTTGTTTGCGCGCCGATCCCGGCAATAGCCACTTGTTGGCGACGTACATCCAAACAATCAGCGCCAAACCGACGGCGAGCCAACCGACACTCGCGGCTACACCTTCCCAGTCGCGCTGGCTTGCCGCGAAAGCCCCGTAAAGGAGACAACCGGAAACCAGAATGAATGGGATCGCTCTCACTGCCCTGACGAACGGCAAGCGGTTGTAGACGTGGGCTCTCGCATCCACGAGGTCAGGGACCGTGAGCTGATAGGTGACCGTTTGCATCGGCTCGTCGGACAAAACCAAAGGTGGCAACGCTAGACGGAGAATGCTGCGTGGCCAAGGTCCAACAGGATGGCCCGCTAACCACCCTTCTCGGACATTCCGAGAGTCTGTTTTGGGGCGTTTCGGATCAGGTAAGACCCGTGCTCCGTTTCGGCGACCTCGACGAAACATCATCGGGTGTCGGGTAGAAAGCGTGCTCCGAATCCGCGATCCCTATAACCCCCGGCCTTCGCCGGGATGAGCGGGATATTGCGGTAGGGTTCGTGTGGTTCGTGAGGTTCGTGGACAAATCCCTTACCGCCCTCGCCAACGCTCCTCAGACCGTCGCACCAGCGCGCCGAAGAGGTTGGTGTAGTCGTCGGTCCAGGGGCGCACGGCGCCCGGATCGGGCGCGGTCCAGCGTGGGTCGGCGAGGAACGGGGCAAGGTCGGCCCGGGTGCGCCCGACGATCACCACCCGCTCGCCGCTGACCCAGAAGAATCGCGCCTGGGTCGGCGAAGGGGTGAAGTCCTGCTCCAGCGCCGCGCCGCCCGCCGCCAGCGCCACCGCTTCGGCCGGCCGCACCAGGTCGAGGTTGCGGTTGGAGAGATGCAGGATGATCACCCCGCCCGGCTTCAGCTTGCCGAGGTACATCTTCAGCGCCTCGACCGTCAGCAGGTGCGCCGGCACGCTGTCGGAGGTGAAGGCGTCGATCAGCAGCACATCGTAGGCGGCCGCCGGCATCCGTCCGAGCGTCAGCCGCGCGTCGCCAAGGGTGAAGGCCACCCGGCCGCGCGCGCATTGGGTCAAATAGGTGAAGTTGGCGGGATCGCGGGCGATTTTCAGCACCAGCGGATCGATCTCGAAGAAGCGGATGCTGTCGGCCGGCCGGGTGTAGGCGGCCACCGAGCCGGCGCCGAGGCCGACGGCGCCGATGGCCACCGCCGGGCGCGTGGCCTGCACCGTACCGATCACCTGGCCGATCGGCCCCTGCGGCGCATAGTAGGTCAGCGGCAGGCAGCGCAGCGCCGGCGACGAGCCTTGGGCGCCGTGGGTCGTGGTGCCGTGGGTCAGCACATGCACGTCGCCGAGGCCGCCGGATGGCAGGTGGTAGACCCGCATCACCCCGAAGAAGCTGCGCCAGACGTGCAGGGTATTCGGCTGCGCTGACAGCTGCTCGGAGGCGAACACCAGCACGCCGATCAGGCCGGCGAACACCAGCCCTCGCCGACGCAGGAAGAAGGCGCAGTTGGCGGTCACCGCCAGCAGCGCGGTGATCGCCAGGCCGCCCGGCAGCGCCCTCAGCAGCGGCGACGCGACGTCCCGCAGCGGTCCGCCCAGGCCCAGAGCCAGCAACGCTGCCGCGACGCCCAAGCCCAGCAGCATCCAGTCGCCGATCGCCAGCCGCCCCCTGCCCCACGGCTGGACCAGGCAGGCCAGCACCAGCACGGCCGGATATTCGATCACCGTGGTGAAGATCAGCGGCGCGACGAAGGCGTTGAAAGCCCCGCCGACCACCCCGCCCAGGCTCATCCAGATGTAGAACTCGGTCAGCCGCCCCTGCTCCGGACGCCGGGCGACCAGCGCCTGATGACAGATCAGGGCGGTGAAGAAGAAGGCGGTCAGGTGGATCGCCAGTTCCTGCACGAAGCCCAGCGTCCAGCTGTGGATGAACACCGCGCAGAGGGCGACGCTGAGCGCCTGCAGGCCCCGGGCGACGCCTGGCGGGATCGCCGGACGGTCCTGGAAGGCGATGATGAAGGTGACCAGGTAGAGCCCCAGCGGCGCCACCCACAGGAAGGGCGCCGAGCCCAGGTCGGTGGTCACATAGGTGGTCACCCCGAGCATCAGACTGGACGGCAGCGCCGCCAGGGCCAGCCAGGTCAGGCGACGGGTCCAAGCCGTTGGTGGAAGCGGCAGGGTCGTCGCGGCCGGCGCGTCTTGACCGGAGCCGACGCTTCGCCACACCGCCGTCCCTAGGATCGCCGCGACCGCGACGAACGCGCCGTAGCCGACGCTCCAGCCGAGGGTCTGCGTCCGCAGCGTTACGTTGGGCTCGATCAGCACCGGATAGGCGACGAGGGCGATCAGGCTGCCGAGATTGCTGGCCGCGTAGAGCCCCCACGGCGCCCGCGCACCCTCGTGGCGCACCGCCCGGGCATGCCAGGCCTGCACCAGCGGCGCGGTGGCAGAGAGGGCCGCGAAGGGCGCGCCGATGGAGACCGCCAGCACCGCCACCAGCCACAACGCCGGCGCGCCCGGCGGCGGATCGCCGAAGAAGCCGGTGACCCTCAACGGCAGGGCCAGCGCCGCGGCCAGCAGCAAAACCCCCAGGTGCACGCCGATCTGCACCCGTACCCGGCCAATCCGCTGCAGGAGGTGCGCGTAGGCGTAGCCCGCCAGCAGCGCGATCTGGAAAAACGCCAGCGAGGTGTTCCACACCGCCGGCGAGCCGCCCAGCAGCGGCAGCACCAGCCGTGCGATCATCGGCTCGACCACGAACACCAGCGCCGCGCTGAAGAAGGCGGCGAGCACGAACAGCGCTTGCGGAATCGGCCCCGGTTCGACCCGCGCTCTGGCCGGGACGGCGGTCGGCGGCGCCCCGGCGAGGTCGCTCATGGTGGGTTTGCCCTTGAAAGCCGCCGCGCGGCGTTGTTGGTCTGCCCGCGAGCCAATCAGTCAGGGCCGTGGAGGCGTCAATTCATGTTTTCCCTTGAGATCGAGACCCTGGCGCGGCTGGTGATCGACGACGCGCGGGAGCGCTCGCTCAGGATCGTCACCGCCGAGAGCTGCACCGGCGGGCTGGTCGCGGCCGCGATCTGCGCGGTGCCGGGCGCCTCGGACGTGTTCGAGCGGGGCTTCGTCTCCTATTCCAACCGCGCCAAGCAGGAGATGCTCGGCGTTTCCGGCGACCTGATCGCCGACCTGGGCGCGGTCTCCGAACCGATCGCCCGGATGATGGCCGAGGGCGCGCTGGAAAACTCCCACGCCCACGTCAGCGTCGCCATCACCGGCGTCGCCGGTCCCGGCGGCGCGACGCCACTGAAGCCGGTGGGCACCGTCCACCTGGCCACCGCGCGCTCCAACCAGTCGGTGCACCACCGCCAGGAGATGTTCGACCTGGACAGCCGCTGGGACATCCAGATGGCCGCCGTGCAGACCGCGCTGGAAATGCTGCGCGACAGATTGCGGTAAATTAATCTAAGGAATTCGCCGGGCGCGGTATCTGAACCGCGGGCGCGGGGCTTCGACGGGCGAGCCCGCAGGGGAAATGACACCGATGACGCAACAGATTGATCGCCGCGCCCTGCTGGGCTCGACCGCCGCCATGGCCGGGCTCATCGCCCTGCCGAGCTTCGCCTTCGCGGAAGGCGCGATGGCCGGGCCGCCGGTGGCGCGCATCGATCCGGTCACCGAGGACCTCTACGGGACCAAGGTCACCGACCGCTATCGCTGGATGGAGGCCGAGGGTCCGGAGTGGAAGACCTACGCCCTGGCCGAGGGCGCCTACGCCAAGCAGGTGCTGGACGCCATTCCCGGCCGCGACGCCCTCGCCGCCGCCGTCGATCACTACACCGGCGACCTGGTGGCGGTCAGCGGCGTGCAGGTGGGCGGCGAGCTGATCTTCACCCAGGTCCGCCCCGCCGGGGCCAACACCTTCAAGCTCTATGTCCGCAGGGGCCTGACCGGCCAGGACCGGGTGCTGATCGACCCCGACACCTACGCCCAGGCCGGCTCGCACGCCTCGCTGGACTGGTGGTCGTGCTCGCCGGACGGCAGCCACGTGGTGTTCGGTGTTTCGCCGGGCGGCTCGGAGAAGTCGGTCCTGCACGTCATGGTCACCGACACCGGCGCGATGCTGCCGGAGACCATGGACCGCACCGAGGACGCCAGCCCCAGCTGGCTCGCCGACGGCTCCGGCTTTTTCTACAACCGCCTGCAACCGGGCGTGTCCGCCGACAGCCTCGACAAGTACAAGCTCAGCGCCTGCTGGTTCCACAAGCTGAACACCGACCCCGCCGCCGACGTGCGGGTGCTGGCCAAGGACGTCAGCCCCGGCGTCGCCATCGCCGACATCGACTTTCCCAGCGTCGGCGTCACCCCGGGCTCCGACATCGCCATCGGCGCCATCGTCTCCGGCGTGCAGAACGAACTCGGCCTCTACGCCGCCTCGGCCAGCGCCGCCACCGCCGGTCCGCCGGCCTGGAAGCGGATCTGCGCGCCGGCCGACAAGGTTACCTCCGGCGCGGTGCGCGGCGACGCCATCTACCTGCTGACCCACGACGGCGCCTCGCACTACAAGATCGTCAAGACCACCGCCGCCGCGCCGGAATACGCCAAGGGGACCCTGGTGGTGCCCGAAAGCGCCTCGGTGATCCGCGGACTGGTCGCGGCCAAGGACGCGATCTACATCCAGGACCTCAACGCCGGTCTTGGCGGCATCCGCCGGCTGGCGCCGGACGGCAAGGTGACCACCATCGCCATGCCCTTCGCCGGCGCGATCGACGGTCTCTACGCCGACACCCTGCACGACGGCGTCTGGTTCCTGCTGCAGGGCTGGGTGCGCCCATCGGTGCTCTGCTACGTCGGCCCGGACGGCGTCGTCACGCCCACCGACATCGCGCCCAAGCCACCGATCGACGTCAGCCCCTATACGTCCGAGGAGGTGTTCGCCACCGCCGCCGACGGGGTCAAGGTGCCGCTGTCGATCGTCTACAAGAAGGGCCTGAAGCGCGACGGCAAGGCGCCGACGCTGCTCAACGCCTACGGCTCCTACGGCATCACCGAGGACCCGGGCTTCCTGGCCCGCTGGCTGCCGTTCCTGGACGTCGGCGGGGTGTTCGCGGTGGCGCACGTGCGCGGCGGCGGCGAGCTCGGTGAAGACTGGCACCTGGCCGGCCAGAAGCTGACCAAGCCCAACACCTGGCGCGACATGATCGCCTCGGCCAAATACCTGATCGAGTCCTGGTACACACGCAGCTCCAAGCTGGCGATCATCGGCGGCTCGGCCGGCGGCATCACCGTTGGCCGCTTCCTCACCGAACAGCCGGACCTGGCGGCGGTGGTGATCTCGCAGGTGGGCGTTTCCAACGCCATGCGCAGCGAGTTCTCGCCCAACGGCCCGCCGAACATCCCCGAATTCGGCACGGTCACCGATCCAGTCGGCTTCAAGGGCCTCTACGAGATGGACGCCTACCAGCATGTCGTCGACGGGGTGAAATATCCATCGGTGCTGCTGACCACCGGCCTCAATGACCCCCGGGTGTCGTCCTGGGAGCCGACCAAGATGACCGCCCGGCTGCAGGCCGCCAACGCCTCGAAGAACCCGATCCTGCTCCGGGTCGAGACCGACGCCGGCCACGGCATCGGCTCCACCCGCGACCAGCGCGACCGGGAGACCGCCGACATCATCGCCTTCATCCTCTGGCGCACCGGCGATCCGGCCTACCAGCCGAAGACGGCCTGACGCGCGGCGTGAGGTCGGCCGGCTTTTAGAATTTCCGGTCTGGCCGGCCGCGAACGGCTCTTCTCATCGGCGAACATCGCGGCGATGATGCCCGAACGACGTCGCCAGCAGAGCGACGCGGACAGGGAGTGCGGCCATGGCCGACGGCGCGACGAAGCCCACCGATATCGAGGAACTGGCCCGGCAGATGGACGAGGCGGCCAAGGTCGGCATGCAGCCGGCCGTCTGGGCGCGGCTGCAGCCGGACCGGGTGGCGATCTACGACTACACCGGCCAGGACCGCACCTTCGGCGAGCTGAACGCCAACGCCAACCGGGTGGCGCGGCTGCTGCGCTCGGCGGGCCTGAAGGCCGGCGACTCCGTGGCGCTGGCCTGCTCCAACCGGGCCGAGTTCTGTGACGTGCTGTTCGGGGCGCTCCGGGCCGGCATGCGCTGCACGCCGGTCAACTGGCACCTCACCGGCGACGAGATCGCCTACATCGTCCAGGACTGCGAGGCCAAGGCGTTCTTCGCCGATGCCCGCATCGCCCGGGCGGCCGAGATCGCCGCGCCTCAGTGCCCGAACGTCGTGCTGAAGGTGGCTATCGGCGGCGAGATCGCCGGCTTCGAGCCCTACCTCGCCGAACTGGCCGCCTTCGACGGCGCCGACATCGATGATCCGGCCAAGGGCTACACCATGCTCTACACCTCCGGCACCACCGGGCGGCCGAAGGGCGTGCACAAACCGGCGGTGGTCTACGGCGCCTTCCAGGCCGACACCGACCGCACCGGCGACATCTACCTCTGCACCGGGCCCGCCTATCACGCCGCCCCGCTGGCCGGGAACGTCCGCGCGCCGCTGATGAACGGCGTGCCGATCGTCTTCCTCGACAAGTGGGACAGCGAGGAGGTGCTGCGGATCATCCAGGAGCGGCGGATCACCCACTCGCACTTCGTGCCGATCATGTTCCAGCGCCTGCTGGCCCTGCCGCCGGAGGTGCGCGGCCGCTATGACGTCTCGTCGCTGAAGCGGATCAACCACGGCGCGGCGCCCTGCCCGCCTGAGGTGAAGCGGGCGATGATCGAGTGGCTGGGCCCGGTGCTCAGCGAATACTACGCCGGCTCCGAGGGCGGCGCGGGCTTCACCGTGCAGTCGGCGGAGTGGCTGACCAAGCCCGGCACGGTCGGCCGGCGGCCCTATCCGGAGGCGGCCAAGATCGTGGGCGACGACGGCGAGGAATGCCCGGTCGGGGTCGCCGGCACGATCTACATGCGCATCCCCGCCACCGGCTTTCAGTACTACAAGGACGAGAAGAAGACCGAGGCCTCGCGGCTGGGCGACTATTTCACCCTGGGCGACATCGGCTACCTGGACGAGGACGACTACCTGTTCCTCACCGGCCGCAGCGCCGAGACGATCATCGCCGGCGGGGTCAACATCTACCCGCAGGAAGTCGACAACGAGCTGATCAAGCACCCCGCGGTCGAGGACAGCTGCACCATCGGCGTGCCGCACGACGAATACGGCGAGGAAGTGCGCGCGGTGATCCAGCTGAAGGCCGGCTTCGAGCCCAGCCAGGCGACGCGCGAGGAAATCCTCGCCTATGCGGCCGCCAACCTGGCCAAGTTCAAGATTCCCCGGGCTCTCGACTTTGTCGACGAACTGCCCCGCAGCGCCGCCGGCAAGATCCTCCGCAACCGCGTGCGCGAACCCTACTGGGCCGGGCGTTCGCGGCAGATCTGAATCGCCGCCGTCAGTGCGGCGCGGCGGCGAACAGCTTGCCGCAGACCAGGCACAGCAGGCCGGCCGGGATCAGCCAAAGAGCCAGCCGCAAGCCGTTGTATTTCTTGCGGCAAATGCTGGCCAGTATGAACAGGTGGTTGAGCTGGTCGGTCTGCAGCCGCTCCAGGCTGATCTCCGCCTTGCAGCGCTCGACGAAGTGCGCCGGCGTGCCGGTGAAGCCGGTGGACATCCAGGCGATGTCGCTGTCGCTGGCCGAGGCGGTCACCCGGGGCAGCACGGTGAAGAAAGCGGCCGCGCCGCTGGCCAGCAGCACCAGCTCGGTGATCACCGCGAACACTTTGGCCGTCGTAGACGCGGCGTCGGGCGAGGCGCCCAGCACGTCGGGCAGGTAGAACACCGCCAGGCCGAGGGAGATGGTCAGCACGAAGGTCGCCTTGGCGTCGGCGACGCTGATGGCGTGCTGCAGCACCCCCTGCTCGTAGTTGATGTACTTCTCGAGCGCCCCATCGCTCAGGATCGCCGGGCTGCGGTCCTCGGCGGCGCTCATGCGGCTAGCCGACCTGGATGGCGTGCACGCGCACCGGCAGGGAGAAACCCTTCAGGCTGTATTCTCCCGCATCGCGGAACTGCACGCCCTTGCCGATGCACAGTTCGGCCAGCACGTTGGAGGCAAGGCTCTGGCTGGGCTCGGCCGCGGAGCAGAGCCGCGCCGCCAGCTGCACCGTCGAGCCGAACAGGTCCTGGTTCTGCTCCACCGGCTCACCGGCGGCCAGGCCGATGCGCACTCGAACCGGCATCTCCGGATTGGCGGCGGAATGGGCGTTCAGCGCCTGCTGGATCTGCGTCGCGCAGCGCACCGCCGCCACCGCCGAGACGAAACAGGCCATCACCCCGTCGCCGGTGTGCTTGATCTCGCGTCCCCGCCACGCCGCCAGCGCCTCGCGGACGATCTTGTCGTGGGTGTTGACCACCAGCATGGCCGCGTCGTCGCCAAGGCTCTGGGTCATCTCGGTCGAGCCGACGATGTCGGTGAACATGACCGTCCGAATCCCCGGGTCTCGCTCGCCCCCCGGCCCGTCCAGTAGGGCCGCGCCGGCGGCGTTCACCTCGGAGCCGCCGAGGAACCCGTCGACCATGTCCGGATCGACCTCGATGATCTTTTCCGCCATCAGGCCGTGGGCGTTCTTGTGCACCAACGCGGCCGACTCCTTGTCCGGCGCGCTGCAGATGCAGAAGACCTTGCCCTTCTCCCGGTTGAACCAATACTTGTGATACTGGACGCCGTACTCGGCCTGCACTTTCTCGTCAGCGGCGTGAGCACGGGCGAGGTCCTCCGCAGAGGCGCCGTCGACTTCGTGAATATCCATATATAACGGCATCAACGCTCCCAGTTTCTGGTCGGTTGGTCCGCCGCCCCGAGCGCGGAGCAGGATGGCCCATCGGCGAGGGGCGGTAAAGTTTCCAGCGCGAAATAGCTCGCCGCGGGCGAGCCCCAGCCTAGCCCCCGTACAGCGCCTTCGCCCGGTCCTCGAAGCAGCCGACCAGGCGGTTCACCGCCCGGTGGAAATTCACCGCCAACAGGGTGTCCAGCAGCCGCGACTTGAACTCGAAATCGATCTCGAAGCGCAGTTCCGCGCCGGTGTCGTGTGGCGCGAACCGCCAGCGGTTCTCCAGCCGGCGGAACGGCCCGGATATCAGCGCCACGTCGATGGCCAGGGCCGGCTCGTCCAGCCGCACTCGGGTGCTGAAGCGTTCGTGCACGATGGAAAAACCGACCTCGGCCTCGGCGTCGAGCAGGGTGATCCCCTCCCCGTCCGGCCGCCGGTTCCAGGTGCGCAGGCGGGTGACCCACGGCACAAATTCCGGATAGCGCTCGACGTCGCCGACCAGGGCGAACAGTTGTTCCGGCTGGTAAGGCAGGACATGCGTGAGGCTGTGGCGCAAGCTCAGCGTTCGCCGCGGCGCGCCGCCCGCAGGCGCTCGAAGTCGTCGCCGGCATGGTGCGACGAGCGGGTGAGCGGGCTGGCGGCCACCATCGAGAAGCCCTTGGCATAGGCGATGGTCTCCAGCGCCTTGAACTCTTCGGGGCTGACGAAGCGGTCGATCGGGGCGTGCTTGCGGCTGGGCTGCAGATATTGGCCGATGGTGATGAAGTCGACGCCGGCGCAGCGCATATCGTCCATCACCTGCATCACCTCTTCCTTGGTCTCGCCGAGCCCGACCATCAGGCCGGACTTGGTGAACTGGTATGGGTCGCGCTCCTTGACCCGCTCCAGCAAGCGCAGCGAGGCGTAGTAGCGGGCGCCCGGCCGAATGGTCAGATAGAGCCGGGGCACGGTCTCGAGGTTGTGGTTGAACACGTCGGGCCTGGAGGCGATCACCGTCTCGGCGGCGCCGGCCTTGCGCAGGAAATCCGGGGTCAGGATCTCGATGGTCGCGCCCGGCGCGGCGGCGCGGATCGCCCGCACCACCGCGGCGAAATGCGCCGCGCCGCCGTCGGCCAGGTCATCCCGGTCGACCGAGGTGATGACCACGTGCTTCAGGCCCATCTTGGCCACCGCCGCGGCGACACGCTCGGGCTCGGTCGGGTCGAGCGGTCCGGGCTTGCCGGTGGCCACGTTGCAGAAGCCGCAGGCGCGGGTGCAGGTCTCGCCCATGATCATCATGGTGGCGTGGGACTTCTCCCAGCACTCGCCGATGTTCGGGCAGCCGGCCTCCTCGCAGACGGTGACCAGGCCGTGTTCGCGGACGATCGCCCGGGTGGCGGCGTAGCCTGGCGATCCCGGCGCGCGGACCCGCAGCCACTCCGGCTTGCGCAGGATCGGCGTATCCGGCCGGCTCTGCTTCTCCGGATGTCGGCGTTCGCGGGCGGTGAGGGCGTCGATGACCGTGGCCATGGCGCTTAGATCGGCTGTTCGCGCCCCGCGATCAACCCCGCTGGCCGCCCGGCCCTGGTTTCCGCCGCGCCTGCCCCCTATCGTGCCGGCGATGAGCGCCTCCGATTCCAGCGCCGCCTCCGTCCAGGGGCCAGGACCGGTGTGGACCCAGCCGTGGCTGGTGCTCAGCCTCGCCACCCTGCTTACCCATCTGGTGTTCAACAACCAGTACGGCGTCTTCCGCGACGAACTCTATTTCATCGCCTGTGGGGAGCACCCGGACTGGGGCTATGTCGACCAGCCGCCGCTGGTTCCGCTGGTGGCCGGGGCATCGCACGCCCTGTTCGGCACGGCGCTGCTGCCGCTGCGGCTGCTGCCGGCGCTGGCGATGACCGTGACGGTGGCGCTGACCTGCGAGTTCACCCGGGCGATTGGCGGCGGTCGTTTCGCCCAGTGGCTGGCGGGGCTCTGCGTGGTCACCGGCAGCGTCTTCCTGGTCAACGGCCTCCTGCTCACCACCGACGTGCTGCAGGACGTCACCTGGCTCGGCTGCGCCTGGGCGCTGGTCAAGCTGGAGCAGTCGAAGGACGAGCGCTGGTGGCTGGCCTTCGGGGCCATCGTCGGCCTCAGCCTGACCAGCAAGTACCTGATCATCTTCTTCCTGGTCGGCCTCGCCATCGGCGTGCTGGCGACGCCGCTGCGGCGATCGTTGCTCAGGCCCTGGCTCTGGCTGGGCGCCCTGATCGCCTTGGCCTGCGCCGCGCCCAGCGTCCTCTGGCAATACCAGCACGGCCTGCCGTTCCTGGAGCTCGGCAAGGCCGGCATGGCGCACAAGAACCTGCCGCTGTCGCCCCTGGGGTTCTTAGGGCAGCAGATCCTGTTCGCCGGCGTGGTTACCTTCCCGGTGTGGATGTTGGGGCTCTGGCGCTTCACCCGACGGCCGCCGTTGCCGGGCCTGCGCGCCCTGCCGATCGCCTATGTGGTCAGCTACGCCCTGTTCGTCGCCCTGCACGGCAAGGCCTACTACCTGACCCCGATCTATCCTGCCCTGTTCGCCGGCGGCGCGCTGGCGATCGAGGGCTGGCTGAAGAGACCACTGCTGCGCGGCGCGGTGCTGGCGGTGATCGGCGCGGTGGGCGTGGCGCTATCGCCCTTCGCCATCCCGGTGCTGCCGGTGGAAGCCTATGTCCGCTACGCCGCCGCCCTCGGTCTCGGCGAATCCATGGCGGCCACCGAGAAACAGAAGCTGGGGGTGCTACCGCAGCAGTACGCCGACATGTTCGGCTGGCCGCAGATGGCCGCCAAGGTCGCCGCCGCCTATGACGCCCTGCCCCCGGCCGACCGCGCCAACGCGGTGTTCTTTGGCAATAACTATGGCGAGGCCGGCGCCATCGACGTCTATGGCCGGCCCCTCGGCCTGCCGCCGGCGATCAGCGGCCACAACAACTACTACCTGTGGGGGCTGCAGGGCCACGACGGCTCGGTGCTGATCGTGCTCGGCCGCGATCCGGCGAAATACGCCCCCTACTACGGCTCGGTCGAGGCGGCCGGAACCATCGATACCCCCTACGCCATGCCCTACGAGACCGGCCTGACCATTTTCGTGCTGCGCCAGCCAAAGGTGTCGCTGGCGACGGTCTGGCCCAAGCTGAAGCACTACGAATAGGCCCGCGCGGCTAGGCCGGCGTGCGCGCCCTCACCCGGTTGCCTCGCGGCCCGTGCTCCAGCTCCGCCAGTCCCAGCAGTTCCAACACCGGACTAACGTAGTTGGCGAAGCGGCCGCGATAGCCCTTGCGCAGGCCGTAGTAGCCGCCGACCGGATTGTCGTCCGCCCGCGCCCAGGCCTCCACCGTGCCCTCGGCGACCGGTTTGCCCTCGTCGGCGTTGCCCAGCGCCACCCAGTCGCCTCGGGCGGTCAGCATGGCGTGCAGGTCTTCGATACCTCTCGCCTGGTAGGAGAGCCGTGTCGCGCCCACCTGCACGAACAGCGCCTCGCCGTCCCGCCAGGCCTGGTAGTCGGACGTCAGCGACGGGGTCTTCAAGATCCACGGGTCGCTCGCCGTGCCGCTGCCGTAGGTCACCGTGGTCATCGCGCGTTCTCCCGTGTCGAGACCTGGGTTATGCAGGGTCTTATGTGACGTCTTCTGTCATGTTTGAAAGCCAGCCATGCGCGCCGCGCGATTGTTGCAGATGCTGCTCCTGCTGCAGAACCGCGGCCGGATGACCAGCGCCCGGCTGGCGGCCGAGTTGGAGGTCACCCGCCGCACCATCCTGCGGGACGTCGACGCCCTCACCGAGGCCGGCCTGCCGATCGTCGTCCACCAGGGCAATCAGGGCGGCATCGAGCTTGGCTTCAACTACCGCACCCGCCTGACCGGCCTGGCCGCCGACGAGGCCGAGGCCATCGCGCTGGTGCTAACCTGGCCGATCCCGGAGCTGGCGCGGCTGGGTGTGGGCGACGCCGCCGAGCGCGGCCGGAGCAAGCTGCTGGAATCCTTTCCAGACCCGGTGCGCGAGAAGATCGCCCTCGCCCGCCGCCGATTCCCGGTCGCGCCGGCGACGCCGCCCACCCCCGATCCGCGCCTGCCGGCGCTCGCCGAGGCGGTACGCCAGAGCCGGGTGGTCCGCATCCACGCCCGCTCGAAGTCGCCGCGCGCGATCCACCCAATCGCCCTCGCCTTCGACGGCACGGCCTGGTCGGTCAACGATGCGCTCACGGGGGAGGTCATCGCGGTCGAGGCCTGCGGCGACCTCAACATTTCGGCTAGCGTCTTTCATCCTGGCGCCCGCGCCCACACATGAACCTTGCCTCGAGGGGGACAAGTCCATGAGCGTGACGCTGGTCAACCTCTTCACCGTGCCGGCGGGCGAGGAAGACGCCTTCGCCGCCCGCTTCGCCGCCACCGTCGAGGCGTGCAAAGGCATCCCCGGCTTCGTGAAGACCGAGTTGCACCGCAACGCCGGGGTCGGCGATCCGGCGTTCGCCTTCGTCAACATCGCCGTCTGGGAGAGCGCCGAGGCCTGGCGCGCCGCCCTGCCGGCGATCATCCAGGCCTCCGGCGGCCTGGGCGGGGTCGTGCCGAGGCCGGCGCTGTATGAATCGGTGCTGCGGTTTCCGGAGTAGCGTCAGGGCGCCAGCGACAGCGGCGGCGCGACCTCTTCCAGCGATTTCCCCTCCGCCGAAATGCCCAGCGCCAATTCCGCCACCGCGGCCAACAACATCAGGCCTCCGCCGATCAGATAGCCGCTGAGCAGGCCCATGCGCTGGCCGGTGGCGATCTGGGCGCCGAACAGGGCCGGCCCCGCGACGCCGCCGATGCCGGTGCCGAAGGCGTAGAAGAGGCCGATCACCATGGCCCGGGTCTCCAGCGGAAAGCTCTCGCTGACCGTCAGATAGGCGGCGCTGGCCGCGGCCGAGGCGAAGAAGAACACCACGCTCCAGCAGGCGGTGAGACCGACGGCGCTGAGCTGGCCGTGGGCGAAAGCCCAGCCGGTGAAACACAGCAGCACGCCGGAGAGGCCGTAGGTGGAGGCGATCATCGGCTTGCGGCCGACGGTGTCGAACAGCCGGCCGAGCAGCAGCGGTCCCAGGAAATTGCCGGCCGCGAAGGGCAGCAGGAACCAGCCGATATCCTGCGAGGGCACGGCGTAGAACTTGGTCAGGATCAGGCCGTAGGTGAAGAAGATGGCGTTGTAGCAGAAGGCCTGCGTCGCCATTAGGGTGATCCCGAGGGCGGTCCTTTTCGGATATTCGAGGAACAGGGAGCGGGCGACTTGGCCGAGCCCAGTGGGCTGGTGCGGCTTCAGGGCGATGCGCAGCGGCGCGGCGGGCGCCGTCACGCCGGACGCCCGCTCGATGTCGCCCACGATCCGCTCCGCCTCGGCGATCCGGCCGTGGGTCATCAGCCAGCGCGGGCTCTCCGGCAGGAAGCGTCGGGCCCAGATGACGATCAACGCCAGCGCCGCGCCCAGGATGAAGGCCAGTCGCCAGCCGATCCACACTGGCAGGATGCGCGGATTGAGCAGCACCACCGCCCCAAGCGACGCCAGCGCCGCGCCCACCCAGTAGCTGCCGTTGATGGTCAGGTCCGTCTGGCCGCGCCGCCGGGCCGGGATCAGCTCCTGGATGGCGGAGTTCATCGCCGCGCCCTCGCCGCCGATGCCGGCGCCGGTGATCGCCCGGAAGACCGCGAAGCTGGCGAAGTTCCACGACAGGCCGGTGGCCAGGGTGGCCAAGAGATAGACCGCCAGGGTGACGGTAAAGAGCCGCTTGCGCCCGAGCACGTCGGTCAGGCGGCCGAACAGCAGCGCCCCGGCGATGGCGCCCACGAGGTAGGCGCTGCCGGACCAGCCGATCTCTTGCGGGGTGAGGTTGAGGGCGCGGGGGTCGCCAAGCACGCCGGACAGCGAGCCCACCAGGGTCACTTCCAGGCCGTCGAGGATCCAGGTGACCCCGAGCGCGGTGACCACCAGCCAGTGAAACCGGCTCCACGGCAGGGCGTCGAGGCGGGCCGGCACGTCGGTCGTGGTCACCGCCTGGTCGGTGGGCGTCATGCCGGACGAAGCTCCGCCGTGGGACCTAAGGCTCTAACACGCCTGACCGGCGCCGGTTGCGCCCTGGCGCTGCTGGCGGCCTGCGGCGCCCGCGACCCCCGCGCCGCCTTCGTCGACGCCCGGCCACCGCCGGCCCTGGCCGAGCGGTTCTATCCGCCGGAGGGCTGGGCGTGGGGGCTGATCTCGGTGGGCGGCGGCCCGGCACAGCGCTACGGCGTCGCCGCGCCTGCCGTGGTCTCCAAGGGCCAGGTGCTGATCCTGCCCGACTACGGCGAGACCGCCGAGACCTGGTTCGAGACCGCCCGCGACCTCGGCGCCGCCGGCTACACCGTCTGGATCCTCGAAGGCGTCGGCCAGGGCGGCTCGGAGCGGCTGGCCAGCCCCCGTGACCTCGGCGAGCTACGCAGCTTCGCTGTCGACCGGATCGCCGTGCGGGCGATGGCCGAGACCGTCATCCGGCCGGACGCAGACCACCCGCTGGTGATCCTGGGCCAGGGCGTCGGCGCCTACGTGGCCGCCCGGGCGGTGGAGACCGGCGCGCGGCCGTCCGGGCTGATCCTCAGCGGCGCCAGCTGCGATCGGCCGGTGGTCGGCGGCCTGCTGCGCGACCTCGGCTTCGGCGCCCTGCGCGCGCCGGGCGAGAGCGGCTGGCGGCGCGACGGCGCCGACGATTTCGCCCGCAAACGCACTCACGACGTCTGGCGCGGCGCGGTCACCCACGCCTGGCAGGTCGCCAACCCGGACCTGCGCATGGGCGGCCCCAGCCTCGACTGGCAGGCCGCCCTCGCCGAGCTGCAGGGCCGAACCCTCGACGACCTCGATCGGCTGGATGCGCCGACAGCGATCCTCGACGCCGACCGCGCCACGCCCTGCCTCGGCGTCCCGGGCGCGGACCGCAGGCGTTTTCCCGGCGCGCGGCCGGCGCTGGAGCTGGAGGACAACGCCCATCGCGGCCCCTGGCTGGCCGCGGTCATCGACACCCTGGCGCGGATGACCAAGGCCGCGCGGAGCGCCCACGGCGCCGATCACGGGCCGTAACGGAGCTTTTCAAGCCGGTGGGCGGCCTATAGCTTCGCCCGCGTTTGAGGGAACGCTCCAGTGCACAACAATCGCGTCGTCGCGTCATGAAGCGCGTGTTCGATCCAGCCCACAGCCGCCGCTCGCTGTTCGACGCCCTGCTCGACGCGGCCGCCGAATATGGGCCGAAGAAGCCGATCCTGGAGGACCAGGAGCGCAACCCCCTCACCTATACCGACCTGATCCGCGCCTGCTTCGCCCTCGGCGGGAAGCTGGCCAAGCTGACGGCGCCGAAGGAGCGTGTCGGCGTGCTGCTGCCGTCCAGCTCGGCGGCGGTGGTCACCTTCTTCGCCCTGCACGCCTATGGCCGCACCCCGGCGATGCTGAACTTCACCGCCGGCCTCAGGAACCTGCGCGCCGCGGCCAAGGTGGCGGGCCTCAAGCGGGTGCTGACCTCCCACCGGTTCATCGAGCAGGGCAAGCTGCACGACGTGGTCGACGCCCTCGAGGAGAGCTGCCAGATCACCTATCTGGAGGACGTGCGCGCCAGTATCGGCCTGCCCGACCGCCTGATGGCCCTGGCCGCCTCGCTCATGCCGCGGCAGTTCCGCGCCGACAGCAAGCCGGACGACGCCGGCGTCATCCTGTTCACCTCCGGCAGCTTCGGCGCCCCGCGCGGGGTGGTGCTGACCCAGGCCAATCTGCTGGCCAACGTCGACCAGATCGCCACCCACATCGAGCTCGACCCCGACTGGGTGTTCTTCAACCCACTGCCGGTGTTCCACTGCTTCGGCCTCACCGGCGGCGCGCTGTTGCCGATCCTGAACGGCATGAAGGCGTTCCAGTATCCCTCGCCGCTGCACGTGAAGCTGATCCCGCCGCTGATCCAGGACACCGGCGCGGCGGTGCTGCTGGCCACGGACACCTTCGTCAACCAGTACGCCCGCTCGGCCGAGCCGGAGGAGCTGAGGGGGCTGAAGTTCATCGTCTGCGGGGCCGAGAAAGTCCGCGAGGAGACCCACAATCTGATCACCGAACGCTTCGGGCCGATCCCGGTGCTGGAGGGCTATGGCGCCACCGAAGCCTCGCCGGTGATCGCGGTGAACCAGCCGCTGGACAACCGACGCGGCACGGTCGGCGGCCTGGTGCCGGGCATGGAGACTAAGGTCGTGCCGGTGGAGGGCATCAAGCGCGGCGGCCGGCTGCTGGTGCGCGGTCCCAACGTAATGGCCGGCTACCTCAACCAGCCCGACCTGATCGAACCGCCGGCTGACGGTTGGCACGACACCGGCGATGTGGTGGAAATATCGAGTGATAATTGGATCACCATCCTCGGGCGGGTGAAGCGTTTCGCCAAGATCGGCGGCGAGATGGTCTCGCTCACCGCCGCCGAGGATCTGGCCTCCTCGCTCTGGCCCGACGCCCGCCACGCGGTGATCGCCATGCCCGACAACCGCAAGGGCGAGCGACTGGTGCTGGTCACCGACCAGGCCGACGCCGAAGCCTCCCGCCTTCTCGCCCACGCCCAGTCCCAGGGCGCCTCCGACCTCGCCGCCCCGCGCAAGATCGTCCGGGTGCCGGAAATCCCCGTCCTCGGCACCGGCAAGACCGACTACGTGGCCATCCAGCGCATGGTCGAGGCCGAACCGAAGGCGGCTTGAGCGACGCATGGGCCTGCCGACACCGACACTGACGACCCCGCGCCTGCGGCTGCGTCCGTTCGCGCAGACCGATGCGGACGCCATCTTCGCCCTGCAAAGCAACTCACGCGTCCTGCGCTACTGGGACGCGCCGCCCTGGAAGGAGCGGGCGCAGGCGGAGCGCTTCATCGCGGTCTGCGGGCAGATCGAGCAGGAAGGGACCGGTGCGCGGCTGGCCATCGAGCGCGCCGCCGACCACGCCTTCATCGGCTGGTGCGCCTTCTCCAAATGGGACCCGACCTATCGCAGCGCGCGGCTGGGCTACTGTTTCGATGAACCGGCCTGGGGACAAGGCTTCGCCACCGAGGCCGCCGGCGCGGTGTTGCAATGGGCCTTCGCCACGCTGGATCTGAACCGCGTCCAGGCCGAGACCGACACCCACAACGTCGCCTCTGGCCGCGTGCTCGAGAAGCTCGGCTTTGTCCGCGAAGGGACGCTGCGCGAAGACTGTATCGTGGACGACGAGGTATCGGACTCCTGGGTCTTCGGGCTGCTGAGGCGGGACTGGAAGGGCTAGAACCTGGCGCGCGTCCCGCAAGACCAGCCTCGTCAGGCCCGACGTCATCTATGCGGCAATCCGCTCCTAGCGGGAAGGCAGTGACCGGTGCCGTAATCGGACTGTCGCCTTCCAAGCCGGAACCCAACTTAGTCGGCTTTTCGGCCGAAGACCAATGACCGGGTTCGATCCACAGCGGACCTAGCCGACATCGGCGCTAACGGGCAAAATAGTCACGTGCCGCGCCTGCTGTTCGAAATTTGGGAAGACCCCGACAGCCACTCCTCCGAGATGTCGCCTGTTACGGAACGCGGAGACGAACTGCGCGGGCAGATTAGTCCGAAATCGGAGTTGCGCCACAGCTTCGAGGCCAAGTCCAACTTCGAGGCATACCAAATGAACTACGACTGGCACGGCTGGGGACGCTGGAAGCCCCTCCCCGACGGGATGGAACAACTATTCACCGACGAAGAAGTCGCCGTGCAGAAACGGTATCTGGCGAACCGGAACGGCGCCTAACCACCCCGAACGGACTTCGCGGGCGTCCGATTGCGGGCCGGATGGCAATGATCGGGTTCGACGCGAAGCAGACGCTGCACCGGCTACTTGATGCCGTGGCCCTGCGCGAATTTGATCCACAAGGGGTCGACTCCGGCGTCCGCCACGCCGATGTACCTGTGGACAGCGACGATGACGCTGTCGGAGCCACCCGCCCTTCGCGGCGGGGACTCTACGGTGGCCTCGACATCAACTTCTGTCAGGTGCGGTCCGTCGCCGGGTTGCGCCGAGATCAATGCTTCAAAGCGTCGGCCTTGAGCGTCATCGAGAAGCTCCCCGCCATTCGCAATGCCAATACTCTCACGGGGGCACTGAGCGTCAATGAGTCCGCTGTGTTCGATCTGGTCTGAAAAGAACCGAGCCCTAAGATGAACCTTTTGGCCGTCCATGCTTCGCTGTCGCTTGAATATCTCGCAAACAGTCGATGCCCTTACCTCTCCGCCCAACGCCCAGCGAGCGGACGCCATCTCGCGTTGACCGAACGCGATGATTGTTCTCTTGTCGTCGGTCGAGTTGAGCGACCACCCGTCCAAGCCAAGACCTGCGGCGGCGACAATTGATAGGACAGCTACGACGACCTTGTTGGCTTTCATCAAGCGCTACCAGAAGCCCTGACCCCGCTAGGATACCCCGGCTAGCAGTGACTGCAATCCACCCATCGCGGACATTCCGAGCGTCCGGTCATCGGACCCGCCGTGCCCCGGCGCCCTACCCGCCCAGCGCCTGGTCCAGGTCGGCGATCAGGTCGTCGGCGTCCTCGATGCCGACGGAGAGGCGGATGAAGCCGTCGGTGATGCCGAGCAGTTGGCGCTGATCCTCCGGGATCGAGGCGTGGGTCATGATCCGGGGGTGCTCGATCAGGCTTTCCACCCCGCCCAGGCTCTCGGCCAGGGTGAACAGCTGGGTGCGTTCCAGGGCGGCGATCACCGCCGGCAGCTCGCGCTTCAAGGTGGCCGAGACCATGCCGCCGTAGCCGCCGGTCATCTGCCGCCGGGCCAGGGCGTGCTGCGGATGGCTTTCCAGCCCGGGGTAGTAGACCCGTTCCACGTCCGGCCGCGCCTCCAGCCAGCGTGCGATCTTCAGGGCGCTGGCGCAGTGGCGCTCCATCCTGAGCGCCAGGGTCTTCACGCCGCGCAGGGCGAGAAAGCTGTCGAACGGCCCCAAGACCGCGCCGACGGCGTTCTGCAGGAAGCGCATGCGATCGATCAGGTCCGCGTCGTCGCCAACGACGGCGACCCCACCGACCATGTCCGAGTGACCGTTGAGGTATTTGGTGACCGAGTGGACGACGATGTGGAAGCCAAGCTCCAGCGGCCGCTGGATATAGGGCGTGGCGAAGGTGTTGTCGGCGACGCAGATGAGGCCCCGGCGGCGGCCGATCTCGGCGGCGGCGGCCAGATCGACCAGCTTAAGGGTCGGATTGGTGGGCGTCTCGACCCACAGCATCCGGGACCGGGGCGTGATCGCGGCTTCCAGCTTGGAAAGGTCGGTCAGGTCGGTGAACATCGTCTCCAGACCCGCCGAGCGTCGGCGCACCCGCTCGAACAACCGGTAGGACCCGCCGTAGAGGTCGTCGCTGGCCACGATGCCGTCGCCCGCGTCGAGCAGCTCCAGCACCGTCGCCATCGCCGCCATGCCGGAGGCGAAGGCGAAGCCGGCCTCGCCGCCCTCCAGGTCGGCGATTGACCGCTCGAAGGCGAACCGGGTGGGGTTCTGGCTGCGGGAGTATTCGAAGCCCTTGTGCACCCCAGGGCTCGTCTGGGCGTAGGTCGAGGTGGCGTAGATCGGGACCATCACCGCCCCGGTGGCCGGGTCGTGCTGCTGGCCGCCGTGGACGGTGCGAGTGGAAAAGGCCAGCTGGTTCTTGCGGTCCGTCATCGGGTCCCCGAGGTTTTTGGTCTGGAGCCTGGCGGGCGCCTGAAGGCTGCCATGCTCTAGCGCTTCAGCCGCAGGTGATTGATCAGGTCGACCCGGGTGATCACCCCGACCAGCTCCTCGCCCTCCAGCACCACGGCCACTTCGTCGCGGTCGAATACCCGCAGCAGGCTTTCCACCGGCTCGCGCGCCTGCAGGGTCTTCACCTTGGGGGTCATGGCGGACTGCACCTCGGCCTGGAAGGCCTGGGCGCGGTGGGCGTCGGCGCCCTCGACGGCGGCCAAGAGGTCGCTCTCGTCCAGCAGCCCGACCACCCTGCCCCCGTCCAGGACCGGCAGCTGGCTGATGTCGCCTGATCGCATGCGGTTGTAGGCGGTCAGCAAGGTGTCCTTCGGCCCGATCGTGGTCACCCCGCCCTCGGACCAGCGCTTGGCGATCAGGTCGCGCAAATCGCCGTGCAGTTCGCGCTCGGTGAAGCCCTGGGCGGCGACCCAGAAGTCGTTGAAGGCCTTGGTGAGGTACTTCGCGCCGGTGTCGCACACCAGGGTCACCACCCGCTTCGGCTCGCTCTGCTCGCGGCAGTAGCGCAGGGCCGCGGCCAGCAGGGTGCCGGTGGAGGAGCCGGCCAGCACGCCCTCGGCGCGCAGCAGGGCGCGGGCGGTCTCGATGCTCTCGCGGTCGCTGATCGAATAGGCGCGGCCGACCAGATCCATCTGCGCATTCACCGGCACGAAGTCCTCGCCGATGCCCTCGACCACCCAGGAGCCGGCCTCGCCGATCTTCCCGGTATCCACATAGTCTTTCAGGATCGAGCCGACCGGGTCGGCCAGCACCATCACCGTCTTCGGCGAATGGGCGCGCATGAACCGGCCGATGCCGGTGAGCGTGCCGCCGGAGCCGACGCCCACCACCACGGCGTCGACGTCGTGATCCATCTGCGCCCAGATTTCCGGCGCGGTGCCGGCCTCGTGGGCGGCGGGATTGGCCGGATTCTCGAACTGGTTGACGAAGAAGCCGCCGGTCTCGGCGGCGATCGCCAGCGCCATGTCCTGATAGTACTCCGGATGGCCCTTGCCGACGTCCGAGCGGGTCAGGCGCACCTCCACGCCCATGGCCCGCAGGTGCAGGATCTTCTCCCGGGCCATCTTGTCGGGCACCACCAGGATCAGCCGGTAGCCCTTCACCGCCGCCACTTGCGCGAGGCCGAGGCCGGTGTTGCCGGCGGTGGCCTCGACGATCACCCCGCCGGCCTTCAGCCGCCCATCCGCCTCGGCCGCCTCGATCATCGAGAGCGCGATGCGGTCCTTGATCGAGCCGCCGGGGTTCTGGTTTTCGAGCTTGAGGAACAGGCGGCACGGCCCGGTGTCCAGCCGCGTCACCTCCAGCATCGGCGTGCGGCCGATCAGCTCCAGGGACGAGCGCACCGCCGGCGGCAGCATGGACTCAGTCGGACGACGTTCCATCGGGCAGGATTAGAACGCGGGGCGGCTTGAAGCGAGCCCCAGCGTCGAACACCCCTCACCTAGCCTCTCCCCACTGCGTGGGGCGAGGGATACCAGCGGGGCGCTGATGGGCTAGTGACGCTTGCGCCGATCCATCCGTATCCCTCTCCCCGGCCACGGGGAGAGGTAAGGTGAGGGGCAGCGCCGACCTAGCCGACGATGTCGGCGTCGGTGAAGAACTGGGCGATTTCGATCTTGGCGTTCTCGGGGCTGTCGGAGCCGTGCACGGAATTGCCGGTGAAGCTCTCGGCGAACAGCTGGCGGATGGTGCCCGGGGCGGCGTTGGCGGGATTGGTCGCGCCCATCACGTCGCGATATTTGGCGACGGCGTTGTCGCCCTCCAGCACCTGAACCACCACCGGGCCCGAGGTCATGAATTCCACCAGTTCGCCGAAGAACGGCCGCTCCTTGTGCACCTCGTAGAACTTCTGGGCCTGGGCCAGGCTCATCTTCACCCGCCGCTGGGCGACAATGCGCAGGCCGGCGTCCTCGATCACCGCGTTGATCTTGCCGGTCAGGTTGCGCCGGGTGGCGTCCGGTTTGATGATCGAGAAGGTGCGTTCGGTCATGGTCTGTCTCAGGCCCGTTGCTAGACTTGGTTTTCAAGAGGGTCCGGGCTTATAACGACGCAACCGGCGTCCGCCAAGGCGCGGGTTGAAGAGGATTCAGGTGACCCAAGGATCGACACGGACGACCAGACGGGGCTGACGCCCACCCCAAGGGCCGCGCGGACGCCGCCGGCCGTCGATTCCGCTCGTCCCGATCCTGGGCCTTAAAGCGCCCCACCTGAAGAGTTCCTCGCCATGCTCCGCATCACCGACCTTGTTTACGACGCCTGGGGGCGTCGCTTCTTCGACCACGCCACCGTAGCCCTGCCCAACGGCGCGAAAGTCGGCCTCGTCGGCCGCAACGGCGCCGGCAAGACCACCCTCTTCCGGCTGATCCTCGGCCAGCTCAGCGCCGGCGGCGGCGAGATCGAGATGCCCCGGGCCGCGCGCATCGGCACCGTCGACCAGGAGCTGCCGGCGACCCCGGTGACCATCCTCGACACCGTGCTGTCCGCCGACGAAATCCGCCACGGCCTGATGGCCGAGCTGGAGACCGCCGACCCTGAGCACATGGCCGAGATCTATCACCGGCTGAACGACATCGACGCCGATCGGGCCCCCAGCCGGGCCGCGGAGATTCTCACCGGGCTCGGCTTTGAGCAGAGCGACCTGCACCGGCCGATGGCTGAGTTCTCCGGCGGCTGGCGGATGCGGGTGGCGATGGCCGCGGCCCTGTTCGCCGAGCCCGACCTGCTGCTGCTCGACGAGCCGACCAACTACCTCGACCTGGAAGGCGCGCTATGGCTCGAGGCGCGCCTGAAGAAATACCCGAACACCGCGCTGGTGATCAGCCACGACCGCGAGCTGCTCGACAACTCGATGGACGCCATCCTGCACCTCACCGATGGCAAGCTCGACCTCTACCAGGGCGGCTATTCGCAGTTCGAGCGGCAGCGCGGCGAGAAGCAGCGGCTGCTGGCGGCCACCAAGGACAAGATCGACGCCCGCCGGGCCCACCTGCAGTCGTTCGTCGACCGCTTCCGGGCCAAGGCCAGCAAGGCGCGCCAGGCCCAGTCGCGCCTGAAGATGATCGCCAAGCTGGAGGACGTGGCGCCGGCGATCGAGGAACACGTCTCGCCGTTCCTGCTGCCCTCGCCGCCCAAGCCGCTGCCGCCGCCGCTGATCCGGCTGGAAAACGTCGCGGTGGGCTATGGCGGCGAGCCGGTGCTGTCACGCCTGACCCTGCGGCTCGATCCCGACGACCGGATCGGCCTCCTAGGCGTCAACGGGGCCGGCAAATCCACTTTCGCCCGGCTGCTCGCCGACGACCTGAAGCCCTCGGCCGGGACCTACCACCGCGACCGGCGGATGCGGGTGGCCTGGTTTCACCAGCACCAGATCGAGGCCCTCGATCCCACCGACACGCCGCTGGCGATCATCCGCCGGCGGCTGCCGCAGGAGTCGGAGTCGGTCCGCCGCTCGCGCCTGGCGCAGTTCGGCTTTCCCGCCGCCAAGGTGGAGACCACCGTCGCCTCGCTATCGGGCGGCGAGCGCGCCCGGCTGCTGCTCAACCTGGTGGCCATGGACCGGCCGCACTTGCTGATCCTGGACGAGCCGACCAACCACCTGGACATCGACAGCCGGCGGGCCCTGCTGGAGGCGCTCAACGACTACGAAGGCGCGGTGCTGCTGATCACCCACGACCGCTCGCTGATGGAGATGGTCGCCGACCGTCTGTGGCTGACCGCCGACGGGACCATCCGGCCCTTCGACGGCGACGTCGACGACTACGCCCGCTTCGTGCTCGACCGCGCCCGGGCGGCGGGAAAGAATCCGGGGGCCAAGGAGAGCGCGCCGGTCAAGCCATCGCCTTCCCCCGGCCGGACGCCGACACCGGCGGCCAGCGCCCCGCTGAAGCGCAAGCTGGAGGCCGCCGAGGCCGCCCTCGCCCGCGAAACCGCGGCGGTGGCCGAGATCGACGCCTGCCTCGCCGACCCGAAGCTCTATGTCCGCGATCCCGCTGAGGCGGCCCGGCTCACTCAGCGCAGGGCGCGCCTGGCCGAACGCCTGGCCCAGGCCGAAACGGTGTGGATCCAGGCGGCCGAAGCCTACGAAGCGGTCAGATAATCAGCCCTAGCCGTGGTGGTCGCCGTTGTCCGGCCGCATCATCGGCACGTGCGCCGGGTGGTAGCCGGTGGCCGCGTCCTTGCGGAAGTGGCCGGCGTCGTCGCGGTGGAACTGATGGTCCGCGCCCCGGTACATGAACACTCCGTCGTCGCCCCAATAGCCGGCGTCGAACGGCCCATAGAAGTCGTCGTAATAGCCGTCGATATAGGCGCCGGCGGCATAGTGATCGTGATGGTCGTAGGTTTGGCAGCCGGCCATGCCGAGGGTCGTGGCGGCGGCGATGGCGAGCGCGGCGAGGGTCTTCATGGTCAAGTCGTCCTTCCGAGTTTCCACGGCCAAGCCGCCGCACCCTGCAGGGCGCTGGCGGGCGGCCAGAACCTAGAAACGCGGCAGCGCCAGGATGGATGCGGGAACAACGAGCCCCCGCCGTCCGCCCTAGTGCTCGAGGTAGATGACCGGCAGGCGAATGGCGCTCGGGCGGGTGGCGTCAACGTAGATCACGTTCCGGGCGACGCGGGTGGCGGCGTCACGTCCGGGCAGGTCGCCGGTGTTCGGATTGACGTCGAACCGCGGTGAGTTCGAGCTGGTCACGTGCACCGCGATCCGGTGGCCTTTTTCAAACGTGATCGCGGTGTCCCAGAGGTCGAGCGTCAACTTCTCCGGCGCCCCCGGTATCATCATGGCGACGTCGTCGCGTCCCCGGCCATGGCGGTAGCGGGTGCGCAGCGCGCTATCCAGCACGATCGCCTCGTAACCATCGGGATAGACGTCGACGAGCTTGACCATGAAGTCGGTGTCCGGACCGTCGGTCGAGGCCCAGAGATCCATGCTCACCGGCCCGGCGATGGCCACGTCGCGATCCAGCACCGGGGTCTGGAAGCGCAGGTAGTCCTGTCGCTCGCCGATCGGCCGCTGGTCCATCGGCCCCTTCTCGAAGGTCAGGTTCGAACCGCCGTGGGTGGGAACCGGGTTCGCCGGGTCGAAGTCGTAGGCGCGGACGGCCGAGGCTTCGGTCGGCGGCTTGCGCGACAGGCTTCCGTCCTCGTGCAGGAAATAGTCGACGATCCGCGGCGCCGGCGGCCAGTTGGCGAAGCGCACCCAGCGGTTTTTCGGCGACAGCTCGCCCTTGCGCGCCGAGGCCATCATGTAGACCCGCACCGGCGGCTCATCCATGATCCCGTTGTCGACGCCCTTCAGCCAATAGTCGAACCAGCGGATCTCGTCGGTGGCGCCTTTCAAGAGCTCCGAGCCGTTCGGATAGGCCAGGTCGCCGGCCATGTCCCCGTGGCCGAACGGGCCCATCTCCAGCTTCTGATGGCCGCGCGCTCCGCGGCTGCCGTGGTTCTGCAGCGCCTGGAAATTGCGCACATTGCCGACGCTGAACAGGTCGTACCAGCCGCCGTAATTGTACATCGGGATGTGGATGAAGCGGGCGTTGTGCAGCACGTCGCCGGTCACCGACAGGGCGGTGGCGACATAGGACGCGCCGCTGGAGCGGATCTTGTCCTCGGCGACGCCCTGGCCGCGGTTCCAGTCGCCCATGTCGCGCTGTTTAAAGGCGCCGCCGACGAAGGCGGTGTCGTTGCCGGCCACCATGACGAAGGCGGCGACCAGATGCGGCGGCGCCGCGATCGCCGCCATATTGGTGGTGATCCCCATGGCCGAGGCGCCGGTGACACCGACCTTGCCGTTGCACCAGCTCTGCCGGGCCATCCACTCGATGGTGTCGTAGCCGTCGTTGCGATCGTCGGTGAAGCCGGCGTAGTGGCCCTCGGATCGGCCTTTGCCGCGGGTGTCCTGGACGAGGTAGGCGTAGCCGTTCTTGGTATACTTCCGGGCCGCCCGGGGGTCCGCGAAGAGCTCCATCGCGTCCTTGCCGTAGGGCGTGCGGGTGACGATTGACGGAAACGGTCCCTCGCCGTCCGGCAGGTAGAGGTTGCCGGCGAGCTTCACCTTGTCGCGCATTGGCGCGAAGACCTCGGTGGCGCCCTCGGCGATCTTCTCTACCCGCAGACCGCGCACCGCCGGCGCGGTTTCGGCCGGCGCGTCGGACATCTGGTCCGCCATTGTTTCCTCCCGTTAGCGCGATCGTCGGTTCAGACCCGCGCCGGGATCAGCACCTTCATCTCCTCGTAGCCCTTGATGAAGATCGAATAGCTGCGCGTCGGCTCTTCCAGCAGTTGGATGTTCGGGAAGCGCTTCATGATCTCTTCCCAGATGATGGTCAGCTGCAGCTCGGCCAGGCGATTGCCGACGCAGCGGTGGATGCCGAAACCGAAGCTGAGGTGCGTGCGCGGTCGCGGGCGGTCGATGATGTAGGCGTAGGGGTCCGCGATCACCTCCTCGTCGCGGTTGCCCGAGACGTACCACATCACCACGCGGTCGCCCTTGCGGATGGTCTTGCCCTGGAACTCGAAGTCCTGGGTGGCGACGCGGGCCATGTGCGCCAGCGGCGTCTGCCAGCGGATGGTCTCCGAGACCATCGAGGGGATCAGCTCGGGATTGGCGCGCAGCTTGGCGTACTGATCCGGATTGCGGTTCAGCGCGAAGATCGACCCCGAGATGGTGTTCCGGGTGGTGTCGTTGCCGCCGATGATCAGCAGGGTGACGTTGGAGAAGTACTGGTCCATCGAGAAATTGCGGGTGTCGGGACCGTGCGCGAGCATCGAGATCAGATCGCCGGCCGGCTCGGCGTTCACCCGCTCGTTCCACAGCCGCACGAAATAGTCGCGGCAGTCCGCCAGCAGCTGGCGACGCTCGGCGTAGGTGTTCCAGGGACCGTGGCCGGGCGCCGTGGTCATGGTGTCCGACCACATGGTCAGCTTGCGCCGCTCCTCGAACGGGAAGTCGAACAGCGTGGCCAACGTCATCGTGGTCAGCTCTTTGGAGACCAGATCCACCCAGTCGAACGGCTCGCCGATGGGCAGCGAATCGAGGATCAGGCCGGCCCGCTCGCGGATCTGCGGCGCCATTTCGTGCAGCCGCGAAGGCGCGACGCCCGGGCTGACGGTCTTGCGCTGAATGTCGTGCCCGGGCGGGTCCATGTTGATGAAGCTGTTGACGTCGTCGCCGGACTCTCGCTCGCGGGTGATGAACGCGTCCGCCGGCAGCACGCTCGGCTTGGGCGGCAAACCGATCCCCTTGGCCGACGAGAACACCTGGTGGTTGGTGTCGATGGCCATGATGTCGTTGTATTTGGTGATCGACCAGAACGCCCCGTAGTTGCTGTCGGGAGTCCAGTGCACCGGGTCCTCGGCGCGCAGGCGCTCGAAGTAGGGCCAGTGGGCGTCGTCGCGAAACGCCGAGGCCCAAGCCGGGTTCAGCACCTCAAGCGGCGTCTCATAGGCCCGCTTGCGGGCCAGCGCCTGCTTGTCGTTCAATACATCAATCGCGCCGTCGGCCATGTTGTCGCTCCAACGCCTGCCTGACCGGCATTAGGGGGAATCGAATTCTGTTCGACAAGTCGCTATGTCGCCCGGGCAGCGCGTCCGCCGGCTGGGGCTACCTGACGCGGGCGCTGCTTTCCTGCCAATGTGACGCAAGATGTCTTGGATCATGTAGCCTCGCACCGGCATGACTGACCCTGCAAATTTCAAGCGCGCGCCCGGCGGCGCCACGCTGCGGCGACGCGCGTTGGACGCCGCGCAAACGCTTCTGGAAGAAGGGGGTATCGAGGGGCTGCACCTGCGCGTCATCGCCGACAAGGCCGAAAGCGCGGTCGCCAGCCTCTACTACCATTTCGCCGACAAGGAGGCGTTGCTGACGGAGCTGGCGATCCAGGGCTGGCGCGACTTGGGCTTGAAAATCGCTCGGGCGATGGAGCGCCGCAGGTCTTCTCATCGGGTCGACGACGCCTCCTCGTCCTATTTGCAGTTCATCCACGATCACCCGCAGCTCTATGCGTTGATGCAGTCGCGCCCGATCCTGGCGGGGGATGCCCGCGCGCGCGCCGCCGAGCAGGAAGCCTACGCGGTCTTCCGCAGTTCGCTGGAGGCGGACGAGCGGGTACCCGCGGCGCAGCTCGAGAACGTGTCCCAGCTTTTGTGGGTCTTGGGCCGGGGCATCGCCGCGGCCACGTTGGCGGCCAGCGACGAAGACTCCAACGCCGCCAGCCAGCTCAGGTCGAAAGTGCTGAGCGGCTTTGCCTTCCTGCTGTCGCCGCGTCTCAGGGGCTGAAGGCGGACGGTCGGACGCGGCGGCTCTATCCGCAGCGGATCGAGGTGATCAGGCCGGTCTGCGTGTCGTAGAGGATGGTCTGGCGGTTGGAGACATAGTCCTCGGTTACCGGGCAGGTGGTGCAGGCGACCCGGCGCAGGCCGGGTTGCAGCGGCACCGGGATATCGCTGCGCGGTTTGCCGACCAGATACTGCAGGTCGACCGCGCCGCACGCGTCCTTCGGCGGCGGCGGGGCGGGCGCGGGTGGCGGCGGCGCGGCGGCGACCGGCGGCGGCGCTGCCTGAACCGGCGCGGGCGGCGGCGGCGCCCTGTGCGGCGCCGCACAGGATCCGGCCAGGATCAGCGCCACGATCGCCCACGCCCTTACGCTTCTTGCCGCCATCCGCTCGTCTCTCCCTGCCGCCAATAGGATACCGGGTGTCCGGCCGACTTGAACGCCGACCACCGCCGTCTGGCTTCAGCCAGGGCCTCGCCGTCGCGGCCGTCGAACAGCAGGATGCACCGCTGGTAGGGCGAAATATCGCCGGCCTCCGCTCCGTCGACCAGGAACAGCACGTCCGCGCTGTTCGGATTCTCCGCCCCAACGGTGAGCAGCACCGGCTGGCGCTCGGCCATCGGCTCGTCGTCGGTCCCGTGGCCCAGGAAGCTCTCGTCGCGATAGGTCCACAGCCAGCCGTCCAGATGCTCGACCCGCGAACGCTCCTTGGCGCGGACCAGCGCCTTCCAGCCCCGCGCCAGGGTCTTTTCCAGCAGTTCCGGCAGGACCTGGTCCAGGCCGGACCGCTCCAGGTGGTAGAACCACACGTCGCAGGGGGCTTCGCTCATCCGGGGGTCAGACTCATCAATTCCTGGGCGACCTTATCAGCATGGGTGAGCATCGCGAGATGGCTGAGGTTCAGCCGTCGCACCGGCCAGTGGCGGATCGCCGCCTCGGCCGCCTCCGGTTCGTAGGCCCGGCTCAGCCGCAGATAGGATTGCAGCGGCGGCGCCCAGTTCTCGACCACCGGCGCGGGCGTCTCCAGCCAGTCGAGGGGAACCCGAGGCAGTTCGGCGATCACCTCCTCGCGCAAAGCCCGGTCGTGCAGGATCGCCGGCAACGGATCGGTCTCGAACCATTCGTTCCACGGCGGCAGGACGCCGTCCACCGCCAGCGTCCTCAAGCGGGCGACCAACGCGGGCGGGGCGGTGTCCAGCCAGCTGCGCCCAGGATGGGGCAGTATGGCGTCGGCGAAGATCACCCCGGCCGGCTGGTCCATCGCCGCCAGGATGCTGGGCGCGTGTCCGCCGGCGGCGCTGTGCGCCACCAGGGTCCAGCCCGCGCCATCCGCCAGGCCGGCGATCTCCGCCCCATCTTCTTCATAGGTCGGCGCGACGCCAAGCCGGCTGTAGTCCGCCGCCACCGCGGTCGCACCACCGGACACGAGTTCGTCGGCCACCGCCCGCCAGGTCGATGGCCCGACCAGCGGGCTGTGAACCAAAAGGAAGGCGGCCGTGGCTCAGCCCTCGTAGAAGTCCGCCGACAGCCGGTCGAGCAGGCGCACGCCGAAGCCGGTGGCGCCGGAGGGGATGGTCGGCACGCTGGAATTCGGCTTCCAGGCGGTGGAGGCCATGTCGATGTGCGCCCAGGGCACGCCGTTCACGAATCGCTGGATGAACATCGCCGCGGTGATCGAGCCGCCGTAGCGGGGGCCGATGTTCTTCATGTCGGCGGCGTGGCTGTCGAGCAGCTTGTCGTACTGCGCCGGCAGCGGCATACGCCAGAGCACGTCGTCGCTGGCCTTGGAGGCGGCCATCAGGTTCGAGGCCAGGGCCTCGTCGTTGCTGTAGACCCCGGCCAGATCCTTGCCGAGCGCCACCACGATGGCGCCGGTGAGCGTCGCCAGGTCGATCAGGATCTTTGGCTTGAAGCGGGTGTGGCAGTACCAGACCGCGTCGGCCAGCACGAGCCGGCCCTCGGCGTCGGTGTTGATCACCTCGATGGTCTGGCCGGACATGGAGGTGACGATGTCGCCGGGGCGCTGGGCGTTGCCGTCCGGCATGTTCTCCACCAGGCCGAGGATGCCCACCGCGTTGACCTTGGCCTTGCGAGCGGCCAGCGCATACATCACCCCGACCACCGCGGCAGAGCCGCCCATGTCGGTGATCATTTCCTCCATGCCCTCGGCACCCTTCAGGCTGATGCCGCCGGTGTCGAAGGTGACGCCCTTGCCGACAAAAGCGATCGGCGCGGCGTTAGGGTCCTTGGCGCACTTCCACTGCAGCACGGCCAGCTGGCTTTCGCGGACGCTGCCCTGGCCGACGCCTAGCAGCGAGCCCATGCCCAGCTTCTTCATCTCCTTCTCGCCCAGCACCTCGACTTCCAGGCCGAGAGACGAGAGCTTCTTCACCCGCCGGGCGTATTCTTCCGGATAAAGGATGTTGGCCGGCTCGGTGACCAGGTCGCGGGCGTAAAGGATGGCGTCGGCGAGGGTCGCGAGCGGCTTGAACGATTTGGCCGAGGCCTTCACGTCGGCGACGGCGACCTTTACCGATTTCACCGACGGCTTCTTCTCCGGCTTTTCCTTGGTGCGGTACTTGTCGAACCGGTAGGCTGCCAGCTTGATCCCGTAGGCCGCGTGCGCCGGACGGTCGGGCCCCGCGCCCGGCATGGCCAGCACCAGCACGTCGCTGCCGGAGTTCTTGGCGGCGTTATAGGCGTGGGCGCCGGCGCTCTCGGCGGCCTTTTCGTCGAAGGCCTTCTGCTTGCCCGCGCCGATCACCACCACCCGCGCGGCGGTTGTGCCGGTCGGGACCGGCAGGGTCAGCGACTGGCCCATGCCGCCGGTGAACCGGCTGGAGCCCACCGCCCGCTTCAGCGCGCCGCCCATCGCCTTGTCCAGCGCTTCGGCGGCGGGGGAATATTCGCCGTCCTCGAAAGCCAGCACCGCCAGGGCGGCCGAGGCGCCGGGCGCGACATTGGCGGCGAC
>Ga0302279_10001512_pt1 | contig 32887 bp, 32 predicted proteins | sample III_Bog_N3_3_FD_194541 | JGI IMG/M metagenome (GOLD analysis project Ga0302279, IMG submission 194541) | Peat permafrost microbial communities from Stordalen Mire near Abisko, Sweden - III_Bog_N3_3 | ecosystem: Environmental > Terrestrial > Soil > Wetlands > Peat | place: Sweden: Abisko...
CCGCCCCGCGCGGGCCCCCGCCCCCCCCCCCCCCCCCCCCCCCCCCCCCCCCCCCCGCCGGAGGCCTTCCCCTCCAAAGGAGACGCAATGAAGCTGACGCCGCGTGAGAAGGACAAATTGTTGCTCTTTACCGCCGGGCTGGTGGCCGAGCGCCGCAAGGCGCGCGGGGTCAAGCTCAACTATCCCGAGGCCGTGGCCTTTATTTCCTGCGCCATCATGGAAGGCGCGCGCGACGGCCTGGGCGTGGCCGAGCTGATGAGCCACGGCGCGGGGCTTTTGACCCGCGAAGACGTGATGGAGGGCGTGCCCGAGATGATCGGCGAGGTGCAGGTCGAGGCCACTTTTCCCGACGGCACCAAGTTGGTCACGGTGCATCATCCCATACGCTAGGCCCGCGACCGCGCGCCGGGGCGTACGCCGTCCGCGCGGCGCAATGCGACACGACATCCCACCAGGAGGTGCGGCATGATACCCGGAGAGTTGTTTCTCGCCGAGGGCGACATCGAGCTGAACGCCGGGCTTTCGCCGTTGACGTTCAACGTGGCCAACGCCGGCGACCGGCCCATCCAGGTCGGTTCCCACTATCATTTTTACGAAACCAACCAGGCCCTCGTCTTCGACCGCGACTCGACGCTCGGCATGCGGCTGAACATCCCGGCCGGCAGTTCGGTGCGTTTCGAGCCCGGCCAGCGCCGCGACGTGGAGCTGGTTGCGTACCGAGGGCTGCGCGCGGTCTACGGTTTCCAGGGCAAGATCATGGGCAAGCTGGAGAGGTACGGCCATGAAAAAAATTGACCGTCGTTCCTACGCGGACATGTACGGGCCAACCGTGGGCGACCGGGTGCGCCTGGGCGACACCGAGCTGATCATCGAAGTCGAGCGCGACTTGGCCGTGTACGGCGAAGAGGTCAAGTTCGGCGGCGGCAAGGTCATCCGCGACGGCATGGGCCAGGCCCAGCACGGCGCGGAGCAAAGCGTGGACACGGTCATCACCAACGCCCTGATTCTCGACCATTGGGGCGTGGTCAAGGCCGACATCGGCCTCAAGGACGGCCGGATTTTCGCCGTCGGCAAGGCCGGCAATCCGGACGTCCAGCCGGGCGTGGACATTATCATCGGCCCGGGCACCGAGATCATCGCCGGGGAAGGGCTGATCGCCACCGCCGGGGGCATCGACGCCCACATCCATTTCATCTGCCCGCAGCAGGTCGAGGAGGCGCTTGCCAGCGGCGTGACCACCATGATCGGCGGGGGCACCGGCCCGGCCGCCGGCACCAACGCCACCACCTGCACGCCCGGGCCGTTCAACATCATGCGCATGCTCCAGGCCGTGGACGGTCTTCCCATGAACATCGGCCTGCTCGGCAAGGGCAACGCCAGCTTGCCCATGTCGCTCGAGGAGCAGATCGCGGCCGGAGCCATGGGGCTGAAATTGCACGAAGACTGGGGCACCACCCCGGCGGCCATCGACAATTGCCTGTCCGTGGCCGAGGCCTACGACGTCCAGGTGGCCATCCACACCGACACCTTGAACGAATCCGGTTTCGTCGAAGACACCCTGGCCGCCTTCAAGGGCCGCGCCATCCACGCCTACCACACCGAGGGCGCGGGCGGCGGCCACGCCCCGGACATCATCAAGGTCCTGCCGTCCTCCACCAATCCCACCCGGCCCTTCACGGTCAACACCATCGACGAGCACCTGGACATGCTCATGGTCTGCCATCATCTCGACGCGGCCATTCCCGAGGACGTGGCCTTCGCCGAATCGCGCATCCGGCGCGAAACCATCGCCGCCGAGGACATTCTGCACGACCTGGGCGCCTTCAGCATGATCTCGTCGGACTCCCAGGCCATGGGCCGGGTCGGCGAGGTCATCATCCGCACCTGGCAGACCGCTCACAAGATGAAAGTCCAGCGCGGGCCGCTGCCCGCCGATTCGGATAGAAACGACAACTTCCGCGCCAAGCGCTACGTCGCCAAGTACACCATCAACCCGGCCCTGACCCACGGCATTGCGCACGAGGTCGGCTCCATCGAAAAAGGCAAGCTGGCCGACATCGTCCTGTGGAAACCGGCCTTTTTCGGGGTCAAGCCGGAACTGGTCATCAAGGGCGGCATGATCGCCGCTTCGCCCATGGGCGATCCGGGCGCCTCCATCCCCACGCCCGAGCCGGTGCACATGCGCCCGATGTTCGCCGCTTTCGGCCGCGCGCCTTTCCATACCAGCCTGAGCTTCGTCTCGGCCGCCGCCCTGGCCGAGAACATCGGGACCAAATACGGCCTGCGCAAGACCCTGGCGGCGGTGAAAAACACCCGCAAGCTGCGCAAACGCGACCTGATCCACAACGACTATCTGCCGGTCATCGAAGTCGATCCCCAAACCTACCAGGTCCGGGCCGACGGCGTGCTGCTCACCTGCGAGGCGGCGACGGTGCTGCCACTGGCGCAGCGGTATTTTCTGTTTTAGAGGGACAGGGGTGTTGGGGGTAATGGAGGTGTTGGGTGGTGAAGAAGGCCTCCGGCGGCCAAAGGGCCGAGCCCTTTGGAATCCCGATACACGAAAAAGGGCCGGCTGTTCTCCGCTGAACAGCGGGGGCCGGGGGCTGCGGGCCCCCTGGGAAAGAAACAGTGGTTCTGGTTTTCGGTCCCGGGAAGGTGGGGGCGGCCGGGGGGAAAGAAGGCCTCCGGCGGCCAAAGGGCCGAGCTTTTTGGAATCCCAAACGGGAAAAGGATAATTTGTTGGTATGTTGAAAATTGTCAGGCGTTGCGAACGGTGCGCCGATGACGAGAAGGTCCGCGGACTGACGCTCTCCTTCGAGGAGCGGCGCAAAAGCCGGCAGCGGGTGCGTCTCGACGACGGCCGGGAAGCGGGACTCGCCCTGCCGCGCGGCACGGTGCTGCGCCACGGCGATGTCCTTGAGGCCGAGGACGGAACGAGGATCGAGGTCCGGGCCTCGGCCGAACGCCTGTCGCTGGTGCAATGCCCGGAACCGGCCGGACTGGCCCGGCTGTGCTATCATCTGGGCAACCGCCACCAGAGCGTGCAGATCGAGGGCAACCGGGTGTGCTACCCGGCCGACCCGGTGATCGACGCCATGGTCGCGGGCTTGGGCCACAATATTCTGGCCGTGACGGCGGCCTTTGAACCGGAATGCGGGGCGCATCACCACCACGGGTAAGACGCTCGCAAAACGGCTTTGCACTATGCCGCGCGGCCGTTTCGGGGAAAATCGCTTTGCCGGGAAGCGTGATCGAAGGCCGGCTTACGCCGCCCTCGGCGGCCGCGTGCCGCCGCAAGGAAACGCCAGTGCAGCATGCACGTTGTTTGTTCGACGCAGCGCGAGCCGGGTCATGACCGGACCGCCGGCCCTGACGCGCCTGCTCCACCTGGCCAGTCCGGCCCTGCCGGTCGGGGCCTACGCCTATTCCCGGGGCCTGGAATGGGCCGCCTGCGCCGGCCTGCTGCCGGACGCCGCCGCTGTCCGGGACTGGATATTGGGACTTTTGGAGCGCTCGCTCGCCCGCCTGGACGTGCCGGTCCTGTGCCGTCTGCATGCGGCTTTTGCCGAGGAAGACGAGGCCGGGGCGGCGGCCTTGGCCAGGTTGCTCGCCGACCTGGGCCTGGCCGAGGCCGAACCGTGGAAACGTAATCCCCGGGCCACCTTCGCCGGCCTTTTCGCCTTGGCTGCCGCCCGCTGGGAGATAGCCCGGGCCGATGCCTGCGTCGGATACCTTTTCGCCTGGGCGGAGAACCAGCTCGCCGCCGCGCTCAAGCTCGGCTGCCTGGGCCAAAGCGCCGGGCAACGCATCCTCTATGACGCGGGCGGCCTCATCCCGGGACTGGTTTCGCTCGGCGCGGCGCTCGCCGACGGGGACATCGGCTCGCTGACGCCCGGTCAGGCCATGGCCTCGGCCCTGCACGAAACCCAGGAGACGCGGTTGTTCAGGTCATGACGGGGTGAAGTAAAAAGCCCCCGGCGGCCAAAGGGACAAAGTCCCTTTGGAATCCCTTAATGGAGAAGCAATCCATGAGTGAACAATCCCAACCGTTGCGCCTGGGCGTGGGCGGGCCGGTCGGCTCTGGCAAGACCGCGCTGATCGACCGCCTGTGCAAGGCCTTGCGGGACAAATACCAATTGGCCGTCGTCACCAACGACATCTACACCCGCGAAGACGCCGAATTTTTGATCCGCAGCGGGGCGTTGCCCGAGGGGCGTATCCGGGGCGTGGAAACCGGGGGATGTCCGCATACGGCCATCCGCGAGGACGCCTCCATGAACCTGGCGGCCGTGGACGAACTTTCGGAGCTGTTTGCGGACCTGGACATCGTCCTGATCGAGAGCGGCGGCGACAATTTGAGCGCCACCTTCAGCCCGGAGCTGGCCGACCTGACCATCTACGTCATCGACGTGGCCGCCGGGGACAAGATCCCGCGCAAGGGCGGCCCAGGCATCACCAAAAGCGGCTTGCTGGTGATCAACAAAGTGGATTTGGCCCCGCTGGTCGGCGCGTCCCTGGAGGTGCTCGCGCGCGACGCGAAAAAAATGCGCGGGGAGAAGCCTTACGTCTTCACCAATCTCAAGACCGGTCAGGGCCTGGCCGAGGTGATCGCCTTCATCGAGCGCGAGGGCATGCTCGGCTAAATAGCCCGGCCCATTCACGGCGTCGGCGCGCGCCACCCGTCTACGGCTTCACGTAGGCGTATCCCTCGCGTTGCAGCGTCACCACATGGACGATGCCCGCCGGTACGACCACCGCTTCGTCGACGATGTCGCCGGGGGCGACGGCGTGTTCCTTCAGCGCATTGTTGCAGGCGAACAGCCGTACGCGGCCGCGGCAAAGTTTGGCGAGGAGTTCCCGCTGGGGGCAGGTGTCGCGGCGCAGCAGTTCAATGGCCTTGCCGTTGACCACGATGGCGATGGTGTATTCCCCGTCGATGCCGGCATTGACGTAGTTTTCGGCATTGCGCAGCGCCGTGGTGAAGCTGGCTTCGTCGGTATCGACATGAAACAGGACGTCGTAATACATACTCTTCTCCATCAATCGATCCCGAGCGTTGAGGCTGCCGTTTGGCCCGTCGCCCCGGTGGGACAGGCACCCGGAGAGTAGAGCCCCGGACAATTTTTTTGTCTTACGATATGTGCCCTTATGGCGAACGGCCGCCGGGGAGGCGAAGACCTTGACCACCAGCGACCGCGCCATGAGCATGGAACTGCCGCCCGCCGCCCGCTATTTGCCCGCTGCTGCGTCCGCAGCCGCGGCCGCGCGCATGCTCCATGGGGCCTCGTTCGCGTGCCTGGTCAACGCCGTGGCGGCGCTATTGGTCGTCCTCATCCCCACGGAACGCGGCGCCCAGGTCGTGAGCGGGTTTTCCCCGACGCCGCCCGCGCCGACGGGTCAATGCAGCCCCAAAACAGCGCGCACTTCCGCCTTGGCCCGGTCGAAATCGGCCTGGAAGTCCTTGTCTTGCATCAAAAAGGCGGCGATAACCGTGCCGGCCACGTGGCCGCCGGCCACGTCGCTGGGATAATGCACTCCGCCGATCATGCGGTTGAACCCGAATTGGTCGATCCGCTCGAAAATCTCGTCCCGTTTTTCCGGAAGCATCGTGGCCAGCAAAATGCCCGTGACCGTCCCGAAGGTGGTGTGTCCGCTGGGGTAGGACGCGCTCGCGGGCATCGAGACGCAGGGCTTAAGCTCGGAACTGACGGCGTACGGCCTGGGCCTGTGCCAATATTTTTTGACCGCCGCGGTCGCGGCGCTTTCATTTTCGTGGACTTTCGCGAAAAAGGCCACGGCTTGAGGCAGCTTGTCCGCCGTGAAGGCGGGGCCGAAAATAATCCCGAAACGGATGACGCTGAGTTCCTCGTCCGCCTTGGCGAAGGCCGCCTGCTCCGGGGTGCGCTTCGCTTGCAACGCGAGCAGCTCCGCGATTTCCTGCTTTTGCCGCGCGGAACCCTCGGCCGGAGGCGGAGCCAAAAGCTGGCTGAGATCGAGCTGGTCCAGACCGGCGTAATGTTCCTGGCCGGCCACGCCCGACTGAGGCAGCAGCAACAGGAAGGCGAGCAAGACAATGCGGTGCGATAGGCAGCGCTGTACCCGAAGCATAACCACTCTCCTCGTTTTATGCGTTTTGCGTGCGATCGAAACGACCCTGCCGCCGCCCTCGATCCCCGAGCGTCCGGGCGCGTTCCCCGAACAGGCGGATGGCCTCGAATCCGGGCGCGGCGTGGAGCTTTTGCCTGAGCAGGGGGCCCCGTCCGTAAACCAGATCGAGTCCAGCCCGCTCAGAAAAGAGCCTTTTCCACGCGGGACGCGGGCCCCGTGCTCCGCGCCGCCGGTCGCGGTCGACCCGGGCGGCGACCAGGCGGTTCACCCGCCGCGGACCGAACGCGACCCGGCAACCAGCCACGGCCGCACGGCCGCGCCGCGATTTCGCGGAATTCAAGGTTGTGACCAAATTCGGGACAAAGTCAACCGCTGGGGGCGGCGCGAGTACCGGCCGCGGGATTTTCCCGAGGTCTTGCGGTAAAATGGCGGGGGCGGATCGCAAGGGACAACGGCAAAAAAACTGGGTCAATCCTGGATGGAATAAAGACAGGCGAGCAGACAGACAAGCAGCTATGCGCAAAATTGGTGCCCGGGGCCGGAATCGAACCGGCACGGTGTTGCCACCGAGGGATTTTAAGTCCCTTGCGTCTACCAATTCCGCCACCCGGGCAGGTCGCGCCGCGCGGCCAGGCTGGCGCGACAATACGACGCGTCATTGATAAACAATCCACTCCGTCAAGGCAACCCGGCCGTGGTCCGCTTTTATTCCGGCCCGCCCGGGCCGAGGTCCCGGATACGAGAGTGGGTGCTTTCCTTACTTGACATTGCCATGGTTATTGATAAATTTTATCAACGACGCGGCTGCTTCGTGCAGCCAAGGGGACGACCCGTGGACGATTTCTCTTTTCTCAAGGCGCGGTTGCACGGCCTGGGGCTGCGGCTCACGCCGCAGCGCGAGGCGGTCTGGCGTTATTTCGCCGGGGTCGCCCGGGGCCGGGCCCTGCCCGAGGCGGCGGCCGCCCTGGCCCGGGCGTCCATCGGGCCGGCCACCGTGTATCGCGCGGTCAAGACCTTGTCCGCCCTCGGGTTGCTTCGAGCCGTGGCCGGCGAGGACGGCGAGGTGCGGTACGTATCGGTCCGGCAAGGACACGTGCACCTTTTGCGCTGCACGGGCTGCGACCGGGCCGTGGAGTTTCATGAATGCGGCCTGGACGTTTTGGAGGAGTTGGTGGCGGTCAAGAGCGGGTTTTCGGTCCAGGGCCACCATCTGGAACTCTACGGCCGCTGCCCGGACTGCGGTCCGTTGGATAAAATTTCTCAATAACCATGATAAACGACCTCACTCCCGACTGCCCGGACACGGGCCCGGTCCCAGGCGCCGCCGGTTGCCCGTTTTCGCCGCTGGGCTGGTCCGTATGGCGGCGCTTGGGGCTGGCCCTGGCCGCCTGTCTGCTTTTGTGGGCGGCGGTTCTGTGGGCCTTGGACTAAACCATGCACGGCTCCATCGTTCTCACCGACCTCACCGCCGGCTATAACCGCCATCCCGCCGTGCACCATGTCAGCGGCCGCTTCGAGCCCGGCTCTCTGACCGCCGTGGTCGGGCCCAACGGGTCGGGCAAATCCACCTTGCTTAAAACCCTGGTCGGCCTGCTGCGCCCCATGGGCGGAAAAGTCGACTTGGGCGGGCTGACCCCGCGCGAGCTGGGATATTTGCCCCAGATGTCCGAGATCGACCGCTCCTTCCCGATCACCGTCCTGGACATGGTCGGCTTCGGCCACTGGAATTCCTTGGGCGCGTTCGGGCGGATGACTCCGGAACATTTCGCGGCCGCGAGGCGGGCACTCGCCTCGGTCGGCCTGGCCGGGTTCGAGGCGCGCGCCATCGGCACGCTCTCCGCCGGCCAGTTCCAGCGGATGCTTTTCGCCCGCCTGCTGCTCGCCGACGCGCCGGTGATTCTGCTCGACGAACCGTTCACGTCCGTGGACGCCAAAACCACCGCCGACCTTATGGGGCTGATCCTGGAGCTCAACCGGGCCGGACGCACCGTGGCGGCCGTGATCCACGACATGGACCAGGCCAGGGCCAACTTTCCGAGCGCGTTGCTTTTGGCCCGGGAGATGATCGCCTGGGGCCCGTCCGAGCACACCCTGACCCCGAAGTCCCTGGACGCGGCCCGGTGCATGGCCGAGGCCTGGGACGAAAACGCCCCGCCTTGCCCGGAGAACCCGTCGTGACCTGGCTCTACGACGTCTTTTGCGGGCCCTTTGCCGAATTCGCCTTCATGCGCCACGCCTTGGCCGCCTGCCTGGCCCTGGCCATCGGCTGCGGGCCGGTGGGCACGCTGCTCGTGCTGCGGCGCATGAGCCTGTCGGGCGACGCCATTTCCCACGCCGTCCTGCCCGGGGCGGCCGCCGGCTTTTTGCTCTACGGCCTGTCGCTGCCGGCCATGACGCTGGGCGGCTTTTTGGCCGGCCTGGGGGTTGTCCTGCTTTCCGGGGCGGTCACCAGGCTGACCCCGCTGCGCGAAGACGCGAGCCTGGCCGCCATGTACACCATCGCCCTGGCCTTGGGCGTTTTGCTTATCTCCGTGAAAGGCACGAGCGTCGATCTCATGCACGTGCTCTTCGGCGCCATCCTGGCCGTGGACGACCCTTCCCTGCTTTTGGTCGCGGGCGTGGCCAGCGTGACCCTGCTGGGCCTGGCCGTGATCTACCGGCCGCTGGTGGCCGAATGCTTCGACCCGGAATTTTTGCGGGCCGCCCGGGGCGGCGGCTCGGTGGTGCATCTGGTTTTTATGTCCCTGGTGGCGCTCAACCTGGTGGCCGGTTTTCGTTCGCTCGGGACGCTGATGTCCGTGGGCCTGCTTATTCTGCCGGCCACGGCGGCCAGGTTCTGGGCCGGGGAGGTCTGGTCCCAGTCGCTCGCGGCCACGCTCATCGCCTTGGCCTCGGGCTATTTCGGGCTGCTTTTGTCCTACTACCGGGAATGGCCCTCCGGTCCGGCCATCGTGCTCACGGCCGGGGCCTGTTATCTCGTCTCGCTGGCGCTCGGTACGCGCCAGGGCCTTTTAAGCAAACGCCCGCGGCGGCGCCATCTCAAACAATAGACGGAGGTCGTCATGATTCCGCGCACCTGGAGCATCCGGCGCCTGGTGGCTGGCATCCTGCTCGCCTGCCTTGTCCCGGCGGCGGCCCTGGCCGAGGGACCGGTCAAGGTCGTGGCCAGCTTTTCGATCCTGGGCGATATGGTCAAAAACGTGGGCGGCGACCGGGTGGCCGTGACCACCCTGGTCGGGCCGAATCAGGATACCCATGTCTACGAACCCAAACCTTCCGACGCCAGGGCCTTGGCCGAGGCCGGCCTGGTTTTCGTCAACGGCCTGGGCTTCGAGGGCTGGATGCCGCGTCTGGTGACGGCTTCGGGCACCAAGGGCAAGACGGTCGTGGCCAGCCGGGGGGTCACGACTCGCACCATGATCGACGAGGACGCGGACGGCGGGAAGATCACCGATCCCCACGCCTGGCAGGATCTGTCCAACGGCACGCGCTATGTGGCCAACATCGAACAGGCCCTGAGCCAGGCCGACCCGGAAGGGGCCGAGGTGTATAAGGCCAACGCGAAGGCGTATACCGCGAAGATCGAGGCGATGGACGCCTGGGTCAAGGCCGAGTTCGCCAATATTCCCAAGGCCGAGCGCAAAATCATCACCTCCCACGACGCCTTCGGCTACTTCGGCCAGGCCTATGGCGTGACCATCCTGGCCCCCATGGGTTTTTCCACCGAGTCGGAGGCCTCGGCGAAAAATGTAGGCACGCTGATCCGCCAGATCAAGCAGGAAAAGGTCAAGGCCCTGTTCATCGAGAACATGAGCGATCCCAGGTTGATCGAACGCATCGCCCAGGAGACCGGGACGAAAGTCGGAGGCGCCCTGTATTCCGACGCCCTGTCCGCTCCGGATGAACCCGGGGGCACCTACCTGGACATGTTCCGCAACAACGCGGGCAAGATGGCCGCGGCCATGGCGGGGCAGTAGAGAGTAATCGGAGAGAAATCGGGGGAGGAACCCTTTTTGAAAAAGGGTTCCTCCCCCGAACCCCCGCCTCCTAAAAACTTTGAGGGGGTTGAGGCGCGCGGGTTGGGTAATTGACAAAATCCCCGGCGTGCGCGAGGCTGGCGGAAACGAAGAGGCGAGCCACCCCGGCTTTATTTCCCTGACCGCTCACGCAGCAAATCCCGCATGACCGAAGCATTCTCCCAAAGTCTCGCCGTCTTCGCCCAGTCGAGCCTGGCCGTCTTCCTTGAGGCGGCTCCGTTCCTGCTTGTCGGCGCGCTGGTTTCCGCGCTGGTCGAAGTCTATCTTCCGGACGACGTCATCGAGCGCTTCACCCCCGAGTCCACGGCCGGGCGGATCGCGGCCGGGGTCTTCTGCGGCCTGCTCGTGCCCTGCTGCGAATGCGGGGTGGTCTTCGCCGCCAGACGGCTCATGCAGCGGGGCGTGCCGCCGTCCATGGCCGTGCCCTTCATGCTGGCCGCGCCGGTCGTCAACCCGGTGGTTCTGGCCTCGACCTACACCGCCTTCCGGGGCGACCTGACGGCCGTGGGGCTGCGGGCCCTGATCGTGGCCCTGGTGGCGGTGGCCTTCGGCTATATCCTGCGCAAAACCCCGGCCTCCGACATCCTGCGCGGCTATCCCGGGGTCGCCGCCCCGGCCCGCGCCCACGGTTGCGGCCATGATCACGACCACGATCACGCCCGGCTGACGCCGCTGGACGCGGGCCTTTCCCCAAAGCCCGTCGCCAAACTGCTGCGCCTGGTCTCGCGCATGCGCGAGGATTTTCTCGACATGGGCAAGCTTTTGATCCTGGGAACCTTCGCCGCGGCCGCGTTCAAGGCCTTTGTCCCGTCCGGGACGGTGGCGGCTTTCGGGGAAAACCTGCTGTTGTCCGTGGCCTTCATGATGGTCATGGCCGTGGTCCTTTCGGTCTGCTCCCAGGCGGACGCCTTCGTGGCCGCCTCGTTCACCGGCTTTCCCCTGGCCGCCAAGCTGGCCTTCGTCACGCTGGGGCCGATCCTGGATTTCAAGCAGGCTTTCATGTGGCGGGCGGTGTTTAAGCGGCGCTTCCTGATCCTTTTGGCCGTGGTCCCGGCGGCCGTGGTTTTGGCCTTGTGCCTGACGCTCGGGCGCGCCATGGAACTTTTTCCAGGCTGGGTAGGTCCATGAAAAATTCGCTCGTCAAAGCCGCGTTCGCGCGCCTGTGCGGCCTGGCCGAAGGCCTGTGCCTGGCCGGCCTGGCCGGAAGCGTGTTCTCCCTGTATACCAGGAATACGCTGTGGTATTTCATCAATCCCAAATACCAGACGTTGGTTTTGGCCACGGCCGCGGCCATGGCGGGACTGGGTCTTTTCGCGGCTCTGGCGCCGCCCAGGCCGGCGCGTCTCATCCGCCCCCTGGTCTTCGCCATGCTGCTCGGGCTGTGCCAGTTCGGCGGGGCCGAGGCGATGTTTAGCCCCAAAGCGGGCGCGGGCGTGCTTTCCGAACCGGAAACCGCCGTCGCGGAGGCGCCGCCCTCGCGCGCGCAGTGGGACGGCCGCGAGTTTACCCGCATCAACGTGGGCGAGCTCTACGACATCAGCTCCGCCAAGCATCCGGACAAGCAGGCGCTGTCGAAGTCCTATCTGGTCCAGGGATTCATCATGCGCGGCAAGCACGACCCGCTCATCTACCGCACGGCGTTGTGGTGCTGTTTCGCCGACGCCACGGCCGTGGCCTTCCGCCTCAAGGCGGACAAGGACGTCCTCCCGGAGAACGGGCGCTGGGTTCAGGCCTACGGCCATTTGGAAAAAGCCAAGGCGGGCAAGCCGCCCAAAGCCGACCTCGACCCGGGCTTTTCCTCGGTCAACCCGGACTATGTTTTTGTCGCCGAGCGCTTCGAGCAAACGCCCCAGCCCACGCCGCCCTATATGTTCGAGTGGCACGACAAGGAACCGTACGCCTTTTAGCGGGACAGCCCGCGACGCACGTTCCGCCCGGCCCGGGACCGCGCGCGCCCGGCCGCAACCGGCCGTCCGGGCCATTCCCCGGTTGCCAAGCCTCGGGGCCGATCCGGCCGGACCGGATGCGGCCCGTCTCACGCCGCCCCGGCGGCGGCAAAAGCACACGGCGAAATTGTTCCGTTTCCGGGCGTCGGCCGGAGCCTTCCCGAGAAACGCCAAAGACGAAAGGCCGCCCCACGGGGGGGGCGCGTATCGTATTGCGGGTGAAATCGAAAACGCCGGGAAAAGACGTGTCTCCTTTCCCGGCGCGGGCGGGTTATGAGAAGCAGAATTCCAGGGTGAATTCGCCGTCGGGCGTGGTGAAGGGGATGGCCACGACCGGGCCCTTGTTCACGTGGCTGATGGTGTGGTTGTCGCCGAAAATGATGGTCGGGGTGGAGGCCGACAGGGACAGGCCCATTTGGGTCAGCCCGACGCGCGCCTGGCCGCAGATCATGTTGGTGATCTCGCCCACGGCGTCCTTGGCGTCGGCGACGATGTCGTGGATGTCGTCTCCGAGCATGTTCTTGACCATGATCACGGCCAGCTTTTTGGGAAAAGTGATCGAAAAACTGCCGTTCTTATCTCCGGTCAGGCCCATCACGGCGGAAACGTCGCCGTTGGCCCGGTCTACTTTTTTGACATACGGCTTGCCCGGCTTGGGATCCATTTGAGCCATCATGGATAAAACCGCTTGGGTGGCCTTGATGAAGGGCTTGGCAATTTCAGCGTCGCTCATGACATCTCCTTGTCTTTGACTTCTAATGGCAAAACCAAGGGCGCGTCAAGCCCCGCCGCGCGCAACCGGGCGAACGCGGCCCGGACTCCCGGCAAACCCGGGGCGGGCGGGGGGACTTGCCGGGCGGCGATTTTTCGGGCGGGCGGCGAATTGTTTCTTGATTTGAGCGCGATTATCATATAAGGGCCGGTAAACATGCGAATCAATAAATGACCAGCGACCGCTTTCGCCATACAAGGGGCTTCTTTGCGTCCCGTGGCCGATCAACCGGCTGGGGGACGCTTTTCGTTTCAAGCGGCCCGGCATTCAAAACGGCTCAGCCATGAACTTCACCTCCGGCCAATATAAAAATCAAGCGCGGCCCGGCGTCTTTACCAGCCGCGACTGGAGCGCCCTGGAAAAACGCCTGAGCGAAACCAGGGAGATGCTCAAGGAAATCCTGGCCAATCTGCAAGTGGTGCTGCACAACCTGCGCGCCGTGAACCGGCTGGGCAAAGATCCGGCGGGCGCCGGCCCGGGATTCGGCGCCAAGACCGCTTTCGCGTACGGCGCCGGGACCGGCCGGACCGGGCAGGCCGGCCAAACCGGCCAAACCGGCCAGACCGGCCGCATGGCCGGGCCCGACAAATTCGCCCGCTCCAAACGGGAATACGGGCACGGGCCGTTCGGTCAAACCGGGCAGGCGAACAGATTTAAAACCACCACCACCACCACGGGTTTTGCGCGCGCCGGCTCCCAGGCCTTCGAGCCCGGCGGCTTCGAAGGCGGCAACAAAAATGCCAAAAATCCCTACGCCCGCCCCGAACCGGACGCTGGAGCGAACCGGGCGGCGGCCCAGGGCGCGGCCCGGGGAACGTACAAAACCGGGGCCTCGGCACATGACCGCGCCCGGCCAAACCCGAAAGACTCCTTCTCCGCCGGAACCCAGGCCAACGCGCACGGCAAGGCCAACACCGCCTCGGGCGACAAAGCCGGCGCCACTCCGGGCGGCAAGACCCACGCCGCTTCGGGCGGGGCTGCCGGCGGCGCTTCGAGCGGGGCCTCGAGCCGGCAAAACGCCTCATCCCAGACCGGCTCCTCGCGCCGCGAATTCCGGCGGCCGTACCGGCCGCGCGGCGAAATGACCGTGGAACGGGCGCGCGCCATCCTGTGCCTGTCCTCGGCCCGCGACGAACGCGACATCAAGAGCGCCTACCGCAAAAAAGCCAGGCAATACCACCCGGACCTGGGCGGCGACGAAGAAATGATGAAAGATTTGAACCTGGCCTACGACCTGCTCCTGCAATACCATTTCAGCCACCAGGCCCCGACCGAACGCAACCAGTAGCCGGTTGTCCCCGGCGCCCCTCTCGCGACCGCATTGCCGCCGCCACACTCGTAAACGGGTTTTTGGGCGTGAAATGATCCTTTCGGACCGCATGGGATTCCAAAAGGGCATTGCCCTTCCCGGCGCCGGAGGCGTTCTTCCACCGACCCACCGTTTCGATTCACTCCTTCGCGTTGCCCACACGTTGACAACTTGTCCAATAAGCCGTACATGTTTTGCGCGCGCGACGTCATTTCGCGCCGCGAGGAGAAAAGCGATGGACGCCATAACCTATTCCACGGCCCGCGAGAAGCTGGTGGACACCATGGAGCGGGTTTGCGACAGCCACGATCCGGTGATCATCACCCGGCGAGGCGCCCGGGCGGTGGTCATGATGAGTTTGGAGGACTATAGCGCCATTGAGGAGACGGCGTATTTGTTGCGCAGCCCGGCCAACGCCGCGCGTTTGCGCGAGGCCGCAAGCCTGGCCGACGCGGGCGAGACCGAAGTCCGCGCTCTGATTGAGGAATGAAGCAGCTCGCCTGGACCCGTCCCGCCTGGGAGGATTATCTGCACTGGCAGGCCACCGACAAGGCGATGCTGAAGCGCGTGAATGCCTTGATCCAGGACATGTTGCGTACGCCGCTGACCGGCCTGGGCAAGCCCGAGCCGCTCAAATTCGACCTCTCCGGGAACTATTCGCGCCGCATCAACGCCGAGCACCGCCTGGTCTACCGGGTGCGGGGGGAGACCGTGGTCATTCTCCAGTGCCGGTATCATTATTGAAATCCAGTCGTTGCAACCGCGCACCGTAAGGTGAACTCCCCAAGCCTCACCCCGTAATGTGATTCCAAAGGGGCCGCGCCCCTCCCGCCGCCGGAGGCGTTTTTCCCTCAACTTCTCCCTCACGCCGCCCCGCGCGTTCCTCCCGTCGTCCTGGCCCGGACCTGCTCCATGAAGGTTTCCAGTTGCAGGGTCATGGCCTGCGAGGGCGTGCCGTCGAACGGGATCGAGATGAAGGGCGCGCCCATGTCCCCCAGGATGCGCCGCAGCAGGCCGGTCACGATCGTGCCCGGCATGCAGCCGAAGGGCATGGCGTTGACGATCCCGGCCGCGCCGCGCTCGACCATGTCCAGCGCCTTGCCGATGCTGAGCACCGCCTCGCCGCGCACGGACTCGGGCAGGTAGGGTCTGGCCTTGGCCAGCAGGTGCTTGGTCGGCGGCTCGTGAATGGCGTCCAGAAAGCCCCGGAACGGCTCTTCCATGAAGTGCAGGATCTTGGTCTGTACCCGGCGGGTGAGCCAGACCTGGGCCAGGCGGGGCAGATTGCTCGCCCGCCGGGCGTCTTCCAGGCCCAGGTGGTTGACGTAGAAGATCCATTCGTCCACCGGCGACAGCCACGCCCGTCCGCCCAAGCCCTCGATGCGCCGGGCCAGGTCTTCGTTGCAGAAGCGGTTGGAGCGCACGAAGATTTCACCCACGATGCCGATGAGGGGACGCTCCCGGAGATGCTCGTGGGGACGCCTGCCGCCGCCGTTGCACACACTCTCGAAATCCCGGCGCGCCCGGCCGAGCGCGGTCCTGAGCTGGTCCTCGCTGCCCCGGGCTTCCAGCAGGTTTTCAAGCCGGCGCAGGCTGTCGGCGTAGACCGCGTCGGCCGCCCCGGTTTCCCTCTCGAAGGGGCGCGCGCGGTGCAGGGACTTGATGAGCAGGTCGAAGACCACGATGCCGAGCCACGAACGGCGCGGAAAATCGCTGCCGGCCAGGGCGAGGTCGCGGTAGAGGTTTTCGTTCTGCATGGGCGAGAAGATGGGCGCTTCCGGCAGGCCGGCCTTTTCCAGGAGCAGGCGCTGCAGGATGTTGTACTGGCCGAAGCGGCACGGGCCGGTGCCGCCGGGCATGAAAAAGGCGACCTTGTCCGGATCGAACCCCGGGGCCGAGGCGATGGCCAGCATGTCCCCGGTGGTCACGGTCAGGGGGTAGCATTCCTTGCCCGTGGTGTGGCGCTTGGCCAGGGCCACCGAATCCCGGTTGGGCTCGGGCATGACCAGCGCGTCCAGGCCGCAGGCGCGGAAGGCCGCGGCCACGCCGAAGGAATGGTCGGACATGTGCGGCAGGTAGACCAGACGCCGTCCGCCCGTTTTTCCCGTGAGCCTGGCCAGCGGGGCGACCCGCCCGCGCTCGCGGGGCGGGCCTTGGCGGGCGTCGCGGGCGGCGCGGGCGGCGACGGCGTCCAAAAAAGCCTCCAGGCGCGTGATCACGCCGGCGGCCGCGCTGTGCTCGTCGATTTCCACGAGCAGGGCGGGCTTGTCGCCGATTTCGCGCTCGAAGTATTTCTGGATGAAGGAATCCGGGCCGCAGGAGAAGTTGCCGATGTACACCGGGTACAGGCCGGGACTGTCGGCCACGATTCTGGCCGCGCGCAGGATGCGCTGGCCGCTGCGCCAGTAAAGCCAGGGCCATTCGCGGTAGATGTCGCGGCCGTCGAGCAGTTCGGCGGGCAAAAAATCCATGGGGATGGCCAGGGTGGAAAGCCTGGCGAGCAGTTTGGGGATGCCCAGGTTCATGCCGGCGTCAAAGGCGTTGTAGGGCCGGCCGAGGATCACCAGGGTCGGGCCCGGCGCATCCTTGATCCGCTCCAGGACCTCGCGGCCCTTGACGGCGATGGCGTCCGCGAAGGCCGCCTGCGCGCGTTCGCCGCGTTCCATGGCCCGCCGGATCTCGGCGAGCGTCAACCGGGACCCGGCCAGGGCGGTCCTGATCTGCTTGGCCAGGTACTCGGGCCCCAGGGTGAAATCGATGACCGGCGCGAAAATTTCGGCTCCGGGAAAGGCCTGGCGCGCTTTGTAGGGGAAGGCCTGGGTCAGCGGGCAGCACACCCCGGTGGCGTACGGGTCGCCCTGGGGGCGCACGTTGACGAAACTGGGGATGAACAGCGGCAGGCCTTTTTCCGCGAGCAGCCCGGCGTGGCCGAGAGCGGCCTTGATCGGAAAACAGGCCTCGACCAAAAGCGCCTTGGAGCCGCTGTCCACGGTTTTTTGATTGGTCGGCCCGCTGCGCACGACCTCAAAGCCCAGTTCCCACAGCAGGGTGGCGAAGTAGGGCAATTGGTCGTGCAGGAAAAAGACGTGGGGCAGGCCGATTTTGCCGCGCTTGGCGGGCCGGCCCGAGGCGGCCAGGGCGTGCTTGCGGGCGCGGTGTTCGGCGAGCAGAGCGCTGTCGCGGAAGGCGAACAGGTCCGGCAGGTCGCTTGCCGCCGTGCCGACCTCGTATTTTTCGCAGCGCCCGCCGTAGAGCAGGGGGGTGGTTTCGCCCTCGATGGCCACCTTGTTGATTTCGCAGCGATTGGCGCAGGAAGAGCAGGCGAAGGAGGTGATCTGGTAGCGCACCCGGGCCATGTCGAAGCCCTTGAAGCGCGAGCGTGGGGCTGCCTGGGCGGCGGCTTCGCCGGCCGGATCGCCGCCGGCCGGGGAATCGGCTTGGGCGCGGGCCCGCTCGCGGGCGTGATCGCGGGCGATCAGGGCCATGCCGATGGCCCCGGTGACGTCGTGGTGCGGCGGGACGGTGATCGGCACGCCCAGGTAGCGCTCGAAGGCGGCCACCACCGACTTGTTGAAGGCCGTTCCGCCCTGGAAAAAGATGCGCTTGCCGATTCTGCGCCCGGCCACGACCCGGTTGATGTAGTTTTCCACGATGGAATAGGCCAGCCCGGCCAGCAGGTCGTCCTTTTTGATCCCCTTGGCCAGGGCGCTTTGCAGCGAATTTTCCATGAACACGGTGCAGCGTTCGCCGAGCGCGCACGGGGCCGCCGAGGCGAAGGCCATGGCCGCGAACTCGCCTTTGATGTCCACGTCGAGCTTTTCCGCCTGCTCTTCCAGGAAGGAGCCGGTGCCGGCGGCGCAGGCCTTGTTCATCTCGAAATCGACGATCACCCCGCCGGACAGGGAAATGTATTTGGAATCCTGGCCGCCGATCTCGAAGATGGTGTCCACCTCGGGGTCGATGGCCACCGCCGCCGTGGCCTGGGCGGTGATCTCGTTTTTGACCACGTCCGCGCCGAAGAAATCGGCGGTCATGTAGCGCCCGGAACCGGTGGTGCCCACGCCCGCCACGTCGACCGCGTCCGCGATCCGCGCGCCGATCTCGGCCAATCCCTGCTTGACCGCTTCGATCGGCCGCGAGCTGGTGCGCAGGTAGCGGCTGGCCAAGAGGTTGCCGCGCTCGTCGATCACGGCCAGGTTGGTGCTGATCGAGCCCACGTCGATGCCGAGAAAGACCGGGATTTTGCCCAGGCCTCGCGCCGGTCCCTCTGCTTGCTCCCGGGCCGGGGCGGCGTCCGGGCCGCCCAGGTGCCGGGCCCTGAAGTCCGCGCCGCGCGGGCCGTCGTCGACGAGCGGCTCGCGCGGATGCTCGTCGAGTCCTCCGGCCGAGGAGACGGCAGCCTCGAGCGCCGCCAGGTCGACCGGCGCGGCCGCGCCGTTTTGCCTGGCGTACAGACCCGCGCCGATGGCTCCCATGACGGCGGCATGCTCCGGGATGATGAGATCGTCGAGTTCGAAGGATTCCCTGAAGGCCCGGACCATGCCGGCGTTTTGCGCCACCCCGCCCATGAAGGCGGCTTTTGGTTGCAGCTTGCGGCCGCGCACGATGGCGCCCTTGAAATTCTTGGCCGCGGCGAAGCACAGTCCGCTGGCGATGTCCTCGACCTTGGTGGCGATCTGCTGCAGGTGGATCATGTCCGACTTGGCAAAGACGCTGCAACGCCCGGCGATGCGGGCCGGGGAGGCGCTTAGCGCGGCCGCGCGCGCGAACTGCTCGATGTCCATGAGCATGCGGGCCGACTGCTGGTCGAGGAAGGAGCCGGTGCCGGCGGCGCAGGCGGAATTGATGGCGAAATCGAGGATCGCGCCGCGTTCGTCCAGGACGATGAATTTGGAATCCTCGCCGCCCATTTCGAGGATGCTGCGCACCCGCGGGTAGAGCGCGCGCGTGGCCAGGGCCAGGGCCAGAAGTTCGTTGACGCGCGGCACGGCCATGGCCTCGGCGATCAGCCGCCCGGTCGAGCCGGTGGCCGCGAGGACCAGGTCGGGGAATTCGGCGAGGGCCAGGGAAAGGACGTCCAAGGCCGCGGCCAGGGGGCGTCCCTTGTGGCGGCGATAGACGGTTCTGACGATGTTTCCGGCGGGATCGAAAACGGCCAGTTTCAGGCCGACCGACCCGCTGTCGCATCCGGCGACGTGCGCCATATGTCCCCTCCGGGCGCGCCCTTCGGGCGGGTCCGTAAAACCGGCGGCAATGCCGGCCGATCAGGCCGTCGAAAAACGTCCGCGTGCCTATTTGCCGACCAGCATTCCGGCCTTGGGGTCGGCTTTGGGCCCGGCCGGCGGACGGAGCTGGCTGACCAATGCCGCCACCGGTTTGCCGTCCGGGGCCTTGGCGTTCGGGTTGATCCGCAACAGGTCGTCAAACGCCGCCAAGGCCCCGGCCTGGTCGCCCTTGTCGGAGAAGAGCACGATGCCCTTGTTGAAACGGGCGATTTCGTGGCGGGGATTGGCTTTGATGGCGGCGTCGAAGCATTCCAGGGCGCGGTCGGTCTGGCCCAGTTCCCGGTACATGACGCCCATGTCGGTGAGCACGTCGGGATCGCCGGGAGAGAGCTCCAGATATTTGGCGTAAGCCTGCACCGCCGGGCCGGGCTGGCCGGAATCGAAATACATGTGTCCCAGGCGCGCCCAGGAACCCGCGTCACGCGGGTCGGCGGCGACCTTGGCTTTGAGGCCGTCGATCTGCTCGGCCATGGCCGCGCTGTCCGGCCCGGCCGCGGCCCGGTCGCCGTCCCCGGACTGCCTGGCGTCGCGCACCAGCCAACCGGCGGCGAAGCCGACCAGCAGGGCGGCGATCAGCCCGAAAACGGCGACATTTGTTTTGAGCCCGCCGGAGGCGGGCCTGGCGGCCTGTTTCATGAGTATCCCCTGTCTGAACGGTCCGGTGCGGCCCGGGTAAAAAACGAGGCGCGGCGTTCGGGGTGCCGGCCGAGCCGCAACGCGGCCGCGGCCGGCCGCTCCGGCGCGAAGCGGGCGTCTCGCGCGGGAGCGCGGGAATGACCCGGGGCACCACGTCGTAACACAATGACTCGCTAATAGTATGAATTCGGGCCGGGCTCAAGCCTTTGAGGCCACAAATCAAGCCTCTTCCCCCCGGACCGGAAAAACCTTGCCCCAAAGACTGCCCGGGGATATTCAGGCGCAACGGGGCCAAAGGACGTTCCGGGGGAGACCCCGTCCGGCGCGTCCGAACGTTTTGCCTGTCCGAAACAGGCGGCCCGTCCGAACCACCCGGACCGTCCGGGCCGCCCGGAGCACACGGCCCGCCAGCCAAGGTTGCGCGATATGACCCAGTCCCAGGGCGCCACGAACTACCAACTGCTCCGGCGCAACATGATCGCCGTGGTCGTGGCCGTTTCCATCGCGCCGCTTTTTTTGATCAACGCCGTTTTGATCTACCATTATCATGTCGTCTACAAGGACGTGGTCGGCGAGCGCCTGGCCGAGATGGCCGCCAGCCGGGCCAAAAGCGTGGACAGCTACCTGGGCGACAAGATCAAGATGCTCGGGTTCCTGGCGGCCAGCTATTCCCTGGAGGAATTGGCCAGGCCCGAAGTTCTGCCGGGTTGCCTCGCCCGGCTGCGGGAACGGTTCCCCGGAGCCTTCGAGGATCTGGGCCTGATCGACGGCTCGGGCGTCCAGGTGGCCTATGCCGGGCCGTACGATCTCGCCTTGGCGCGCTACGACCGGGCGGACTGGTTTTTGGCCGCCCAGGCCGCGCCCGAGACGGTCAGCGACGTCTTCACCGGCCTGCGCGGGGTCCCGCATTTTTTGGTCACGCTGCGCCTGGCGGAAGCCGGGGGAACCGGGGGAACGGGGGGAACGGGGGGCGGCGCATACATATTGCGGGCCACGGCCGATCTGGCCGGTTTCGCGGCCATGCTCGGCGAGGCGCACATCGGCAGCACCGGCGCGGCCTTCATCATCAACAGCCAGGGCCGGACCCAGATCCAGACCGGCTCGGGCGTGAGCGGCGGACTGTTCCCCGGGGCGGCGGCGCGGATTGCCGCCCGGGAACTTTCTCCCGGCTCGGCCGCCTCGTTTGAACTGGAGGGCCCCCCCGACCGGAACTACCTTTACGCCGCCGCGCCGCTGGCCCGGGCCGGCTGGACCCTGGTGCTGCGCCAGGACGCGGGCGACGCCATGGCCCAGCTGTACAATGCCAGAATCCAATCGCTGATCATCCTCACCGCCGGGGTCATGGGCATCGTGCTGATGGCCCTCGTGCTCTCGGCACGGACCGTCGACCGCCTGGCCGACTCGGAAGGGGCGCAGCAGGCCATGCGCGACAAGATCGTGGAAACCGGGAAATTGGCTTCGATCGGCGAACTGGCCGCCGGGGTGGCCCATGAGATCAACAACCCGGTGGCCATCATGATCGAGGAGGCGGGCTGGATCGGCGATTTGTTGGCCGACGGCGTGGTCGGCGACCCCAAGGCCGAAGCGGAAATACGCCAGGCGGCCGGCGAAATCGCCACCCAGGGCAAGCGCTGCCGCGAAATCACCCACAAGCTCTTAAGCTTCGCCCGCAAGACCGAGTCCACGGTCGTCCCGGCCGACCTGGCCAAAGTGGCGGCCGAGATCGCCGGCCTGGCCCGGCAAAAGGCCAAGTTCGCCGGGGTCGACCTGGAAGTGCGGACCGAGGCGGACCTGCCGCCGGTGGCCCTGTCGATCTCCGAGATGCAGCAGGTTTTGCTCAACCTGATCAACAACGCCATCGACGCCGTGAGCGCCTCCGGGCGCGAGAACGGCAAGGTCGTGGTCGGCCTGGCCCGGGAAGGGGAGGGCGTGGTGCTTTCCGTCGCGGACAACGGGCCGGGCATCGCCCCGGAGGCGGCCGGGCGCATCTTCGAGCCTTTTTTCACCACCAAGCCGGCGGGCGAAGGCACCGGGCTTGGGCTGTCGATCTGCCGCGGGCTGGTGGCCAAGATGGGCGGCGAGCTCCGGATGGAAAGCGCGCCCGGACGCGGGGCGACCTTTTTCGTCAGTCTGCGGGCCGCGGACGGGCGCGGCCGGAAGACGGAAAACCCGGCCTGAACCGGCCTGAACCGACCACATCCGGCCCGAACCGGCCCGAACCGGGCTGGTCGCGCCCCGGCAAGCCACGTCCCGTCCGGTCTCGCCGGCATATCCGCCGCGTTCCAATGCCACCGAGGGAAGCCGGGCCGTGCCCGGCGCGGCCGCGCCCGTCCGGTTCTGTCCGGCCCCGTCCGGTCCCGTCCGGGGGCCCTCCCGGGGCGTTCCGTGCGCCCGCGCACCCGGCCGCCGCCCGAGTCCGCACGTTTCTCCCCCAGGCGGCGTTGCCGCCCGGCCGGGAAAAGGCCGAATCCGGGCGGGATTTGCGCGGGCTTTTCCCGGCTTGCGGACTTCCGAGTCCATGAAATTCCAGTTGGCTGAAATTATTTGATATTATTTGAGCGAGAGGATGGTCGTGAGGCCAGACTTTGTGAAAAAAAGAACAATCTGCATAAATTTCTTGACAACTGCCTGACCATTCGCCACTTTACGCGAATCCTCGAACCAGGGGGCCCACGGCCCCCCCAAAACCCAAAGGCCCTCGCTATGGTATTCTCCTGGCTTAACGTGGCGGTTTTGGCTTGTCTTGTCGCCGGCTTGGCTTTCGGAGCCGGGCCGCTTCTGGGATCGGTTCTGCTCGCCCCGCGAACCTTCGGCGGCGGTTTCCTCGAACCGTATGAGTGCGGCATGCCGCCGCACGGCGTCTCCTGGAGCCGGTTCGGCATCAATTACTACTTCTACGCCCTGATCTTTTTGGCCTTCGACGTGGACGTCCTGTATCTTTTTCCAGTGGCCGCTTACTACCCCGAGTCCAAGGGCTTTGAGCCCTTCTACGCGGTTTTCGTCTTCATGCTGGTTTTGTTTCTGGCCATTTACTATTTCTGGAAAAAAGGAGTGTTCACTTGGCCGCGCAAAATCCAATTTTAAGACCCGCTCAGGTCGAGCCGGTCGAAGCGCCCATATCGCTTGCGCCGATCAATAAGATCCTCGACGTCTGCCGGGCGATGTCGCTGTGGCCGATGACCTTTGGCCTGGCCTGCTGCGCCATCGAAATGATGGCCGTGGGCATGGCCCGTTTCGACATTGCCAGGTTCGGCGCCGAGGTGTTTAGGCCCTCGCCCCGGCAAAGCGATCTCATGATCGTGGCCGGCACGGTCTCGCGCAAGATGGCCCCGGCCGTGGTTCGGCTCTACGAGCAGATGCCCGGTCCCAAGTATGTCATTGCGCTCGGCAACTGCGCCATCTCCGGCGGCCCGTTCAAGTTCGAGGGCCAGTACGGCATCGTCGAGGGCGTGGACACCCTGATTCCGGTGGACGTCTACGTGCCCGGCTGCCCGCCCAGGCCGGAAGGCTTGCTCGAAGGCCTGTTCAAGATCCAGGAAAAAATGACCGGACGGCGCTGGTGGCCGCTGCCGGCCTCGCCCGAGGGAGACGGCGTATGAGCGCGATCTTCGACGACTTTCCCGTGCCCGCGACGCAGGTGCCCGGCGATTTCGCCAAAAACGGCCAGACCCTGTCCATATTCCTGGAACCGGCCGGCATCGTCGCCGCCGCCGGCTATATGAAGGATAAGGAGTATTTCATCGAGGACGTCACCGGCCTGGACCTGGCCGAGGGCTTCTGCGTCCTGTACCACTTCGCCCACTTCGAAAAACCCGGCCGGGTGACGCTGCGCCTGCTTGCGTCCAGGGACAATCCGGTCGTCCCCTCGATCGCCGGCGTCTACGGCGGCGCGCAGTGGCACGAGCGCGAGACCAGGGATTTTTACGGCATCGCGTTCGAGGGCAATCCCAACGACGGCCCCCTGCTCCTGGCCGACGAGGAGACTACCCCGCCGCTGCTCAAAGACGACGCCAAACGCGCCGTTCTGCAAAAGGCCTGGCCGTATGCGGCCATGGGCGTCAATCCGGTTCCCGCGGCCAAGCCCGCCCCGGCCGCCAAGCCCGTCGCCGCCAAACCCGCCACTCCCGCCCCCGAGGTCACGAAATGAGCCACTGCGAGGCCACCGAGCTTACCGGCGATACCTATACCCGGCGTTTCGATACCGGTCCCGACGCGGACACCCTGATCGTCAACATGGGGCCGCAGCACCCCTCGACCCACGGCGTCCTGCGCGTGATCGTCGAGCTCGACGGCGAGTACATCCTGCGCGCCGAACCCGTGCTCGGATACGTCCACCGCATGCACGAGAAGATGGGCGAGGTGAAATCCTTCACCCAGTATCTGCCCAACATGGGCCGGGTGGACTACCTGCACGCCATGGCCTGGAACTGGGCCTACGTGGGCGCGGTGGAAAAACTGGGCGGCGTCGAGGTTCCCGAGCGCGCCGAGTACCTGCGGGTGATCGCCACGGAGCTCAACCGCATTTCCTCGCACCTGGTCTGGTGGGGCGCTTACCTGCTCGACCTGGGCGCCTTCACCCCGATCATGTACGCCTTCGACGACCGCGAAATCATCCTGGACCTGCTCCAGATCATCACCGGTTCGCGCCTGACTTACTGTTACTTCCGTTTCGGCGGCGTGACCGCCGACGTCACCCCGGCCTTTGTCTCGGGCCTCACGGAATTTATCGCCCGCTTCAAGTCGCGGCTGCCGATGTATACCGACCTGGTCACGAACAACGTCATCCTGCGCAAGCGTTGCGAGGAGATCGGCGTGATCGACGTGGACATGGCCAGGCGCTACGGCGCCACCGGGCCGGTGCTGCGCGGTTCGGGCGTGGCCTACGACACCCGCCGGGCCGAACCCTACGGGATTTACGACCGCTTCGATTACGAGATCCCGACCTTCCCCGAGGGCGACGCCATGGCCCGCTACATGGTGCGCATGCGCGAGATGGAAGAATCGGTCAAGATCATCGAGCAGGCCCTGGCCCGGATGCCGGAGGGCGAATACTTGAACGCCAAGGCGCCCAAGCCGGCCTGGAAGCCGGGCGTGGGCGAGGCCTACTTCGCCGTCGAGGGCGCCCGGGGCAAGATCGGCGCCTACGTGGTGAGCGACGGCACGAAAACCCCCTACCGGGTGAAATTGCGCGCCCCGAGCTACTGCAACCTGAGCCTTTTCGCCGAGCTGGCCCAGGGCGTCATTTTGGCCGACGCGGTGTCGATCATGGGCAGCCTGGACTTGGTCATCCCGGAGATCGACCGCTAGACGCGTGAGTCCAGCGGAATGCGACACAACGCCAACGAGCAAACCAAGAAGAGATCGCGATGCCCGACATGAACGCCTTGCTGGCCGGGATTCCGGCGGAGCTCACGCGGCTGGTCCTCGCCCTGATCGGACTGATGGTCTTCATCGGCTTAAACGGCTTGGCCCTGGTTTGGGTCGAACGTAAGGTCGCGGGCCATGTCCAGCGCCGCCCCGGCCCCTTCGAGGTCGGCCCCTTCGGCCTGATCCAGCCCATCGTGGACGCAATCAAACTGATCGGCAAGCAACTGGTCACCCCGTCCGGGTCGGACAAGTTCCTGTTCTGGCTGGCGCCGCTTCTGTCCTTTCTGCCGATCTTTCTGCTCTTTATCCCCATTCCGTTCAGCAAGAACCTGGTCGGCCTGGACACCAACCTGGGCCTCCTGCTTATTTTGGCCTTCGCGGGCTTGAACGTCCTGGCCCTGTGCCTGGCCGGCTGGGGCCAGAACAACAAGTGGGGCCTGCTCGGGGCCGGGCGCGCCGTGGCCCAGTCCGTGGCCTACGAGATTCCGCTTCTGCTTTCGGTGCTGGCGATCTCCTTCCAGACCGGGTCGCTCAGCCTCACCGAGATCACCGCCAAGCAAGGCGCCTGGCCCTGGCAGTGGAACATCATCGTGCAGCCCCTGGCCTTTTTCCTCTATTTCATCTGCGCCGTGGCCGAGACCAACCGCGCCCCCTTCGACCTGCCCGAGGCCGAATCCGAACTGACCGCCGGGTTCCATACCGAATACTCGGGCATGGGATTTGGCCTGTTCTTTCTGGCCGAGTACGCCAACATGATCGTGGTCTGCTCCGTGGCCACGGTGCTCTTTCTCGGCGGCTGGCAGGGACCGTTCGAACCCGGCTGGTGGTGGTTCTTGATCAAGATGTACGTGTTGCTGGTGGTCATCATCTGGTTCCGCTGGACCTACCCGCGCGTGCGCTTCGATCAGTTGCTCAACCTCAATTGGAAGTGGCTCCTGCCGTTGTCCATGGTCAACCTCGTGGCGACGGCGTTCGCGGTCAAGCTGTTCGCTTAAGCCGATAAAAGGACGCAAGGGAAGCGCATGACAAGCCAGACGTTCAAGGAAGCCGCAAAAGCGGTGTGGAGCATGGTGGTCGGGCTCAAGGTGACGGGCAAGAATTTCCTTCTGCCCCAAATCACGGTCCATTATCCCCGCCAGGTGGTGACCAACCTGGACACCTACCGGGGCCACATCGAGCTCATCGCCAAGGACGACAACCCGTTTGCGGCCCGGTGCATCCTGTGCGGCCAGTGCGAGAACAACTGCCCGTCCGGCTGCATCACCATCGAGTCCGTGACCCGGGAGATTCCCGCCGAAGCGCCCAAGGAGCCGGCTCCGGGCGAAGAGGCCAAGCCGGCGCCCAAGCCCAAAAAAGTCAAGGAACTCACCCAGTTCCTGCTCGATTACAACCTGTGCAGCCTGTGCGGCCTGTGCGTGCAGAATTGTCCGGTGGATTCGCTGCGTTTTTCCCGCGACGTCTACCTGGCGGGCTTCAGCCGGGGCGAATTCGAGTTCGAGCTTTTGGAAATGTTGCAAAAACGCGGCAAGAAATAACCGGGGGGGAGCCAAGCGCAATGACCCAGCAACTCGTCGTTCAAATCTCCTTCGCCCTTTACGCCCTGCTTATCGTGGGCGGCGGCCTGTGGGCGGTCCTGGACAAAAGTCTGGTCCGGGCCCTGGTCGGGCTCATTTTGACGCTCTTCGGGGTGGCCGGCATGTACCTGCTCATGGCCGCGCCCCTGATCGCGCTCATGCAACTGCTCATCTACGTGGGCGCGGTGGTGGTTCTGATCTTTTTCGCCATCATGCTCACCCGGGCCCCGGCCGGCGGCGAGGAATGCGACAGGCTCGAACCGGGCCGGCTTGTCCTGGCATTGCTTGGCGGCCTGGTTCCGGCGGCGGTTCTCGGATTCGCCATCCACAAATACGCCAAGGCGGCCAAAGACGTGGCCGGCGAGATCGCTCCCGCGGTGCTGGGCAAGGTGTTCCTGGAGCCTTACGTCCTGGCCTTCGAGCTGATCTCGGGGGTGCTCTTCGTGGCCATGGCCGGGGCGGTCTTGCTGGGATTTGAAAGGAGGCGGGCGAAGTGAGCGACATGGTCCTGTTTCAACTGACGGCCCTGGCTTTGCTCGCGATCGGGCTCTTCGGCATGCTCTCCCGGCGCAGCCTGGTCGGCATGCTCATCTGCGTGGAACTCATGCTCAACGGGGCGGGCCTTTCGATCGTGGCCGCCTCTCAATTCGCCGGAACCGGCGAGGCCCTGGGCCAGGCGGCGGCCCTGCTGGTCATGGGCCTGGCGGCCGCCGAGGCGACCTTGGTCCTGGTCATCATCCTGGTCGTGGCCAAGCGCTTCGGCAACACCGAAAGCCGCGCCGTGAGCATTCTGAAGGGGTAAATCATGCCGGAGTACATTGAAAGCGTCCGGGTCCTGCTGCCCATCCTGACGACCCTGATCGCTCCCTATTTCATTTGGAGATTCCGGGACAACGAAGACCTGCGAGAGGGCGCGAGCTTCATCGCCGGCCTGTTGACCTTCGCCGGGGTCATTTCCCTGGCTCCGGCCGTGCTCGACGGCAAGGTCTGGACCTATACTCCGTTCGTGATCTATCCGGGCATCTCGATCAAGTTCGTGGCCGACGGCCTGTCGATGGTCTTCGCCATCGTCGCCTCCTTCCTGTGGATGTTCGCCACCTTCTACAATATCGGCTACATGCGCGGGCTCAAGGAACACGCCCAGACCCGCTATTATTTCTGCTTCGCCGTGGCCATCTTCGGGGCCGTCGGCGTGGCCTTCGCCGGCAACGTCCTGACCCTGTACCTGTTCTACGAGGTGATCAGCATCTTCACCTACCCGCTGGTCGCCCACCACGAGGACGACGAGGCCTTCGAGGGCGCGCGAAAGTACTTCGTGTACTTGATGGGCTCCTCGAAACTCTTCCTCCTGCCGGCCATGATCCTGACCTACGTGCTGTGCGGCACGCTCGATTTCCACATCGGGGACCTGGCCCGGGGCATGTTCCCGCCCAGCGCCGATCCGACCTTGGTTTCGATCACGTACGGCCTGTATATCTTCGGCCTGGCCAAGGCGGCCATCATGCCGCTGCACAACTGGCTGCCCTCGGCCATGGTCGCGCCCACCCCGGTCTCGGCCCTGCTGCATGCGGTGGCGGTTGTGAAGGCCGGCGTCTTCTCGGTGTGCCGGGTGATGCTCTCGGTCTTCGGCGTGGATCTCCTGGACAAGCTCTTCCTCGGCATCCCGACCGCGTATCTCGCGGCCTTCACCATCCTGGTGGCCTCGATCATCGCCCTGACCAAGGACGACCTCAAGGCCAGGCTGGCCTATTCCACGGTCAGCCAGCTCTCCTACGTGATCATCGGCGTGGCGTTGCTGACTCCCATGGCCGTGCGCGGCGGCATGGTGCACATCGCCCACCACGCCTTCTCCAAGATCACGCTGTTCTTCGCCGCCGGCGCCATCTACGTGGCCGCCCACGAGAAAAAGATCAGCCGCATGGGCGGGCTCGGGCGCAAGATGCCGTTCACCTTCGGGGCCTTCGGCCTGGCCGCGCTGTCCATGATCGGCGTGCCGCCGGTGTGCGGGTTCGTCAGCAAATGGTACATCGTCAACGGCGCGCTGCAGGCCGGACAGTTCGCCCTGCTGATCGCCCTGCTCGGCAGCACCCTGCTCAACGCCGGGTACTTCACGCCCATTCTCTACACCGCCTTTTTCAAGCCGGCCCACCCGGACGTGGACCATACGCATATCCAGGAAGCGCCGCTCACCATGGTCATTCCGCTGTTCCTCACGGCCTTGATCTCGGTGTTTCTGGGCTTATACCCGGAGACTTTTCTCCAGTTCATCAACGTGTTCGCCAAATAGGTTCGGCTATCAGCTCGAGGGGATGGGAATGGAAGACAAAAGTTGCAACTGCTTCGGCGAGTGGCTGGGCCGCGCCCAGGAGCGATCCCAGGGCTACGCCTGGGGCATGTTCGCCCTCCTGGCGTTTCTGGTGGCGCTCAATTTTCTGATTTACCCGGAAGAAGGCCATTTCGTCTTGGACGTGCTGCCCGGCTTTTGGGCGGTTTTCGGTCTGGGCGTGTCCGTGGGCATGACGTTGGTGCTGAAAAAAATCATCTTCCCCTTGATTTCCCGTAGCGAGGACTTCTATGACCGAGGCAATTGAGCCCGTGATCCAGTCGGCGACCTGCTTCATCCACCCGAGCATCGCCTATCTGGCGGTGGCGCTGATCCTGGTGCTGCCCTGGAAGTGGGAAGCGAAGCACTGGCGTTGGCTTCTGCTTGTGCCCCCGATCATCGCCATCTATTCGGTGGTCAAACTGAGCTTCGGGCCCGACGCCGAGTGCCTGGCCTCGCTCAACTACCTGGGCCAGAAGCTCAACTTCGGGCGGGTGGACAAGCTGTCCATCATCTTCGCCCACGTCTTCGCCATCCAGTCCCTGATCGGCTTCATCTACGCCTTCCACGTCAAGGAGCGCTCCCAGCACGTGGCCGCCATGCTGTACGTGGCCGGCGGCTTCGGCTGCGTCTTTGCCGGGGACCTTTTGACGCTGTTCATCTTCTGGGAGCTCATGAGCGTCGGTTCGACCCTGCTCATCTGGCTGCGGCGCAATCCCAAGGCCACGGCGGCGGGCTACCGGTACTTCATGTTCCACATCTTCGGCGGGCTCTTTTTGCTGGCCGGACTGCTGCTGCGCTACAAGGCGCTGGGCACGTTCGTGTTCACGGCCATCGACCCGGCCCACGCCCAGTACTACGACTACCTGATCCTGCTCGGCTTCTGCGTCAACGCCGCGGTCATCCCGCTGCACGCCTGGCTGCCCGACGCCTACCCCGAAGCCTCGGTCACGGGCGCGGTGTTCATGAGCGCGTTCACCACCAAGACCGCGGTCTACGTGCTCGCGCGCGGCTTCGCCGGGTTCGAGATCCTGGCGGTCATGGGCGTGGTCATGGCGCTGTGGGGCGTCGCCTACGCCACCATCGAGAACAACGCCCGGCGCATCCTGTCCTACCACATCGTTTCGCAGGTGGGGTACATGGTGGCCGGCATCGGCATCGGCACGGCCATGACGGTCGACGGGGCCTGCGCCCACGCCTACGCCCACATCCTTTACAAGGGCCTGCTGTTCATGGGCGCGGGCTGCCTGCTCTACTCCACCGGCACGGCCAAGCTCACCGAACTCGGCGGCCTGGCCAAAAAGCTGCCCTGGGTCATGCTCTGCTACATGGTCGCGGCCGTCTCCATCTCGGGACTGCCGCTGTTCAACGGCTTCGTGTCCAAGAACATCACCATCAACGGCGCGGCCGAAGCGCACCGCACCTGGCTCGCGCTGGGCATGGAAATCGCCGCCGTGGGCACGTTCCTTTCGGTCGGCATCAAGCTGCCGTACTTCGCCTTCTGGTCCAAGAAATCCAATCCCATCGAAGTCAAGCCCATTCCCAAGAACATGTATGTCGCCATGGGCATCGCCGCGTTCCTGTGCTTCTTCACCGGCATCTATCCCGAATACCTGTACCGGCTCTTGCCCTTCGAGATCGATTACGTGCCCTACACCCCCTGGAAGGTGCTCCAGGCCTCGCTGCTGCTCGGCTTTACCGGGCTCGGCTTCTACCTTTGCCGCAAGGTCATCGTGCCCAAGGCCCGGCTCAACCTGGACTTCGACTATCTCTACCGCTTGGTCGGCCGCGCCTTCCTGTGGCTGGTGAGCAAGCCCACGGCGGTCGTCGATTCCATCTGGAGCGAGGTCTACAAGACCGTGGGCCTGCGTTTTATGCTCTTCATGGGCCTGGCGACCTCGGTTTTCGACGTCAAGGGCATAGACACCGTGATCGACGGCGCGGCCTACAGCACCAAGTTCGTCGGCGACGGGGCGGCCCAGGGCCAGACCGGCCGGCTGCAGGACTACCTGGCGGCGGCGATACTCATTGGTTTGGCCGTATTCGCGGCGATTTGGTTCCTGAAATAAGGCCCATCAACCTCATCCATTACGGAGCGGGCGCTCATGCAAGACTTCGGCTATCCGGTGCTCACAAGCCTCATCGCCCTTCCGCTCATCGCGGCGGCAGCTTTGTACTTTTTCAAGTCCGAGACGGCCATCCGGGCCTTCACCTTCGTGATCGGCCTGCTGGAATGCCTCCTGTGCCTGCCGCTGTTTCATTTCGACATGACCACGGCCGATTTCCAATTCGTGGAAAAGGCCGCCTGGCTGCCGCAGTGGGGCATCAGCTACTCGCTCGGCGTGGACGGCATCAGCCTGTACATGATCCTGCTCTCGGCCCTGCTTTTGCCCCTGTGCGTCCTGTGTTCCTGGACCTACATCGGCAAGCGCATCAAGGAATTCCACTTCTGCCTGCTGCTGATGACCACGGCCTCGGTGGGCGTGTTCGCGGCGCTGGATTTCGTGCTCTTCTACATCTTCTGGGAAGCGCTGCTGGTGCCCATGTACCTGCTCATCGCCGTCTGGGGCGGACCGCGCCGGGGCTATGCCTCGATCAAGTTCTTTCTGTACACCCTGGCCGGAAGCACGCTTCTTTTGGTCGCCATCGTCGCCTTCTGGAAGGTCACCGGCACCTTCTCCATCCCGGACCTGATGAACCACAGCTATTCCTTCCGCTTCCAGTTCTGGGCCTTTTTGGCCATGGCCCTGGCCTTCGCCATCAAGGTGCCGATGTTCCCGTTCCACACCTGGCTGCCCGCGGCCCACGTCGAGGCCCCAAGCGCCGGGAGCGTCATCCTGGCGGCGGTGCTGATCAAGATGGGCGCCTACGGATTTATGCGCTTTTGCCTGCCGCTCACCCCGGACGCGAGCCTGTACTTCGGGCCCATGATGATCGCCATTTCCATCGCCTCGATCCTCTACGGCGGCTTCATCGCCCTGGGCCAGAAAGACATCAAGAAATTGGTGGCCTACTCCTCGGTCGGGCACATGGGCTTCGTCACGCTCGGCATCTTCCTCTTCAACAAGGCCGGAATCCAGGGCGCGCTGCTGGTCATGCTCAACCACGGCATCACCACGGGGGCGATGTTCATGATGATCGGCACGATCTACGAGCGCAGCCACTCGCGCGAGATCGCCGACAACCTGGGGCTGGGCAAATACCTGCCCGGATTCATGTTCTTTTGGGGCATTTTCGCCCTGTCCTCGCTCGGTTTCCCCGGAACCAACAGCTTCGTGGGCGAGCTTTTCGTCCTGATCGGGGCCTTCTTCAAGAACCCCTGGATCGGCTTTATGGCCGTGCCCGGGGCCATGCTGGCCGCCGCCTACATGCTGCGCCTGTCGCTGAAGCTGGCCTGGGGCCGGCCGCGCGCGGCGAAGTCCAAGTTCTGGCCGGATCTCAACACCCGGGAATGGTTCTATCTCGCGCCCATGGCCATCCTGGTCTTTTACATCGGTCTTGCGCCAAGACTGGCCATCGATACCCAGAGC
>Ga0302279_10001515_pt1 | contig 32871 bp, 42 predicted proteins | sample III_Bog_N3_3_FD_194541 | JGI IMG/M metagenome (GOLD analysis project Ga0302279, IMG submission 194541) | Peat permafrost microbial communities from Stordalen Mire near Abisko, Sweden - III_Bog_N3_3 | ecosystem: Environmental > Terrestrial > Soil > Wetlands > Peat | place: Sweden: Abisko...
TCCCGTGGACGGGCTAACTCAGCCCGTGGACGGGCTCCGCGATCCCGTGGACGGGCTAACTCAGCCCGTGGACGGGCTCCGCGATCCCGTGGACGGGCTAACTCAGCCCGCGGACGGGCTCCGCGATCCCGTGGACGGGCTAACTCAGCCCGTGGACGGGCTCCGCGATCCCGAAGGCCGGCTACGTGCCCGCTCTCACTCGCAATTCAGCTGCTTGCCCGCCTTCGCCCGCCCGAGCACGACCACGCGAAAGCTCTCCGGCCCATCGGGGTCGGGCAGCGCGGCAATCCCGACCTTCTCGGCGTTCGGATCGCGCGCCATCGGGAGCAGCGGGAAGCCCCACACGTCCTGCGCGTCGACAAGCTGTCCGCAGATACCCCCGTTCGTCTTCTTCAGAGGGGCGAGCGCGGCCTGCATCGCGTCGTTCGTCGCGTCGGGACGGTCCTTCAGCACGGCGATGGCCGCGCGCGCGGCGTCGGTGAGCTGGTCGTCCTGCCGCAGCGCTCCCAGCCCGTGCTGCAGCCGCGGCAAGGAGAGGAGCTCGGTGACGCGGGCCGGCACTTCGTCGAGCGTGATCGGGCGCTCGCGCGCGAACTCCATGGTCAGCGTGAACGCGGGGTTCTTGGGATCCGACGACTCGACCACCGTGCCTACCCCGACGTGCGTGTACTGCGGGTTCAACATGTTCGCGCGGTGACCCGGGCTATCCATGAGCCCCTTGTGCGCCCCCTCGGGCGACACGCCGCGCGCGATGTTCTCTCCGAAGAGCGGGTAGCGGAGGTGCGCGCGGCGAACGCGGTCTTCGGCCGTGCCGGTGGTCGGCGAGACGTGGCCGACGAAGCCGTGGGCGACCATGTCCTCGGAGTGCGCGAGCGCGACGGCCGCGAGCGACTTGTCGCGCTTCAGCGGCGCGAGGTGTGCGTCGGCGCGGGCACCGTTGAGAAGCGCCAGGGCGCGCGCGTCGATCTCCTCGGGAGTCCCGAGCGGTGCGCGAGGCGTGTGGTCGGTCTCGACCACGTCCGGGACGCTCGGCGCGGGCTCATCGACGCCGACGTACACCGGGAAGTTCGCGAGCACGCGCGGCCCCGAGGGGCCGGTCCCCTCGATCTCGACGCGGTGGATCCCCGGCTGCGCGAACTTCATCGGCGAAGACACGTCGCGCCCCTTCCAGTGCCAGGTGCGCACCTTGCCGCTGGGGAGCGTGAGCGCGAGATCGGCGCCGGTGAACCCCGACGCGACCGTCCCCTCTAGCTCGATCTCCTCGTTGACCGCGACGCGCTTCTTGAAGGGGCGCAGTCGGAGGTCGAGCGACGCGAGGACGACCGACACCACGTCCACCTGGCCGTGGCCGATGGACGAGACGCCGTAGCGGTTGAAACGGGAGTCGTGCGGGTTGTCGGCGAGAGCCTTTCGCAGGTGCAGGTCGGCCTTCGCCGCGTCGCCGTCGTTCGCGAAGCCGTACGTCGTGATCCACGGCGTCGGCCCGACGAACCCCACGCGGCACGCGACCGCGTCGATCATCGCCTGGTCGGTCTTGACCCCGCGCGCCGCCCGACGCGAGGCCCACGTCGCGAGGAGTGCGAGCCGCCCGTCTCCCTTTACGTCGCCGTCGCCGTGGTCGTGGAGCGCGCGCACGACGAGGTCCTCCATCTTCGACGCGGCGACCCCTCCGAGCACGCCGCCCGCGGTGGGCGCGCTGTCGTACGTGTCGCTCTTCGGCGGGAGCTCGTCGAGGTCGGTGGAGCTGGATGGGAGATCGACCGGCGTGCGGGCCGCGGACGCGCCGTAGGGATCGCAGCTGGTCGCGAGGAGCAGCCCGGACAGCGCTACGACGAGAAGAGCGCGGAGCGAGGCCATCCTTGCCCGCCTCACTTTCCCCGCGCCGCCGTCTTCTCCCCTTCCCACAACCTCTCCGCCAGCAGCTCCGCCAATCGGTCCGCCGCCGCGCGCGCCCCGTACGCCTTCCCCGGCACTTTGTTGAACAGGATGCTGAACGCGAGCGTCCCCTTCCCCGGCGGTGCGAGCACGTACCCGCCGAGCGCGATCGCGTCGTCGAGCGTGCCGGTCTTCGCGCGGATGGCGCGCCTTTGCGTCTCCTTCTTCAGCCGCCCGCGCAGCGTCCCGTCGACGCCGCCGATCGACAGCTGCGCCACGTACTCCTCGCGGATGGCCGGATCGCGCCACACGGTGCGGAGCAGCTGCACGGTCGCCGCCGCGCTCACGCGGTTCGAATCGAACAGGCCCGAGCCGTTCTTGATGACCATGCCTGCGTCGAACGCGCCGATGTCGCCGAGCCACTTGGTCATCACGTCGGCCGAGTCGGCCGCGTGCGCGGGGCGCGCCTTGCGTTCGCCGCCGATCGTCTTGAAGACGGTCTCGGCGTAGAAGTTGTCGCTCATCTTGCCGAGCTCGTAGAGGAGCGACGAGAGCGGAGCGCTCTTGTGCGTCGCGAGGATCGGCAGCTCACGCGCGCCGGCCGCGGCCTTCACGTCGCCCGAGACCTCGATCTTCATCTCGTCGAGCACGGCCTTCAGCGCGTACCCCGCGAGCAGCGTCGGATCCTCCACGCGGCGCGTGAACCGCGCGATGCGCGACTCGATCGCCATCGACCCCGACACCTTCGCGCTCATCCGCTGCCCGTTCCCGGAGAGCGCGAGCCCCACGGTATCGGCCCCGCCCCCTTCCACGGACTGGATGGTCCCTTCGGCATCGACGAACCCGGGCGGATCGAACGTCACGATCGCCCCGCTCCCGGCGCTCGTCGGCCGCACGGTCATCGTCAGCGTGTTCTCGTTCACCGCCACGGCGCTCACCGGCGCACGAAACGCGGCCCACTCGTGCGGCTGCTGCTCGAACGCCGGCGGCGTCGTCACCTCGTCGAAGAAGCGCTGGTCGACGACGATGTCCCCTTCGACCTTCCGTATCCCGCGGTTCTTCAGCTCCTGCGCCAGCTCCCACAGGTCGGCCGTCCGCAGCGACGGATCGCCGTAGCCGCGCAAGACGAGCGGCCCCCCCACGACGGTTCCTTTGACTCTCCCGCTGAGCGTGGTCTCGTAGCGGTGGTCGCCGTGAAGCGTCGCGAGCGCGCACGCCGCGGTGTAGAGCTTCGCGTTGGAGGCCGGGTTGAGAGGGTCGTGCTCGTGATAGGCGGCGAGGTAGTGCCCGGAGTCGATGTCCATGACCGCGATGCCGATGGCCGCGTCCTTGAAGATCGTCTCTTTGACGATGGCGTTCACGGCGCTCTCGACGTCGCTCGCGTGATCGTTGACGACCGTGGGCATGGGCGCGGCCGGGTACGCGGACTGCGAGCCGGCGTGGCGCGCGGTGAGCGCGACGAGCGCGAAGGCGGCGGAGCCGAGGGCGAGCGTGGCCGTGCGAAGACGAGCGGGCATCGTGGGGCGGCGGGAGCATTGTGGATGGTCGCGCTCCTGGCAAGCGCCACGGGGAGCCTCGGGTGCGGACGGAGCGCCGTTCGTGCGGGGGGCGACCCTCTCGAGCTGAGCGTGCCGGTGGATGTGGAGACGTTCGACCCGCGCTACGCCATCGACACGTACTCCCTCCGCGCGACGCGCCTCGTCCACGCGGGCCTGGTGCGACTCGACCCCGACACGCTGGAGCCGAAGCCGTACCTGGCGAAGTCGTGGACGTGGACCGACGCGCGCACGCTCCACGTGGAGCTGCGCGACGACGTGCGCTTCCACTCGGGCGCACCGCTGACGCCTGCCGACGTCGCGAGGACGATCGAGGCGTTCCAGTCGCCGCAGATCGCGTCACGGCACCTGAAGGTCGTGGAAGCCATCGAGCGCGTGGACGCGGACGGGCCGCACGCGGTGAACGTCGTCCTCTCCCGCCCGCACGCGACGCTGCTCACCGACCTCGAGGTCCCGATCCTCCGCGCCGATCAGGCGATGAGCGCCCCCGATCCCGACGGCACCCTCGACGGCCTCGGCCCCTACCGCGTCGCTCGCTCGACGCGCGGCGACGTCCTGCTCGAGCCCGTGAACGATGGCGCCCTGCCCCGCCCCGCGCACGCGGTCGTCATCCGCACCGTCCACGACGACAACGCGCGCGCTCTCCGCCTCCTCGCAGGGAAGTCGGACGTCGCGCTGAGCGTGCTCACGCTGGCCCCGGCGCTCGCGAAGGACGGCATCGCGATCGAAGAGCGCCCCGGCGCGAACGTCACGTACCTCGTCGCGCGGATCGACCGCGGCCCGCTCGCCGACGTCCGCGCGCGACGCGCCGTCTCCACCGCCATCGACCGCGCGGGCCTCGCCGCCACCCTCTTCGAGGGCCACGCCGACGCCGCCTCCACCCTCATCCCCCCCAACCACTGGGCCCACGCCGACCTCCCGACGATCCCGTTCGATCCCTCTGCCGCCCGCGCCCTCTTCGCCGCCTCCTCTCCCGGCGTCCGCCCTCACGCCACGCTCCTCACGTCGACCGACCGCTTCCGCGTGACGGTCGCGCGCGCCGTCGCGCAGGAGCTCGGCGACGCCGGCGCCGACGTCGAGGTGGTCCCTCTCGAGCTGGGCACGATGCTCGCGCGCCTGAACGCCGGCGACTTCGAGATGGCGATCCTCTCCTTCCCCGAATTCACCGAGCCCAACGTGCTCCGCAACATGTTCCACAGCGCCTTCGCCCCGCCCGCCGGCTACAACCGCGCCCACGTCCGCGACGCCGCGCTCGACGCCCTCCTCGACGCCGGCGACCAGTCGAGCTCCCCCGCGGAGCGCCGCGCGATCTACGCCGAGGTCGAGAAGAGCGTGCGCGACAACGTGTACCTCGTGCCGCTGTGGAACGAGCACGTGCTGGTCGCGACGAGCGAGAGGGCGCGCGGGTTCACGCTGACGACCGAAGGAAGATGGATCGGGTTGGCGAAGCTGCCGTGAGATCTCTGGCCGAGGAGTCCAGGCAACAACCCGCGCCTACGTAGATTCTTCGCAGCGCTCCGCGCCGCTCTGAATGACGAATCAGGAGAACCATCGTCATTCCGAGGCCGCAGGCCGAGGAATCCAAGAAGACGGGGCCTACTTCGTCCTCCACGACTCGTGATAGCTCGCGTCCTCGATGTTCGAGGCCTGCGCCGTCGGCAACAGCGGCTTGAACGTATCGACCATCACCGCCAGCTCGTCGGCGCGCTTGCTCCCGATGCTCGCCTCGTACGCCCCAGGGTGCGGCCCGTGCGCGATCCCCGCAGGGTGCAGCGACAGGGCTCCCGGCCCGACGCCGCGACGGCTGGTGAAGTTTCCGCGCAGGTAGAGGATCACTTCGTCGCAGTCGACGCTCGAGTGCGGGTACGGGCACGGGATCGCCTGCGGGTGCGTATCGGTGACGCGCGGCACGAACGAGCACACGAGGTACCCGGGCCCGGCGAACGTCGCGTGAATCGTCGGCGGCAGGTGAATGAGCCCGGTCTTCGGCTGGTACTTCTCGATCGCGAACGCGAACGGATAGACGAACCCGTCCCACCCGACGACGTCCATCGGAGAGCGCTCGAGCGCGTACCTCTGGAACTTCCCGGCTCGCTTCACGAACAGCTCGCGCGGCCCGTCCGGCACGTGGTCGACCGTCGCGATGGGCCCCGTCGGTCGTACGAAATCGCGGTGCGTGTACGGCGCGTCCATCCGCAGCTGCCCCACGGGATTGCGGAAGTCCTCCGGCACGCGCACGCCACCGGAAGCCTCGAACACCATCGCGCGGAAAGGCGTCGCCCCGAGGTGCCAGCGATGGATCATCGCCTTCGGCACCCAGACGTAGTCGTCCTTCTTCACGTCGAGCCATCCGCACGACGACTCGAGCCGCGCGCTCCCCTCGTGCACGAACCACAGCTCGTCGCCGTCGCCGTTGGCGAAGTAGGCGTCGTCGCTCTCGGTCGGGTTCGCGAGGTAGATCGTGAGGTCGCTGTTGAAGAGAACGGGCGTTCGTCGGTCGAGCAGCTGCCCACCAGCCGCGACGCGATCGCTCTGGTACAGCCGCCGTCGAATCGGAAAGCGCGCCGCCTCGTCCTCCGCGGGCGCCGGGAAGCCGCGCTTGGTCATCGAGACCTCGGTGTGCGCCGTGACCGGGTACCGGTGGTAGAGGTACGTGAACGGCCCGTCGAACCCGCGGCGCGTGTGCATCTCCTCGTAGAGGAGGTTGCCGCTCGCGTCGCGGAGGACCGTGTGCGGCTTCGCAGGGAGGAGCCCCGCGCTCTGCCGATCGATCACGACTTCGTCCCCGCCGTCTGCGCCCGCTCGATGCTCTCGAAGAGCGCGCGGAAGTTGCCGTAGCCGAAGCCGGGATCGCCGGCCCGCTGGATGATCTCGTAGAAGAACGGCCCCGCGCGGTGGTCGTCGTGCAGCGCGGCCGCCTCGCGCATGAAGATCTGGAGCATGTACTTGTCGTTCGCCCCATCCACCAAGATCTGCAGTCGCTCGAGCTCGCGGAGCTCCTCCTTCACGTTCGTGATGCCGAGCTTGGCCAGGCGCTCGGGGAGATCGCGGTAGTACGCCGGGTGCGTCTTCAGGAACTCGACGCCGCGGCGCTGCAGCTCCTCGACCGACCAGAGGATGTTGGTGACGGCGAACGCGATGTGCTGCACGCCGTTGCCCAGGTTGTCCTCGACGAACTTGGTGATCTGCGAGTCGCGGTAGAACGGGCGCAGGGGCTCGTTCGTCGCGAACTTCACGCCGCTCTCCGGGTCCCACATGACGATCGACCGGAGCCCCGACCCGCTCGCGCGATCGCCGGCCACGTCCTTCGTGTGGAAGCTGATCTCCCAGAACGGCTCGAAGCCGAGCACCTCGCGGTACCACGCGATGATCGGCTGCATCGTGAGCCCGTTCGACGTCACGTGATCGATTGCGCTGATGCCGAACACGTTCTCGGGGCGCGACGCGTTCCCGACGCCGTGGTCGACGAAGCCCGGAGCGAAGGCGCGGAAATCGGTGCGCTCGACGAAGCGGAACGCGACGTCTCCGAGCGGCGTCGCGATCTCGACCGAACGGTACCGTCCGCCCCGCTCGTCTTTGGCCTCGATGGGGTCGGCCAGAAAGGTGCCGCCACGCTTGTCGAGGAACGCCATCGTGCGGTCGAGGTCGTGCACGCGGAACGACAGGCTCATCACGCCAGCCGGGTGCCGCTTCATGTAGCGCGCCGCCTTCGACGTCTGGTTGATCGCCGACGACACGCAGACGCGCACGTCACCCGCGCCGAACACCACCGACTGTTGCCCGCTCCGCTGCACGAGATCGTCGCTGGAGCGCGCGACCTCCTTGAAGTCGAGCCGCTGCGTGTAAAATGCGCGCGACCGCTCGAGGTTCTCCACGACGAAGTGGAACGAGTCGTAGCCGACGAGACCGAGGTTCTCCTTGCCGCTCATGCGCGGGAGCTTGCCACACCGATGCGCACGTCGCGCACGGGAAACGGGTGGAAAGTCGCGTGAGCGTTCGGTGGCGCGCGGCGCGTCAAATCAGCGCGCGGGGGGCGCGACCGACGTGGCGGGTCCGAGCATCACGATGAGCTGTTCCAGCGTGTGCGTAACCGTCTCGCGCACCCCTTCGTCCTTCAGCTGTTTCGCCGTCGCCCGCAGCACTTCGAACCAGTAGAAGGAGACGAACCCCCGATCGTGCGCCAGCTTCTGCAGCTCGCCGGCGCGCGTCAGCAGATCGATGTCTTCGTTCCGTGCGCTCGCGTACAGGATCCCGAGCGCTTCCGCGAGCAGGTACGCATCGGCCCCCTCGGCATCGGCCTCGCCGGCGCGCGAGAACGCGCGGCGAAGCTCGGTGTTCGCGTGCTCGAGCGAGTCGAAGAGCATCGCGTGGATGGAGCGGACGATGTGGCAATAGGACGCCGTCCGCGCGCTCACCTGGAGGAGCCGTGCGTCGGAGAGATCATCGACGATGCGCGCGGACGCCTCGCGATCGCCGAGGGAGAGGTGCGAGAGCCCCTCGTTCATGCACGACAGCATCTCGTGCTCGAGCGAAAGCTCCCCTCGCGCCGCCTGGCGCGCGCGCCGCAGGTGAGGCGCCGCCTCCGAGTACCTCGCCTGGATGATGAGCGCCGCACCGCGGTTGTGCTCGGCGATGTGCTCGAGCGACGGCGCGTCCCCGTGCGCGAGCAGCGTGGTCGCCCGATCGAGGATGTTCAGCCCGTGCTCCACTCGCTCGGGAATCTCGACGAGCATTCCCCCCCACGTGACGAGCGAGCGCGCCTCGAGGAGCGTGTTGCCCGTCTCCGCCGCGATCTTCGTCGCGCGCTCGAGCTGCTCGCGCGACAGGTGCTCGTCGGCGCGGAAGCTCGTGACGCCGAGGATCAGCGCGCGGACCAGCATGTTGAACGGCGTCACGACGTCGCGCTCGGCGTCGCGGAGGTGGAGCATGTCGGCGATGGCGCTGGTCGTGTTGACCGCGCCGGCGATCACCCCGGCACCGAGCTGCGACATCCGCACCGTGGTGAACGTGGCGGAGACGGCCCCCGCACCCGCGCGCTCGAGCAGCCGGCGACAGCGCTGCTCGCACCGGGCGGCGTCGTCGTGCACCGTCATGCACGTGGCGAGCGAGACGAGCATCGCCGCCAGCTCGAGGTCGATCGACTCGACCCACCCGTCGCTCTTGTCGGAGTCCACCCGCGCCCTGGTCGCCCGTCGCGCGCGCGGCGCCACGAGCGCGGTGCCGAACGCGCGCGCCAGATCGCTCTGCGCCGCGAGAGGCTCCAGCACCAGCGCGGCCGCGTCGAGCTCCAGCCGCAGAGCCAGCGTGATGGCCCGCGCGATCCGCGCCGTCGTCCCCCCTCGCTCGCGCCGCGCCAGCGCGTCGATCATCGCCAGGTCGAGCGCGTGCAGCGTCTCCAGGAGCGCCACGATTGGATCGGGAGCCAGCCGCGAGAGCCGCCGCGCCCCGAACGCGAGCCCACTGGTCGCCGGCCGCGACGAGTACTTCGCAGGCACCGGGGTCGCCGAGGTCTGCACCGACTCGCGTGGCGCCTCCTGGAAGCTCGCCTCCTCGCTCGCCCGCGCGGCGACGAGAAGCGCTTGCTTCTGCCCGCTCCGGTCGGTCGCCGGCTCGCCGGTGTCTTCGTCCTCGGCCGGCGCCTCGTCCGGCGGTGCCATCGCCGCGATCGAGACGGGCGCCGTCTCGAGATCCCCGATCGCATCCAGCGCCTCCCCTGCGTGCCGGAAGCGGCTCTCGGGGTCGCGGGCGAGCATCTTCGTCAGCAGCGTCCCGAGCGGAGGGGGGACGCGCCCTTCGAGCGTGACCTCGTGCGTCAGGCGCGCGGTGAGCTGGCCGCGGAGAGTCGTGGCGGGAAAGAGCGGCCCGAGGCCGAGGAGGTCGAACAGCACGAGCCCCGCGGAATAGACGTCCGCGCTCGCCCCCGCGGGCTCGCCGCGGAGTTGCTCGGGCGACATGTACGCCGGAGTCCCGAGGACGATGCCGTCGGCCCCTTCGTCACGCCCGAGCGCTTCGGCGAGCACCGCGGCGCGCCGTTCGTCGCGTGCGATTCCGAAATCGAGCAGCCGTACCTCGTCGAGCCCTCGCCGCCCGCGCGGGACGAGCACGTTCGTCGGCTTGATGTCGCGGTGCACGATGCCGTTCACGTGCGCCTCGGCGAGCCCCGAGAGCATCCCGCGCGCCACACGAAGTACTTCGTGCGCGAGGAGCGAGCGCCCCAGCGACGCCGCGTCGAGCGGTACGCCGTCGATCAGCTCCATGACGAGGTACAGCCCGACGGCCTCGTCGCGCCCGAAGTGGTGAACGCGCGCGACGTGCCGGGAGCGGAGGCGCGAGAGCGCGAGAGCCTCCTGTCGAAATCGCTCGAGTACCTCGTTGGCGAGCTCGCGCTCGTCGGCGACACTCGACTCGCCCCCGATCGTCGCCGGGATCACCTTGATGGCGACGTCGCGACGCTCCTGCGCGTCGTGCGCGCGGTACACGGTGGCGAACCCGCCGCTCCCGATGGGAGCCCCCAGCTCGTACCGACCGGCGAGGACACTTCCGATCTGCACCGGTCGAGCTTACCAAACACGGGGCCCGCGCCACGGCTCAGAACCCGCGCCGAGCCGGGGGCCGCGAAAACCCGCAAAATTCCGTTCGACCCTCCCCTTTTCGCGGCTCTGCCTACCTGCCCTCGACGCGGTATGCTAAGCGCGGCCGATCAAGAAGTGACCGATCGCGTCAGTCGAGAGACGCGGCACGCTTGAAAGGGAGCCCTACGATGCGGAAGCCCACGAAATACGTGTTCGTTACGGGTGGTGTCGTCTCGTCGATCGGCAAAGGCCTAGCGAGCGCATCGGTCGGGGCTCTGCTCGAAGCGCGCGGCCTACGTGTCACCCACGTGAAGCTCGACCCGTACATCAACGTGGACCCCGGCACGATGAGCCCGTACCAGCACGGCGAAGTCTTCGTGACCGACGACGGCGCCGAGACCGATCTCGACCTCGGCCACTACGAGCGGTTCACGACGGCGCGCATGACGCGCCAGAACAACTTCACGTCGGGACGCATCTACGAGAGCGTCATCTCGCGCGAACGCCGGGGAGAGTACCTGGGCGCGACGGTGCAGGTGATTCCGCACATCACCGACGAGATCAAATCGCGCGTGCGCGACGCCTGCGAAGGGGTCGACGTCGCCATCATCGAGATCGGCGGCACGGTCGGCGACATCGAGTCGCTCCCGTTCCTGGAAGCCATCCGCCAGCTGAAGATCGAGGCCGGCAAGGAGAACGGCCTGTCGATGCACGTGACGCTCGTGCCGTACATCGAGACGGCGGGCGAGCTGAAGACGAAGCCGACGCAGCACTCCGTCAAGGAGATGCGCGAGATCGGCATCCAGCCCGACATTCTCATCTGCCGCACGAAGTCGCCGCTGTCGCAGGCCACGAAGGAGAAGATCTCGCTCTTCTCGAACGTCGCGGTCGAGGCGGTCATCAGCGCGATCGACGTGCAGTGCATCTACGAAGTGCCGGTCTACTTCCACGAGGAAGGGCTCGACGAGCTCATCGCCGAGCGCTTGAACATCTGGAGCCGCCAGCCGGATCTCTCGCCGTGGAAGCGCATCGTCGAACGCTTCACCAAGCCCACCAAGGGGACGGTGAAGATCGGCGTCGTCGGCAAGTACGTGAACCTGAAGGACGCGTACAAGTCGCTCCACGAGGCGCTCGTGCACGGCGCGATGCACAACGACTGCAAGGTGGACCTCGAATACATCGACTCCGAGCAGATCGAGCGCGAGGGGGTGGAGAAGCTTCTCCCGCACCTCGACGCCGTGCTCGTCCCGGGCGGCTTCGGCGACCGCGGCACCGAGGGGAAGATCTCGGCCATCGCGTACGCGCGCGAGAACAAGATCCCGTTCTTCGGCATTTGCCTCGGCATGCAGCTCGCGGTCGTCGAGTTCGCGCGCCACGTCGCGGGCCTCGCGGGAGCGAATTCGAGCGAGTTCGATCGCGACGCCCCCTACGCCGTCATCGACCTGATGCCCGAGCAGCGCAGCCTGCGGAACAAGGGCGCCACCATGCGCCTCGGCGCGTTCCCGTGCACGCTCCTCCCCGGCTCGCTCGCCGCAGAGGCCTACGGCGCGACCGAGATCAGCGAGCGCCACCGCCACCGCTACGAGTTCGCCAACGACTTCCGCGAGCAGCTCTCGGCGGCAGGCCTGGTGCTCAGCGGGACGTCGCCCGACAAGAAGCTCGTCGAGATGGTGGAGCTGCGCGACCACCCCTACTTCATCGGCTGTCAGTTCCACCCCGAGTTCAAGAGCCGCCCCACCGCGCCGCACCCGCTGTTCACGCGGTTCGTCCGCGCCGCACTGGAGCGTCATGCCGCGCGCGAGCGGGGCGAGTGGAAGGCCCCCGAGACCGGCGTGACGATCAACTGATTGTCACCGGGAGACGAAGTCGAGCGCCCGGAAGAACGGGCGCCGCGGATCCCACACGAACGTCAGCGCGAGGCGCACCCCCCACACCGACTGCGCGGCCTGATCGAGCGGCGAGCCGATGCCCACGAAGACCCCGAGCGCAGGCTGAATGCCCGGCGTGAGCAGGCGCAGGCTCGGCGTGACGAGGATGGTGGCGCGCTGGTTGTCGGGGATCTGCGCGGAGATTCGATAGAACTCCGTCCCCTCCAGCCCCAGGCCGAGGATCGGCGCGGCGATGAGGCCAAGATAGACCGACGCCGTCGCGGACACGTCACTCTGCGAGAGGTCTGACGTCTGCACCGCCCAGTCGAGCCCCATGCGGAACTGGACGACGAAGCGATCGAAGAGGTCGCGCACGTCGATGAACGGGCGAAACGTCAGCGCGCCGACGCGAAAGAACGAGTAGTCCCACGGCTGCATCGAGATGGCCGCGAGAGCCGTGTCCCCGCCGCCGGCGTTCCGCGTGAACGTCGCGATGGGGGGGAGGACGCCGAGCCCCCCGCCGAACGCGAGCCCGGTGCGGCTGGCCCAGACCGTGCGCCCGTACAGCTCCATGTTGCCGCCGACGATCGACGAGCTTCCGGCGGCCTGGATTGGTGGCCCCTCCGCGAGCGCGTACGCCATCCCCACGAACCACCGGCGCGACGAGACCGGCACCTCGACGCCTATCTTCTCGAGCCCCTCCGGGCCGGCGCGCTGCTGCGAGGCCACCCCGCCCACCGAGGTCGTCAAGGTCCACTCGATGTCCGGGTGCGTCAGCTCAGGGAGCGCGAGCGAGCGCGGGGCGTCGGGGAGCTGGTACGGATCGGCGAGCGGCTGATCGGCGAGCGCCGGCGCGCTGGACGCGAGCCAGGCGCCGGCGAGCAGCGCCGTTGATCCGAGCGTCCGCGCCCACCGCATGGCGAGCGAGGGTACCCTGATTCAGACACGTGCGAGGACGCCTCGCTCGAAGGCGACGCGCACGGCTTCGTGTGTGGACCAGTGCCCGGGGCGATACGCGAGCAGGGTTCCGCGCGGCGGGCCTCCGTAGAGGAAGAGATCCCCGACGAGATCGAGCAACTTGTGACGCGCGGGCTCGTCTGCCTCGAACGGACGCCCCGCCGCGAGGATCTCCGGGCCGATCACCACGACCATCTCGGGCGTCACGTGCGAGGCGAGCCCCGCCTTCGCCAGCACCTCGACCTCGTGCGCGAAGCAGAACGTGCGGGCAGTCGCCACCCGCTCGCGAAAGTCGCGCGGATCGCCGTGCCACTCGGCTCTCGGCGCGATGCGCGCGTCCCCCAGCTCGAGCTCCACGGCGACGTGGCGCGCGTCGGAGCGCGCGAACGCATACCGGCTCGTCCCCACGTCGATCACCTCGTCGCGCGTGACCGCGATCGTCGCCGGCGTCGCGGCAACGCCAAGCGCGGCGAGCGCGTCCATCCACGTGGCCGCGCACCCATCGACGATCGGCACCTCGTCCCCGTCGAGCGTGACCGCGACGCCGCGCTGTAGGCCGAGCGCCGCCATGGCGGCGAAGAGGTGCTCCACGGTCCGCGCGCGAACGTCACCGTTCGCGATGGCCGTCGATCGCTCCACTTTGATCGCTCGGTACGATGAGAGCGGCGCCCCATTCCAGGTGGTCGCCTGCCCGGGAGCCGGGCCCGTGCGCAGCTCCAGCCGCGCCGTCGCGCCCGAGTGAAGTCCGCGCCCTTCGACGACCACGCTTCCCTACTGGTTCATCGACTCGAGGAACTCACGGTTCGACTCGGTCCGGGCAAGCTTGTCGAGCAGGAACTCCATCGAGTCCACGACGTTCAGCGGGTGCAGGAGCTGGCGCAGGAGCCACACCCGTTGCAGCTGCCAGTCGGGAAGGAGCAGCTCTTCTTTCCGCGTGGCGCTCTTGTTGATGTCGAGACACGGGAAGATGCGCTTCTCCATCAGCTTCCGATCGAGGTGAATCTCGCAGTTCCCCGTCCCCTTGAACTCCTCGAAGATCACTTCGTCCATGCGCGATCCGGTGTCGACGAGCGCGGTCGCGATGATCGTCAAGGAGCCCCCCTCCTCGACGTTCCGGGCAGCGCCGAAGAATCGCTTCGGCTTGTGAAGCGCGTTCGCGTCGACGCCCCCCGAGAGAATCTTCCCGCTCGGAGGAACCACCGTGTTGTACGCCCGCGCGAGGCGCGTCACCGAGTCGAGGAGGATGACGACGTCTTGCTTGTGCTCGACGAGCCGCTTCGCCTTCTCGATCACCATCTCGGCGACGGCTACGTGGCGGGTCGCCGGCTCGTCGAACGTCGACGACACGACCTCCCCCTTCACCGTCCTCTGCATGTCGGTCACCTCTTCGGGGCGCTCGTCGATGAGCAACACGATGAGGTGCACGTCCGGATGGTTCTGGGCGATCGAGTTGGCGATGTTCTGAAGAAGGACCGTCTTCCCGGCTCGCGGCGGCGACACGATCAGACAGCGCTGCCCTTTGCCGATGGGCACGATCATGTCGATGATCCGCTGCGAGTACGCCTTCCCGCCGGCCACACCATGCCCGTTAGCGGCAAAGTTCGAGCTCCGGATCTCGAGGTCGAACTTCTGCTGCGGATACAGCGGCGTCAGGTTGTCGAAGAGAATCTTGTCGCGCGCGACCTCCGGCGACTCGCCATTGATCGTGTCGATCTTGATGAGCGCGAAGTAGCGCTCGCCGTCCTTCGGCGGGCGAATCGTCCCCTGGACGTGATCGCCCGTGCGGAGGTTGAAGCGCCGCACCTGCGAGGTCGAGACGTACACGTCGTCGGGACCCGCCAGGTAGTTGGAGTCGGTCGCGCGCAGGAAGCCGAAGCCGTCGGGCATGCACTCGAGGACGCCGTCGCCGTGCACGCTCCCGTCGCGCGCCGCGAAATGGCTGAGGATCGCGAAGATCGCGTCGTGCTTCCGCATGCCGGCGACGCCGTCGAGCCCGAGCTCCTTGGCCAACCCCACGAGCTCGGCCATCGCCTTTTGCTTTAGTTCACGAAGATGCATGTCCCCTCGGCCGACACGGGCGGCGCCACCCTATTCCGCGAGGTCGCCCTGTCAAGGCGGCGAGCCCGACGCCGCAGCGCGGCGCTCGATGCGAAGTTGCGGCCACTGCGCCGGTTGCGCTATGCGGTGAAGGACCGGATGGCGAGCAAGCGCGTACACCTGTTCGTGAAGGGACGAGTTCAAGGGGTCTTCTTCCGTGCGGCGGCGCAGCGCGAGGCCCGGCGGCTCGGCGTGACCGGCTGGGTGAAGAACCGCAACGACGGAAGTGTCGAGATCGTCGCGGAGGGCGAAGAGGACTCGATCAAAGAAATCGTCGGCTGGGCGAACCATGGTCCGTCGGCCGCGCGCGTCGATCACCTCGACGTGCGCTGGCGCGGATATACCGGCGAGTTCTACGAGTTCGCGATCGTCGACTGACGAGGGCGTGCGCCCCGCGCCTCACGCCGGGATGTAGACGTCGCCCTTCGCCTTGAACAGCTTCTGCGTCTTTGCGTCGAGCTTCGCGTACGCGTCGCCGGTCAACGACATCCCCTCGCTGTAGCGCATCGCCGCCGCGCGATTGACCGCGTTGCCGATCACGTCGAAGCGCCTGTCGGTCTTCGGCCCATAGTCGCCCGCCATCACGTCGCCCGCGTTCACGCGGATCACGAGCATCGTGGAGAACTTCCGCTTCGCCATCCGCGTGTCGATCTCCTGCTTCAGGAGCATCAGCGTCCGCACGGCCTGGCTCGCGCGGTCCACCGGGAACACGGTGAGCGCACCGTCCCCCATGAACTTCACGACGCGCCCCCCCGCCCCTTTGAGCCCGTCGGAGATGCGCTCGTAGTAGTCCTGCACGAGCTCCGCGAGCGCCTCGTCCGTGAGCCGTCGCGACTCGATCTGAAAGCGCGCCAGATCGATGAACGCGACGACCATCGGCGTGCGGGTAACCGTGGCGCCGGTACCCGCGGTAGCCGCAGGTGTGGGCGCCGGCGCGGCGGCGACGGCCTTCGTCACCACAGGCGCCGCGGCGGCCTTCGTCACCCCCGGCGGCGCAGCGACTGGCTTCGCCGCGACCGGCGCCACGGCCGCTTTGGTCAGCGCGGGCGCGGTCTTCATCGCGGGAGTCTTCACTGCGGTCGCGCCGGTGCGTACCGGCGGCATCGCGGGCGGAAACTTGGTGGACGCCATCTTCCCCTCCGAGTCGAGCGTACAAAAGAAGCGCGGGCGACGAGTCGAAACCCGCCGCCCGCTGCATCAATCGCGACGAATCGCGATCATCACCCTCACTCCGCCTTCGCCCCTTGCGCGGGGGCCGCCGCGGTCGCCGTCTTCGACTTCTTGCCCGAAGCCTTCGCCTGCGACTTCGTCTCGTCCACTGCAGCGAGCTCACCGACGAACTCGATGATCGAGATCGGGGCGTTGTCTCCGCGACGCGGTCCGAGCTTCACGATCCGCGTGTACCCGCCCGCGCGCCCCTTGAAGCGCTTGGCCAGGTCCAGGAAGATCTTCTCGACGAGATCGACCCGCGTCTGCGCCCCCCCCTTCGCCGTCTTGACGGCGAAGCGCGGGATGTACGCCGAGATGAGGCGGTGCGCGTGGAGGCGGCGCGCCTTGTCATCGGCCGAGAGCTGCTCCTGCGCCGTGTACGCCACCTCACCGAGGCGCATGGCCTTGGTGAGAAGACGCTCGGCCACGCGGCGAAGCTCCTTCGCCTTGGCGTCGGTCGTCTCGATGCGCTCGTGCAGAACCAGATTCGCGGTCAGGTTCCGCAGCATCGCGCGGCGGTGGCTGGTGTTTCGGTCGAACTTCCGACCCGAGTTTCCGTGACGCATGGGATTAGTCCTTCAATCAGTTTCTCGGCAAAGCTGCCGGAATGCTCAGGCCTGCGCCTGCTGCGCCTTCCAGCGCTCGAGCATCTGCGGCCAGTTGTCGATCTTCATTCCGAGCGAGAGCCCCATGTTCGCGAGGATCTCCTTGATCTCCTTCAGGCTCTTACGCCCGAAGTTCTTCGTCTTGAGCATGTCCTGCTCCGTGCGCTGAACGAGCTCACCGATGAGGGTGATGTTCGCGTTCTGGAGGCAGTTCGCGCTGCGCACGCTGAGCTCCAGCTCGTCGACCGAGCGGAACAGGTTCTCGTTGAGCGGCTCGTCTTCCGGCGTGCCGGTCGCGTACGCGGTCTCTTCGGTCTCCTCGAAGTTGATGAAGATCGAGAGCTGCTCCTTCAGGATCTTGGCCGCGTAGGCGACCGCGTCCTGGGGCTTCACGCTCCCGTTCGTCCACACTTCGAGCGCGAGCTTGTCGTAGTCCGTCTGCTGACCGACGCGCGCGTTCGTGACCGTGTAGTTCACCTTCCGGATCGGCGCGAAGAGCGAGTCGATCGGGATGGTGCCGATGGCCATGGTCGCCGTCTTGTTGCGGTCGGCCGGCACGTAGCCGCGGCCCACGTTGACCGTGAGCTCCATCGACAGCGGGCCCTTCTTGTCGAGCGTCGCGATGAGGTGGTCCGGGTTGAGGACCTGGAGCCCATCGACGAGCTGGATGTCGCGCGCATAGACCGGCCCGGGGCCTTCCTTGTCGATGCGAACGGTGTACGTCTTGGCCTGGGCCGCCTTGAGGACGACTTCCTTCAGGTTGAGGATGATGTCGGTCACGTCTTCGACGACGTCGCCGACGGTCGTGAACTCGTGAAGCGCGCCCTCGACGCGGATCGCCGTGATGGCCGCGCCCTGGAGCGACGAGAGGAGAACCCGGCGGAGCGAGTTGCCGATCGTGATGCCGTAACCGCGCTCGAGCGGCTCGCAGGTGAACTTGCCGTAGAACTCGGTGAGCGTATCCGCCTCCACCTGGATTCCACGCGGCCGGATCAGATCACGCCAGTTGCGAGTGACGATGTTCATTCTCTATCGCTCCGTGCTTTGGGTTTACGCGGCGATCCCGATTGGCTCTTGAACCTGCTCGCCAGCCAATCCGTCGCCTGCCCGTATGCTTTCAAACTGAATCTGGTGCTCTCCAGCCCCTCCCTGGGGAGGGGTTGGGGTGGGGCTAGCGCGAGTAATACTCGACGACGAGCTGCTCGCGAATCTGCGGCTCGTTCATCTCGTCGCGCACCGGCGCGCCCTTGTAGGTGCCGGCGAAGTTGTTCTTGTCGAGCTCGAGCCACGTGAGCTGCGGGCGCTTCTCGACCTGGGCCAGCGAGGCGACCAGATCCTTGATGGCGCGGCTCTTCTCGTGAATCTCGATCTTGTCGCCGGCGCGGAGCACGTAGCTCGGGATGTCGACGCGCTTCCCGTTGATCAGGATGTGCCCGTGCTTCACCAGCTGGCGAGCCTGCGAGCGCGTGAACGCGAAGCCGAGGCGGTGCACGACGTTGTCGAGGCGGCTCTCGAGGAGGCCGAGCATCTCTTCGCCGGTGCGCCCCTTGCGGCGGCTCGCGTCGAAGTAGTAGTCGCGGAACTGACGCTCGAGGACGCCGTAGATGCGGCGGACCTTCTGCTTCTCACGCAGACGAACGGCGTACTCGCTGAGCTTGATGCGCGCCTGTCCGTGCTGTCCCGGCGGGTACGGCCGACGCGTGTAGGAGCACTTCTCCGAGTAGCAGCGCTCACCCTTGAGAAACAGCTTCATCCCCTCGCGGCGACAGAGCCTGCAGACCGGACCAATGTAACGAGCCATTCTCTTCGTTCCCTTTTTATGTCGCTCCGAGGAGCGAATAACCGGTTTACGCGCCGAAGCGCTTCATCCCGGGACGCCTGCAGCATGCAGACTGGGCGCGCGCGCGGTCGAAACCGCTGCGATGCCCTAAACTCGAATCAGACGCGACGCCTCTTGGGGGGACGGCAGCCGTTGTGGGGGACGGGCGTGACGTCACGGATGAGCGTGACCTTGAAGCCCGAGGTCTGGAGCGCGCGAAGCGCGCTTTCGCGACCGGCGCCCGGACCTTTGACGAACACGGCGATCGAGCGCATCCCGTGCTCCATCGCCTTGCGCGCCGCCTCTTCGGCCGCGAGCTGCGCCGCGAACGGCGTGCTCTTGCGCGAGCCCTTGAAGCCGCGAGAACCCGCGCTCGACCACGCCACCACGTTGCCGTTCACGTCGGTGATGGCGACGACGGTGTTGTTGAAGGTCGACTGAATGTGCGCGATCCCCGTCGCGACGTTCTTCTTGACCTTCTTCTTCTGCGGCTTCCCCTTCGAGGCGGGAGCTCCGCCGGGGGCAACACTGGCCGTTTTACCTGCGGTCGACATGGCGAGTACCTATTTCCGTTTCTCGTGTGCGCTCGTGTCAGCGGTGAATCAGGGCGTGGGCTTGCGGGCGCGCGAGAGCATTCCCTTGCGCGGTCCCTTGCGCGTACGCGCGTTGGTGTGCGTGCGCTGACCGTGGACGGGCAGCCCCTTGCGGTGACGGAGGCCGCGGTAGCAACCGAGGTCCATCAGGCGCTTGATGTTCATCTGAACTTCGCGGCGCAGGTCGCCCTCGACCTTGTAGTCGGTCTCCAGAAGCTCACGGATCTTCTTGATGTCGTTCTCGGTGAGCTCTTCCGTCTTCTTGGTCGGCGGAATCCCGGCTCGATCACAGATGACGCGCGCGAGCTTCTTCCCCACCCCGTAAAGGTAGGGGAGCGAATACGCGATGTGCTTGTGACGGGGGAGGTCGACGCCTGCAATACGAGCCATTTGAACGCTTCCTTGATTCGGCTGCTATCAGCCCTGACGCTGCTTGTGACGCGGGTTCTCGCAGATGATCCTCACGACGCCCTTGCGTCGGACCACCTTGCACTTGTCGCAGATCTTCTTGACGGACGGACGGACCTTCATAACGGCCTCGGGCTGACTTACTTGTGCCGGTAGGTGATTCGACCCCGGCTCGGGTCGTACGGACTGACTTCGACGGTGACGCGGTCACCCGGTAGGATGCGAATGTAGAACTGCCGCATTCTGCCGCTGATCGTGGCGAGCACGACCAGCCCGTTGTCACACTTCACACGGAACATCGCGTTCGGCAGTGCCTCTTGGACGACACCGTCGAATTCGAGCTTGTCGCCTTTCGGCTCCTTCCTCTCGCGCCGTTCACTCATTCAAGACACTCTCTCCTCAAGGAAGGGGTAGCGCCGAGGAAATCCGTTTCCGAACCGCCTCCACGTCACCAACTCCGTCAATTCGCTTCAGAATCCCCCGGGTCTCGTAATAAGGCAGAAGCTCCGACGTCATTTGCTCGTACGTGTCGAGCCGTTTGCGAACGACGTCTTCCCGGTCATCGGCCCTTTGTTCGAGCTCTGCATCCGGGGGCGGAGGCTTATACTTCAAATGGTAGGTCTGTCCAGTGCGTTTGTCCGTGCGGCGGAGCACTGAACGCTCGACGAGTAGGTCTCGCGGGACCGAAAGAGCGAGCGCGACGTCGAGTTTGTGACCGTGGCGGTTGAGCATCGCGTCGAGCTCGTCGGCCTGGCGCGCGGTGCGGGGGAATCCGTCGAGGAGGAATCCGTTCGCGCAATCCGCCTGCTGCAGCCGCCCCTCGATGAGCGACACGACGTAGGCGTCGGGGACGAGCCCGCCAGCGTTCATCGTCGCCGTGATGTCGGCCGGGAGCGTGCCGTCCTTCTTCGCGGCTCGGAGCATGTCGCCCGTCGAGATCTGCGGAATGCCGAGGTCGGCAATCAGGAACTGCGCCTGCGTCCCCTTGCCCGCGCCGGGAGGACCAACGAACACCAGGCGCCAAGCCTTCTTCGGCAGAGTGCTCATGCCACGTCGCGGCGGCCGCGGATCCGCGTCGCCTTACCGCCTCCACCCGACAGTCCCTCGTAGTTGCGCGTGATGAGGTGCGCCTCGATCTGGCTCACCGTGTCGAGCGCGACGCCGACGACGATCATGATCGACGTCCCACCCCACCGGAAGGGCACATGGAACATCTCGCTGATGATGCTCGGGACGACGCACACCGCCGCGACGTACATGGCCCCGCCGAACGTGATTCGCGTGAGCACGTAGTCGATGTAGTCGGCCGTTTGCTTCCCCTGACGGATGCTGGGGATGAACGCCTGCTGCTTCTTGAGGTTGTCCGCGACGTCCACCGCTTGGAACGTGACGGCCGTGTAGAAGTAGCAAAAGAAGACGATGAGGAAGATGTAGAAGGTGTTGAACATCCAATCGCCGCGCTGGAGCATCGACTGGAGCGCCGACATCCCGGGGATGTGGAAGTTTGCGAGCGTCGCAGGGAACATCAGGAGCGACGACGCGAAGATCGGCGGGATCGTGCCCGACGTGTTCACGCGCAATGGCAAGTGTGCCGTCTGCCCGCCGTAGATGCGTCTGCCTACGGTTCTCCGCGCATAGTAGATGGGGATCTTCCGCTGACCGCGCTCGAAGAACACGATCACGGCGACGGTCACGAGGACGACGACGACCACGGCCGCGAGATTCAGCGGCTGGATGTTCCCCTTGTTCGTCTCGAAATAGGTGAAAACGCCGTTGGGAATGCCATCGACGATGCCCGCGAAGATGATGAGAGAGATCCCGTTGCCGATCCCGCGCTCGGTGATCTGCTCGCCTACCCACATCATGAACGCAGTGCCGGTCGTGAGCGTGAGCATCGTCATCAGACGGAAGCCCCACCCGGCGTGCGTGACGACGTCGCCCACGTGCGCCGCGTCGCCGAGGTCACCGTTGTTGGTCCCCTCGAGGCTCATCGCGATGCCGAAGCCCTGCATCAGCGACAGGACGATCGTGCCGTAGCGCGTGTACTGGTTGATCTTGCGAGTGCCCTGCTCGCCTTCCTTACGAAGCTCGTCGAGAGGTTTGTAAACCATCGCGAGGAGCTGAAGGATGATGCTCGCGCTGACGTACGGCATGATGCCGAGCGCGAAGATCGAGAGGTTCGACAGAGCCCCTCCGCTGAACATGTTGAACAGGCCGAGCAGCCCTGCCCCTTGCTTGCGGACGACCGCCTGCATGACGTTCCGGTCGACGCCGGGAATCGTCACGAAGACGCCGACGCGGTACACCGCGAGCATCCCGAGCGTGAACAAAACCCGCTTGCGGAGCTCCGGCACCTTGCCGATGTTCGCAAAGCCGGAGAAGAGGCTCATGCCGCCGCCGTCACTGCGCCGCGGGCGTTGAGCCGACGACGAGCGTCTTGCCGCCAGCCTTGGCGATCTTCTCCGCAGCGGCGCGCGAGAACGAGTGGGCGCTGACGGTCACGGCCTTCGTGAGGTCGCCGTCGCCGAGGATCTTGATGCGATCGCACTTGCCCTTGATGATTCCGCGGTCGCGCAGCGAGGTCTCGTCGACCTTCGCGCCTGCCGCGAAAACCTCGAGATCGCCGACGTTGATGGCGTGCGTCTTGAGCGGGAACGGGTTGTTGAACCCACGCTTCGGGAGGCGACGCTGAATCGGCGTCTGACCACCCTCGAAGTGCGGCTTGAACCCGCGCGTGCGCGCGTACTGGCCCTTCTGTCCGCGCCCGGCGGTCTTGCCGAGGCCGGAGCCGACGCCACGCCCTCTACGGGTCTTGGGCTTGGTCGCCCCAAGGGGCTTTGCGAGCTTGCTGAGATCGTCCGCCATGACACTCCAATCGATCCTGACGAATCAGGAATCGACCTCCTCGACCGTAACGAGATGAATGACCTTCTTGACCGCGCCGCGGAACGACGGGGTGTTGGCAACGGTGACCACCGTGCCGGGACCGCGAAGGCCGAGGCCCTTGACCGTCTCGCGCATCTGGTGCGCCTGACCGATCACGCTCCGGGTCTGCTTCACGCGCAGCTTGGCTTTCACGACGTCGCCTCCGTCAGCCCGGCAGAGCCGAGAGTGGTCGTGCTCTTGCGATCGACCGGTACGATGTCCGACGCCTGCTTGCCGCGCTTGCCGGCGATCTGGTCGACGCTGCGGAGCATCTTGAGCGCCGCGATCGTCGCCCGAACCACGTTGTGCGGGTTCGCGCTGCCGATGCACTTGGTGAGGATGTCGTGGATGCCCGCGCTCTCGACGACGGCGCGAACGGCGCCGCCGGCGATGACGCCCGTTCCGGCGCTGGCCGGCTTGAGGAAGACCTCGCCTGCACCGAAGTGCCCGAGCGCCTCGTGCGGAATCGTCACGCCACTCAGCGGAACCTTGAACAGGTTCTTGCGCGCTTGATCGTTCCCCTTGCGGATCGCCTCGGGTACTTCGTTGGCCTTGCCGAGACCGACGCCGACGTGCCCGGACTCATCGCCGACGACGACGAGCGCCGCGAACGAGAAGCGCCGGCCGCCCTTCACGACCTTGGCGACGCGATTGATGTGGATGATGCGCTCCTTGAGCTTCTCCTCATCCAACTGATCGAAAGCCATGATTCGAGTTCTCCAATCCCGGGAAACGAAAAACGAGATAGAAACGAACGACTAAAACTTGAGGCCGGCCTTGCGGGCCGCGTCGGCGAGCGCGCGGACGCGCCCGTGGAACAGATAACCATTGCGGTCGAAGACGACCTTGTCGATGCCCTTGGCGAGGAGCGCCTTCGCGATCGACGCGCCGACCTTCATGGCCGCATCGGTCTTGGTCGATTCGGCGAGCTCGCCGCGGACGTCGGCTGCCAGCGTCGAGGCGTGCGCGAGCGTCGTGCCGGCCGCATCGTCCACGACCTGGGCGTAGATGTGCTTCGCGCTACGGAAGACCGTGAGGCGCGGGCGCTCGACGGTGCCGCTGATCTTGCGACGGATGCGGAGCTTGCGCCGCTCTCGTCCGACAATTTGCATAGCCATGATTCGTCTCGTTCCTTCCGTGTTTCCCGCGGCGCCGTGTTCAACCGCGAGGGCTCACGCTTCCTTCCGAAGTTCTCTTTACTTGCCCTTGGAGGCGGCCTTGCCAGCCTTCTCGCGGACCTTCTCGCCCTGGTACCGCACGCCCTTGCCCCCGTAGGGCTCCGGCGGCCGGAACCCGCGGATCTTCGCCGCGGTCTGGCCCATCTTTTCCTTGTCGGCGCCCGTGAGGATGATGAGCGTCCCCTTGGAGTCGCCGGGGATCTCGACCTTGATTCCCGCCGGAATCGGGAAGTTCACCGGGTGCGAGAAGCCGAGAGCCAGGTTGAGGATCTGCCCCTTCAACTCGGCGCGGTAACCCGTGCCGACCAGCTGCATCGTCTTCGTGTAGCCAGTGGCTGCGCCGACGACCATGCCACTGATGAGCGAGCGCGCGAGGCCCTGAAAGCGTGCGCCGTCGCGTCCGCCAACCGTCGGCTGGACGAGGACGTTGCCGGCTTCGACTTTGACGTCGACGTTCGGCGGCAGCACGCGCGACAGCTGACCCTTCGGGCCCTTGATGTCGATCTTGCCGTTCGCAACCGTGGCCGTGACCCCCTTGGGGAGCTCGACGGGACGCTTGCCAGTACGTGACTGGCGAAGGTCTTGAACGGTGGAGGTGGTTGCTTGTGCAGTCATGGCATCACCAAACTTCGCAGAGGAGCTCGCCGCCGACACGCTGCCGGCGCGCTTCCTTGTCGGTCATGACGCCGCGGCTCGTGCTGAGGATGGACACGCCCATCCCTGACACGACACGCGGAATCCGGTCGTGCCGCACGTAGACACGGCGGCCCGGGGTGGACACGCGGCGAACGCCATCGATGGCGCTCGAGCGGTCACGCCCGTAGCGAAGGACGAGAACGAGCGTCTTGGGGCCCTCGTCGGCCTCGGACACGCGGACGTCGTCAATGAACCCCTCCCCCTTGAGCACGGTAGCGATGTGCTCCTTGAGGTTGGAGTGCGGCATCTCCGCGCGTTCGTGGCGCGCGAGCGCCGCGTTGCGGATGCGGGTGAGCATATCGGCGATCGGGTCGGTCATCATGTCGGCACCCTCACCAGCTCGCCTTGATCACGCCCGGGACTTCTCCACGGAGCGCGAGCATGCGAAGGCAAATACGGCAAAGCTCGAACTTCCGGTAGTAGCTGCGCGCCCTACCGCAAACCTTGCAACGGCTGCGGTGACGCACGGGAAACTTCGGTGCCCGATTCAACTTTGCAAACTGACAAGCACGCGCCATTGGCCTTCTCCGTCACGCAGCCCGGAAGGGCATTCCCAGGTGCGCCAAGAGCGCGCGCCCCTCTTCATCGGTTTTCGCCGTCGTCACCAGGGAGATGTTGAGCCCCTTGATGACGTCGATGCGGTCGTAATTGATCTCGGGGAAGATGATCTGCTCCTTGAGACCGAGCGTGTAGTTACCCTTCCCGTCGAACGCTTTGCGCGAGACGCCGCGGAAGTCGCGGGTACGCGGCAGTGCGAGAGTGACCAGGCGGTCGAGGAACTCCCACATACGGTCCTTGCGGAGCGTGACCATGACGCCGATCGGAATGCCCGCGCGGAGCTTGAAGCTCGCGATGGCTTTCTTGGAGCGCGTGATCACCGGCTTCTGCCCGGTGAAGGCGCGCACCTCATCGACGGCAGCGTCGATGATCTTCGGGTTGGTCACAGCGGCGCCGAGGCCCATGTTCACGACGATCTTCTCGAGCTTCGGCACCTGGTTCGGGTTCTTGTACCCAAACTGCTTGGTGAGCGCCGGCACGACGTCCGTCTTGTATTTGCCGAAGAAGCGCGGCGGGACGGCAGCCGCCGACGAGACGACCTTGTCCTTCGGCCCGGCTTCCGAGGCCGACGCGTTCTTGCGGGGTTTCTTCTCGCTGGCCATGACTACACCGCTCCTGCGGCCGCGGCTTCACGCGCCGGCGTCGGGATCTCGTCGCCGCTCTTCGCGACGCGGACCTTGTTCCCCTTGTCGTCCGTCTTGAAGTGCACGCGCGTGCCCTTGCCCGTCTTCGGGTCGACCGGCATCACCTTGCATGCAGCGATGGGCTGCTCGCGCTCGAGGATTCCGCCCTGCGGGTTGCGCGGCGAGGGACGCATGTGGCGCTTGACGAGGTTCACCCCCTCGACGACCACGCGGTCCATGTCCTTGAGGAGCCGGGCGATCTTGCCCTGCTTCCCTTTGTCCTTGCCACTGATGACGACCACCAGGTCGCCCTTGCGAAGACGCGCGGCCATCACAGCACCTCGGGCGCGAGCGAAATGATCTTCATGAACTTCTTGGCGCGGAGCTCGCGAGCGACCGGGCCGAAGATGCGCGAGCCGATCGGCTCGAGCTGAGCGTTGATGAGGACGGCGCTGTTCTCGTCGAAGCGGATGTAGCTTCCGTCGGCGCGCGCGGTGTCCTTCTTGACGCGGACGACGACGGCCTTCGCCGTGTCACCCTTCTTCACCTTCGTGCCGGGGAGCGCCTCTTTGATGGAGACGACGATGACGTCGCCGAGACCGGCATAACGTCGGCGCGATCCCCCGAGCACCTTGATGCACTGGACGCGCTTCGCGCCGGAGTTGTCGGCGACTTCGAGGACGGTTCGCATCTGGATCATGGCTGCGCTCTCACTCCTCGACGAACTTCTTGACGAGACGCACCACCATGAAGCGCTTCTGGCTCGAGATGGGGCGGTGCTCTTGGATTTCGACTTCGTCGCCAACCTTGTACTGGTTGGTCTCGTCGTGCGCCTTGTGACGGGCGCGCTGCTTCACGTACTTCCCGTAGAGCGCGTCGCGCGAGTACGAGACGCACTCGACCACGACGGTCTTGTTCATCTTGTCTTTGATGACTTTGCCGACGAGCTTGCGTCGGAAGCCGTGGACGGCGCTCTCGTGGCCCGGCTGCGCCGCGGCGTTCGTATTCTGCGTCATGGCTACTTGGCCTCGCTCTTCTTGGCGGGAGTCTTGGTCTTCTTCTCGGCTTTCGCGGCCGGCTTCTCAGCGGCGGCGCTCTTCGCCTCGACCTTCGGTGCGGCAGCCTTCTTGGCCTTCGCCTTCGGTGCTTCTTCGCTCGTCGGTGCGTCCGAGGCGAGCTTCACGGCCGGCCGCGCGACGACGGTGCGGGCGGTGAGGACGGTCATCACGCGGGCGAGGTCCTTCTTCGCCTTGCGGATCGAGCTCGTGTCGTCGAGGCGGTTGGTGAAGTTCTTGAAGCGGTTGTGAAAGACGTCACGCGTGAGCGTCTTCTCGAGCTCGCGCAGATCTTCCAGGGTCCGCTCGTGCAGGTCTTTGGCCTTCAACATCACAGCACTCCACGAATCAGGAACTTGTATCCAACGGGGAGCTTGTGACCCGCGAGGCGGAAAGCTTCGCGCGCGGTCTTCTCGTCGATCCCCGCAATCTCGTACATCACGCGGCCCGGCTGAATGACCGCGGCCCACTCCTCGACGCCACCTTTGCCGCCACCCATTCGAACTTCGAGCGGCTTCTTCGTGACGGGGCGATCCGGGAACACGCGGATCCACAGCTTGCCGGCGCGCTTGACGTGGCGGGTGATCGCCATACGGGCGGCTTCGATCTGGCGCGACGTGATGCGACCGGGCTCGCAAGCCTGCATCGCGAAGTCGCCGAAGGCGCAATCGCTACCGCGGGCCGCGAGGCCACGGTTGTTGCCCTTCTGCATCTTTCGGTACTTGGTGCGCTTCGGGGAGAGCATGACGCGAATCCTTCAGTCACGAGTTCGAGGTCGGAATTCTCACAGGCCCGTAACGGGGCGGCGGACACGGCGCTGGAGGACTTCACCTTTGAAGATCCAAACCTTGACGCCGATGATTCCGTACTTCGTACGAGCTTCGGCGGTGCCGAACTCGATGTCAGCGCGGAGCGTGTGCAGCGGCACGCGCCCTTCGCGGTAGGTCTCGACCCGGCTCATCTCGCTGCCGCCGAGGCGGCCCGAGCAGCGAAGGCGGATGCCCTTCGCGCCGAACTTCATCGCGGTCGACATGGCCTTCTTCATCGCGCGACGGAACGCGACGCGGCGCTCGAGCTGGGTCGCGATGTTCTCGGCGACGAGCTGCGCGCTGGTCTCCGCCTTGCGGATCTCCTGCACGTCGATGAAGACTTCGTTCTCGGTGAACGACTGGACGCCCGGGAAGAGCGGGGTGCCCTTCGTAGCGGTCTTCAGGTTGCCGCTCTTCAGGGTCTCGATGCCGGTGCCGCCCTTGCCGATGACCATGCCGGGGCGCGCCGTGTAGACGATGACCTTCGCCTTGTTCGCGGCGCGTTCCACCTCGACGGACGCGATGTTCGCGTTCATCAGGTAGTCCTTCACCGCGCGCTTGATGCGGATGTCCTCGTGGAGCCACTGCGAGTAGTTCTTGTCTTCGAACCACTTCGAGTTCCACGTCTTGATGACGCCGAGGCGAAACCCGTACGGATGGACTTTCTGACCCATTTTTAGCTCTTCGTCCTAGGAGTGCTCAGGCGCGTTCGCCGAGGATGACGGTGATGTGGCTCATACCCTTTTGAACGCGGGTCGCACGCCCCATCGCGCGCGGACGCCAGCGGCGCATGTGCTTGTTCGGCGCCTTGTCGACGAAAGCGGTCTCGACGAACAGCGTGTCGAGGTCCACCCCCGGCTGCTGCGTGCGAGCGTTCGCCACCGCGCTCTCGATCACCTTCTTGAGGACGGGGGCGCCCGCCTTCTTGGTGAACTCGAGGAGCTGCAGTGCCTCGCCGGCCTGACGGCCACGAACGAGGTCGACCACGACACGAGCTTTGCGCGGGCTGAGCCGCGCGAAGCGGGCAATCGCCTTGCTGACCATGAGCGCTGAACCTTTCGACGCTGTCGTACCCACTCGATTCGGCGAAGACGCGCACCGGGTGCGAGCCTTTTGCTCACGCAATTGCCGAGGAGAGGGCCGTTACAGCCGCCCAGCGATGCCGAAGCATCGCATTCGAGAAACGAATCGAGACGAAAACCACTGAAAAGCCCGTGTAGCCGGGGTTCAGCGGGAGGCGTACTTTACGTGTGGAAGTCGCCCTGGCAAGGGAAAACGGTTGGGGGCCCGATGGAATCGCGCGCGTCGGCCTGGAAGGCTGGGCGTTCGTTCAGATTCCGGGCTTCGTAGTCGCTCGCGATCCCTCCAGGTTCCTTTACCCATCTTTACCCCCCGGGGGGGACTCTTCCGGGGGTGCGGCTCGTCTGAACTAGCGGAGGTAGAGACATGACCCGCTTTCAACGACTCGCTTCGACCGTCTCGGTGTTCGCGTTTCTCGGGCTCGGCGTGGCTTCCGTGGCGTTCGCCGCCCCGGAGCAGCCGTCCCAGGCCGAGGGGGCGCGACCCCAGCGTGAGCACCACCGTGGCCATGGACGAGGCGGCTTGCTCCACGCGTCGCTCCGTCTCGACTCGCTGAGCACGGGACAGCGCCAGCAGATCGAGTCGCTCGGCAGCCAGGAGAAGGCGGCGCACGAGAACGTACGCGCCGCTCGTGGCCAGCTCATGCAGGCCATCGCCAGCGGGCTCGACACGGGCACCATCGACGACAAGACGCTCGCTCCGCGCGTACAGGCAGTCGAGGGGGCCATCCAGGCCGACGAGCCGAGCGACCGCGCGACGCTCGAGAAGCTGCACGCGATCCTCACGCCCGCGCAGCGGGTCGAGCTGGTAGGCCGCATCGAGGCGCGGGGCGAAAAGATGCAGGAGCACCGGACGGAAGCGAAGGACGCCGCCCCAAGCGCGAACGTCGGGCCGTGGGCGCGCGGCCTCGGGCTCAGCGACGCACAGCGGGCGCAGATTGCCGCGAACCTGCAGAGCGCGAAGCCGGCCGTGGAGCAGACGCTGCGCGGGGAAGAGCGCGCGACGCATCAGCGCGTTCTCGAGGCCTTCAAGGGAGACCGGTTCGTGATGACCGAGCTGGCGCCCGCGAGGGACCCGAGGCTCGTCGCGGGCGAAGTCGAAGGGATGGTGCGGATCGCCAAGGCCAGCGCGCCGGTGCTCACGGCCGAGCAGAGGGCGACCGCGGCGGCAAAGCTGCGCGCGATGGCTTCGCACGAGACCACCGGCGCGAAGTGAGGCGCGGACCGAGGTGAAGTGAGGGCCGCTCGAAATCGCGTAGTCTCGCTCCCCGCGATGCTCACGATTCGAGCGGCCATCCCTGCCGACGTTCCCGCGATCCTCACGCTCGTGCGCGAGCTCGCGACGTACGAGCGCGACCCCGGTGCGGTGACGGCGAGCGAGAGCGACTTCCTTCGCCACGGCTTCGGTGAGCGTCCGTTCTTCCGCACGCTCATCGCCGAATGGAGCGGCGAGGTCGCCGGGTTCGCCCTCTATTTCTTCGGCTTCTCCACGTGGACCGGCGGACCGGTGCTCTTCCTGGAAGACCTGTTCGTGCGCGAAACGCACCGCAAGAGGGGCATCGGCCTCGCGTTGATGAAGCAGCTCGCGCGCGAGGCCGTCCGCGAAGGGTGCCCGCGGATGACGTGGATGGTGCTCGATTGGAACGAGCCGTCCATCCGCTTCTACGAGTCGCTGGGCGCGAAGGTGCTGCGCGAGTGGCAGTCGGTCCGCATGGAGACCGACGCCATCGCGAAGCTGGCCGGCGACGCGTCGTAGACGCAAGGTCGAGAGTCCAGCCCACAAAGCGCAACGACGCGCCGAGGTGTTCCTCAGCGCGTCGTCGTGCATCTCGAGTCTCGTGGGCGAGACTACTTCTTGGGTCCGGCGGCCGGCGGCGGCGAGCTTGCGCCCCCCTTGGCAACTTTGCCCTTCTTGTCGCCGGTGTGGCCGTGGAACGTGCGCGTCGGCGCGAACTCGCCGAGCTTGTGCCCGACCATGTTCTCGGTGACGAACACGGGGACGAACTTTCGACCGTTGTGCACGGCGAACGTGAGCCCCACGGAGTCCGGGGTGATCGTGCTGCGGCGCGACCACGTCTTGATGACCTTCTTGCTCTGCGCGGCGCCGGCGGCGGCGATCTTCTCTGCGAGATGACCGTCGACGAAGGCTCCCTTCTTAATTGAACGCGGCATGTCTTGCTCCTATCAGCCCTTCTGCCCGCGGCGCTTCACGATCATGCCGTCGGTACGCTTGTTGTTGCGCGTCTTGAGGCCCTTGGAGAGCTGCCCCCACGGCGAGCACGGGTGACGACCACCCGACGAACGACCCTCGCCTCCACCCATCGGGTGATCGACCGGGTTCATCGTGACGCCGCGGTTGTGCGGACGTCGGCCGAGCCAGCGCGAGCGCCCGGCCTTGCCGAGCGAGATGTTCGCGTGGTCGATGTTCGAGACCTGGCCGATCGTGGCGTGGCACTCCAGGTGGATCTGCCGCACTTCGGTCGAGGGGAGTCGGACCTGGGCGTAGTCGCCGTCCTTCGCCATCAGGATGGCGCCGGTGCCGGCGGAGCGAACGAGCTGCCCCCCCTTGCCCTTCTTCATCTCGATGTTGTGGATGGTCGTGCCGAGCGGGATGCTCCGCAGGGTCATCGAGTTGCCCGGCTTGATGTCCGCGTTCTTGCTCGACACGATCGTGTCGCCGACGACCATTCCGTCGGGCGCGAGGATGTACGTCTTGGTGCCGTCCACGTAGTGGAGGAGCGCGATGCGCGCGGTGCGGTTCGGGTCGTACTCGATCGTCGCGACCTTCGCCGGGATGCCGATCTTGTCGCGACGCCAATCGATCACGCGGTAGCGCTGCTTGTGTCCCCCGCCACGGAAGCGGCTGGTGATGCGGCCGTAGTGGTTACGACCGCCGGTGCTGGTCTGGTGCTCGAGCAGGCTCTTCTCGGGCTCGATGCCCTTCGTGAGCTCCTTGTAATCGGAGGCCGTGTAGAAGCGCCGCGCGGGCGATGTCGGTTTGAAGGTCTTGATTCCCATGACTCAGGCCCCTGCCTCGGTGGTCTCGGCGAAGAAGTCGATCGAGTGGCCCTCTTGGAGAGTGACCATCGCCTTCTTCCAGTTCTGCATCTTGGCGTAGCCGCGCCCCATGCGACGGTCCTTGCCGCGCATCACGAGCGTGTTGACGTTGGCCACCTTCACGTTGAAGAGCTTCTCGACCGCGTCGCGGATCTGAATCTTGTTCGCGTCGCGAGAGACCTCGAACACGACTTGATTCTGCTCGCGCAGACGGTTGCTCTTCTCCGTGAGCACGATGGGCCGGCGGATGATGTGCTCGGGGCTCATTGGGCTTCTCCCTTGGACAGGCAGCGCAGTTCGAGCGCTTTCGCGGCGTCCTTGGACAGGACGAGCGTGTCGTGACGGAGCAAGTCGTAGACGTTGACCCCTTCCGGCGGCAGGAACTGGTGGTCCTTGCTGTTCCGGATCGAGAGGCGAAGCTTGTCGTTGCCCGCCGTATCGACGACGAGCGCGGTCTGCTTCTTGTCCTTCTTCGACTGCTGGAGCGTGCCGATGGCGGCGACGAGCCCCTTGGTCTTCACCTCGGGGAGGTCGATGCGATCGACGACGACGAGACGCCCTTCCTTGTGCAGCTTCGACAGCGCGCTCTTCAGCGCGCCGACGCGAACCTGCTGCGGCGGGCGATAGCTCCAGTCACGCGGACGCGGCGGGTGCGCGCGACCGCCGCCGACGTAGATCGGCGCACGGATGGAGCCGTGACGCGCGCGTCCCGTCCCCTTCTGCTTGTAGAGCTTCTTGGTGCTGCCGGAGACCGCCGAGCGGTTCTTCGCGCAGGCCGTGCCTTGGCGGCGAGACGCGAGCTGCGCCTTCACCACTTCGTAAAAGAGGTGTTCTTTGACTTCGGTCGCGAACACTTCGTCGGCGAGCTCGAGCGAGCCCACCTTTTCGCGCTTCATATTGTAGACGTCGATGGTTGCCATCGTAAAACCCTCAACCGACTTAGGACTTGATCTCGACGTCCACGCCAGCGCTCAGGTCGAGCTTCATGAGCGCGTCGAGCGTCTGCTGCGTCGGCTCGAGGATGTCGAGCAGACGCTTGTGGGTGCGAATTTCGAACTGCTCGCGCGACTTCTTGTCGACGTGCGGGCCGCGGAGAACCGTGTAGCGAGCGATGTGCGTCGGCAGCGGGATCGGACCCGCCACGCGCGCGCCGGTGCGCTTCGCGGTCTCGACGATGTCGGTGGCCGACTTGTCGAGGAGCTGGTGATCGAACGCCTTGAGGCGGATACGGATTTTGGTGGCGCTGGCCATTTGTATTTCCTTTTACTCGAGCACCTTGGTGACGATGCCTGCGCCGACGGTGCGTCCGCCCTCGCGGATTGCGAAACGCAT
>Ga0302279_10001516_pt1 | contig 32857 bp, 27 predicted proteins | sample III_Bog_N3_3_FD_194541 | JGI IMG/M metagenome (GOLD analysis project Ga0302279, IMG submission 194541) | Peat permafrost microbial communities from Stordalen Mire near Abisko, Sweden - III_Bog_N3_3 | ecosystem: Environmental > Terrestrial > Soil > Wetlands > Peat | place: Sweden: Abisko...
CCAGGATGAAACTCCCGAAGACAGGATGAAACTCACGAAGACACGATGAAACTCACGAAGACACGATGAAACTCCCGAAGACAGGATGAAACTCCCGAAGACAGGATGAAACCCGCCGGCGTGAGAATGAAACCCGCGGAGCCCTCCGCAGCCCCGCTACTTCCGGTCCTTCTTCACTTCCTCGAGCAGCTCTTCGATCCGCGTCACCTTGTCCAGCCGGTCGTCGTAGAAGAACCGTAGCTCCGGCGCATAACGCATCTTCACGCGGTTGGTCACCTCGCGCCGAAGCATCGACGACGCGCGCGATAGGCCCTCGACGACCTCCGCGCCGCCCGTCCCGTCGAGCGTCCGGATGTAAACGCGGGCGAGCTTCAGGTCGTCGGTCATCTCCACGCGCGTGATGATCGCACCGGCCGCGCGCGGGTCGCGAACCTCACGCGAGATCAGGACCGCGAGCTCCTCTTTCACACGCTCTGCCACGCGCACGGGACGCTTCACTTCACTCATCGTCTTCTGCTCCGTCGGCCTCATCGCCATACAGCTCGTCGCCGATCGTCACGAGCTCCGTCGCGCGATGCGTCAGCACCGCGTCTTGCTGCGTCTCCGCGGCGCGGGCCACGCTCTCCAGGACGGAGTCGCACACGCTGGCCTCGCTCGACACGACGGCCACCCCGAACACCGCCCGCTGGTGCGCGTCCTGCGCGTCCACCTCGGCTATCGATACGTCGAATCGCCCGCGCACGCGGTCCCGGAACTTGCGGACGACCATCCGCTTCTCTTTCAGGGACCGCGCGTGCGGAATGTGGAACGTGAGCTTGAGGACGCCGACAAACACCCGCGGCTAGAGCCTCTGCTTGACCTCTTCGATCTCGATGCTCTCGACGATATCCTTCTCCTTGATCTCGGAGAAGCCGTCGAGCGAGATGCCGCACTCGAACCCCTCGGCGACGTCCTTGACGTCCTCCTTGAAGCGCTTGAGCGCCGCCAGCTTCCCTTCCCAGATCATGACGCCGTCGCGCTTGAGACGGGCGAGACCGCTGCGAACGATCTTCCCCTCCGTGACGTAGCTGCCGGCGACGACGACGCCCTTGATCTTGAAGAGGGCGCGCACTTCGGCCTGGCCCTGCTTCTTCTCGACGAGCGTGGCAGGCAGGAGCCCTTCCATCGCTTGTTTCACGTCGTCGACCGCGTTGTAGATGATCGAGTACTGCCGGATCTCGATCTTGTTCTCCTCGGCGAGCGCCGCGGCCTTGCCGGCCGGGCGTGCGTTGAAGCCGATGACGATGGCCTTCGCCGCGATGGCGAGGTTCACGTCCCCTTCGGTGATCGCGCCGACGCCCGCGTGAATGACGCTGAGGCGCACCTTCTCGGTCGAGATCTTCGTGAGCGCGTCGGCCACGGCTTCGACCGAGCCCTGAACGTCGCCCTTGATGATGACGCGGAGCTCCTGCTGCCCCGAGTCGCTCATGCGCTTCGAGAGCTCCTCGAGCGACACCTTGGCCGTCGCGGGAATGAGGCTCTTGGCCATCTTCCCCTTGCGGCTCTCGGCGATCTCTTGGGCCTTCTTCGCGTCCTTGACGGCGTGCACCGGGTCGCCCGCGTTGGGGACCTCGGAGAGGCCGAGGATTTCGACCGGCGTGGAGGGGCCGGCTTCGTGGAGCTGCTTGCCGTGCTCGTTCGTCATCGCGCGGACCTTGCCGAAGCCAGGGCCTGCGAGGACGAAGTCGCCGACGCGCAAGGTGCCGTCCTGCACGAGGACGGTCGCCACCGGACCGCGCCCCTTGTCGAGCTTGGCCTCGATGACGGTGCCGGTCGCGGGCTTCTTCGGGTTGGCCTTGAGGTCGAGAACCTCCGACTGGAGGGCCACCATCTCGAGAAGCTGCGGGATGCCTTCGCCGGTCATGGCGGAGACGTTCACGAAGATCGTGTCGCCGCCCCAGTCTTCCGGCTGGAGGCCCAGCTCGACGAGCTCGCGACGAACCCGCTCGGGCTCCGCGGACGGCTTGTCGATCTTGTTCACGGCCACGATGATCGGCACCTTCGCCGCCTTCGCGTGCGCGACCGCTTCCTTGGTCTGCGGCATCACGCCGTCGTCGGCTGCGACGACGAGGATGACGAGGTCGGTGACGCCGGCGCCGCGCGCGCGCATGGCGGTGAACGCTTCGTGGCCCGGCGTGTCGAGGAACACGATCGTGCCGTGGTCGGTCTGCACCTTGTAGGCGCCGATGTGCTGCGTGATGCCGCCCGCTTCGCCGCCGGCGACGTTCGCCTTGCGGATCTTGTCGAGGAGGCTCGTCTTGCCGTGGTCGACGTGACCCATGACCGTGACGACCGGCGGCCGCACGAGGTCACCCTCGGACGAAGCGACCTTGGCGGTGACCGCCTTCTCTTCTTCGCCACGCGCTTCGGCGAGCGCGCCTTCTTCGCTCTGCGCGACGTCCTCGACCTCCCAGCCGAACTCGCTGGCCAGGATCTTCGCGGTGTCGGAGTCGAGCGTCGTGTTGATGTGGATGTTGCTCATCCCCATCCCCAGCAGCTTCATCATCAGCTCGGTCGCCTTGAGCGAGAGCTTCGCCGCCATCCCTTGAAGCGTGATGTTCTCTTCGATGCGGATGACCTTCTTGTGCGCGCTCATCTCGACCGTCGACGACATCGACGGACCGCGACGCGGCATCGACTGCCCCGGCCGGCCACGAACGCCGCCGGACATTCCGCCGCGACCCATCATTCCACCGCGCGCTCCCTGAGGACCGCCGGTGCGCATGTTCGGCCGACCGGCCGCGCTGCTCGCGCCTGCGCGCGGATCGTACTGAACGCGGCGAGGCATCGTCCCGGCCGGGCCACCACCGATTCCGGTGCGCGGCGCGTTCACGGGCGTCGGCATCGGCACGCCGGGACGTCCCGTCCAGTACTCGACGCCGGTCTTCGGAGCCGTGCTGGGGGCGACGCGCGGCAGAGGGGTCTCGATGATCTGCGGCGGCGGAGTGCGAGGCGGCTCGGGCGCCGGGGCCGCGGCGGCGACGACGGGCTCCGGCTCCGGCTCCGGCGGAGGGGGCGGCGGCGCGACTTCGACTTCGTGCACGCTCGGCGGAGCGGGCGGCGGCGGGGCCGCGACGACCGGCTCCTCCTCGCGCTCGCGCAGCTTCCGCGTGCTCTTTCGCTCGGCGGGGAGCGCCGGCGCCGAGGCCGGTGCCTTGGCGACGACCTCGCGAACGCTCGCGCGGTCCTCGGGAACGACCGGCATGCGCCCACTCTCGCGCTCGCGCGCGATGACGTCAGTGACGTGCGCGTGACCATTGTGCTCCGGCTGCGAGGGGGGGGCGCGGAAGGCCTCCATCACGTCGCGAGAGGAGCCTGGCGACGACGGCACGGCGGCCGGGATCGCAGGGGCGGACGCTACGTCCGTGGCGGGCTTGGCGACCGCGCGACGTTTGACGACTCGCCCGTCGGTGCGAACGCGCTCCTCGACGACGTCGTGCGTCTTCTGCTTTTCGAGGTGGCGCTTGACGCGCTCCACGGCCTCGGGCTCCACGGAGCTCATGTGGTTCCGCACGTCGCTTACGCCGACCTGCTGGAAGAGCGCGACGACCTGTTTCGGATCCAGGTTCAGTTGCTTTGCAACTTCGTAGACGCGCACCTTGCTCATCGAGCCTCCGGAGACCTGCATGCTTCACCTCTTGCCGATACGTGCCCGCTCGCGGCTTCGGCCAACCTTCGTGCGCTCGCGACCTGTGCCGCGATAGATTCATTCGTGATCGCACAGACGGCGATCTCGCCGCGTCCGCCGAGGAGCGCGCCGATCGTCTGCTTGTCTTTCCACGCCACAGCTCGCCCCTCGCCGATCGCGATTCCGATCGCTCCGCGCTCGACGACCCCTCCCGCATCACACGCCACGACGACCAGCTGGGCACCCTTGTCGAGCGCTGCGTTGGCCGCGTCGGCGCCGATGCCAAGGAGCTGCGCGCGCCAAGCGCCGACGAGCAGGCCGGCGATTCGCCGGTCACACCCCTCGACGATCTGCGTCGCGAGCTCCTCGGCGGTGACGCCGATCTTCGTCTTGAAGCTCCGTGCGAGCCCCCCTTTTGCCGCGCGCGCCAGGCACTCCTTGCGCGCGTGAACGTGAGCGCCCCGCCCTTGCGCGCCCCCCGCGAGATCGACGGCGACGAGCGTGTCGCCGCCCTTGCCGGCGGGCGGGCCGAGAACGACGCGCACGAGCTCGTCCGCGTCGTCGGCTTTTCCGCAGCCGACGCACGTCCGCACGGGGCCTTTGACCCGCGTGTTTTGCTCGTGTTTCTCGCTCATCGTCTCTGCCTGCACTCGCTTCTCCTCCGACTCAGGCCTGCGGCGCCTCGGCGCTCTGCTCCTTCGCCACGCGAGCCGCCTCGCGTCGCGCCGCCTCGATCACCTTCGACTCGCTCGACAGGAAGTGCTCCGCGCCCTGCTTGATGGCGCGCGCCTTCTTGATGCCGAGGCCCGTCTTGATGGCGAGCTTGTCCTCGTCTTCGCGGTGGAGGTCCTCCACCGACTTGTACCCGGCCTCGTCGAGCAGCTGGATCGTGCGCTCGCCGATGCCGCGGACGAACAGGAGTCGCTCGCGATCGGTGAGCGGCTCGATGCGGTTCGAGGCGGCCTGGATGCGCTGCTGACGCAGACGCTCCATCGTGGTCTCGGCCGCTTCCTTGATGCGCGTGGCCGCTTCGGTCCCGCCGAGCCCCGGAATGGCCGCGAGCTCCTCCTGGCTCGCCTCGGCGAGCTCCTCGAGAGCACGGAACCCGAGCCGGTACATCGACCGGGCGATGGCTTCGCTGACGCCCTCGATCTGCTGCAGCGCGCTGATTGCTTCTTCTTCCATCTGCTTGAACTTCTGCTCGCTGATGATGTCGAGCTTCCATCCCGTGAGCTGCGCCGCGAGGCGGACGTTCTGCCCCTTGCGCCCGATGGCGAGCGAGAGCTTCTCGTCCGGCACCACGAGCTCCATGCGCCCGTCGGCCTCGTCGACGATGACCTTGTTGACCTCGGCCGGCTGGATGGCCGCGCACACGAAGCGCGCCGGATCGCGATCGTACGGAACGATGTCGATCTTCTCGCCGCGCAGCTCCTGAACGACGGCCTGGACGCGCGATCCCTTCATACCGACGCACGCGCCCACCGGATCGACGTCCGCGTCGCGGCTGGTGACGGCGATCTTCGACCGCGCCCCCGGCTCGCGCGCGCAGGCGACGATGCGGACGATCCCCTCGTAGATCTCGGGGACCTCCTGCTCGAAGAGCTTCTCGACGAGCTTCGGATCGCTCCGCGACAGGATGACCTGCGGGCCGCGGGCCTCGCGGTCGATGTCCTTCACCCACGCGACGATGCGGTCGCCCGGGCGGTACGTCTCGCGCGGCGTCTGCTCGCGCACGGGGAGGATCCCCTCGGTGCGACCGAGGTCGACGATGATGTTGTTCCCCTTCTCGAAGCGGCGAACGACCCCCTTGATGAGCTCACCCTTGCGGTCCTTGAACTCGTTGAAGATGAGGTCGCGCTCTTCGTCGCGGACGCGCTGGATGAGCACCTGCTTGGCGGTCTGCGCGGCGATGCGGCCGAAGGCGGCGCGCGCCTGCTTCACCATGAGCAGATCGCCGAACTCCTTGTCCTGCTCCGCGGCGCGCTTCGCGTCGTTCGGGTGCCAGAAGATCTGGAAGCCGAGCTCCTCGCCGAGCTCCGCCTGGAGACCGCACTTCACGGCGTCCTCGAGCGAGATCTCGCGCTCGTCGTCCGACGGGTCGTCCACGACGGTCATGTACTGGAAGAGATCGATCTGCCCCGTGTCTTCGTTGAAGCGCGCTTCCATCTCGCGGTTCGGTCCGAACACGCTCTGCGCGGCTTTGAGGATGGCTTCCTCGACCGTCTTGATCAGGCGCGGCTTGTCGATCCCCTTGTCCTTCGCGACCATTTCGATCGCTTGAAGGAGGCTCGGGTCCGGCGCGGATTGCTGCTGCTGAATCGCCATGGCTCTACCTTTTCTGTTTCTTGCCGGGCTTGGAACCACCGGGCTTCGGCGCGGGGCCAAACTCGAAGACGAGACGTGCGGATGCGATCTGATCGATCGAAATTTCGTGGTTGCGACTGCCATCGACGACGCGAACCTTGCCGCCGTCGGCGCCACTCAGAACGCCGGTGACGACCTTGTCGCCGTGGCTGGCGGTGTGGAGACGCAGCTTCGCCTTCTGACCGGTGAAGCGGACGAAGTCGCGCTCTTTGCGGAGCGGACGCTCGACGCCAGGCGAGCTGACTTCGAGGTGGTAGCGGTGCGGGATGAGGTCGGCCACGTCGAGCGCGGGGCTCAGGTCGTGGGCGATGCCCGAGCACAGGGAGAGATCGACGGCCGCGTCGCGCGTCGATGCGTTCGAATCGGCGCTCCCCAGCTTCTCGACGAACAGGCGCAGGACCCAACCTCCGGGCTCGCTCTTGAACTCCAAATCGACGATTTCCGCACCGTGCGCGCGCGCGACGGGCGTGATCACGGCATCGAGCCGTGCGCGATCGATCGAGTTGGGGCTTCGGGCGGATTCGGACATCGTCGAGATCGTGAAAAAACGCGGTGAAACTGAGGGTCGTCGAGACGAACGGGACAAAACGAAAAACGCGGCGCCCCGGATTGGGGTCCGCGTCTCTCGTAACTCCCAATTGGGCCGGGAAAGCTAGCCCCAGAACGGGTCCATCGCAAGGCCTGATGCGATTAGTTCGAGTTGGGGGCCTTATCTCCCACGATTCGGCCCCCAACGCGGCTCCGGATCAGCCCGGCTCTCTTTCTTAGCGGCCCGCCTTGGGCGCCGCGGCGTCCTGGCTCTCGATGATGAACTGCACGCGGCGGTTTCGCGCGCGGTTCCCCGCCGTCACGTTCGGGACGAGCGGCTTCTTTTCGCCGTAGCCCTTCGCGGTGAGGCGATCGCCCGCGACGCCGTGCGAGACGAGCCACGTGCGAACGGCGTTCGCGCGGTCCTCGCTGAGCATCTGGTTGTGCGCGTCGTCACCTTCGCTGTCCGTGTGCCCCTGGATCTCGATGGAGTGGATGCGCGTGTTGCGCTGGAGAACGTCGGCCACCTCGGTGAGGAGCGCGTTCGACGCGGGGAGAATGACGGCCGAGTCGGTCGCGAACTGCACCTGCTGTTTGATGATGATCTCCTTCTGCGAGATCGTCACGAGCGGGTTCTTCGGTCGGTGGACGAGCGAGACGTCGACCGATGCGTCCTGGCGCGGCTTCACGTCGATCGACTCGACGTCGTTCATGTACTCGTCGTTGCTCGCCGTGAGCTGGTAGCCACCCGGCGCCACGCCGTCGAAGTGGAAGCCGCCGTTGGAGTCGGAGACCTGCGTGAACTCGTGACCGCCGGTGTCGGCGAGCTTGAGCGTCACGTTCCCGACCGGGCTGCGCGACTCGGCGTCGCGTACGTGCCCGACGACCTTCCCGACGTGCGGGAGAGCCTCGAGCAAGCAGTTGACGCTGACGTCGGGGATCGTGGGCTTGCCGTTCGTCGGCGCGGGAGCAGGCGCCGGCGCATTTGCCGGCGCGGGCACCGGCGTGCCGTCGGGCGCGAGGACGGGCGCCGGCGGGGGCGTGGGTTGCGCCTCCACGAGCGTCGCGCTGCAGACGCCGTCCTTGTAGCCGTCGGCCTTCACCGTGAAGTCGTACTTCGCGGCGGGGAGACCGAGCGTCACGAAGTGACCGTCGGCGCCCGTGGCGAGCGACGTGATCTCGGTGTGGTTCGCGAAGGCGACGATCGCATTCGGGATCGCGTTCTCCGGCTTCCCGGCCTCGTGGACGTAGCCCTTGACGTGACCTTCGAGCGGCCCGACCTGGACCTCCTTCTCGACGATCTTCACCTCGGGCTTCGCGAGCTCGCGCTCCTGCGTGTCGATGCCCCAGCCGACGCCGATGTAGAACGTCCACGGTGGGATGGGCGACATCTCCTCGATGAAGTCGTTCATGCCGGTGATGCCGATGTCGAAGGCGGCGGTCACCGCGAAGCCGCGCTTCCACGGGAAGAATCGGCCGCCGAGGGTGAGCTTGCTGGGGGCGAGCTTGTCGAGCGCGAGGCAATTGTCGCCGCTCGGGTTCACCTGAGGGCAGGCGTAGCCCTGGCGGTTCACCGGGATCATGATGTTGTATTCGATGAACGGACGGATCCGCTCCTCGACGAAGAAGGCCTCGGCGCCGAGCCCGATGTCGAAGTGGTCGACGCGGTTGATGCCGAGACCGTAGCGCTCGATGCGCGTGATGGGCGCGTTGCGCTGCTGCTCCACGGACGTAATCGTCTGGGCGGTGTTGTCGACCGAGTAGGTGGCGTTGAGGCTGAAACGGAGCGGTGTCTTCTTCTCGGTCTCACGCAGGTCGGCCGTGGCGAGTCCGCGGAACTTCCCGCTCGTGCCCGAGCCGTCGAGGCCGACCGCGCCCGTCCCGTTGATGAGCCAGAGCTCGGCGGCGCCGCCGACGTGGAAGAACTGACCGACCTTGCCGAACGCCTTGAACCCGATGTCCGTGTCGCCGAGCACCTGAAGGAGCGAGGGCTTGTTCGCCGTGTCGGAGTTCGCGACAGCGCTGGTTCCGCCGTAGAGCTCCAGCCACCTGGCGACCGTGGCGCTCACCTGCAAGGAGCCACCGAAGTGGTTCATCGTGTCGCTCATCAGCGGGCTGAGGCTGCTGCCGTTCGGATTCGCGCACGGGAAGCTGGGGGTGCAGAGGAAGTTCGCCGAGAAGTACTCGGTGGTGAACGAGATGTTGAACTGGCCCGGCGCGTTCCCCTGCGCGTGCTGCATGTGCAAGAGGCCCACGCCGCCGGTGAGCGACGAAGACTCGGTCACGGCACGATTGCGCTCGGCCCAGACGGCCTCGGGATCCTCCTCTGCCGGGGGGGCGTCCGCCGCGGGAGCCGCAGGGGGGGACTCGGCGAGGGCGGGGGCCGGCGGAGGCGTGTCTAGAGGAGACGGCGGCGAAGCGCTCTTGGCCGGAGCGACCGCAGGCGCCGCGGCAGCGGGCGCGGCCGGTGCGGCGGCGGCGGGCGCGGCAGCGGGCGCCGTCGGCGTCCCGACCGATCCGGAGGCCGAGCCACCAACCGAGACCTGAGCATCGGCGCTTCGTGAAGTGAGCGAGACGGCAACTCCGAGAGTCGCGACCGCGAAGGAGATCTTGTGCATGCAGCGCCGCTTTTACCACCGGTAACGGCTCACCTGTGGTGTCTCGTGCGAGGCACGATCCATTTGAAAATTCGTCTTCCACGCCGGCGAAAGTTGCGCACGCGACAGAACGGCGGGTGATGTGGCAGCCTGCGACCACTCCAATGGCCACTCGCGGACGCATCCTGATCGTTGACGACGAGGCAAACGCGCGCGCGGCGCTGAGCGAGATCCTCCGCGACGATGGCTACGCGACGGAGACCGCGGCCGACGGCTTCAAGGCCCTCGGCAAGCTCGAGGAGTTCGTCCCCGACGTGATCCTCACCGATCTGAAGATGCCCGGGCTCGACGGGATCGCCTTCATGGAGAAGGCCCGGGCGGCGGCGCCGGGCGCCGTGTTCGTCGTCATGACGGCGTTCGGCACCATCCAGAGCGCGGTCGCTGCGGTGAAGAAGGGGGCCGAGAACTACCTCACCAAACCGCTCGACTTCGAGGCGCTCGCGGCCGTCGTCGATCGCGCGATGGAGAAGGCGCGCCTGCTCCAGGAGACCCGGCAGCTTCGCGACCGGCTGCGCGAGCGGAACGCGTTCGGCCACATCGTCACGAGCGACACGAAGATGACGGAGCTCCTGGAGCTCGTCGAGCAGGTCGGCCCCAGCCGCGCGAGCGTCCTCATCACCGGCGAAAGCGGGACGGGCAAAGAGCTCATCGCCGAGGCGATCCACGCCGCGAGCCCGCGCGCGAAGAAGCCGTTCGTGCGCCTTCACTGCGCCGCGCTCGCTGAGTCTCTGCTGGAGAGCGAGCTGTTCGGGCACGAGCGGGGTGCGTTCACAGGGGCGGTCACGCGGCGCGAAGGGCGGTTCAAGCAGGCCGACGGCGGGACGCTCTTCCTCGACGAAATCGGCGAGATCCCGGGCGGGACGCAGGTGAAGCTGCTCCGGTTCCTGCAGGAGCGGGAGTTCGAGCGGGTCGGCGGGAACGAGACGCTCAAGGTCGACGTGCGGGTCATCGCCGCGACGAACCGGAACCTCACCGCCGAGATCGCGAAGGGGGCGTTCCGCGAGGATCTCTACTACCGGCTGAACGTGGTCGCCGTGGACCTGCCGCCGCTCCGCGAGCGCAAAGGGGACGTCGCGGCCCTCGCGAGCTTCTTCCTACGAAGGTACGCCTCCGAGAACGGCCGCAGCATCGAAGGATTCAGCGATGACGCGCTGGCTCGGCTAGGCGCCTACTCGTGGCCCGGCAACGTCCGCGAGCTCGAGAACGTGATCGAGCGCGCCGTCGTCCTATGCAACGAATCGCGCGTCGAGATGAAGCACCTTCCGGCGACGCTGGTGCCGCAGGCCGAGCGTGGCGGAACTCCCCCCATCCCGGGGTCGACGATTCAGGATCTCGAGCGCTACGCCATCCTGAAGACGCTCGAAGCGTGCGGTGGCTCGACGTCGAAGGCGGCGATGATCCTCGGCGTGTCGACGCGCAAGATTCAGTACAAGCTGCACGAATACGGCGCGCCGGGGGGCGACGTCGAAGAAGAGCGGGCGGCATCGCGTACACCCGAGGGCGAACGGGACGGTGAGCGGGAAGACGGATGACGTCGATCCTCAAGGTCGAAGGGCTCGCCAAGACGTTCAAGAAGCCGTTCACCGGCAAGAAGGTGGAGGCCGTTCGCGGCGTCTCGTTCGAAGTGAACGAGCGGGAGATCTTCGGCTTCATCGGACCGAACGGCGCCGGCAAGACGACGACGATCAAGATGCTCACGGGGCTCATCGCGCCGACGCGTGGGAAGGCATCGATCTTCGGCATTCCCGCCCCCTCACCGGATGCGATGGGACGCGTGGGGTTCCTCCCCGAGAATCCGTATGTCTATGCCTACCTCACGCCGCGCGAGTTCGTGACGCTCTGCGCGCGCTTGAACGGCGTCGGCGGCGCCGGGCTCGACGCGCGCGTCGTGAAGGTCCTCGAGCGTACGGGAGTCGCCTACGCCATGGATCGCGCCGTGGGGACGATGTCCAAGGGGATGCTCCAGCGCGTCGGGCTGGCCGCGGCGCTCGTGCACGAGCCCGAGCTCTTGATCCTCGATGAACCGATGAGCGGGCTCGACCCCGTGGGGCGCAAGGAAGTGCGCGATCTCATCGTCGAAGAGCGCAAGGCCGGGCGCACCGTCTTCTTCTCGACGCACATCCTGAGCGACGTCGAGGTGCTCTGCGATCGCGTGTGCATCTTGAAGAAGGGGGAGGTCGTCGTGTCGGGCTCTCTCCGCGACCTGCTCGGCGACCAAGGGGCACGTTTCGAGGTGACCTTGAGTGAGATGAGCGAGTCGTTGCGCGGACAGCTCGAGGCGGCGGGGCTCGTGCTTCGCGAGATCGGCAAGGCGGTCGGCTTCGACGTCGAGGGGAACGAGAAGCTGAACGACGTGCTCACCCGGGCGATCGCGTCGGGGGCGCAGGTGCACGGCGTCATCCCGAAGCGCGAGACGCTCGAAGACATCTTCGTCCGGCGCGCGATCTAGAGCGCCCTACCGGGGGTCGTGTTAGTAGCTGAGACATGCGATCCCTCTGGCTCGTGGTGCTCGCGCCTCTCCCCGTCATCGCCTTCATCGCCTGCAGCTCCACCCCGACGTCGTCGAATAGCTCCGACGCAGGGTCGGGCGGGTCGGGGTCGGGGTCGAGTGGGTCGGGGTCGAGTGGGTCGGGATCGGGGGGATCGGGGTCGGGGTCGAGCGGCGGGTCGGGGTCGGGGTCGAGCTCCGGTTCCGCGTCGGGCTCCGGGTCCGGATCGGGGTCGAGCTCTGGGTCAGGATCCGGATCGGGTTCGGGGTCCGGCTCGGACGCGGGCTCCGGAACGTGCATCTCTCCAACGGGCTGCTCCTCTTCCTCTGACGTTTGCTGCGGCACCATCCCTCTCGACGGAGGGACCGTCCCCAACTGCAACAGCGGGACGATCACGATCGCGTGCACCGCCGCGACCTCGTGCGCCACGTCGCTCGGAGCCAGCTGCGCCGGGACGCAGATCGTTCGCCTGTGCACGACGAGCACCCAGTGCACCGAGGCGGCCTATACCCAATGCTGCAATTTCGGCGGTGACGGCGGGTTGACGTTCTGCGCCAGCGGCCTCGATTGCACGTTCGGCGGCGGGAAGCCGGTCCCGTAGTCGTCGCGGACGACGCGACGCGTCTGGAGCGGAGAGCGCCGGCAGACCGAAAGGTCGTTGCTGTCAGGACCCTACCCGCCTAGTGTTCGCGCCGCTCGGAGCGTGCTCAGGCGCGCCCAAAAGGAGAAAGAAATCATGCTTCGACCGATGTTCAGCCTCAGGTTCGTGGGCGCGGTTCTTCTCGGCACGTGCGCGGCCGGCGCGGCGCTCGCGGCGTGCTCGAGCTCCAACGGCGGCGGCTCGAACGACAACGGCAACGACGCGGGTAACGGCGGCGACGGCAACGTGACGCCGAACGGCGACGGGGGCCCCTGCACACAGAGCAGCTCGCTGCAGATTCACTTCGCGCCGATGTACTCGGCGTTCGTCACCGACAACACGACGCACCTGTTCCAGGTCCCCGCCGTCGTGACGGGCGCGAGCGGCACGGCACTGTGGAGCGCCTCCGATTCGAGCGCCGTCACGTTCACGGCCGACCCGACGACCGGCGGAACGACCATGACGGTGACGTCCGCGAGCACGCCGAGCGTGACCATCACCGCGCAGGTCGGCTCGCTGTGCACCTCGGCGACGCTGAACATCACGTCGGCGCTCCAGGCCGATTGGGCAGCCGGCAGCGCCCGCTACAACAACGGCGTGCCGGTCTACCCCGGATGCATCGACCAGAAGCTCCTGCCGCTGCTCGCGGACTCGGGCATCACCCTGCCGGGCCCACCCGACGGCGGTTGCCCGACGCAGGGTCCGGCGTGCACCGGTTGCCACGGCTCGGCGCCGACCGGCGGCTTCTTCACCGGTGTGCAGCACACGCCCGAGCAGACGGCGGGGTTCAGCGACGAGCAGCTGGTGAACATCTTCGTGAACGGGACGGTCGACGACGGCGGCCCGTACGATCCGAACCTCCTCCCCTACGAGTACTGGCACCTCTTCCACACGTGGTCGGACATCAGCACGACCGACGAGCAGAAGGGGATGGTCGTCTATCTCCGCTCGCTCACCCCCATTAGCGAGAACGGTGGCTTGAACTTCGGCGGGCTGCAGGACGCGGGCATCATCGAGTCCGACTGAGCCGCGCTATCGTCCCCCCCATGCAGTGGACGAAGGACGGCGCGGGGTGGGTCTGTCGCGTGCCTCCTCAGGCGATCTTCACGATGAAGGTCGCCCCGAAGGGGGACGGTCGCTGGACGTGGGAGGTCTATCCGAGCGGCAGCGATCGGACGATCGCCGGTGGCGTGGTGAACTCGCTCGGAGCCGCGAAGACGATCAGCGAGAACTTCGCGAATCGATCGGGGAAGATCTGACTCTGCCCGTCAGAAACGCCCAACGACTCCCACGACGGCGCCGCGCGCGTCCGTCGACGGCGCGATCGTCGGGAGCGCCGTCCACGCCGTAGGCAGCGGCCGCTTCCTAAGCTCGACTCCCTCCGGTACGAACGCCGCTTCGGCCTCGACGATCCCCGCGATCGCCGTCACGGCGAACGTCCCGGCGAGCACGAGGTCGACCGTGCGCACCGTCGTCGCCCGGTCGATGTACTCATTGGCGCGCGTGTTGTCGCCGTCGCGGTAGGCCGTCGAGCGGTACTCGAGATCCGTCAAGTAGATGGGCACGGTCACGCCCGTACCGAGCACGCACGCCGTCTCGGTCGCCAGGAAGAACCAGCCGAGCGCGCGGTCCCCGTTCTGGAACTGCCCGGTCCCGAATGGCACGAGTGCGAGCCACCGCGAGCTCAGCGTCGTCACCTTCTCCTCGCCCGCGAGCCGCTCGAGCATCGCCACGCGCGCCACCTCGCGCCGTTTCGCGTCCTCCTCCTGGATCTTTCGCTCGAGCTCCTTCCGTGCGCGCTCTTGCGCCAGCTCGTTGAGGCGCTCGCGAAGGCGCGCGCGCGTGTCGATGAACTGGTCGATGACGTTCGTGGGGAAGCTGAGGATATCGGGCTCGAAGTCCGGATCGTCGAGCAGGATCTTCTCGAAGACGGGCGTGGCCTGATCGGGCTGCTTCTTCGCGATGAGCACCGCCGCCAGGTACATGCGCGCCTGGGTGACGAGCGCCGGGTCGCGGAGCGTGGGGTGCTTCGGGTCGAGCACGTCGCGGAGGCGGGACTCGGCGTCGTCGTACTTCTGCGCCGCGTAAGCCGCGCGAACCTTGTCGAGCTCGCTCTGTTCGTCGGCGCGCGCAGTCCCGCCCGCGAGGCACGCCGCGACCAGGATCGCGGAGGCGAACGCCGGGGCGAGGATGGAGCGGAGCGCGCGCATGCGAGAAGCGGCGTAGAAACGCCGTTCGAAACGATCGGACGCGCGCGGCGCCCTGGCAATGATTTCCTTCAGGGGGAAGCGCTGCTGAAGGTCACGCGCGACTCTTTGCCCGGATTGAGCCTCCCGGTGACGCGGCGGCCCGAAGGGCGCTCGACGACGTGAACCACGTAGTTCCCGTGTGAAACGGGCACGCTCGCCGGGAAGCCGACGCGGATCGGGATCGCCGGGAACTCCTCCAGCCCGTAGCTCTGCGCAGGATCCCCTTCCACGACGACCGCGGCGGGCTTGATCGCGAGCGAGACGGCCACCGGGATCTGCGCGTCGTCACCCGCCGCGATCGACTTCGTGACCGGTTCGCACTCGTCCTTCATGCACGTGAACGTGAGGTCGTGCGGCTTGCCGTCGAGGACCAAAGTCTGCCCCGTGTGCGCTTCGCCGATCGGTGCACCGTCGACAGCGACGAGTACCCCGAAGAGGGGCCGTTGGAGCTCGAGAATGACGTTGCGCTCGATCGGCTTGGGCGCGGGGAGCGCGACGCGCGGCATCGGCGTGGGTAGGGGGATCGGCGTTCGAATGGGAGCAGGAGCCTTGACCTCGACAGGCGCGGACGACGCGGACGGCGCGGGAGTGGCGGAGGCCGTCAACGCCGGCGCCGCGACCAGTCGATGACGAATCGCCCTGGTGCCGAAGAACGCGGCGGCGAAGAGGGCGGCCGAGACGAGAACCACCGGAACCGCGCGCGCCGCGAGCTCCTGCAAGGCGCGCGAGCGGTGCATCGACGAGACGATCTTGAGCAGCGCGGGATCGTGAGGCGCGTACGCGAGAGCGCGGTTGAAATGAGCTGCTGCGTCGAGCACGTTGCCCTTCGCGCGCGAATCTCGCCCCCGTTCGCAGAGCCTGATGATCGTCCCGGCGTCACGCGCCGCCGCGTACCCCGCGGGATCATCGAGCCACGCTTCCAGCTCCGCGCGCGGCGAGGTGACCCCCATCGCGGTGAGCTCCAACATGATGGCGTCGCGCATCGCCGTGGCGCTCGCGAAGCGATCGCTCGGAGCGCGCGCGAGCGCGCGATCGAGCACGGCGCTCCAGCGCTTCCCGATCTTCGGACATTCGCGCTCGGCGCTCGGATAGATCCCCTCGAGGACGCGCCGGAGCACCTGCGCGGGGTTCTTCCCCTCGAATGGAAGGTGCCCGACCATCGTCTCGTACAGGAGCACGCCCAGGCCGAACACGTCGGCGCGGGCATCGACGTCTCCCCCTTCGATCTGCTCCGGCGCCATGTGCGCCGGGCTGCCGAGCACCTGCCCGGTGGAGGTGACCCCCTGGGCGTCGAGGAGCTTGGCGATGCCGAAATCCATGAGCTTCACGCTCACGCGATCGCCCGGCGCGATCACGTGCGGCGGGCGCGGCGTCACCCCTTCGATCGCCTCGGGCTGCACCTGCACCGCGCGGTGCTCGAGCATCACGTTCTCCGGCTTGATGTCGCGGTGCACGACGCCCATCGCATGGGCGTGGGCGAGCGCCGCGAGCATCTCGACGCCGAGCGACGCGGCGATCTCGGGCGGGAGCGGGCCACAATCCTGGAGGAGCTTGCGGAGCGTCACGCCGCGCACGAGCTCGACCACGAGGTACTGGTCGAGCTCTCCTTCCGACGACACGTCGTAGACCTCGACGATGTTCGGATGGCGCAGCATGGCCACGGCCTTGGCCTCGGCGTGGAAGCGGGCCTTCGCTTCGTGCGAGTCGCGGAGGTGCGGATGGATCACCTTGACGGCGACATCGCGCGATAGACGCGGGTCGTGCGCGCGGTACACGGTGGCCATCCCACCGTGCCCGATCTCTTCTTTGACCTCGTACTTGGCGAGGACCGGAAAGCGGCCCGCGCCAATGGAGGCAACCCCCGTCGCTGCCATTGCCACGAGCATATCGCACGGTTCCCCACTGCGCGATTCGCCCTGGTCGGCCCTGCGGGCCCTTTCGTCCGGTTTCGGGGACGCTCAGCCGAGCTTGGAAGCCAGTTCGTCGTGGAACGTGCGAAACGCGCTCTCTTTCGGCCACTCCGGGGCGCCGTCGAGCAGCGCGCGCGCGTCTCCCCCTTTTCCGCGGTCGATGGCGACGACGGCCGAGGCATAGCGCATCGCCCAGTGGATCAAGGGGGACGCCGACGCCGCCGTGCGAAGGACCCGCTCGTCGTCGCGACGACTCTCGTGAGCAAAGGCGCGCGCGAGCGCCGAAAGCCCGCGACGCAGGAGCGCAATCTTCCGACGCGCGAGGAGTCCCGAGGCGGGCAGCGGCATCTTCTCCAGCGCCTCGGCCTTGCGCATCGCCATCTGCCGTTCCCCTTCGAACGTGTCGAGGAGCGTCTCGACGAACAAGCGCTGCTCCAGCGCGGCATCCCACGCCGGGCCCTTGACCGCGCGAGCAAGCGAGCCGCGCGAAGCATCGATCCACCCGTACGCCGCGTACGCAGTCGCCGCCATCAGCGGCGCCATCGTCTCCGGGTACATGATCCGCTCGATCGACGACTCCCACGTGCCGAGCACCCGCTTCACGTCGCCCGACTCGAGCAACTTCCGCATCCGCCGCCGCGCCAGGAACGGCGGGACGACGATCATCGCGAGGATGAGCGCGAACGGCAGCAGGTAGCGGACGTCACGCCACGCCATCTGCAAGGCGAGGGTCGCGCACAGAACGCTCACGAGTAACGGCAGGCCAGCGATCGGACGGCGCGAAGGCAAACGAGGAACCTCCACTCAAGCGTAAGTCGGAAACGCCCGCGGGCAAGCTGCCCCCGACGCTCCCCCCGCTTCGCGCGCGGTGCTCTCAGTCCTTGTCGTTCTTCGACGCCTTGGGATCGCCGATCCCGTGACGGCGCAAGTAACCGCGGACGTGCGCGCGCTCCATCGCCGCGCGGCGACCGATCTCGCTCACGTTGCCGCTGCATTCTGCATAGAGCGCCGTGAAATACTCGCGCTCGAAGCGGGCGAGCACGTCGCGCTTGGCGTCCTGGAACGTGCGGCCGCGCGTGGGTGTCGATTCGGCGGCGGCGCTCGCCATCGGCGCGAGGTACTGCGCGAGCTCGAGTGGCCCTTCCTTGCCGAACGCGAGCGCGACGGCGACGACGTTGCGCAGCTCGCGAACGTTGCCCGGCCAATCGTGGCGCATCAGGCGCTCGAGCGAGTCGCTGCCGATGCGGTTGTACGCGGTCTTGTCGCCGAGGTCGGTGCACATGCGGCGGACGAGGCCGGGGATGTCCTCGAGCCGCTGGCGGAGCGCCGGGAGCTCGACCTTGAGCTGCGCGACGCGGAAGTAAAGGTCGCTCCGGAAGTTGCCGGAGTTCACCTCGCGAACGAGGTCGCGACGGGTCGCCGCGATGACGCGGACGTTGACCGGGCGGTACGAGTTCGATCCGACGCTCTTGATGCGCTGCTCGGCGAGCGCGCGCAGCAGCTTCGGCTGCACGTCGACTGGGAGCTCACCGAGCTCGTCGAGGAAGATCGTTCCGCCGTCGGCCTCGACGAACGGCGAGATGCGCTTGTCCACGGCACCGGTGAACGAGCCGCGCTCGTGACCGAAGAGGGCGCTCTCGGCGAGCGTGGCGGGGATGGCGCCGCAGTCGACGACGACGAAAGGCTTCCCCGCGCGCGCGCTCCCCATGTGGATGGCCTGCGCGACGAGCTCCTTGCCCGTGCCGGTCTCGCCGGTGATGAGGACCGTCAGCTCGGTGGGGGCGGCCTTGCGGAGGCGCTCGAACACGCTGCGCATGACCGCGCTCGTGCCGACGAGCGGTCCGAACTCGGCGACGTCGGGGACCTCGACCTGCTCGGGGTTCGACGGGTTGAACTCGAGGCTCGAGTCGCCGAGGACGAGTACCGTCGGCTTGAGGAGGTAGACCTCGCCGACGCGCACCTCGTTGAGGAAAGTGCCGTTGCGCGAGCCGAGGTCGCGGACGCGGACGCCGCGCTCGGTGGCGACCAGCTCCATGTGCACGGCGCTGACCTTCTTGTCGTCGAGGACGAGGTCACACGCTTCGTTTCGGCCGACGACCTGAGTCTCCGGGCCGATTTCGAGGTCGGTCTTGTTCCCTTTGCCTCGAATCAGCTTGAGGGAGCCGCCGCGAACTTCGAGCTTTCCCTTCGCGACGATTGTCGATTCCACGGTTTCCGTTTGTACCACGCAACGGCCGCCGCCTTGCAACTCTTGCAAGCGAGACGTGACGCGACGGACGCGATTAGGCCAGGCGAAGCCTGGTCGGTCAGGGGAGTCGGCCGCCGTGGTTCGACGCCGCGGTACCCGGATACGTCCCCGCGGTGACTTCGGTACGCTCTTCGCGAAGTGGCACCAGCGGCGGCGCGCGACGCGGGGCGTTCCCCATGACGCGACAGACCTTCCGCCACGATTCGATCGCCTCCTGAGCGGTCGCGAAGCGCTTCTCGCGCTCGCGCGCCATCATCTTCGACAGGAAGCGCTCGATCGACGCAGGCCACTCGTCTCCTGTCGTATGCGCGAGCGACGGCGCCTCGCGATCGAGCTTCAGCGCGATCAGCGTGAGCGCGTTGGTCCCCTCGAACGGGAGGCGCCCGGTGAGCGCGCGGAACGCCACGGCCCCCAGCGCGTACAGGTCGGCGCGCTCGTCCACGCGCGCGCTCCCGCGCACCTGCTCCGGCGCCATGTACGCGAACGACCCCAGCGTCGCATCGAACGCCGTCAGGGACGGCTCGCTCTTCCTCCCCTGCCGCGAGCGCATCTTCGAGACGCCGAAGTCGAGGATGCGCGTGCGCTCTTCGGGCGCGTCCTGCGAGATCTGCTTCGCCGTGAGCTTCCGCTTTTCGATGAAGAGGTTCGCCGGCTTGATGTCGCGGTGGATCACCCCCGCTTTGTGCGCGGCGTCGAGCCCCTGGAGCGCGTCATCGACGATCGGCGCGACGTCTCCGAACGACAGGTACTGCTCGCGGCGGAGACGCTCGTCGAGCCCCTCCCCTTCCAGCCGTTCGAACGCGATCCACAGACGCCCGTTACGGTCCTTGCCCGCCCCCAGGATGGCGGCCACGTAGGGGCTCTTGATGCGGGCGGCGATCGACGCCTCGCGCTGGAAGCGGGCAACGAGATCGGGGTCTTGCGCGGCGCGATCGTGCAGGACCTTCAGCGCGACCTTGTCGCCCGCTTTCCCGTCCGCAGCGTAGACCTCGCCCATTCCGCCTTGGCCGATGAGGCGCCGCACCTTGTACAGGCCCCCGACCACGGTCCCAACCAGCGAGCCCGAATCCGCCATTCTCGCGATGAAAAGACCGTAGCACGAGGCGTCGACAGGGGGATCCTTCGTCGCGTCGCGCCCCCGGATGACGGGGGGGCGCCCGACGACGACCGGCGGGGCGCCTCAGGATGACGGTGGAATGAAAGACGCGCTAGGCTCGCGCGATGCGGACGGTACGGGACATCGAGGCCTACCTCGGACGGCTGAATCGCCGGTTCGAGGCGGTAGAGGGGCAAGAGGGGACGTTCCTCGTGCGGAGCGCGGACAACATGCCGCCCATCGCTGTACGGGTGGACGCGCCGCTGGTCGTCTTCCGGGTGCACATCGGCGACGTGCCGAAGGGGGACGCGACGGCGCTCTTTCGCAAGCTGCTCGGACTGAACGCCAAGACGCTCGTACACACCAGCTTCGGGCTGGAGGACGATCGCATCGTCCTGTGCAACGCGCTGGAGCTGGAGAACCTCGACTTCAACGAGCTGGAAGCGACGCTCGACGAGTTCGATCTCACGCTCGCGCAGCAAGTGCCCGTGCTCTCGAGTCTCTCGAAACAGAACGCCTGAGTCAGTCGAAGAGAAGAAGAGAAAAGGACGATGGGGATCTTCAGCCGACTCGCGCAGCTCATCAAATCGAACCTGAACGACCTGATCAGCCACTCGGAGGACCCCGAGAAGATGCTGAACCAGCTCGTGCTGGAGATGAATTCGCAGCTCAACGAGGCCAAGAAACAGGTCGCCTCGTCGATCGCCGACGAGAAGCGGCTCGCCAAGCAGCTCGAGCAGGAGCAGGCGAAAGCGGGCGAGTGGGAGCAGCGCGCGATGATGGCGCTGAAGAACGGGAACGAGGAGCTCGCGAAGGAGGCCCTGGCGCGCAAGCGCGAGCACGAGGGGCTGGCCACGACCTACCAGGAGCAGTGGACCAAGCAGAAGACGGCCGTCGAGAACCTGAAGCGGACGCTCCGCGCGCTCAACGACAAGATCGAAGAGGCGAAGCGGAAGAAGAACGTGCTCATCGCGCGGAAGAAGCGCGCCGAGGCGCAGCGCGCGATCCAGGAGACGATGAGCGGGCTCAAAGACACGAGCGCGTTCGAGACGTTCGACCGGATGGCGGAGAAGATCGATCGCCTGGAGGCCGAGGCCGAAGCGGGCGCGGAGCTGGCCGAGGAGTACACGGGCGACGTGCTCGCCTCGAAGTTCGCGCAGCTGGAGAAGACGCACGGCACCGACGACGATCTCATCGCGCTGAAACGGAAGATGGGAATGCTCCCCCCCGAGGAGCCCAAGGCCGCCCCGCCGGTGAACGCACGCGTCGAAGCCCCCGCCCCGGCCGCGTCGACCAGCGACGCGGATCAAGCCGAGCTGGCCGCGGCCCTCGAAGAGATGGAAGCCGAGCAGCAAACGCAGCAGAAGAAAGCGGGGCGGTGATCGGACGTGCCCGGGGCGGCGGGACCTGATCCGAAGGCCATGACTCCGAGCGTGGCCAAGCTCCACGTCCACGCCGAAGCCATCGACTCGGTACTCGCGCGGTGCGGCGCCGATCCGGCCGAGGGGCTCTCCGACGCGGAGGCCGCCGCGAGGCTCGCGAAGGAGGGACGCAACGAGCTCCCGCCGCAGCCGAGGCCGAGCGCGCTGAAGCGCTTCTTCGTCCAGTTCGCGAACCCCATCGTGCTCACGCTGCTGGTGGCCGCGGTCATCGCGCTCATCAACGGCGCCTCGCGGTCGGACGAGCCGGTGCTGGTGCGCTTCGGCGACGCGATCGCCATCCTGCTCATCGTCGCGCTCAACGCGATGCTCGGTTACTACCAGGAGCAACGCGCGGAGCAGGCGCTCGACGCGCTGGAGAAGATGCAGTGCACGCGGGCGCGGGTGCGGCGCGGCGGGCGCGTGGTGGCGATCGACGCCGCGGAAGCGGTCGTGGGCGACCTGCTCGAGATCGAAGCGGGCGACGCGGTGCCGGCGGACGCGCGCCTGCTCCAGACGATCGATCTCGCGGTCGAGGAGTCGTCGCTGACGGGCGAATCGATGCCGGCCGGGAAGGACGCGCGCGCCGCGCTGGCGCACGACGCACCGCTCGGCGACCGGGCCACGATGCTCTTCGTGGGCACCTCGGTGGTGCGCGGTAAGGGGCGCGCGATCATCGTGGCCACGGGGCCGCACACGGAGCTCGGCAAGCTGAGCGAGCTGATTCGCGGCGCAGGGGAGCGCAAGACACCGCTCGAGGAGAAGCTCGATCACTTCGGCAAGCGCATCCTGTGGTCGTGCCTCGCCTTGTCCGCGCTCCTGTTCATCCGGGGGAGCATCAAGGGGGACCGCCACTGGCACGAGCTGCTGCTCGAGGCCGTGAGCCTCGCGGTGGCGGCCATCCCCGAGGGGCTGCCGGCGATCACGACGATCACGCTCGCTCTCGGCATGCAGCGGATGGCCAAGCGCGGCGCCATCATCCGCAAGCTCGCCGCCGTCGAGACGCTCGGCGCGGCGACGGTCATCTGCTCGGACAAGACCGGCACGCTCACGCAGAACGAGATGACGGTGCGCGAGATCTTCGCCGGCGACGAGCGCTTCCACGTGACGGGGACCGGGTACTCGCCGGTGGGGGACATCGTTCGCGCGTCGAACGACGAGAAGGTCGCGGACGCGTCGTCGCCGCTGAGCGAGCTATTCGCCACGGTGGCACTCTGCAACAACGCGACGCTCGAGCCGCTGGGCGACGGCAAGTGGAAGATCACCGGCGACCCGACCGAAGCGGCGCTGCTCACGCTGGCGGCGAAGGGGGGAGCGCCGCGCGAGTCGATCGCGCCGAGCATGCGCGTCGTGAAGGAGCTCCCGTTCGACAGCGACCGTAAGCGGATGACGATCGTGACGCTCGACGCCGCCGGGCGCGAGGTCGTGCACACGAAGGGGAGCGCGGACGTGCTTCTCCCGCTGTGCGCGACGGTGGCGACGGCCGGCGGAGAGGTCGCGCTGGACGACGCTTCGCGCGCGCGGATCATCGGCGAGGCGGAGCGCATGAGCAGCGAGGCGCTCCGCGTGCTCGCCGTGGCCCGCCGCCATTTCGACGGGAAGACCGAGGACCATCCCGACGAAGCGCTGGAGGAGCACCTCACGCTGCTCGGGCTCGTTGGGATGATCGATCCGCCGCGCGTGGGGGTGAAGGAAGCGGTGCGCGCGTGCGCCGATGCGCAGGTTCGCGCGGTGATGATCACGGGGGACCACAAGCTCACGGCCGTCGCCATCGCCAAGGAGCTCGGGCTCTGGGAGGAGGGGGCGATTGCGCTCAGCGGCGGCGAGCTCGAGTCGATGTCGGACGCGGACCTCGCGGCCAAGATCGCGCACGTCCGGGTCTTCGCGCGCGTGACCGCCGAGCAGAAGCTGCGCATCGTCCGCGCGTTCAAGGTCGCCGGAGAGATCGTGGCGATGACGGGCGACGGGGTGAACGACGCGCCGGCGCTGCGCGAGGCGCACATCGGCGTGGCGATGGGCAAGGACGGTACGGACGTGGCGCGGCAAGCGGCCGACATGGTCCTGGCCGACGACAACTTCGCCACGATCGTCGATGCCGTGCGCGAGGGGCGCGCCATCTGGCGCAACATCCAGAAGTTCATCTTCTTCCTGTTGTCGTCGAACGCCGGACTCCTCTTCACCGTGTTCGCCGCGTCGTTCGTCCCCGGCTTGCCGCCGCTCACGCCGCTCATGATCCTCTGGATCAACCTCGTCACGAACGGCCTGCCGGCGCTCGCGCTCGGCATCGATCCGCCGGACCCGACGCAGATGCAGGAGCCGCCGCGCGAGAAGACGTCGGGGCTCGTGGGGACCAAGGGGTGGATCGGGATCCTCGGCGTCGGCGTGTGGATGGGGGGGACGGCGCTCGCCTGCTACCTGATTCCGTGGGGGGACACGGTAGACGCTTTCCCGCTTCACCATGGGCGCGCGCTGGCGTTCTCGCTCCTGGCCTTGAGCCCGCTCTTCCACGCCTTCAACTGCCGGTCGCCGAGCGAGTCGATGCTGACGATTCGCCCGCTCGTGTCGAGGCCGCTGGTGCTCGCCGTCTTCGTGAGCGCCGCCATCCACATGGTCGCAATCCTCGTCCCGAGCCTGCGACCGATCTTCCGCACGTACGAGATGACGGCGTTCGAGTGGGAGGTGATGCTGCTTCTTTCCGCCTCGATCATCCCGGTGATCGAGCTGTTCAAATTTTTCCAGCGGCTGGTGGTCAAAGAGGAGCTCCCGCCCACGCGCCGCAGCGGACGATGACGGCGCGATGAACTATAGAGAGCGACGATGTCGTCGCGCGAACCCTCACCCACCAGCCCCCTCTCCCGCAAGGGGAGAGGGGTAGCCACACGCTCTCGCCTCCCCTCTCCCCTCGTGGGAGAGGGGCCGGGGGTGAGGGTTCGCGGAGCTCTCGCTCTCGCGAGCATCGCGCTCGTCGCCTGCGGCGGGGGAACCTCGAAGCCGGCGGCCAGCGCCGCGAACGCTTCGTCCTCGGATGGCACGCCGGGCGACGGTGTCTCGATCGGGGACGCGGCGCTCGCGCAGGGGGGGCTCACGTCGCTCGGCGGCGGGCGGAATCGCTCGGCCGCCGACGTCGCCGCGGCGATGTCGCTGCGGTTCGAGCACGTGGACAAGGACTCGCCGGTGAAGATGGACGGCTCCTTGCGCGAGTGGCCCGCGCGCTCGGCCGCCAAGCGCGTCGTGAAAGGGGACACCAGCAAGACGTCGTTCGCCGTCGCGCTTCAGTACGACGACAATCACGTGTACGTCGGCGCCGAGGTGGGCGACGCGGGGTTCGTCCGCTCGTCGCGCTTCGCGGATACCGAGGACCACGCGGTGCTCACGATCGCCTTCCCCGTCGGCAGCGGCGGCGCGCTCGCGGCGTACGACGTCGCGCTCTTCGCGGGCGAGCCGGGGCAGAGCGAGGGGGTCGTGCGGTTCGCGTCGGGAGCGCGTCGCGGGCGCGACGTGCCGGGCGCGAAGATCGTCGAGGCTCCGGCGACGGGGGGCTACTCGTTCGAGGTGTCGATCCCGTGGAGCGCGTTCCCCGAGGGGCACACGACCCGCGTCGGGCTGCGGGGCGCGGTGCGGTACATCGACTCCGACGGAGGGAACAGCGTCCGCGGGATCCTCGCGTCGGGCGACGGCGACGTGCAGCACCCGTCCGACCTTCCGTCGATCCCGACCGAGGCCGAGGAGGCGATGATCGAAGGGCTCCTCGTTCCGAAGGGGCTCCTGGGGGCGACGCCGAAGTTCGATCTCATCGCCGACGTCGCGGGCGACGCGATGAAAGAGCGGGTCACCGTCTTCGATCAGTACATCACCATCTGCGGCCCCCACTACCGCGGCGGCAATCAGTTCTTCTTCCGCGACCTCGGCGCCGAGCTGCTCAGCCTCGACGCGCGTCCGATCACCGGCCGCGCCAAGGAGGACCTCGTCGTACAGCGCCGCTTCGACATCGAGGGGAGCAAGCGGCGCTGGTTCGAGGTGTGGAGCATCCTCCCCGCGAGCGACGAGCCGCAGACGACGTTCGCGCACGAGATCTCGGTCGCGTCCGGGCAGAACCACGTGGACGACGCGGTGCACGTCGCGGGGCACGACATCGAGATCGCGACGGATACGGCGACGGGATGGGACGCGACCACGTACCGGGAACCGACGATCACCGACGTCGAGCCGGTGCTGCTCCCGTGGGGCGCGGTCAAATCGCAGGTCTACAGGTTCGACGGCGCCAAGTTCGCCAAGGTGAAGGATGTCGCGCAGCAGCCGGCGCCGGGCGCGCCGGGAGCGCCCGCTCCGCGCGAGACGTACGCGTCGACGCTGGCCCAGGCGCGCGCCGAGGAGCCCGCGACGCCGGCGGTGACCAAGGGGCGCGATCTATCGACCGACGTGCTCGCCCTCTACAAGCGCGAGCACAACGTTGCGGCGGACGCGACGCCACGGCTCGATCTGCAAGTGAACGCGGGGGGCGACGACGCGCGGCCGGAGCGGGTGGTGGTGCTCGGGCGCGACATCGTGGTCTTCGGTCCCGGATTCAAGGGGGGGACGGGGTACGCGTCGCTCACGATGTCGCAGTTCGCCCGCGACGAGGACGTGAAGGAGCTGAGCGCGCGCGACCTCACCGGCGACGGCGGGGCCGAGCTCGTCGTGCGGGGCGTTCGCCACGTGAACGCCGCCGGCAGCCGCGAGCCCGTCGAGACCGGCGACCTCTTCATCTACCAGGTCGATAGCGACTCCATCACGCGCATCTTCTCCATCGAGACCTCGCGCGAGCAGCACCACAAGCGGGTGCAGGGGCTCGTGCAGTTCGTGCCCGCGGACGATCACAAGACGTTCGAGATCGACGTGCGCCCCGGGATCGCGCGCGGGTGGACGAAGCGGACGTACCCGTGGGGGCAGGACCAGCCGGGGGGCTCGGTCGAGCCGCTGCTCCTGCCTTGGGGCGGAATCGACAGCCTGCGCTACGCGTGGGACGGCGCGAAGTTCGCCGTGAAGAACTGACCCGAGCGGGGCGATCGCTCAGACGAGGAACGGCGTCGCGAACGTGGCGACGACGCCGACGGCGATCGGGATCGTGAAGTTGTCGTCGAGGTTCGTGGAGAAGAGCTCCACGACGGCACCCACGGCGCCCACCGCCAGGGCGAGCAGAGCGACGGCGCCCGGTGTCCCGGCGTGGATGATCGTGAGGACGACGCCCGCCGCGACGGTCGCGCTCGCGAAGAACGCCAGCGTCCCTTCCAGCGAGCGACCGGTGCGGAGCACGCGCGTCCCCCACTTGCGACCGACGAAGGCGGCGATGGGATCGGCGATGCCGAGGACGACCACCGCGGTCATCATCGCCGGCACCGTGGCGAACAGCGTGAGCAAGAAGAGCGCGCTCGCGTACCAGGTCGCCGAGTTCACGCGGTACCACTCGTGCGGGTGCGCGACGGGGCCGTAGAGGCGCATCAGGCGCTCGTTCAGCTTGGGGCTGAAGCGGCGGCCGAGCTCCATGCTCCACGCGTACAGCGCGAAGCCCCCGGGGACGGCGATGAGCCACGCGCGCGACGGGAGGAACACGACCGCGGAAAGCGCGACCGCCGCCGACGCGAGGTGGAACAGATTGCGCGCGTAGTTCGCCGGGCGCTCGGGGCGCGTGGAGGGCGACGTGGCTCGGGGCGCCGGGGCCGCGCTCTCGTCGAACCAATTCGTGTGGGGGATCTGCTCTGCGGCCACTGTGGCTTTTTTTGTAACTCAGCCGGGTAAGCAGGACCGTCAGGGCTCGGTCACATTCACGCGCGTCGCACGAGGTGCGCGAATGAGCGCGCGCGAGGAAAAGCGCTCTTTCGTCGCGGAGCGAACGTTGCGCAGTGCGCCACGCAGACGCGCGCGACTCACGGCTCGGTGCCCGCGGGCCAGCACTCGCGATGTCGATCGAGCGCGCCGGCCATGCCCGCACACCACGACGTGAGGAAGCCGTCCCCCCGCATGCTCGTCTCGTTGTAGGACGGCCCCCAATAGCCCGAGCTCCAGTAGAACGCGCCCGGGCTCCCCCAGAGACCCGAGTACTGGACGAAGAGCTGGCCGTTCAACGGCGCGCTCTTCTCTCCCATGTTCACCAGGCCTCCGCCTTCCGTCGCTCTCCCGTCGGGCCAGCGGACGCGCCCCCCGCGCCACGTCTCTTGCCAGACGTAGCTGCCGCGGTCCTCGAGGCTGACGACGCACGGTTCGAGGTCGCAGTGGCGCGCGACGATGCCGGCGCCGCTGGCGCGCGACGCGTGGCCCCCCCCTTCGGAGTAGACGATGACGTGCGAGCCGAACCACTCGAGTCGCGGAGGGGCGAGGTCGTCGGAGCTGCCGTGCTGGAGGAGCCGTACGCTCGCGACCGACGCGTGAGGGTCGAGCACGACGTGGATCCCCTCCCAGTCGCCGCCGTGATTGTTGAACGCGTCGTTGTAGGCGTAGAAGCGCCAGTACTGGAGCGTCACGCCGCCGAGGACGTTGGGGTAGGCGTGGACGTACGTAGTCCAGTCGCGAGAGTCGGCGCTCCCGCGTCGGTCCTCTCGCGGTACGTCGGCGAGGAAGAAGGTCTCGTGCTTCCCGCGGCTGCGCGAGCCGGCCGACGCGACGCGATCGCCGCCGCAGCGCACGTCGGCCGCGCGTTGCGTGAGATCCGCCTCGGTGGGCGCGCGCTCGATGACCGTGTCCTTCGCGCGGCCGCACGACTCGTCATGGAACGCGAGCGAGGTCTCGCGGAGGAAGACGTCGACGTTCGTGGGGAAGTTCGATTCGTCAGTGGAGTGGATCACGATGGGCGCGAAGCGCTGCGCCAGCGCGTCCTCGCAGCCGTCGGCGAGCCCGTCGTGGTCGCCGTCGGATGCGCCGCGCGAGTCGCACCGTGGATCGATCGGGTCGTTGCTCGGGAGGTTCGCGAGCATCCACGGACGCTCGATGTCGACCGGCTCCACGATGCTCGTGCACGCGCCGACGGCGCCGGCGAGGCCCACGAAGGCCAGGCTCGCGAGACGGACCGTCGTAGCGGAGCCGCTCGGGGCGCGCGAAGCCGAGAGAGGGGTGCGAAGAGGAAAGGGCACCCACGATTCTTGGACGCACGCACGCGGCGTGTCTAGTGCTTCCGCGCCTACTGGCAGCAGACCGAACGAGTCCCCTTCAGCGTGACGCCGCCGTCGGTGGGTGCGACGGGCGAAGGCGTGCACGCTTCGTTCTGTACCTGTGCGGTGTACTCGTACGCGACGTAGTTCGGCCCGCTGCCGAAGCTACCGGTCGGCCCCGGGAAGGTCGTGCAGGTGTCGTCGGCGGGAACGGACTCGCCCGTGCCGGAGCAGTTCGAGGTCGTGAAGAGCGTGAGCTCCGCGCTCGCGCACGTCGCCGTCGGCCCGGTGCACGTGCACGCGGTGCAGCCGCGTCCGTCGTTGACGCCGTTGCCGACGGTGAACGGATTGGTGAAGCCGGCCGGGCACGCCTGCACGGCGGGCGCCGCCGACGGCGTGATGCAGAGGCTGAAGCCGGTGGCGGCGGGGACACAGGCGCCGCTGTTCGCGCAGCCTGCTCCCGCGCCGTTCGTGTCCTTGCAGACTCTCCCCTGGGCCGCGTACGTCACGGGGGGGAGGGTCGGCGGCGGCGCGACGCCGGTGCAGACGCCAGGGGCGTAGGGGACCTCGGCGACCTTCATCTCGGCGCCGTTCGCCGGTGCGTACTGCGGGCTCGTGGGAAGGCACGCGCCTCCGTCGGCCACGCCCGTCACGCCGACGAGCCCGCAGCCGATCGACAGCTCGTTGGTCGTGACCTGGAACGTCCCTTCCTCGCAGGAGCCGTGGGTCGTGATGTTGCAGCCGCAGCTGCACGAGGCGGGGCCTGCGTCGGGCCCCTGGACCGCGTCGAACTGCTCGCCGTAGCCGGTCGTGCACGTGGGCTGCGTCGTCTCGGAGTACTCGACGACCACCCATCCGCTGGGGACCGCGGCGGCGGTGCACGTCCAGCCGGGGGTGCACTCGGGGTCGGCGCAGTCGACGAGGCTGTTGCAGTTGTCGTCGATGCCGTTGTTGCAGATCTCCACGGGACCGCAGGCGTCGGCGGCGTCCGACGCATCGGCGGCGTCGGCGATCTCGGCGGCGTCGCTGGCGTCGCTCGCATCGAGCCCAACGCTGGCGTCACTGGCGTCGCTGGCGTCGCTGGCGTCGAGCCCAACGCTGGCGTCGGAGGCGTCGGTCCCTTCGGCCGCGTCGCCGCCATCGACGGTCGCGTCCGCGGCGTCGTGGGCGCCGCCGTCTTCCGAGGTGACCACGTCGTCTCCCGACGCATCGTCGCCCGCGGGCGACGTATCGACGTTCGTGGTTCCGTCCACGACGCCGCTCGCGTCCTGGTTCGGCACGGTGCCGTCGAACGCGGGGCCGGCTTCGGTCAGCTCGACGCCGCCGTCGTCGTCACCACCGAGGCCGTTGGCGTCGAGCCCGCAGGCCGCCGCACCGAGAGCAAGGCTCCCCACGAGCACGAAGCGAAGGATCCGCACGCTCCTACTCTGAACGGGGCGCGGCTGTTCTTCAACTCTTCCGCAACTCTGGCTCGACTAACCCGAGCTCGATGAGCCGCGGCAGCCGCTTGGCGCGGAACGGCGCGATCTGCTCGAGCAGGACGCTCATCCGCTCCTCGTCGGTCTCCACGGCGCGTTCTCCCACCCGCAGGCGGAACGGCTGCTTCTCGCTGAAGGCGGCGATCCACGTGGTCCACTCCGCTTCCGGAATCTCGGTGAGGAGACGTAGGAGAACCCCCTCGAGCATCGTGACCGAGACGCCCGTACCGGCGACCGACGACGCCAAGACGATCGGGTGCTCGCTCGTGAGACGCTCGCGGAGCAACGTGCGATTGAACGGAGACACGACGCGAAAGCGCCCCTCCGGTGCCGGCGCGGCGCGCGTGCGCTGGACCGTGGGGGAGACCTGGCCGGCGAGGGCGAGGCGGACGACCGCGTCGCGCAGGCGCGCGGGACCGAACGCCGAGAGCGACGGCAGGCGCGCGAGCTCTTCCAGCGTGGTCGCGCCGGCGGCGAGGGCGGGGAGCAGCGCGTCGAAGATCGCGCCGACGAAGTGCAGCGTGTGATGCGGGAGGCGGACGTCGCGCGCGAGGGCCCCCTCGCCGATCAGCGTCCCGAACGGCGTGGAGTCGATGTACGCATTCGCCGCCGCCTCGTCCCGCGGGACCCTCCCCTTGATGAACACGTCGCGCCGGAAGAACGTGTTGATGGCGTAGTCCTTCAGGCTCTCGAACGTGACGCGATCGGTGACGCCTTGGAAGAGCGTCGCCAGCGACGCGGGGATGGCGAGGTCGCGGAAGTTGAGGTGGAGCGGGAGCTGACCCGCGAAGTACATGTCGCTCGCGGCGGCCTCGGTGGCGACCTGGGTGAAGTACATCGGCACCCAGTGCACGTTCAGGTACTCGTGCACGACGTACGAGAGGCCGATCTGCTCCATCTTGCCGAGCATGTCGCGCGCGGCGGGGTTGTCGGCGAAGTACACGGCGCCGGCGTCGCGGAGCATCTTGGCGAGCGCGACCCCTTCGCGGGCGCGATCGAGGCTGTTCCCCTTCACGGCGGCGCCGCGATCGATGAGGAGCTGGCGGAGCGGCTCGACCGCGGCCCAGCCGGGGAGCGCGTTGTAGCCGACGTAGAGGAGGCCCCCGGGCTTCAGCTTGGCGGCGGCGAAGTCGAAGATCGCCTTGCGCGTCGCGGGCCCCACCCAGCTGAGCACTCCGTGGGCGGTGATGAAGTCGAAGTCGGGGAGATCGTCGCGCAGCAGGGCGGAGAAGTCGCGCTCGAGGAAGCGCATGTTCTCGAGCCCCCCTTCGAAGGCGAGGCGCTCGGCGGCGGCGATGTGCTCGGGGTTGATGTCGACGCCGAGGAAGCGGGCGCGCGGAAACGAGGCGGCGAGCGTGGCGACCGTGTCGCCGTGCGCGCTCCCCAGCTCGCAGTAGTCGAACGAGTCGCCCTGCGGCGGGGCGAAGCCGTTCAGCGCGGTCACGAGGCGCAGCTGCACGGGGCTCAGATCGCTCGCGAAGCTCCGCATGTAGGGGACGTCGGTGACGTACTCCTCGCGGGCAGTGGTCGTCGTCATGGCGGGCGGCAACGTAGCAGCGACGTGCGGAGCTCGCGCCTACTTGGATTCTTCGGCCGCAGACGGCCTCGGAATGACGGGCGGAAGGGACGCCCCGCCGACCGCCATCGACCTCTTCGTCGTCATTCAGAGCGGCGCCTTGCGCCGCGAAGAATCCAAGGACGCTCGGGCGTCCTCAGTACGGCGACTGCCCGACGTAGTTCCCCGGCGGGTTGAAGTCGCAGACGCTCATCTGCCACTGCCCGCTGCCGAAGGGGGAGTTGGTCGTGCAGGTCGCCTGCGCGCATCCCGCGGCGGTCGTCGTCGCCCAGACGATCTGCGTGTAGTGCCCGCACACGGCGCCCGCCGCGCACGTGTTGGTCGCGTGGTCGTAGCTCGACCCTTCGGCGACCCAGCTGGCGACGGCCGCAGAGACCGACTCGGTGGGCTCGCCCGCGGCGACGTTCTCGCCGAGGCCGCCCGAGCCCCCCATGCCGTCGTAGTCGGAGCCGGCGTTGGGGTTGTGGCCGAAGCTGCACTGGTTGGCCCACGCCTGCGCGACGGCCGCGGCGATCGGGTCCCAGTGCATCGGGCTCTCGCCGACCGTGGAGCGCGCCGCGTTCATCGGAACGAGCCACGCGTTCTCCGCGCTGGTCCCGCCGTCGTCGCCTCCCCCGCTGGAGCTCCCCGAGCTGCCGCTCCCCGAGCCGGAGCTGCCGCTCCCCGAGCCGGAGCTGCCGCTGCCCGAGCCGGAGCTGCCGCTACCCGAGCCAGAGCTGCCGCTGCCAGAGCCGCCGCTGCCAGAGCCGCTGCTTCCGGAGCCGCTGCTTCCGGAGCCGCTGCTTCCGGAGCCGCTGCTTCCGGAGCCGCTGCCGCCGTCGCCGAGGATCACAGGGCCGCTCCCGCTGCTGGAGCTGCAGGCGACGAACGCGACGAGCAGAAGCGGGGCAAGGGACGGGAGATGGGTCACGCGGACCTCCTCGCGCGTGGAAGCGCGTGTGGCCACCGATCGTAGCCGAGCCTAGTGCGCCGTGGGCGTTCGCGGCATCGGGCCCCCTTGCTCGACGAAGAAGGGGGGGCGCGACGCGCTCCACGTCGTGCCGAAGCGGTCGCGGCAGAACGCTTCGACCGCGTCGTAGAACGCTTCGCTCGGCGCGCCCGCCGGGAGCAGGCGCATGTCCTCGGGGAGGTCGTAGCGGAGCGCGTCGATCAGATCGAGGCGCACGGAGCGGACGATCACGTGCGGGTCCCCCTGGCGCAGCGGGGTGCGCATCTCCGTGCAGAGTGCAGCGAGCGCACGCGGGGTACCGATGGCGCCCAGCGTGCGCGCGGCGGCGGCTTTCTCTTCGCCCGTCGGCGCCGAGAGGAAGCGCTCGACGTACGGACGCTCGAGGTCTTCACGACCAAGGGCCGCCCGCGCGAGCGTGATCGACTCCTCCCGGGCGGCGGCTCGTCGGGCGCGGCGTCACGCGCGAA